>Ga0187849_1001243_pt1 | contig 28796 bp, 26 predicted proteins | sample June2016WEW_4_10_2_FD_132412 | JGI IMG/M metagenome (GOLD analysis project Ga0187849, IMG submission 132412) | Peatland microbial communities from SPRUCE experiment site at the Marcell Experimental Forest, Minnesota, USA - June2016WEW_4_100 | ecosystem: Environmental > Terrestrial > Soil >...
AAAAATCGCGCTTTCCCGAAGATTTCGTTTTCATGCACGCAGCGTAACACAGGATATGGCATTTGTCACTCTATTTTGCAGAAATCAGTAAGATCACAAAAGCGGAATAGACGCCCTGAGGTCTAGCGGACACGAATACAGACATGCCATTGACTTCGATTTCTTGATTTCGGCCCAGCGAAAGTCGCATCGGCATCGGAAGGACCGGCTCAAACTTCCTAAGTGGGTATAAGAATGTTGCTTCCACATCAGCAGTAATTCGTTCGCTTCGGAAGAACTGCCCGATCCATCCCATTAATTCCTCGGCGAAAGGTCGTGTTTCGTGTGCGTCCGGTATTTCTGTGCCATTTACGTATTCCAAAGTCGCACGGAACCTTCGACGCTCCTTCCCACCTGAGAAATGAACGTGGTAACCAACTGTTTTCGGATTGCGCGTCGGGGCCACAAACGAAATGCCTAGCGCCTCGAACGCTTCTCCGCTTCTCTGGGCGAGGTCCTTTGCGAATTCTTCGAATCGAAACTTGTCCAAACTGGATGTGAACGTATACTCGATTCTCTTACAACTCAAGACAGAAAATAATCTCTTGTGTCTTGTCATCATGCTGTCTTCGCTTTCGGTCCCGGCCTATGCGGCTTATGGGCACCATACTGGGCCATGCGTGCTTCTAATTCAGATTTCGAAACCGAGAGAATTTTCTTGACGGCTCGCTCGAATCGCTTAAACTCGGGGCTTTTTCCGTCTCCCGCGTCTCGGGATTTCTTAACGCTTCTCCTCCGTCTGCCTGTCCGATCAGCCCACGGTAGGTGAGCCTCTTCCCCACAAGATTATCACAAACCGTACGGAATCGCTCTCCGCCAGTCAATTCTCTCTGATTGTAACGGAACGCTTGTACATGCCGATAGCGGTCAATTTCGATTTCACCGCTCATTTTTTCGAATGTGCCATTGTGCATCGAGAGGCGAATCCTCTGATCCATATCCCACGCTTTTTTTTGCCTGACGCCCAGATCGCGTGCCCTCTCGCATGAACTTATTCCATTGGTCAACGCGGCTCTGCCGCTGGTCACTGCCGGCCTGATTGATTGAGCGCAATTTGGACAGGCACGGTTACCGGAGGATCCTACCACGCCCGCGCCAGAAGCAAGGTCATGTCATCCTGAAGTTCCGGGCTGCCCGTCCATTCGTCCACGCTCCGGTAGATTTCCGTCACCAGAACTTCCGGCGAAGCATTCAGCATGCCCCTTGCCACCTCGAGGAGACGGGATTCCCCGAATTCTTCTCCGTAAGTATTCTCCGGCTCGGTAATGCCATCCGTATAGGCCAGCAAGACATCATTCGGTTCCAGACGGATATCTCCCACCTCGTACGCGACGGAAGGAAACAATCCCACCACCGTACCCCCGGTGCGGAGGCGCTCAATCTTGCCTTCCCGGAAGAGGATGGGCGGCAGATGACCGGCGTTGGTGTAAGAGAGATTGCGGGTTCGGGCGTCGTAGACCGCGAAGAAGAATGTCACATATTTTTCCTGCGGCGTATTCGCATAGATCTGGCAATTCAATCGATCGACGACGCGGGCGGTTGAAAGCTGGGTGGGGGCGGAACTCTGGCCGTCCGCGGAGCCATTGTAAAACTGCGCACGCAGGGCCGATTGAATGGCCGCCATCAAAAGCGCCGCCGAGATTCCCTTGCCGCTGACATCCCCCAGAACCAGTCCCACACGATGCTCGTCCAATTTCAAGAAGTCGTAGTAATCGCCGCTCACCGAGCGCGCCGCCTTACAGACACCGTAAAGATCCAGGCCCGGCACTCTCGGCACGGCCTGAGGGAACAGTTGGCGTTGCACCTCGCGCGCAATATCCAGCTCGCTCTGCAACCGCAACCGTTCCTGCGATTCCTGCATCAACCGCTCCACCGAAGCCGTCATGCCGTCAAAAGCCTCGCCCAGGGCGGTCAACTGATCGTGGGAGGGAAAGCGCGTCCGATAGGACAAATCCCCCGCCTTAACCCGCTCCGTGGCGTCGTAAAGGGTATCCACGGTGCGCGTCATCGAGCGCGTCATCCGGATGCCGATCAGCAGCGCCACCCCTTCAATCACTACGAAAAAGATCGCCACCACTTTAAATATAATCACCAAGGTTTGGGAAAGGTCCCCCATCGTGGCCAAGAGCCGGCCGTTGAGCGCCATAATCCGAGAGGCCACGCCGACGAGGGCGGGGGAGAGGGCATTCTCTTCTTTCTCCCCGCCCCAAAGAATCGGGTCCAATGAGGAGACGCCGCCGACAGTAAAATCGAAGAAATTTTCAGGTTCGGGAAGATTGACCGACTTGGAGTGGACCGTGCCGGTCTGCACAAAGAGGCCTTTGGACGTCCGCATGCTAATCCCCGGGGGGAGTTGCGGGTTCGGCCCGGCTGGTTTCATCGTCAACACTCCCACCGGACCTATCCCCTCTCCTACCAGATCCAGCAATTCGGGGGTGAAAGGCTGCGATAGAACCACGGTCAACCTGCCGGCGGGTGTTTGGGTTCGTTCCACGGATCGCAAAGCGATCTGCCCGTTGTCGACAACAACGCCCGCGAATTCCTCCCCCTCCAACCAACTCGGTATGGTCACGGGGTCTGTAACCGGTTCTCCGTTCAAAAGGAAAGCGCGAGCCGTATTGCCCAGGCGGAGCGTGATGGTCAAGCCCGGGTAGCTTTTCGCATGCTCGATCATCTCCGTAACGTAGAACTTTTGAATTCGCGCCAGCATGGCGGGCTGCGATTTTTCGCCCGTAAACCGTGCCTCGTCAAGCGCCACACGGTTAACTTGTTCGATTTCATCAAAGTGATCGCGCAGTTTAAGGACGACCAAGAAAGCCGCGAACTGCCCATTGATGATGAAGGCTCCGATCAGGACCAGCGCAAGGATGAGAAGAATGGGGACGAAAGCCATGAATACATAGGCCACCACTAAGCGCCGTCGGAGTCGCCAAAGCAAACGGAAACGGATGAACCGCAACAGGCGAGCCAGGTAGTAGACGCCGGAAACCAGCGCGCAAACCCAGAAGACAAACCAGAGGAGTCCAGGGACGCCGCCTGTGGCGCGAGTGAGGCGGTCCGCAGTCCACAGGGCGGCGCCGTAGGCCAAGACCCACGCGGTGAATCGCGCCAACCGGCGCGTCCGGTATTCCCGGAGTAGGAGTGCGAACGCTTTCGTAACCATATCCGTGGACCGGTGATTAAGGAAGCTGTGAAGAATTACGTTAGTGATACAGTTTAGGAAATTTCAAACTGAACTACTCCTCGTACGACTTGACATACCCGACAGGTCGACTCACTATAACCTTCGGATTATAACCATGGTCCGAGAGAAGCCTCAAGGCTTTGAAATGGCAAAGGGGAAAAAACAAAAACCTCTTGAAATAATCGCCTCAGTTATTGACGACTCGCTTCACGATCTTCCAAAAGAGGAACAACTAGCAAGGCTGAAAGCGGCTAACGCCGAGGCTTCGCGTGCCCTTTCTTCTTGTAATCGCTCACCATCTGATAGAACTGAGCGACCGCGACGTGCCGCCGGTCTACATCCTTGACATTAAGCGTGCCAAGCATTCGGGAAAATCGGTAGTGTCCTAATTTGACCTCGACGCTCCAAAAAGGGTATCGGAGGCTATGAGCTGGCCTCCCGCCGCGAACCGTGCAAATCTGAAGGTTCTCCCACGCATTGTGAAGCGCGCGAGCCATACCTTCTGGCCGGCGCGCCTCACTAGTTCGGGGAAAAAGCGTCTTTGGCTTGGGCGTAATGATTCGCGCGGGCCTTTGACCTCGACAAAGCCGAAGTCAACGCCAGTGTCATCGATCTGCCGCGACGCGACTAGATAGTCAGGATGGGACTCTGGTCGTCGATTGCTGAACCGTGCGCAGCGAAGAAAACTTCGACGGGCCTGCTGGCCACAGTGGCGCCAGAATTTTACAACATGCCTGTACCGAGCCAATTCGGTCCGAAAGTATTTATTCTGACGTCGGCGGTAGTTCCCCCAGTATCCCGGATCAGGGTGCGAATTGAGCGACTCGCGGGGCGTTACGATACGGTCATAGAATCGCCAGCGGTTTGGACCAAGTTTTTGCCCGACATGGCATATAGGTATGTCTACGCCGGGTTTCCACTTCCCTCTGCTTATTTTTGACTCGATTTTCCATCTTGCCCATTTTGCCTCCCTAAATCGCTGATGAAGCGCGGGGATATCTAGACGCTTGGGAAAGCCTTCGCGGTGGTACTGGAAAGCCCAGAAGAGATCGACCGTGCGCACGTACAACAATCGCTTCTTCACAGACCACTTCACGAATTTCGTATCGTACTTCCCGGGCGGTGGCCCATTGACCCCCATGAGCCATTGCCCGGAGTACCCACCAAGGTCACGATCCTGGAGGTCACCCGTCCCCCACCACGTGCGGCATCCCATATTCCCGACCGGTTCGAAAGGCACCTTGTGTCAACCATTCCCGGCCCGGCAACTCTGTTGAGTGATTCCTATTCCCAGGACGCTGCCGATCCGATTAACTATGAAATTAGGACACTAACGGAAAATCCTTCAAAATCCTCGCACTTGGCAAGTTCTTGAACGTTGCGCAGGATCTTGGACTTTTCCCGGCGGGCCTCCGCATCAAAGACGCCCCTTTTACCTTCGTGCTCTTGCTCTTTGATGTGCCTTGCCATTTCTTCGCTGTCCATTTGACACTCTAACTCTCTATCCTCGCTACCACTAGATACGCTGACAAAGGGGACGGACAGCTTCAGATGGGAAGGGTCGGCCCTTCCTGTCATCTGCGTTCCGCTTTGCCGAATTTACAAGCTCCGAAAATCGCCGCCCTCGTCGGCGGGATTTTTCATTTCCGATTGAACCATGCCCCCCAGGGCGAGTCAACACTGGAAATCCTGTGCATGGAAGGAAAATCGAAGGCCCGCAACCATAGGGAATAAATTTCAATCAGGCAAGCGTAACGCGGACGTGTCCTCTAGGTCCGCGGCTTCTTCCTGTTATTTGGGGACGAACCGCGGACCTACAAAACAGGTCCGCGCTACTCGCTGATCCCGAGTCCCGAGCCCCTAACCCCGTGTCCCGGGTCCCGTGTCCCGAATCCCTAGTCCCGAGTCCCGCTTCCCCTCTGCAACATTCAGCACACTGTGCCGGCGGCTATAGCTGAAGTAGATGACGAGCCCGATGGCCATCCACACGAACAAACGAATCCAGGTATCGCGCGGCAAGCCCAACATCTGTCCCCCGCACACGACGATGGCCAGCGGACCCACCAGCCACACCCAGGGCGTGCGGAAGGGGCGGCGAATGTCGGGGTGGCGCTTGCGCATCACCATCACGGAGGCGCTGACAATCACAAACGCCAGCAAAGTTCCAATGCTCACCAGTTCGCCCACGATCCGCAGGGGCAACAAGCCACCGGCAACGGCCACGCACGCCCCGGTCAGGGCCGTGCTGACGTAAGGGGTGCGGAAGCGCTGGTGGATGCGGCCAAAGGCCTTCGGGAGAAGGCCGTCGTGCGCCATGGAATAGAACACCCGCGTTTGGCCCAGCATCATCACCAGGATAACCGCCGTGGTTCCGAGCAGCGCGCCGATCTTGACGATCGGCGAAAGCCACGCGCGGGCAGGGGTCGAGTCGATGGCGATCGCCAGCGGATCCGCCACATTGAGTTGGCGGAACGGCTCCAAACCCGTCAGCACCATTACCACCACAATGTAAAGAACCGTGCAAATCGCCAATGAACCCAGGATGCCAATGGGCATATCGCGTTCGGGGTTCCGAGCCTCCTGCGCCGCCGTGGAGACAGCGTCAAACCCAATGTAGGCAAAGAAAATTATTCCCGCCCCGCGCAGCACCCCCGAGAAGCCGAACTCGCCGAAGACTCCCTGGTTAGGCGGGAAAAAAGGATGCCAGTTAGCCCGATTCACATAGAGAGCGCCGACAATGATGAACAGCACGACGACGCCCACTTTCACCATCACGATGAAGTTGTTGAAATTCGCGGATTCGCGGATGCCAATAATGAGCAGGGTGGTAATCAGCACAATGATGAAGGCGGCGGGAAGATTGAATAATGGGTGGACCGTCGTACCGTCCGCCAGTTGTATCGGTTCCCAAGGACTTCTGCTCAACTCCGCTGGGAAGGGAATGTGTAGGGTTCTTTGCAGGAAGGAAACGAAATAACCCGACCAGCCGATGGAAACCGTGGTGGCGCCCACCGCGTACTCGAGGATCAAGTCCCAGCCGATAATCCAGGCGAGGAATTCCCCGATGGTGGCATAGGAATAGGTGTAGGCGCTTCCCGCCACGGGAATCATGGCCGCAAACTCAGCGTAGCAGAGCCCCGCGAAAGCGCATCCCACACCGGAAAGGATCACCGACAGTACCAGCGCCGGCCCCGTATGCTGCGCCGCAACCCCACTGAGAACGAAGATACCGGCGCCCACGATGGCGCCAATACCCAGCGACATCAGCGCCAGCGGGCCCAGGGTGCGCCGCAAACCATGCTCAGATTCCGCGGCCTCCGCGCGCAAGAGTTCAAGACTCTTTTTCTTCCACAAACCCGGCATTCTGCCTCCAGTTATGGAATTGACGATTGACGATTGACGATTTTCGATTTCAATCGTCCATCATCAATCGAGAATCGGCAATTTTCGTCCCGCGCCTTCGCCAGAAATAATAGACCGGAATACCGATGGCGACGATACTCAAACCGGCAAAACTCCGCAACGCTTTGTGGGTCAGCAAGGCCAACTCCACAAACGAGGCGAAAGCGATGTACAGCAGGGGAAGGACAGGATAACCCCAGGCCCGATAAGGCCGCGGCGCCTCCGCGCGCGTCCGCCTAAGCCGGAAGATGCCCGCGATGGTCAAAATATAAAAAAGCACGACGGCAAAGATCACGTAGTCCAGCAGCTCGCTGTAACTGCCCGTGAGGGTCAGAATCGCCGCCCAGACCGCCTGGACCATGAGCGAAACCGCTGGAGTGTGATACTTGGAATGAACTTTTCCTACCGAGGAAAAGAACAGGCCGTCCTTCGCCATGGCGTAATACACGCGCGCCCCCGCCAGCACCAATCCATTGGCACAACCGAAGGTGGAAATCATGATGGCGGCCGCCATCAGTCCCGCCCCCCGCCCCCCCAACATGACCTGAACCGCGGCCGTAGCGACACGGTCCTCCGCTGCATGTTGGATTCCCAGCTCCAACAGCCCACCGTGGGGCACGCCGAAGAATGGCAGAGCGCGGTAATACGCCCAATTGCAGGCAAAATAGATGACGCAGACGGCGGTGGTGCCCATAAAGAGCGCCAAGGGCAGGTTGCGTTTGGGATTAATCACTTCACTGCCCGTAAAGGTGACGTTGTTCCACGCATCGGAGGAAAATAGCGGCCCCACCAGCGCCACGGAAACCAACGTCAGCGTGGCCACATCCCCATGCGCGCCCTGCCAGAAACCCTGCGCGGAGGAGGCTGGCACGGGATGGCCAAAAGCCCACCAGATGCCGAGCACTACCACTCCGAGAAGGGCTGCGACCTTCAAAACCGTGAAGACGTTTTGAACCCCCGCGCCCAGACGTAACCCGAAAATGTTCAGCACACTCAGGAAAAACAACACCAGAATGGCGACCAGTTGTTGCGATGAAACCGTCAGCGCAATGGGGTGGCCAAAGACCGCGAGAGTCCCGAGGTTCAGCAGAATGGTTTTGGCCGAAACCCAAGGAACAAAGACGCCCACAAATTTCCCGAAAGCCACGGCCACCGCGGCCACCGTGCCGGTTTGAATCACCAGGAAGAGCGTCCAGCCGTAAAGGAAACCAAAGAGCGGGCCAAAGGCCTCACGCAGATAGACATACTGTCCGCCCGCCTGCGGCATCATGCCCGCCAGCTCACCATAACTGATGGCCGCGATGACCGTCATCAATCCACTGATGACCCAAGTGAGAAAAAACAAGCCCGGCGACTGAACTTGGCGGCTGACGTCCGCCGCCACAATGAAAACCCCCGAGCCAATCATCGAGCCCATGACCAGGGTGGTGGAATCAAACAGGCCGAGGCTCTTGACGAGACCGGAGGATGGCGGAATGGACATGGTTTTGGGTTCTGCCACACCGTGTAAAGGATGAAGTATGAAGGATGAAGTATGAACGCTGAAGGCTGAGGGATGATTCATCACCCTTTCATCGTTCCTCCTTCAGCCTTCATACTTCAGCCTTCATACTTCAGCCTTCTTCAGCCTTCACTGTTTCCCGTCGCTGACACCTGGCACCTGACACCTGTTCGAGAAACTCCTCGGCGCGCGTGCGAATGTCGGGTGCGCCCACCAAGCCGCGAATGACCGCTACCGAATCTGCCCCCGCCTCGATCACCGTGCGCGCGTTTTCGAGGGTTATTCCTCCGATGGCCACCAGTGGCTTGTGCGTGGCTTTCCGCGCTTCACCGAGCCCCTCAAGGCCCACCACCGCATCCGGATTCTCCTTGCTGGCGGTGGGAAAGATGGGGCCGAAAGCAACGTAATCCGCCGTGGAACGGTCGGCCTCTCTCACCTGCTCCAGAACGTGGGTGGAATAACCTATCAGTTTGCCGGGACCGACAAGGGCGCGGGCGGACTCCACCGGCAGGTCGTCCTGCCCCACATGCACTCCATCGGCATCCACAGCGCGGGCGATGTCGGCGCGGTCGTTGACGATGAAGATTCCTCCCGCCTCGCGCACACACTCGGCTACCCGCCGCGCACGCTCGTAGAGCTCGCCGGAAGACGCGTGCTTATCTCGAAGTTGAATAAGCCGGACGCCCGCTGCCAGAAGAGCCGCCGCCACCTCCGCTGAGGGACGGCCGCCCCCCTGAGCGGGGTCAATTATGGCATAGAGGCGTGGGATTACAAGTTGCATGAGCCCATTTTGGATTTTGGATTTTCGATTTTGGATTGGGCCGATGGAACAACCGCACCTGTTCTTCAATCCAAAATCCAAAATCTAAAATCCAAAATTAGGAAGCGCCTTCGCCGCTACGGGCAAATCGGCTCAAGAAATGGGTGTCGAAATTCCCCGCCTGGAAATCCGGGTCGGCCATAATCTTTTGGTGAACTGGGATAGAAGTGGAGATGCCCTCGATAATGAACATTTCCAGAGCCCGGCTCATACGCTGGATGGCCTCCTGGCGGTCTTTGCCGTGTACGACGAGCTTGGCAATGAGGGAATCGTAATAGGGCGGGATTACCGACTCCGCATAAGCAGCCGTATCAACCCGCACGCCGGTGCCGCCGGGTTCGTGGAAGACTGTTATCTTCCCCGCGGAGGGGGCAAAGGTCTGCGGATTCTCGGCGCAGATGCGGCACTCGATGGCATGCCCGCGCAATCCAATCGTCTCGCCCTCGAAGGGCACATTCCCACCCGCCGCAATCAGGATCTGATGCTTCACCAGGTCCAACCCCGTCACCATTTCCGTTACCGGATGCTCGACCTGAATACGCGTGTTCATTTCCAGGAAGTAGAGATTCCGCTTCTCATCCATCAGCAACTCAACCGTGCCTGCGCTCGTGTAACCTATCTCCCGGAGCGCCTCGATAACCTGACGGCCGACGCGCAGGCGAGTCTCTTCATCAATTTGGGTGGACGGGGATTCTTCCACGAGCTTCTGATGACGGCGCTGAATGGTGCACTCGCGCTCGCCCAGGTGGACCACCCTCCCGTGCTGGTCGCCCAGAACTTGAAACTCGATATGCCGGGGAGAGGTAATGTATTTTTCCAGATAGATATCGGGAGTTCCAAAAGACGCCGCCGCCTCATTCTGCGCCGTCCGAAGAAGATGGGGGAGTTCGTCCGGCGAGTGCACAATCCGCATTCCCCGGCCGCCGCCCCCCGCTGCGGCCTTCACCATAACGGGGTAGCCAATGCGCTCCGCTTCCGTCAAGGCAGCTTCCTCCGACGAGATCACTTCCGAGCCCGGCAACACCGGAATGCCCAACTCTTTCATTCTTGCGCGCGCGCGATTCTTGTCGCCCATCAGGCTGATGACTTCTGGCCGGGGGCCGATAAAGGTGAGATTTGAAGCCTCGCAGACGTCGGCAAAATAGGCGCTCTCCGCCAGGAAACCATAGCCGGGATGAATGGCTTCCGCGCCGGTAATTTCCGCTGCGGAGATAATACTGGCCACGTTTAAGTAACTGTCGGCGCTGCGCGGCGGGCCGATGCAGACTGCCTCATCAGCAAAACGCACGTGCAGAGAGTAGCGGTCGGCTTCCGAGTACACTGCGACGGTGGGAATTCCCAATTCCTTGCAGGCGCAAATCACCCGCAAAGCTATTTCCCCGCGGTTGGCGACCAGGATTTTTTTGAACATGGGAAGAACAGTCGATAGTTAATAGTCGATAGTTTATAGTCGATATACAGGCGATAGTTAGGAATCGAAAAGACAGTTGCTAGTTCATAGTCGATTGTTACAATTGCCAAGGCATATCCCCCAGTGGTAGCGCAAACGAGTCTTAACTATCGACTATCAACTATCGACTCTCGACTGTCTTTGCGGTTTTGGCGGAAAGTCCTTGCTCAACTCTTGCTCGCAGAGCGTTCAGCATCCGAGCAATCTCGGTGATCTCTGCCAGAGGCCTTGCGGTGGCCTCGGGCGACAAATACGCCAAATCCCGGCTGAGCGTGATCAGGTATTCCGTTTCTGCGAGCGATCCCTCTGCAATGTTAATGAATCGGACGTAATCCTGGCTGCCAAGGCGTTTCGTCCCCTCCGCAATGTTCGTCGGAACCGAAACTGCCGCCCGGCGGAGTTGCGAAGTGACGCCGAAACGCTCAGAACCGGGGAAGTCCTTCGTTAGTTGATAGATTTCAAGCACCAGCGCGTGGCTCCGCTGCCATACCTTCAAGTCTTGGAAGCGCTGCACGTTTCCACCTCTAAAAGTTGATAGTTGATAGTCGACAGTCGATAGCTAGCGCGCCGCATGTTTCCACCTCTAAAAGTTGATAGTTGATAGTCGACAGTCGATAGCTAGAGGCCCGTCCAGAAAGGCGCTTTTTGGAAAATCGTGCGTCGGAAACAAAGGGCTTATGGTTCGACAAATCGCCAAAAACCTTGTCTCCGGACGGGCCTCTAGGGTGTCTCACGTTTCCACTCCTTTGTTCTGTCAGGCGCCACAGAGCTGGAAATGGCTGTGTGTTGTTGACTATGAACTATGAACTATCAACTATGAACCAATTCTACTTCTTGCGCGCGGGTTCAATGGCGAACAAGGATTGCCCGTACTCTACCGGCTGGCCGTTTTCGACGTAGGTGCGGACAATTTGTCCCGCTACCTCTGCTTCCAGTTCGTTCATCAACTTCATGGCTTCGATGATGCAGATTACTTGACCGATCTGCACGGTGTCACCGACCTTGACAAAAGGAGGCGCGTTGGGAGCGGGCGCGGAGTAGAAGGTCCCCACGATCGGTGATTTCATGACAAAAAGGCCCTCGGTGGAATCCCCGGCCGGTTCGGACCCCGCCGGAGCGGGCGAGGGCGTGGGAGGGGCCGTCGCCACCGGGATCACGGGGGCCGGAGGCTGAGCGGCTGCGACCGGCGCACACCCAGGAGCATGGACATATCCGTTGGTAGTCCCGGCGTTCAGAGGGTGGGCATTCCCGCGCCGGACGCGGATTTTGACTCCCTGCTGCTCCATTTCAAATTCGGTGATTTCCTTCCTGGCCAGGAGATCCAGCAACTCCTTGATGTCGTCCAGGTTCCAGACCCGCCCGGGCTCAGGAACGTTGCGTGTGGAATTCTTACCGGGCATTCGTTTGCTCCCCCAAAAGTAGGATCAAGGATTTAGGAGTTAGGATTTAGGATTCAGTCCGAAGTCCCGGCTTTATAAATCAGTCTTAAATCCTGAATCCTGCCTTCAATCAACCCAATGCTTTCAAGATCATGGGGCAGTCCCAAATCCTGATTACTAAACCCCGAATCCTGAATCCTAAATCCTGCCTCTAAACAATCCATTTCTCCTTGGATGCCGGGGTGAGGATTTCAGGGCCCTCGGGCCCCACCAGCACCGTATCCTCAATGCGGATGCCGCCGAACCCTACCAAGTAAACCCCTGGCTCCACCGTGACCACCGAGCCGGACCTCAGGCAGGTGGTTTCCCCTTTCGCTAGGCGCGGCCGTTCGTGAATCTCCAGGCCCACACCGTGGCCGGTGCTGTGGGTAAAGTACCGGGCAAGCTTGTGTTTTGCCAGGACGCGGCGGGCCGCGGAATCAATTTCCCCCGCTGGGGTCGTATCCTGGACCGCCTGGACGGCTTCCGCTTGGGCTTTCAGCACGGCGCAGTAGAGGTTCCGCACACGGCGAGTCGGCTCACCTAAAAAGACCGTCCGCGTCATGTCAGCAGCGTAACCCGCGAGTATAGCACCGAGGTCGAAGATTACCAACTCACTTTCTTGCAGTGCCTTAGAGGAAGGGCGCGCATGGGGGTAGGCCGAGCGGGGCCCGGAGGTCACAATCGTCTCAAAGGCCGCGCCTTCCGCTCCCTTTTTGCGCATCCGGTACTCGACTTCCGCCGCCAAGTCCTGTTCGATCACACCGGGCCGGACGTGCGGCAGCATCTCAGCGAAAACCTCCGCCGTCACCTCTCCTGCGCGGCGAATGGCCTCAATCTCACCACGGTCCTTAACCACGCGGAGTTCCTCAATCAGATCCCCCGCAGGTTGTAGCTGAAGACCATCGCCAGCCTCCTTGCCAAGCTGCTCGAATTGCGCGCAGGTGAGGTTTGAAGCCTCGAAGGTAGCCTCCCGCACCCCATTCTTCCGCAACCAGCTTGCTGCCCCCTTGAGGATTCCTTTCTTTTCCTCGATCACCTCCACGCCTTCAGCCTGCTCCTGCGCCTGGAGGGTATAACGGGGATCAACCCACAAGATTCCTTGCCGCGGGCCCAGCAGTGCGATACCAGCGCTGCCGGTGAATCCCGTCAGGTAACGAACGTTCACCAGATGGGTGACCAGAATGAGGGGAACACCGCGGGTTTCCATCAGAGCTCGCAGCCGCTCCTGGCGGGCTCGGAGTGGAGAAGAAGATTGGTCTGGGCACATGGCTATAAGCAAAAAGGAGGAGACCATGGTTTCCCCAAGGTCTCCTCCCTAAAATCGGCAATCGACCGAGCACCCTTGCACGATGGAAAGGCTAGGTCGTAAGTACCTTCGGCGATACGAAGAAGAGCAACTCCTGGTCGCTGTCCTGAGTGTTGCTCGTCTTGAACAAATGCCCCAGGAGGGGGATGCTTCCCAGCCAAGGCACATAGGTTGCAGACTTGGTCCTGCCGGTCACCGTAATGCCGCCGAAGACCACCGTGCCGCCGTCAGGAACCAGTACTTGCGTGGTGGCTTGTTGGGTGTTGATGTTGGGGCCGGCAGTTGTGACCGACGCGCCGACGGTGGAGTTTTGCACGCTGATGATCAAAAAGATGTTGTTGTCATCGGTAACTTGCGGTGTCACCGAGAGCTGCAAGGTGGCCGCGTAGTACTGAACGGCGATGGTGTTGTTAATGGAGGTCTGGATGGGAACTTGCACGCCTTGCTGGACCATTCCGAGCACATTGTTCTGCGTCACGATAGTAGGACGGGAAATGGTCTTCGCCTGATCGCGCTCCTCTTGTGCCGTGATGACCGCATTGATCAAGTAACGCGACGACGCATTGGTAATCGCAATGGCGCCAAACCCGCTGCTGACGTTCTCAGGGATGATCAGGCCGCTAAGCGGGGGAGTAGCATTAGGGACCGTATTCGTCGGCGTGATGCTGGCGCCGGTGCCCGTCGCTCCTCCGACCTGCGTGGAACCCTGGGTGGTGCGCGTCGAGCCTGACAGCGCCGCGCTCAAGGTGCGAGTGAAGTTTGCGGACGCCAACACCACCCGCGCTTCGATGGAAACTTGCTTTACTTTCTTATCGAGCTTGGAAACAATGTTCTCGATGATGGGGATCTGCGACTGCACATCGGAAATGATCAGCGTGTTGCCACGGGCATCCACCAGCACGGTGCCCCGGCGGCTGAGGGCGCCGCCGCCCGCCCAGGTTTTGAGCAAGGTGGCGATGTCAACAGCCTTGGCGTAATTGATAGGCCGGAAGACCGTCACCAGGGGGGCTGCGGCCATGCGGGCCTCGGCTAGTTTTGTTTGCCCTTCTTGCTCCGCCGTCAGCGTTTCCACTTTCGCAATCCTCAGGACGTTGCCTTCCAGCGCCTTGCCCAAGCGGTTATTCTTCAAAACGATGTCCAGGGCTTGGTCCCAAGGCACGGAGTCCAACACTAAAGTGACGCTGCCGGACACATTGGGATCGATGATGATATTCAGTCCGCTGATTTCATGAATCAAACGGAAGAAGTCTTTGAGGTCCACATCCTTTAAATTCAGTGAGATCGGCTCGCCCGTGTAGACCGGTTTGGCTTCCTCGGAGGGGCCGGTGGGGTTCGCCGGAGGAGCTCCTTGTGCTGCCATGGGGGAAGCGTCCTTGCCAAGGGTCAGCGTTTGAGCAGCATGCTCAGCGCGCAACGCTTGCGGTGTGGCACTGGCCGGAGGCGGAAGCGGAGCCGCCACCGCCTGCTTGGAACTGGCGATAGCGGGCAACGTGCTCTGGACGTCCGCTTTCACCGCGTCCCGGGTCTCCGCCCGAAGCGGCGGCGCCCCTGCCGGTTTCCGGTCAATCACTTCCGTCGTGGGCGGGGGCACAGCCACTTTAGGGACGGCGACGGGAGACGGCGCGACGGCAGCGGTCTCAACGGTTTTGCTTTCCTCGGGCTTCGCTTGCGGAACCGGAGCCTTGGTAGCGAGAGGTGCAGACTTCGCCGTCCCGCGCGGACGCAGCTCAATGCGAACGCCCGCGGGTGTGGCGTGAACGTCAAAGGCGGGATCCCCGTTCAAGACTGCCACCACTCGAACCACTGATGGATCTTTTGCGCGGAATTGACCGATGCGCACAGACTTCAGAACCCCCGTGTCGGCTGCATAGCTTCTCTGGGGGGAAGTATTCTGCGCGCCCTCAATATCGACCACCAAGCGCGCCGGGCTGGGTAACATCATGACCTGATACTTGGCGCTCCGGGAAGTGGAGACATCCACAAAAGTCTCACCGGACTCATGCTTGACCAAAGTTACCTTCGAGACAAGCAAGGGCCCGCTGGGGGATGCCGGAGGAGCGACGTGAACAGAGGTTTCCGCGGGGGCCGTAACCGGAGCAGGTGCAGCCGCGGCATTGGTCGGAAGGCGCTTCCCATAGAGCAACCGCAGTTTTGAACCGTCCTTTTGAACGACGAAGGGATTGGCTTGCTTCGTGTCCACCTGCACGCGGACGACCGGCTGGCCGGAAGCATCCCGATACGGCAGGAGCTTGTAGCCAGAGAACACCGGGTTCACCCACTGTTGGCTGCGGGCCACACCCTCTGCCTTGGCGCCCGCGAGGTCGATGAAAAGGGTGTCGGGACTGGCTTGGGCGGTTTTATAGGAATAAATACCGTCCACACGCAGGACCAGTTCCGTGCCCGTGGGGCTGGCGGATAGCGTGACCGACTTCAAGGTCGCCGCCTCCGAGGCCGCCCATGCGCGGCTCCCGGGGGTAGGGACTATCCCCAGCATCAGCCATGTCACCGTCAGCAGAACAATCGCTTGTCGTCTCATCTTCCTTCTCCCGGAGCCGAACCCAGTCGCTTCACCACTTCACGAGTCGTCACTCGGCCATTTTCGTCGAGGACGTTCTCCTTGAAGTAAACTGCGTCCGGCGTGATCTTGCTGACTACGCCGTTGTACACCGAGTCGTTCTCAGACAGGAAATAGGCCCTTTTCGTTTCGTTGGTGACCACGGCGATCATTTTGTTGGCGGTTTGCTCGCGAACCACACCCTCGAGCATCAACTGCGAGATGAGCAAGCCTCGAACCCCTGGCGGCAATACCCCACCCGGCCCCACCCCCGAATTCATGATGTTCTCGGCACCGCCCTTACCGCCCGGAGCCTCAGGAGGCTTGAAAGGGTCCCGTTTCCCCGCCGCCAACGTGGAACTCTGGGACCTTGCCGTCGTGCCCTGGCGTTGGGCTGGGGTCTCGGCAGACTCTACCGGCGTGGTTCTTACCGGGGTAGTCCTTGCCATCTTCTGCCCGGTGGCCTGCGCAGGCGTGACGCCTGGAGGGAAGCTCTTCGAGGATTGCGGGTTCGCCCAACTCGGCGGGACTCGCAAGCTCCGGCGTTGGGTTGGGGGCTGGGCAGGCTTTACCTCCGTGGCCCTTGCCGTCTTCTGCCCGGCGGCCTGCGCAGTCTTGGCGCTTGGAGGGGAGCTCTTCGAGGATTGCGGGTTCGCCCAACTCGGCGAGACTCCCAAGCTCCGGCGTTGGGTTGGGGGCTGGGCAGACTTTACCTCCGTGGCCCGTGCCGTCTTCTGCCCGGTGGCCTGCGCAGTCTTGGCGCTTGGAGGGGACCTCTTCAAGGATTGCGGGTTCGCCCCGTTCGGCGGGACTCCCAAACCCAACACGAGAGCCGCTAAGAGCAGAAGCCGCGTTGCCTGCATTCTTCGCGTGCGTTGAAACCTATGCTTAGCCATTGTCGTCATCCTGCTCACTATTTCTTGTTAGGAGGTGGCGCCGCGGTCAGAGGCTTATTGTAATAAGTGGTCAGCACGCAATTCGCCCCGACCGTCTCGGTGGTTTGCACCTTGTATGCCCCCATGCCACCGCCCTCCGGAGTACCGAGAGAGAGGCCCGAAACACTTATGATTCGTTGTTCATGCGCGAGTCGATCAAAAAAGTTCAACAAACTGTAATAGGTTCCATCCAGGCGCACGGCAAAAGACATTGCCACAGAGTAATCCTGCACCACCGGGGGTTTAGGAAGAAAGGTCCGGATCTGGGTGTTCGTACTCAAACCGTCTGCAAACACGGTTTTCATGAACTCATCGGTGGCCTGTTCGTCGGGAACAATGGAACGGAGCGTTTCCAACTGGCTTTGTAATTGCTTGAGGAGGTTCAGATACTCCGTCTGTTGTTGCCGGAAGGCTTCGTTCTTGTCGTTTTCCAACTTGAGTTTGGCCACTTCATTTTGTAAACCGTCCCGCTGGTCACTCAAGGGCAAGACAAAGTACCAGAACGTGACGCCCGCCAGGACGACTGCCCCCGTCACCAAAATAACTCCCTGAATCGAAGCCGGAAGATCATTGAAGGTCTTGGCCATCTTCTTTAACCTTTCCTACAATGCTCGTTTTAGGCCCTGAGCTTGCGCGGGTGCACCTTGCGGCCCTCCGGGTCCACCGGAAGGTCCCGTCCCTGGGCCGCCGGGGCCTGCTGATGCGCCACCCGCCGTGGGGGAAATCATCCCTGTGGACGACTTGAACTGGCAACTCAGCGTGAACTTAAAACTCAAGCGCTCGTGTTGGTCATCCTGATAGAACTGCTCCAACTGCACGTCATCAAAGGATCCGGAATTCTTCAGGAAGGCCAGGAAATTCGCCACGGAATCAACCGTGGTCGACTGCCCATTGAGCTTTAACCGGTCACCCATGGGCGCCAGCGAGTAAAGATAAATATCGTTGGTCTTGTTGACGATGCTCCCCAAAGTGCTCATCAATTCGACGGGGCCGACGCGGCTGTTCTGCAACGCCTGAATGGTATTGACGCGGGTCTCGAGGTCCTTCAGCCGTTGCTGGTATTTCGCGTTCTGGTCCTTCACCACGGCCAGTTCCGATTGCCGGTTCTTTTCCCGATTCCGGGCTTTCTCGAGTTCCGCGATTTGGTTGGTCCAGACCTTATAAATGACGCCGACGATCCCGAAGCAGATAATCAGCGCACCCGCAAACATCACCATCTGAGTAGCCATCGGCGCCGGTGGTCCCCCCACGGACGGCATCTTGGAGGGAGGCGGTGCGACTCCTAGAAGGTTGATCTTAATCATGGCTAGTCAAAGCTCCTCAAAGCCAGCCCCACCGCAACGCTCATACGGGGAGCAATTTCGTCCACGTAACCCACATCGAACTTCTTCCCATCGATCACCACCCTTTGGAAGGGGTTGATGAGCTCCACGGGAATGTTGAACTCCGCTTTGAGCTGATCCACGAGACCTTCGATCTTGGCGGTCCCGCCGGAAACATAGAGGTGCTGGATGTTCTCGGTCGACGTGGTCTGCCGGAAGAAATCGAGAGTCTTCTGGATTTCCAGCATGAGGATTTCGGTCACCGACCGTAGGTGGGGAAGTTTCTGGTCCTGCGTCACGTTGGGAACCTCCAACCCTTGCTTGAGCCGTTCCGCATCCTCGAAGCTCAAGTCGAGTTCCTTCTGGAGCGTGTCGGTGTACTGGTTCCCACCCACCGAGACGTCGCGGGTGAACAGAGGATTGCCAGGCCGTCCGATCACGATGTTCATGATGCTGGCGCCGATGTTGAGCAGCGCCGCCATCTGATCGGGAGGTACGTCATAGTTCACCTCGAAAGCGTTGTAAACCGCGAACCCATCATAGTCGACGACCGTCGGGATCTTGCCCGCCTGGCTCAGCACGTTGGTGTGATTTAAAATCTTCTCGCGCTTTACCGCCACCAGCATGACGTCGGTTCCGCTCCCCGACGGGGCCGGGCCCAACGACTGGTAGCTCAGGTTTACATCCGTCATGTCAAAGGGAATGTGCTGCTGCGCCTCGTAAGGGATGGCGTTGTAAAGCTCCTCATCGGAGTTGGCTGCCACCGTGACGCGCTTGACGATAACCGAGTGGCCGGAGACAGAAGTCGCCACGTTCCTGGTCTTAATGCGATTATCGGTGAAGATTTTCTCGATGGCGGAAGATACCGAAAGGGCATCCATGATGGAGCCATCCACCACCGTATCCTGGCCTAGAGGCTCAATCCCCAGGTTCACGAGCTCATAGGAGTTGCCCTTCCTCCGCAGTTCGACTGCCTTGACGGCGCTCGACCCGACATCCAACCCCACCAAGCTCTTGGCTTTTCCTAACCCAAACATTGGCGATGCTCCCTACCGAGCGGTGGCGCGCAACCGGCGTGACGCTCGCTCTTCGAACTGCGCGCTTTGCTTCTCCATCCAACGGTCCAGGACGGTCTTCTTGAATTTCCAGCGGTTACCAAGTTTGAAAGCTGGGATCTTTTCTTCGTATACATACTTATAAAGGGTTTCGCGCGAGACTCCGAGATACTCCGACGCTTCCCGGATGTCCATGACCTCTCTGGTCTCTGTCATACTCATAACCTTCCGCCGAATTCGTGCCCTTGCACGCTGCCCAATCAAGAAAGTGAGAATTCGTTCCCGACTTCAATGCTTGATGCGCTTATACGCTGCGCGCGTTTTCCTTGTCAAGAACTATTTTGTTAGTTTTAGGTGTTTCTTCGTATTTTGTAGGCAAGTTTTCGGGGTATTTAGGGAAATTTGCAGGATATGTGGTGTAGTTATGAAAGGGCACCACCAGATATGTGCCCACGAAATTTTTCGTGTTTTGAGGGTTTTTTGTCGTGTTTGACCGGCTTTCAGGGGGTGATTATAGGATGGGTGGTCGGGGAAAGAGCGTTTCTTAGGTATTCCTTGGAATATCGAAATGCCCGACCTTTTTGGCTCCCCAATCTTCCTGCGCGCTCACATTTTGCATCGGCAAACGCGTATTGATCGTTTAGGCAAATCGTGCCGGCTTCCCTGTTTCCATTCTGAGCATCGATCGCAGAGGGGCGCAATTCGGGATTTCAGAAAGGGGTGGCATTGGGGAGGGCAGGAGAGGACCGAACAGGCTGCGGAAGAACTCGTCGGCACAGTCATTCGGAAGAGCCGCAGGCGACGAAGGATCTCGCATTGCCTTGAAATTACTCAGAGCGAGATCCTTCGCGAAGTTTACCCTGAGCGGGCACAGCGAGATTCTTCGCTTCGCTCAGAGGTTGTGACTTTTTTGATTTGCAGGCCATTTTCGGGTGCTTAAGTCTTTTGTTTTTCAATCCCGACTTACGCGCGAATTTAAAAAAGTCACAGACTCTCAGGATGACAGCAGTGGAGCGTTTTTCCGCAGCCTGTTTAAGCGGTCAGCCTTAAATCAAAAGCTAATTTGGGGGCGCACCGACGCCGCTCGCAAGTGTCAACTCCGAATACGCCATGGTGATTTTAAGGCCAATCTGCTTGTCATGAACGTCAACATTCATGGCGGTGTAGGGGTTCGGGTGGCCGGGATTCTGCGTCTCCCAAGCAAGCTGTTGAGCCATCTTCAGGCCGTCCAAGACCTGCCGGAGCGTGGCCGCGTCCGTCGGCGTCGCGCAGTTGAGTTTCATATCCAGGTTGACCTTGTCCGCCGCATCAATGCTATAAGTCAGGGAATCCACTTTCTGGAAAACCTGCCCCCAATCCAACTTCAAATTGTTTTGGGTTGATAACCATCCGCCGAACCAATCGGCGACGGCTCCGCCCAAGGCGATTCCCCAAATGGGCGCGTCCTTATTGACGTCGCTGATCAGGCTAGTAAACCGTGAGTCCGAATTCAGGTTCGACGCCTGTCCTTCGTGCGCCTCCAGCACCGCCGTCAAGGACGAGAGCGGCCCGAAAGCCCCCAGGGTATTCTCCAGAATGACGACGCAGGTTCCCGCTACTCCCGCCGACAAGCAATACGCCTGCTGTCCGGAAATCGGCGTGGGCGTGAGGCTTTGGGCGGCAGCGCGGTTAGCAACCTGCGCCTTGTCAAAATGGCCGGAGGCATAACCGTAAAGATCCATTTCTTTATCGCCAGGCTTCCACCCGATCATCAAGTCGTCGATGTCGTCCTCGCGGATTCCGATCTGGTCCAACGCCGACTCAAGCTGCTGCAAGCGCGGCCCCAAGAATTTTCCCCGCAGGGTTTGGTAATTGGGGAGCTTGCGTAGCTTGGAAGGGCTGGAATATTCCACGCGCAAGGTCTGGGTAGGGAGCCCGGACATGGCCGTCGTGACGAAATCTCGGCCAGCGCCTTTCTGGGGAATCCCCGCCACCACGATCACCACCAAAAGCAAGAGAACTGTTTGTCGCATAATCACCTCGTAGTTCGGGATACGGGACTCGGGACTCGGGACTCGGGACACGTAGCGGTTAGTCCATTCAAGAACATTTGATGTCATTTCAATGTGGCAGGTTTCCTTACATCCGTCAAGCTCGGGACACGGGATTCGGGTCTGGGGATCCGCGGTTCGGTATCCGGGATCAAGTATTCGGGCGCCATTTCGATTTCTGGAGAACGCCAGTCCGATTATATCGCACCCCAAGTACGATCCAGAGCCTGAGTTCGTAGTCCCGTGTCCCGAGACCCGTGTCCCGAGTTCCTAGTCCCGTATCCCGATTCCCGTATCCCGTGTCCCGTACTTTCTCCTGCGCTGCGTCCAAGCTTGCTCATCGAAGGGGATCATTACGTCGCCTGTGGAATGTTGCCAAAGATCAATTTCCGCCGCCAGCCGACGAATTACGTTGAGAGATCCCTCCCGGTAAAACAGGTTCGCCATCTCCCCCGGATCTTTGATGAGATGGAATAATTCCCCTGTCCCCTCGGGGCCCAAATTCATTTTCCACCCCTCGGGCGTAATAATCGTGCGCAAGAGTTCCGGGTCGTTGTTCTGTCCCGGCCGGGGGGGGCCATTCCACTCGAGCATCACGTTGCGGTCCGGCAGTTCCCTCCCCTCTAGTAAGAACGTGGCCCAACTAAAACCTTGCAAATGACGTGGCAACGGCTGGCCCATAAGTTCCAGCAAGGTGGGAACCACGTCCACTTGCGCCACCGGTTTGCGAATGCGGGGTGGGTTGCCTTTCAGCCCGGGGATTCGCAAGAGCATGGGAACCTTGGCGGCCTCTTCGTACATCACGGACTTATACATCAGGCGGTGGTCTCCCATCATCTCGCCGTGGTCGGTGGTAAAAACGACGATGGTGTTCTCAGCCAAGCCCAGCGCTTCCAGCTTGGCCAGAATCCTCCCTACCATTTCATCGACCAGCGTGATTTTGCCCCAGTAGCGAGCCTTAGCTTCGCGCAGATTCTCCGCCGTGGCGAGTTCGCTCCGGGGACCGCGCAGTTGCTCGGCGCGGATCGTTTTGGTGCGCTCCGACTCCGTAACGTCAGGGGCTTCGGAGAAGGACTTCGGGACTTCCATATTCGCTGGGTTATAAAGATGATCGTTCACGCTGTGGAAGGGAGTGTGAGGGTCGAGGAAGCTCACGTACATCACCCAGGGCTGGCGCTGGTGACGATCGAGAAACTGCACGGCTTGCGATGCCAAATAGGCCGGTTTGCTCAATTCCTTCGGGACTTGGTTCGCGAAGTCGCGTGTGTAAAGGCCCTTGTGGTCCGGCTTTAAACCCTGGCTCGCCAGGAAACGGTAATATCCTGAATACTCCCGCGCGCAGGTTTTTTCGGAAAGACGGGTGTACCCGTCCTCGATGCTCTCGAACTCTTGAAAACCGTGCTGCGGACAGAGTTCATCACCCAGGTGCCACTTGCCAAAATAGGCGGTGGCGTAATCCTTGTCCTGGAACATCTCCACCAGAACGGGCAGGGAGGGATTCAAGGGGATATTATTGTTCGTCGATCCGTGAGTGTGAGGGTAGAGCCCGGTCAGCAAGCTGCCCCGCGAGGGAGTGCACACCGGCTGCGAAACGTAGTAGCGCGAGAAGACGGCGCTCTGATCAGCAAGGCGGTTCAGGTTGGGAACGATGATCTTGCTGTTCCCATAAATCCGAAGGGTGTCGAGCCTTTGCTGGTCCACCAGGAGAAACAGCAGGTTGGGGGGACGTGCCGGGCGCGCCGCCGCGACCCGCATCGAACCCAACGCGGCCGCTGCCAAGCCCGCCCCTGTCCGGCGAAAAAGTTCACGGCGATTCATTGTTCCTCCTCGAGAACCCCGATTAACCCGGATTTCTCACCAGGGTTTGGAAGCAGGTGTAGCGCGGACCTGTTCTGTAGGTCCGCGGCTCGCTCCCTATGGGCAAGGATAAGCCGCGGACCTACAAAACAGGTCCGCGCTACCCTTCCTCGGTCTGAGTTTCTGCCCATCATGGGCAGCCGCAAGGCTGTCAAGGCTCAGGATGACAGTATTGGAGCGTTTTTCCGCAACCTCTTCAGCCCGGCACGTGCCGCCCTAAACGGTGGCGCTATATGCACCAATGCCACTGACGCACTGCACTAGTCCCGTACCCCGTATCCCTAATCCCGAGCCCCGACGCAGCGCTGGAAAAGCTGATTCAGGAGTTCGAGTCCCAAATCCATCTCTTCCCGGGTGATGGTGAAGGACGGTGCAATGGTAAAAACATTCTTGTAATAGCCACCCACGTCGAGCACCAAGCCGTACTTGCGGCCGCGCGCCTGGAGATCGCCTTTGATCCCTTCCGCAAAAATCCGGTCGGTCAAGTCGCGATCGGGTGTAATGCCATCCGGCTTGCAAACCTCCAGGCGCAGGGCGAGGCCCAGGCCATCCACCTGCCCGATGATTCCCGGATAGCGGCTCTGCAATTTGCGCAGGCCGGCGAGGAAGTACGCTCCCTTTTCAGTGACCAGCTTTTCGTAGTCTTCCTCCCCCAGCATCTTCAGTGTCTCGAGCGCCACGGCGGTGCCCAGCGTGTTGGATGAGAACGTGGAGTGCGTGGACCCCGGAGGAAACAGTTCGGGCGTGATCAATTCCTCACGCGCCCAGATACCGGAAAGGGGGTTCAAACCATTGGTCAGCGCCTTGCCGAACACAATGATGTCGGGGGTGATGCCGAAGTTCTCAATCGCCCAGAATTTGCCGGTGCGATAGAAGCCCATCTGAATTTCGTCATCGACAATCAGGATCTTGCGCTCGCGGCAGGTTTGCTGCAAGCGTTGGAAATACTCGCGCGGCGGAATCACGTAGCCGCCGGTTCCCTGCACCGCTTCGATGTAGAACGCGCCGAACTCGGCGGACTGCGCCTTGGCGTCCCAGACACCATGGTATTCGTTGGCGAAGAGCTGCGCGAACTGATCGTGGCAATAAAGATTGCAAGTCTCGGGCTTGAGCTTATAAATGCAACGATAACAGTAAGGATAAAAAACAAACTGCGCGCGGTCGCCGAAGTGTCCGTAACGCCGCCGGTAGCGATAGCTCGAGGTGATGGCGGAAGCGCCCAGCGTGCGTCCGTGATAACCGCCCATGAAGGCAAACATCAGGTTCTTGCCGGTGTAATTGCGCACCAGCTTGAGCGAGTCCTCGATGGCCTGCGAGCCGCCCACGTTGAACTGTACGCGGCCCTTCACGCCGAAACGCTTTTCGCAGTACTGGGCGATGCGCGCGGCTACCTCCACTTTTTCCGCGTGCAGGTACTGGCAGGCAAGCTGCGGCAGACGATCCACCTGGCGCTTCAGCGCCTCACCCAAGCGGCGGTTCTTGTAACCAAAGCTCGCCGCGGAATACCACATCTGCAAATCGAGGTAGGGTGTTCCCTGCTCGTCGTAAAGATAACTGCCCTCGCAATCGGCGAAGATTTTCGGGGGTTCCAAATAATGCACCGTGTCGCCAAACGAGCAATATTGGCGCTCCAGAGCTAGAAGCTCTGCCGTGCGGGTCGTAGAATCAGAAATGGCCAAAGGGCCTCCAGTGAATATTCGATTTTCGATTGCCGATTTTCGATTGGCGAAGCACTTTCCTTCTGAGCCCTCTTCTGGGGAATAAAACTCTTTCGCTTGGCTCACGGACGTGAAACGCGATACCGTTCGCCCGCCAACCTCCCCGTTAAACCATTCGCTGCTCGGCGCCGTTGCAGTTTTCTGGATGCTATTCCAGAAAGCGGCGTTGGCGCGCGTGAAAGACACCCCAGATGCTCACATAGTGGCCGAGAACTCGATAGAATGCGACGTAAGGGGTGTCGGAAACCACGAGTTTGCGGAGTTCGGTTTCATCGACCTTTGCACCCATTTCGGGGAATTCCCCGAGCAGCAGGTCGGCTTTCTGAATGCGGTCGATGGTACGCTCGGCCGCGTCGTTACTCAAGCCGGCGAGGTAGTTGGCAATCCCATCGAGGTCGTCGTAAGCCTTCTTGGCCCAAAGGACGGTCATTGGGGCAGCGGATTCCTGCGGCTGGGGCGAAGGGAGTCCAGCTTCGCGAAGGCGTCCTCATTGCTATAGGTTTCGCCCGTGTCCGTCGCGTCTCTCCGCCGCACCTCCGCGATCTGCGCTTCTTCAATACTGAGCAATGAATCGATAGCACTAGAAAGCAGGGTGGCTGGCGCTTCATCCCGTTCCTTGGCCACGCGCTCAATCCTGAGCTTCAGTTCCGTCGGCAACTCCAGATTCGAAGTTCTGCTCATAGCTGAACCTCCCAATCCTTGCTCATTCCTTCAAAGGCCGCAATTTCCTGATCCAGTTCCGCCATGCAAATTATTATAACCCCTATCCGCCAAGGTGACACCGCTCACGAACAAGGCGTAAGCTGTTCGCAGAGGGGGCGGCAATGGCTAGGTGGGGAGCTCGGCCTTCTGACCAGGAAGGGGAACGGCAGCAAAAGCTGGTGCGTTTTTTACGAAAGCTACGCCTTTGTGGTTTTCGATAATCTTAAAAGCAGGGTAGTTCATAAGCAAAAGCATATAGCAATGGTGAACGGTGAGGACCAGGTCCTGTAACGCAGGGTCGCTCTCTAAATCCTTGATTTCTAATCCGAATGCCTTGCATTCCTCAGCATCAAAATGCCTATCGTGAGTTTTGTTGCTAGGATAATCGGAGAGCACCCTTACGGCTTTCTTGGCTCGTCTCTTGCTATCTTGATGATGCGAGAACATGCCTTCTGAAAGTTGTTGCTCGACAAAAGCATTCGACCACTTTATCGCATTTTCGCATTGACCAAGAAAGGTTGGCCGGTACTGTCCAATAATCTGTTGCCATATGACAGCTCGGCTTGGGTCCTTTTTGACTTCCTTCAGGGCGCGCTTAAACTCTTGCACTACTCCATAGGCGGGAATCCCGCGTAATTGTGGATCGATTGGCCCCAAGTTCGATTGCTTGCCCATCCAAATTTCCTTGCAACAGCATGCCATTATCGACCCAGCAGACATGGCGATCTGTGGGACAAACGCCCGAATATTCCTCCCAAACATTTTTTGAAGATAATTCACTATGGATTGAGTGGCCGCGATGCCACCGCCTGGAGTATGAAGAATTAAATCCAATCCCAATAGTCGGTCCAACTTATGGACGGTTGTCATGAATCCGGCTTTGTCTTCGTCGTTTATATCCGATAAGGCTACGCCGGGTTTCGAGAGCCAACCAGAGTAATAGGCAATGATGTTTCTGCCTGTTTGTACGTGAAGTTGATGTAGATATTTCTTGCGGGTCGAGTCGATGGCTTGACCAGCAAGCATTTGCTGCTGCTGGATTTCAAGGAATATTTCATTCCAATTGGGCATGAAGCCTCGCCTGAAGCCGAACGTCCATTTCAATCCCAGGAGTCGTTGTTGTAGGGTAGACTTTCAGCGCCGACGGCTGCTCCAAACTATCTTGATCTGTGTAAATGCCCCGGTAAGGCAGCAACGCGGGCGAGAACACATTTCTGTATTCCCGTTCCAGACTTTTTTCGCGCCCCTTCCCGGCTTTCTTTGCTCGCGCTTTCGGAGCCAAGTCAATTCTCCGGGACGGTTTCCTAGTCTTGGTCATGGTCTCTGCCCCCTTTCCAGTTACACTATCCCCTTTTTTTTCAGTTACCTTGCCAGTCGACAGCTTTCTTCCACCGCGTAAAGAAATCATACCATGAATTAGATGTCAAGTGTCTTATCGGCGGATTCCTCAGAAGCATTAGAAAAACTCAGTACGAATCCCCACCCAAAGCCGGAGTCCAAAATTACGCATCGGGGTCACGAAACCGCCGCGACGGCCTGGCGGTAACCCCGGGCGGGCGCCGGGGCCAGCAACTTCTCGAGTGTCGCCTGGACTTCCCTAAAAGTCTCGAAAGGATGGCAGGCGATGCCGCTCTCCCGGCAGTGTGCCAGCAAGTGCCGTTTGGCAAACACCACGTCGGCTTCCTCCACCGCGAAACGGTCGGACATGCCATCGCCCACAAAGATGACGGGTTGCCGGCCTGCCCGCAGACGGCGGATGAGCGCCTGTTTGCAGGTGGCGCACCCGTGCGGGCAGGGTTCGGGGGAGTGAGGGAAGGAAGGCACCAACCGGCGGCCCTCCACGCGCAGCGCGCTCGCAAACAGGTTTGCACCGCTGCGAAAGTGCCGCTCGACGCCGGCGCGCTTCAAGACGCGGCGAAGCACGTAATCGAATCCGTCGCTGAGGATGTATAGCGGCAGCCGCTTCTTGCGCGCGAACTTGCAAAAGGCCGTGAACTCGGGGTCGATGGGGACGGCCTCGATGACCGCGTGAAGTTCCTTTGCCGGGGCGTCGACCAAGGCGATCTGCCGCTCCATGCACTCGCGTGAGCCGATCAGCCCCAGCATCCACTCCCGCTCGATTTCGCGCCAAGAGGGATGCGCAAGCTGCGCCAGAATCTGGTCGGTCACGTCAAGCAGCGTGATGGTCCCGTCAAAATCACAGAAAACGACGGGGCTCATCTTTGGCTCGGCTGCATCACGCGTTAAGTTTGTCATAATTTCTTTGTCCTTAGTTCTTAGTCCTTTGTCCTTTGTCCGCCGGGGGATTGGTGATTTGTGATTGGTGATTGGTGATTGACGCCCGTCTCCTTGGACGACTTCCAGAGATACGGTAGACGCAAACAATCACCAATCACTAATCGCCAATTGCAAATCACCAATCACAAATCACCAATGTTTCACGCCGCCCGCTCATCGACCAGCCTTCTTCGCTTCCTTCCCTGCTCGATGCTGCCGGGAGGAAGAAAACGGAAACTGAGTTGGTACATGCCGCAGGCGTGGTTAGCCCAAACATCGGGATAAAGGGTCTTGAGGTTCGCTTGAATCGCGGTCTCCACGGCGGAAGGGCTGATGCCATTGGTCAGCTCCATACGAAATTCCAAAACGTCGTGCAGACCTTCCTGGCGAACGGCCACCTGCCAGTTCTCCGCAATGCCCGCCACGTCGTGCAAGATGCGCTCAAATATTTCCGGGTACATATTCCCCGCGCCCATTACCACCATCTCGTCACGGCGGCCGCGGATGCGCTCGATGCGCCGCAGCGGAGCGCCGCAAGGGCAAGGCGCGTCAATAAAGCGGGTCACATCGTGAACCCGGTAGCGAATGAAGGGCATGGTGCGGCGCGAAAGCGGTGTGGCCACCAACTCACCGTAACCGTTCTCATCCGGGTCGAGAATCTCGAAGTAAATATTGAAATCGTCCAGGTGATAACCGTCTTTGCGCAGGCATTCCATGCCCGCCCCACCCCCTTCGGTGGAGCCATAGGCGAGGATCACCGGGCACTTCCAGACGCTCTCCACGTAGCTGCGATACACACCGGTCATGCGGTCACCCGCTGCCAGAATCAGGCGCAGGGGAAAAGTACCTTCTTTTTCCGCGATTTCGCTCAAGCTGACGAGCCACGTGGGGTCCGCCGCAATGACGTCGTACCGGTAAGCGCCCATTCGCGAGTAGACCTCGCGGGGATGAGGCTTACCCACGGCGGAGCAAAATACACCCATGTGTTTGCAGGCTAGGAAAGTGACCCAACTGCTGAACCAGTACCCCCCATCAAACGTGCAAACCACGCGAGCGCCGGGCCGAACGCCGTTCTCATACAGTCCCGCGGCTTCGTAACGGGCGGCGAAATCCAGCTCCTCGTAAGAAAAGTAAACCCGCTTGGGCCCGCCGGAGGTTCCGGTGGTTTCAAAAACCAGTTCGGGCTCGCGGCACAGAAATTCCTCGGCGGGCAGCGTTCGCAA
>Ga0187849_1001247_pt1 | contig 28764 bp, 30 predicted proteins | sample June2016WEW_4_10_2_FD_132412 | JGI IMG/M metagenome (GOLD analysis project Ga0187849, IMG submission 132412) | Peatland microbial communities from SPRUCE experiment site at the Marcell Experimental Forest, Minnesota, USA - June2016WEW_4_100 | ecosystem: Environmental > Terrestrial > Soil >...
CCGTCAACCGACGGACCGCCCCCTGGTTCCGCATTCACCATGCGGAACGCCGGGTAGGGCAAGCCCTACCCCTACATGATGATCGAGTTGCGCAAGGTGGGAAGTTACAAGCGCCGAGATTACAGTTCGAACGGCGCCTGAGGTTGTGTGACCCGGAGGTGGCCACGGTTAATTCGTCTCTGGAATTGACCGTGGGTTCGTCATCGAAGGTAAAGCCCACGGTTACGAGAGCGCTGAGCGTGGCCCGCTATACATCCGCGCATAATTAAAGGGACATAGGCTGCCCCTGTATGGCATACTTCTCGTAGGAGGAGTGGCCATGCTTCCTCGCCTGCTGCGGTTGCATCCCCAGACTTATCGCCGGTTGATCCGATTGAGTAAGGCGGCGGAGCAGGAGGGTGCGTACCGGGTGGCGAAACGCCTGCAAGCGGTATTCCTGAATTCCGAAGGCCCAACCAGCGGCGATCTGGCAAGCATTCTGAAGGCGCCGCGCTCCAAGGTATCCGAGTGGTTGGCTCGGTATCAGGCGCACGGCGTGGAGGGCCTCTTGGAGGGTTACCGGTCCGGGCGGCCGGCGCGGTTGACGGAAGCGCAGCACCGCCGCCTCAGCGACATCCTGGACAGCGGGCCGGTGGCTTATGGGTTGGACACCGGAATCTGGACCTCGCCCATGATCGCCTGGGCGATCGAAGAGGAGTTCGGAGTCGTCTACCATCCTGGGCACGTGCGCAAATTGCTTCATCACCTGGGTTTCTCCGTGCAGCGGCCTCGCCGGGTGCTGGCCCGTGCCGACCGCCGCCAGCAGGACCGCTGGCATCGCTACATCTATCCGCGCCTAAAAAAAGCCCGCACCGAGAACTGGGCGCTGATTTTTACCGACGAAGCCAGTTTCCGGCAGGACTCCACCCTGCACGCGACCTGGAGCCGGGTCGGCCATCCGCCCGAGATCCCCGTCACCGGCGCCCGCCGCCCCGTGGTGCTGGGCAAAATCTCGCGGCCGTAGCAGGAGGTAGGAGAGTTTATCCAACCCTTCGAGACGTCGAACAGCGACGTTTGGGGCATGCGCCTCCTGAGTGCGGGAAGATTTCAGCCGCGATCTGCCCGAAAGAGAACATGGTTCCCGTCGGCAGCGAGGTATTCAAGGCTATGAATTCCCCGCGGTGCTGGGGTCAGGTCGTAATACACATGGTGCCATCGGCTGATCCATGGAACCAATTTGCGCGCCCCACCTTTTAGAAACGGAGAACGCCTCGGTTCCATAGCAAAGATTAGCCAAAGTTCCCCGTTTTCGAATCGGAATCGTCGCTCTAATTGCGCCCAACGGTAGCGAGTCCCCTTGGTAATTTTACAGAGCTTCTTCTGATCCATACTTATCCTCCTCGTAAAATTGTTACGTCCCAAAACAAGAAACCCTACCCTCTGTAATCCTCTCGTTCCACTAAGGGGAGAGGCGCGGAGTGTAGGGTTAGGCTGCGTCCTGCCATTCGCAAGAAGGTCCAGGACGCGCACTTAGATTGTCGATTGATCATCGTAGTGAATGCGACAAGAACTCGTCAAGAAAAATCTTGATTCTATGTCCCTGAAACCTGGCTACTGAAACCTGTCTTTAGGTTCCCTCCGCCCGACCCCACCCTCTGGGTATATACTCTGCGCTAGCGTGGACCCAAAATGGAAGTGCTAGATCAATGTAAATGTCGAAGCGCCCTGGACTTGGGGTGATCTAAGCATGGGGACATTTGTGTCGCCAGATTCGTGGAGGTAAACATCATGAAGAGCGTCTATTTGATAGACTTGGCCAAGAAAAAGATCGACGAACTTTCACCACGTTCGGCGCGTGACCTTAAGGTCAAAGAGAAAACTATCGAGGATTTGATGGCAAGGAATCCGGGCCTAGTGTTCACCCAACCAGATGCTGTGCTTGTAATTGGGCAGGAGGTGGCCGGGGAACCGATGGCTGACCTCCTGGCAGTGGATAGCCAGGGAGCGCTTATTGTCATCGAGGCAAAGAGGGGATCCTCTGACCGTAATACCGTTGGCCAGCTACTTGACTATGCAGCGAAACTGTCCACCTGGGGTTACGATGACTTCAACAAAAGTTGGCAACGGAATCCTGAGTCTAAGGACAGAGATTTGTCTGATGCCTTCAAAATGTTTGCGGACAATCCCACGTTTCCGAAGGAAGACTTTCTCAGGGACCGTCGGTACTTCATTTTGGCTTCGACGGGTGATGAAGATATGAAACGAATTATTGAATGGCTGAAAAAATACAAGGCGCCCATCGATTTCGTCCCGTTTCAATTCTATTCCCAAGGAAAGCAGCGCTTTTTGGAAATTGATAAGATTGACGTTGACCTAGAACCTCCCGTAGCGTCGCACAACTGGATATTCAATACCAATGAAAAGTACGCTCCGGGTTCCTATAGGAAAATGTTGAAAGATGGGGTGATAGCCTTGGCGAACTACACGAACACGGAAGAGAAATTGAACAGACCCATTCAGGGCGACCGCATATTTGCCTATTTGAACGGTAAGGGTATCATTGCGGTCGGGCGTATGGGCGGCGAACTCGCTTATCCATCGCGCGCGATATTCAAAGAAGAGGAAGACGAGTGGAACCGTAAAGTCGAATGGAAAGTCCGGGTGGACGCGGACAAAGGGCTTAGGGCGGCCGAGGCAAGAGAGTGGGGCTACAACTTGCCGACGCTTGCAGTGCTCGGTAAGATGGCCAATGCCAAAGTTGCTGAAAAGATAGCGAAGGAACTGGAAAAGCGGGTGTGATCGGGATGACCGATCCCCCCGAAAGTCTGACTCATTTCGTGCGAGTGTGATCATATGAGCTGCAGACCAACACCTGTTGATTTGTGTCGCAATATTTCTCCCCGTCGTTGGGGCAGGGCGGATGATCCGGATTTCCATATCCCGGGTGCGAAAAACACCGGGCGACTTCATTTCTTTTTCCACTGCCCCAAGTCACCACTGCCCGTCAGAGACGTTTTGGGTATTGAGCACCATGGGACTGCGACTGAGCCGCACATCGAGAAGTGCGCAGAAAATTACTGCCAACAATGTCTACAACAAAACATCGTCGGCTTCCTGAAGAGTGAGGAAAAATACCTGTTTCTTTTCACGACATGCAGGAACGGAGAACGCTACGGCAAGAGGTTCCTAGTCGGGTATATCACGAAGCGAGAGGCATTTTTCTGCACGGGCCACGGGGAGAGTTGGTGGAGCGTCCAGGGAGTAACGAAGCTTGTCTCTTTTGAGGACGCTTATCTTCTCGACCGCCCTATTGGTGGCCCATATTATAAGACCATTAAATTCCGGAAGCTCGACGATGGCCAAACCGCTAAAGTATTGGCGAAGTTGGGTAAGGGCCGAAGTATCCTAGATAAGTGCAAAGCAGAGATCAAGCGGCTGTTGGATCGCGCAGATAGCGAATAACTACTTCACGATAATCCTGCATGGACTTCCGGAGGATGTGTGATGGCAACGAACGAGCGGCGTTTGGGAGACTTGGTATCGATTGGACCTGCAACGCTGAAGGATTTTGAGCTGCTGGGCATTCGCTCAGTTGCGCAACTGGCGCGGCAAACGCCCGAGAGCCTTTACGAAAAACTCTGTCGCGTGACCGGCGAAAGTCAGGACATCTGCTGCCTTGATGTCTTCAGCGCCGCCGTGGCGCAGGCGCGAAATCCGCGGCTCCCCGCCGAGCAATGCCAGTGGTGGTATTGGAGCCGCAAGCGCAAGGCCCGTGACCGCCGCCACTGAGAATCCAGCACCAGGCGATTTAACTTCCGTGCTGAATCCCCAATTCCCAATCCCGAATTCCGGATTCCCTAATCCCAAATCCCGAGCGCCGAATCGCGAAACCCGAATCCCGAGCCCCGAATTACCGCCTCAACCCCAAATGCCAAAGGGTGGTGACCACCATCTCGCGCAGGGACCCGAATTCCGGATTCCCTAATCCCAAATCCCGAGTCCCGAACCCCGAGTCCCGAGCCCCGAATCGCGAAACCCGAATCCCGAGCCCCGAATTACCGCCTCAACCCCAAATGCCAAAGTGTGGTGACCACCATGTCGCGCAGGGAATAGAGCGTGCGCAAGGTGGGATCGTCCTCGATGGGGCTATCAGGGGCGGGCGAGGCGAAGGCGGTAATCCCCAGGGCGCGGAACATCAGCTTGATGCGGTAGAGGTGAAAGCCGTCGCTGACGGCAATGCAGGTGCGGGCATGGCGCTGCTTGAGGATTTGCGCGACGGCTGTCACGCTCTCGTAGGTGGTGTCACTGCGTGTTTCGGAGAAGATTTTCCCTTCGGCCACTCCCTGCTGAATCAGGTAATCGCGCGCTACGCCGCCTTCGGTGAAGTGCGGATCGCCGCCGCTCCCTCCCGTGGTGATGAGCACCGGCGCCAAGTCACGGTCATCCAGTTCCAGCGCGTGGTCCAGGCGGGCCTTGAGCACGGGTGACGGCGCGCCGTTATACTCCGCGGCGCCGAAGACCACGATGGCGTCGGCGGGGCGAGCCTCATCGCTCCCCGCCTGCTGGCGGATGGCTGCGTACAGAGACCACTCCGCCCAGGCGCAAGCCACCAGCGCCAGGAAAAACACGATCAGAAATGCGTAACGGAAGCGCGCAGAAATCAGCCGAGATACTCCTTCAGCTCAGACTCGGGGATACCACCCGGGCGCACGATGCGGCCAGTTTCACCCGTTAGTTCGACGATGGTTGAAGCCAGTCCTCCTCGGGTCAGGCCTCCATCCAGGATCAGCGGCAGCACGTCGCCGATTTGGCAGTCCACCTCGTCCGCGGTCGAGCAAGACTCCATATCCGCAAGGTTGGCGCTCGTGCCGGTGAGCGGACGCCCCGCCGCCGCGATCAGGGCGACGACGAAAGGCGCCAGCGGCCATCGCAATCCCACCTTGCCGGTGTTCGCGGTGACCTTCAGCGGAATCTGGCGAGAAGCGGGGACCACCAGCGTGAGAGCCCCCGGCCAGAATTTCTGCGCCAGCGTGAAGAACAATTTGGGGGGATTGTGGGCAAGGTCGACAGCCTGATCGATGGAATCCACCAGGAGAGGAAGCGGGCGGTCCGCGGTGCGGCGCTTGATGCGAAAGATCTCACTGACCGCCGCCAGATTAAAGGGGTCAGCCCCCAGGCCATAGAAAGTGTCGGTGGGGAAGGCCACAACCCTGCCGCGCAGAATGAGGCGGACGGTGTATTCCAAAACGTATTCGAGTGAGCTGTTCTCTAACTTTAGAATTTCGGCCATTGGACCGCCGAGCGAGGCGCCGTTCAAATTCGGAAACAGACCGTAACACAAGCATTCCATAGGGTCAAGAACCCAATCGGGTTGGTAGTGACTCATTGTGAAGCGGACGGGCTTCAGCCTTGCTGCCCGAGGGGAACAACATCATTAGCCGGAGGCCTCATTTGGTCCCGCCCCGCGGGATGAAATCTACGGAAAGGAAGCCCGATCCCTTCCAGGCTGCCGGTCGCATCTCCAAGCCAAGGAATGGCTTCCAAAAAACGCCAAAATGCCCTTGACTTATGTCACCCGGTAGGTAACAATCCTGCTACCTGCTCCTCAGGTTCATGCTCTTATTTTCCTCATTGAAATGGGGGTGTTGATCGATTGGCTGAAGTTAGACTTCAGGACGGAGAGTCTTTGGAGAACGCGCTGCGACGCTTCAAGCGGAAGGTTCAGCAAGAAGACATCATTAAAGAGATTAAAAAGCATTCCTTCTACCTGAAACCGGGAGAGAAGAAAAGAGTCAAAGCAGCACTGGCTCGTAAAAGGGCTCGTAAAAAGGCCAGACACGAACAGGACTGATCGTTAGTGTGCTGAACTTAAGAGTGGGAAGGGCGAGAACCCGCCCCCTTCTTCACCAGCCGGCATATTATCGCGGGTGAGGCCCTGTTCAAATAAGGGAGCGAGGCATGGACTACCGGGATAGGGTCCTCAAGTGCATCGATTGCGGCGCAGATTTCGTTTTCACCGCAGGCGAACAACTGTTCTTTGCCGACAAAGGTTTCAAGAATGAACCCAAGCGGTGCAAGCCCTGCAAGTCAAAACGGAGTCAGATGATGAGCGGCCAGGGCTACCAGCGCGTCGAAACTACCACCACCTGCTCGCAGTGTGGTAAGGAGACGACGGTGCCCTTTAAGCCGACTCAAGGCCGGCCCGTATATTGTCGGGAGTGCTTCCAACAGCGTAAGGCTGCCGCTTCCACGGCTTAGTCTTTCCCACTCACACTCAATGGGTGCCTTTTGAGGGCGGGAGCGTCTCCTGCGGCCGCCGAGACCGGCGGTGAGGTGTTTCTGGCGGAGCGTGGCCCCCCAACCTCAGCATCGTGGTTCCCCCCTAACCTTTCTGTTAGTTGTTATACAGAGCGACATAAGTAGCGCCGCCCTTTAGGGAGGCACATGCCGGGCTAAAGCCCGGCGCTACCGCCGAATCCTGCATCATTTATGTCGCTCTGTATAGCTCCTGAAAAACGGCTATCCACAGCCTACCGGGCATGCACAAATATGATTGACTTCACATAGAATCTTCATATAATCAATCATCATCGAGCAGAACGGATTTTTCGATGCAAAGTTCTAAACGCAAGGATCTGGCGCCGAAACGGTTGGAGCAGCTCCGCGGCATTCTCGGCCAGGACCGCGTGGTGCGCGTCGAGGAGCTCACCCAGCGGCTCGGCGTTTCATCGGCCACCATCCGCCGCGACTTGGGCGAACTGGAAAGACTGGGAGAACTGCGGCGGGTCTACGGCGGGGCCGTCAGCACCGGAGGCCGCCTGGATGAGCCGCTGTTTGACGACAAGACCTCTGTCGCCGCCGCAGAAAAGCGGCGCATCGCTGAGGCCGCGGTGAAGTACATCAAGCCCAATGAGACGATTTACCTGGATGGCGGCAGTACGGTTCTGGAGTTAGCGCGCCTGCTGAAGGATCGCTCGAACATCACCATCGTGACCAACTCGCTGCGCGCGGCGGTGGAGTTGGCAGGACGGGGGCCGCGCCTGATCCTGGTGGGGGGCGAACTTCGCCGCCTTGCCCAGACCACGGTGGGGCCGCTCACGCGCTTTATGATTCAGGAGCTCCACGTGGATAAGGCGTTTATGGGAACCATCGGCCTCAGCCTTGATGAGGGCCTCACCACCACCGACCCCACCGAGGCTTATACCAAAGAGTTGGTGATGGAACACGCGCGCGAGGTCATCCTGCTTGCGGACAGCAGCAAGGCCCACAAGATTTCTTTCACCCGCGCGGGGCGGCTGGAGAAAGTCCGGGTGCTCATCACCGACCGTCTGATCGACCGGAAACTATCGAAGGAACTGCGCAAACGGGGGATGGAAGTTGTGCTTGCGTAACGCGAAAATCAGAAGTCAGGAGAAAGAAGTCGGAAGCAACCACCCCGCCCTTCGGGCACCCCTCCTTGGTAAGGAGGGGAGTTTGGTTTCTTGACCCTCTACCCTCTCCCTTGGGGAGAGGGTACCCGAGGTACGAGGGGGGTGAGGGGTCACTTTCACGCAACCCCTCACCCGGCCTCCTTCGTCGGCCACCCTCTCCCCAAGGGAGAGGGCTGGGATTGCAACTTTAGGATGTCCTTCTTGGAGAGAAAATGGCGCCAGCTTATTTGCAAGATTCAAGACCTGACTTTGCTCCCTTTGAGATCGATTGCGGAAAGATTCCCGCGTTTCGTTATCAGGGCAACCTTCAGAGTGAACTAGCGACGGGGCGCATCGACGGCGCCACGGCCGTCGGCCTTCTGGAAGACATGCTCATGATCCGCGAGCTGGAGGAAATGATCGTAACCGTGCGGTCCGGCGCCTACGAGCCGCTCGCGGGTTTCAATTATCGCGGTCCCACGCACGTTTCCATCGGTCAGGAAGGAGCTTCCGTGGGAGCGTGCAGCGCCCTGATCCTGAAGGATTACATCACCAGCACGCACCGCGGCCACGGAGACAGCCTGGCGCGCGGGTGCGGCGCCATACGTGACATGACGGACGAGCAGTTGCGGAAGCGCGTTCCGCACTGGAACGCGGTGCGGCGCGAAGAACTTCTCGAGCAGGCCCTGGAAGAGCATGTCTATCGCACTATCGCGGAACTCTTCGGCAAAGAGGATGGCTATTGCAAGGGGCGCGGCGGCAGTATGCACATCGCGGACTTCACGGTGGGCCACCTGGGGGCGAACGCCATTGTGGGCGGCAGCGTGCCGATCGCGACCGGCGCGGCGATGGGCGTGCGCTACCGGCAAAACGGCGGCGTGGTGTGCTGCTTTGCCGGGGATGGCGCTTACTGCAACGGCGTGGTTCTAGAATCGCTGAATTGGGCGGCCCAGGCGCAATTTACCAATGAAATAGCCGGCGACCGGCGCTTCGGCGTGCCGATTATTTTTTTCGTTCTCAACAATCACTACGCCATGACCGGCCGGTCCGACAACGAAGTAACAGGAGTCAGCCACTTGGCGCAGCGCGCCGCCGGCTTTGCCGACAATCGCATGCATGCGGAGATTATCAACGGCATGGATGTGCTGGCCACACGCGACGCCGTCCTGCGGGCAAGCCAGGGCTGCCGGGAGGGAAGGGGACCATACTTCTTCGATGTAGACACCTACCGCTACTATGGCCACTCCCTGAGCGATCCTCGCAACGAATATCGCACGCGCGATGAAGAGACTGCCTGGAAAGCCGTCGATCCCATCCTCACTTTTGAAAAGCAGCTCGTGGAATCCGGGGTTTTGGATCAGCAAGGCATCACCGCTTTGAAAGCGAAGGTTCGGGAGCGCAACGCACGGGCGGCGATTCGCGCGGCGCAAGCTGCGGACCCTCCCGCCGCGGATGTCATCAAGTACATGTACACGGACACCTTTGTGGAGAAGGTGCCACCCGAGTTTGCCAAGGTGGAAATCCTCGAGCCGCTTCCCCCCATCAAGCGCGTCAACGGCGAAATCACTTACCGCGACGCCATCAAGGAAGCGGTGGTGGAAGAGATGCTCCGCGATTCGCGCGTCATTTTTTATGGTGAAGACGTGGCCGAGTACGGTGGGGCTTTCAAACTCTCCAAGGGGCTGCTGGAATCGTTTGGCCGGGCGCGCGTTTTCAATGCCCCCATCTCCGAAGCGGCCATCTGCGGGACGGCGGTGGGCGCGGCCATGATCGGACTGCGGCCGGTGGTGGAATTGATGTACATGGATTTTCTGCTGATGGCGGGAGATCAAGTCTCGAACCAGGCGTCCAAGTGGCACTACATGTCGGGCGCGCAGGTGGAAGTGCCCATGGTGCTGCGCGTATCGGTGGGCGCGGGGAAAGGGTACGGCGGGCAGCACTCGCAAACCATCTAGTCGACGGTGGTGCACGTTCCCGGGATCTACGTGGTCTATCCCTCCACGCCTTACGATGCGAAGGGCCTGATGAAATCCGCCATCCGCGATAACAACCCGGTGATGTTTATCGAGTCGCAAGGGCTTTACAACGAGAAAGGCCCCGTGCCGCAAGAGGAATACCTCGTGCCCTTGGGCGTGGCGGATGTGAAGCGCACCGGCAGCGATATCACCCTGGTCGCTTACGGGCCGGCGGTGCCGCTGGCTTTGCAAGCCGCGGACCGCTTGCAGGCCGAAGCGGGCGTGAGCGCGGAAGTGATTGATCTCCGCTGCCTGGTGCCGCTCGACATCGAGACCGTACTGATGTCAGTGCAAAAGACCGGGCGCTGTGTGGTCATCAGCCAGGCCGTGAGCCTGGGCAGTTTCACGGGCGAGGTCGCATCGACGATTCAACAGGAAGCCTTTGATTATCTTGATGCGCCGGTGGTGCGGGTGGGCGCAAAAAACGGCATCGCTCCGCAATCGCACGTACTGGAAGCGGTCTTCTATCCTCGGGTAGAGGACATCGTCACGGCGGCCAAGTCAATTTTGTGATTTTGGATTTTAGATTTTGGATTTTGGATTAAAACCACACTTGCTCATGCTCTTTCTTCAATCCAAAATCGCAAATCCAAAATCTAAAATAGGAAGAGCTGCATGGTCAAAGCTGTGGTCATGCCCAAATTAGGGCAATCGGAAGAGACGGTCACCATCGTTCGCTGGCGCAAGCAAGTGGGCGAGACCGTCGCCAAGGGCGACGTTCTTTTCGAAATCGAAACCGACAAGGCCCTGCTGGAAGTGGAGAGCTTTTTTGCTGGCACCCTCCTGAAAATTGTCGCGGGAGAGGGAGTGACCGTCCCCGTGCAATCCACGGTGGCTTTTGTGGGCGAACCCGGCGAGCCAGTTCCGGAAGTCGTGCTCCCTCCAACACCTCGATCCGAAGTCCGAAGTCCGAGGTCCGAAGCCCGCGAACCGGTCCGGGAGATTGCACCCTCATCTCCAGTTCGCGAGAGAGCGGCGGCACCCTCGTCATTCCCGCGAAGGCGGGAATCCACCGAACTTCCCGACGTGCCTTCCCCACCCGCCGTTGCGGAGCCGCAGTTGTTCAGGATCAGTCCCCGCGCCGCGAAACTGGCCAAAGAATGCGCCATTGATCCCACCCCTATCGTGGGCACGGGCCCCAGCGGGCGAATCGTGGAACGCGATGTGAAGCAGTACCTTGAAGCCCAAGGTTACGGCCGCCTGCGCATCACCCCCACCGCGAAGAAGTTGGCGGCGCGCGAGGGAATCGACGTGCTCGGTCTCGGGCAGAAAGATGATGCGAGCCAGTTCACCGTAGCCGACATTGAGCGCCTCCTGGCGGAGCGGCCCAAGCCCCTGTCGCGCATGAGGCAGATCATCGCCCAGCGCCTGACGGAGAGTTACACCCACGCGCCGCACTTCTTTGTGACGGTATCCGCCGATGTGACGGAACTGGAGGCGTTGCGGGCCGAACTAAAGGTAGGGGCACGCCATGGCGTGCCCCTACAAACGTCGTACACGCTGACGGATTTTATCCTGAAAGCCGCGGCGCTCGCCCTCGAGCAGTTTCCCATCGTCAACAGCACCTCCGATGGCGAGAGCATCCGCTGGCACAGCAGCATCGACTTGGGCTTGGCGGTGGCGCTGGAGCAAGGGCTGTTGGTCCCGGTCATCCGCCAGGCCAATGAGCTGACCTTGGCGGAAATTCACGCGCGGGCGCAAGAGCTGACCGCGAAGGCGCGGGCGGGGCAGCTTACCCCTGCGGAGATGACCGGGAGCACGTTTACGATTTCCAATTTGGGTATGATGGATGTGGAGAATTTCACGGCGATTATCAATCCCGGCGAGAGCGCCATTCTTGCCGTCTCCAGCGGCGCTAAACAGCCGGTGGTTCGAGACGATCAAGTCGTGATCCGGTCGATGATGAAGATGACCCTGTCTAGCGATCACCGCTTGATCGACGGGGCTCTGGCGGCGCGTTTCCTGAACTCGATTCGAAAAACCCTTGAGGAGATAAGCCTGTGGCAGCGTTCGATATAGTGGTGATTGGCGCCGGACCCGGTGGTTACCCTGCGGCGATCCGGGCGGCGCAACTGGGCGCCTCCGTGGCGCTGGTGGAGAAGGAAGAGCTGGGGGGCACTTGCTTGAATTGGGGCTGCATCCCCACCAAAACTCTGATTGCTTCGTCGGAATTGTTCGCGCGCATCAAGTCCGCCGGGGCGATGGGCCTGCGCGTGGACAACGCCTCTTTTGATTATGCCGCGATGGCCGACCGCAAGGACCAGGTGGTCGAGAAGCTGCGCAACGGCATCAAGCAGTTGCTCAAGGCCAATGGCGTAACGGTTTTTCAAGGCAGCGCCTCATTCCAGAGCCGCAATCGGATTCAAGTGGACCCGAACGTATCGGACGTAGCGCCGGGCTTTAGCCCGGCACCTGCCACTCCTCTAGGATCTAACCCGGCAGGTGCTGCCCTAAAGGGCGGCGCTACCCCGGCAACGGTGATTCTTGCGGCTGCCAAGACGATTATCTCCACCGGCGCGGCCTCCGCCATGCCCGCGTTCCTCCCGCGCCATGAGCGGATCGTGGAGAGCCGGGGCTTCCTGAACCTGCGCGCGCTACCGGCCACCACGCTGATCCTCGGTGGCGGCATCATCGGCTGCGAGTTTGCCTGCATGTTGGCGCAACTGGGCGTGCGGGTGACGATAGTGGAGCTTTTGGAAGATATTCTCGCGGGTATCGATGCGGATGTCCGCCGGGAGTTGCGCCGCCACATGGAAAAGACTCTGGGCGTCCGCATCCTGACCGGCGTGACGCTGGAAGAAATCGCGGCGGACGACCGCGGCGTGCGGGGCCGGGCCGGGCAGGAAAAGTTGGAAGCGGAGTTGTTGCTGGTGGCTCTGGGCCGCAAGCCAGTGACCCAAGCGCTGAAGTTGGAAAATGCTGGACTCGCCCCCAATGACCGAGGCTTCCTCGACGTTGACGCCTACGGCAGAACGCGCGTCGCCACCATTTATGCCGTTGGCGATGTCACCGGAGGCCCGCTGCTGGCTCACGCCGCCACCTCGCAGGGATTGGTGGCCGCAGAAAACGCCTGTGGCCGCTACCTGCACAAGAACGAAACTTTGGTTCCCAATTGCATCTTCACCTCACCCGAAATTGGCACGGTCGGCCTCAGCGAGCTGGAGGCCCAGCAGCAGGGCAGGAAGATCAAGACGGGGAAATATCTGATGGGCGCACTGGGGAAAGCGCTGGCCATCGGCGAGCCCATTGGTTTTGTGAAGTGGGTGGCGGATGCGGAGACGGATCAGCTTCTGGGAGCGCACGCCATCGGTCCCCACGCCACGGACCTGATCGCGGAAGCGGCGGTGGCGATCCGCGCGGAATTAACCGCCGCAGAACTTGCCCACACGATCCACGCCCATCCCACCCTCGCCGAAGCCTGGATGGAAGCCGCCCACGTCCTCGAGGGCAACCCTATTCACTCCGCTCCCCCACGCAAGGAGACGAAGAGCGCGTAGACGGTAGAACTACAAAAGAAAGTCAAAAGGCAAAGGGCAAAAGGCAAAAGTGTAAAGGTAATCGCTGGCGGGAAAGGTCTTCAGTGTTGGCATGCGGTGCGACTGGACTTGCATTCCTAAGCCAACATGAGCCTTTCGCCCTTTGGTTCCGGAATGGGATCGCCAAATTCCCGGGCGGTGTCGATCCATAATTGAATGGCTTCGTTGGCGTGTGCGAGGGCCGCTTCCTGAGTGTTGCCATGGGCCATGCAACCCGGCAATTCCGGGACTTCGGCAACGAAGACTTGGTCCTCGTTGCTCCAATAGATGATGATTTCATACTTGTGCATGTTTACTCCTCATACTTGCCCACAGGCCCTAATCTACCACATGGCAAGCCCTGGCGGCACATACATAGCTTTTTGTGTATTCGCTGTTTGGTCCATGGGCCGTCGGACTGTGGCCTGGAAAACGGGAAGGGCTGACGCAGGTTCCCAAGGGCTCCAGACATCGAGAGCAATGACTGCGCCACCCCCGAGGCGTGACGCATTATTCTCTTGACAAATTGGTAATCCTATTGTAGGTTATGGAAAGGGGAGAGTACGGGGACGATGCCGCGCGGATTAGGGCACCAGAAATCCCCCGCGGCGCAAGCTGCGGACCCTCGGACAGTGCGCGGCGCGAGAAGGAATTAACGATGCCATCTACCGGGCCTCAACCCGTACAAAACACGTGGCGACTTAATGTCCATCCGAAGCAAAAAAGCCCAACGCTGAGAACATATTGAAAACAATGGGTCGGAAGAGGGCTTTTTTGCCCACCAAAGCTGAGAACACACTGAAAAGAAGGCCAGTTACAGAAACCCGTCGAGACAATAAAATAGCATGACAGAATGCCCCACAGAAGGGACGCCAAACCGTCGCCGGCAGGTGGCCGAAGGCATGACGTGGTGTCTTCTCTGGGCTAGACTACTTGTCTTGAGGCTCGTTTAATTCCCGCCCGCCTTCACATCAAGCGCCAGAACGTTGGCAATTTCCCCGGGCGCTGTTGCGGGCAGCGTGACCACCACGGCGGAACCCTTTTGTTTGAACTTCAGCTTGTGCTGGGGGGCCGCCAGCAGACGTGCGCCCGTGACCTTCCCTTGCAGGTCCTCGAGGCGGAAAGAACCCTTGGGCCAATCGAATAGATGAATGTAGACCTTTCCGGGCTTCGTGGTGCAACGCCAGCCGGTGGGCTTTTGATATTGGAAGTGGCTGTCATGAATTGCTGACGACTTCAGTTCGGCGCCAAACGGCGTCGGGCCCGTGCCATAAATAGCTTCGCCATTCACCTGGAGCCACGCGCCCATCTGTTGCAGCACCTTCACGCTTTCCTCCGGAATTACGCCCTCCGCGGTGGGGCCGACGTTGAGCAGGTAGTTGCCGCCTTTGCTCACGATGTCGACCAGCCGGAAGATGAGGATGTCGGCGGGCTTCCAGTTGTGATCATTCTTCTTGTAACCCCAGGTGTCGTTGATGGTCGCGGGAGTCTCCCAAGCGCCTTCCAAAACGTGGTCAGGCACCGCATTGTCTCCCATGGAGGAATAGTCGGTGCCCTGCTTGATTCCTAACCGTCCGTTGATCAGGCAGTCGGGCTGAAGCTGGCGCACCAGATCGACGAAACGCTGCGCTCGTTCGGGCGTCATGTTGTAGGGCGTGTCAAACCAGAGGAGGGCAATGGGCCCATAGTGGGTGAGCAATTCCCGAACTTGCGGAAGCGAGACCTTGTTGAGGTAGTCATCGAAATCGCCCTGCTGGGCCGGGTCCCACGGCCCCCCGCTGACGGCGCCTCCTGGTTGATGCCAGTCCTGCGCCTGCGAATAGTAGAAGCCCATGCGCAGCCCTTGCTTGCGGCACGCCTCTGACAATTCCTTCATGGGGTCGCGGTGGAAAGGCGTGGCGTCCACGATGTTGTAAGGGCTCGCTTGGGTGGCGAACAGGGCAAAACCATCATGGTGCTTCGGCATCGGCACCATATAGCGCATACCGGCTTGCTTCGCCAGCATGGCCCATTCGTCGGCATTGAACTTCACCGGATTGAACTGCGGGGCAAGCTGCGCGTACTCTGCCATCGGAATACGCGCGCGGTTTTGGATCCACTCGCCGATGCCACGGATCTCTTGGCCCTTCCACTCACCGGCGGGAATCGAGTAGAGGCCCCAGGTTATCAGCATTCCGAACTTGGCCTCGCGGAACCACTGCGTGCGGCGTGCGACGTCCGGATCGACGGGCGTCTGCGCGGCCAGGCGCGCCACCGGCGCGAGAATCAGAGCGCCGGCCAGCAGGGCTCGCGTGCCAGCGCGAAGAAAGGATCGATGGATTATTTGGAGAATCATAGGAAGACTCCTATTGAGGATAACGACGCGCGGCATTGTGGCACGACTTGCGGCGCGCATCAAGACATTCGCGCGTGAGTAGCATCAAAGCTTGGTGCTGTCCTAATCTCAGGTGTAGCGCCGGGCTTCAGCCCGGCAGGTGCCGCCCCTTCGACTCCGCTCAGGGCAGGCTCTAAAGGGCGGCGCTACGTTCAAATTAGGACAGCACCCAAAGCTTGTGTGCGGGGACGGGCGCGAGTATATTAGCGTCTCGGCCGAGATATTCAAAAGGGATGACCCAGCCCATCTTGCAGAGGTTCACTGGATTCCTGCCCTGGCAGTGGCGAACCTCAACACAACCTGGAAGAGATTGCGTGCCCGCCTGCTGGGATTAGGAGAATGAAGTGTCCGGGATGAAAACGCTGTTTCGAGCTGTTACCGTAGGGTTCTTGGTAGCAGTTTGTTTGACGCCTGACGCCGGCAGCTCGGGGCCAAAGCGTACGAAGAAAACCGACGACGCCCTGCTCTCCACGATGGAACGAGAGTTGCAGCGGGGGCGCGACCAACTGGGGAAACTGGACCCCCCTGCTTACTTCATGAGTTATTCGGTTCATGATCAAAGCAGGGCGGTGGCCGTTGGCAGCCAAGGCAGTCTCGTCAATTCCGCGCACACGCGCACACGGACCGCCGACGTGATCTTACGCGTTGGAAGTCCTGCCCTGGATAACAGTCATCAGAGGAATCGTTCTTCGGCCATCAGTTCCGGGCCACTCCCGCTCGACAATGACGCCGATGCCGTTGCCCACGTGCTGTGGCAGTTGAGCTACGGCGAATACCGCAAGGCGTCGAGAGCGTATCTGAACGTGAAAACCTCGACCGAGGTCAACGCGAAGGAAGAAGACACGTCGCCCGACTTTTCAACCGAGTCGCCGCAGGTCCATGCGGATCACAGCGAGCTGCCTCCCTTTCCGGACCAACCGCTGTTGGAACAGATGGTACGCAAGTATTCCGAGCCATTCCGCAAGTACCCGTACATTTATCGTTCCGCCGTCGTGGTGATGGTGGAGGATACCCGGCGGCACTTTGTTTCCAGCGAGGGCAGCCGCGAAGTGCTTCCATCAACCCTGGCGAGACTCATGATCGAGGGGGAAACCCAGGCGGATGATGGGATGGAGTTAGTGCGGGTCGAAACCTTTCAAGCGGAGACCGTGGGACACCTGCCGGGGGAGGCGGAGATCGCCACACGAGTGGACAAGATCGCCGCGGATCTCAAGGCCTTACGCACGGCGCCGCTCGCGGAGCCTTATGATGGACCCGCACTGCTCTCCGGCCGAGCCGCCGCCGTGTTCTTTCACGAGGTGCTGGGGCACCGATTGGAAGGTCACCGGCAGCGTGGGGAGGAAGAAGGACAGACCTTCACGAAGAAGGTGAACACGCAGGTGCTGCCGGAATTCTTAAGTGTGGTTGACGACCCGACCCGGCGCACCTTGAATGACATCGAACTCGGAGGCTGGTACACGTATGACGACGAGGGCATGCCGGCCACGGCGGTTAACGTCATCACCAACGGTGTTCTGAAGAATTTCCTGATGTCGCGTCTCCCCATCAAGGGTTTCAGCGTGTCGAATGGGCACGGGCGCGCGCAACCAGGGTTAATGCCCAGTGGGCGACAAGGGAACCTGATCGTAACCTCGACGCGTACGGTAAAGGACGTCGAACTTCGCCAGCGACTCATCGACGAGGTCAAGAAACAAAGCAAACCTTACGGCCTATATTTCGAGGATATTCAAGGCGGGTTTACCCTGACGCAGAGGGCCTTGCCGCAGGTGTTCCAGGTCTTGCCCGTCCTGGTGTGGCGAGTCTATCCTGATGGCCGCCCGGACGAACTCGTGCGTGGTGTCGATATCGTGGGCACACCTCTGGCTGCCCTGAACCGCATCCTGCTGACGGGTGACACGACGGACATCTTCAATGGCATCTGTGGCGCAGAATCAGGAAGTGTCCCCGTCTCCGCCGCCGCCCCTGCCATGTTGTTCTCCGAAATTGAAGTGCAGAAACGGCAACACTCCCTGAACCGGCCACCCATCCTGCCGCCCCCTGGTTTCGACCGCAGCGAAGCCGCGTTCCCGGCGAAGACGGGAGGCGCGCGATGAGCGCTAAGCTGGCGAAATTGACGTGCACGTTGATGCTTGCGATCGTGGTCCTGGTTTCAGCCGAGGCCGGTCCCATAGGGGGAAGCCCCGCCTCCACCCCTGAGGATCCCGTGCTGCGGGCGATGAAGATCGAACTCGAACGCTCCAAGTCACAACTCAAGCTGGAGCAGATGGCGGCGCCGTACTATATCGACTATCAGGTCGTGGACATGGAGGGGTGCATCGCGGAAGCGGCTTATGGCGCCCTGCGCTCGAACCTGCGCGTGCGGCTTCGCTTTCTGCGGGTGGTGATCCGCGTGGGCGACTACAAGCAGGACAGCTATTTCGGACAGGGGGAGGGGACGTTTGATTTCGCCCCCTTGGATGACGACGAGCTCGCCCTGCGCAATTACCTCTGGCTGGCCACCGACCGAGCCTATAAGTCCGCCACCGAGTCTCTGGCTGCCAAGCAAGCACAACTCAAGCAGTTGAAAGTTGACCAGCCCGTGGACGATTTCGCGCACGCTGATCCCGTGCAACACCTTCAGCCGCTGGCCAAGCTCGACGCGGATGCTACCCCCTGGCTCAAGACCATCCAGGAAGCGACGGCGCTTTACAAAACTGATCCGCAAGTCCAGTCCATGACTTCATCCATCGATTTCCACACCGTGAACCGTTACTTCGTCAACTCCGAAGGCAGCACCGTCCGAACCGGCGAGACGAGCTATCAGGTGCTCCTTGCGGCGAGTACTCAGGCATCCGATGGGATGCAGTTGGACCAGTCCGCTGCCTACGCCGTAAATGATTTGCAGGACCTCCCCACGACTGAAAAGCTCCTTGCACGTGCCACAGAAATGATCAGCACCTTGAAAAACTTGCGCGCTGCGCCGCTTGCCGATGAAGAGTACAGGGGCCCAGTGCTTTTCTCCGGCCACGCTGCTTCCACCGTGTTTGCGGACTTAGTGGGCCAGAACATTCGCGGTCTCAGGCCAAATTTGGGGCAGCCTGCGCGTACCCGGGGCGCGTTTGCATCCAGCTACAAGAGCCGCGTGCTTCCCGATTTTCTATCCGTCGTGGACGATCCCACGCTGGCGTCCTATGACGGGAAGCCCTTGCTCGGCCACTACGAAGTTGATGATGAGGGTGTAAAAGCCGTGCGGGTGCTGGCGGTCGAGAAGGGGAAGCTCGTGAACTATTTGTTGGGCCGGCAGCCTATTCGCGACTTCCCCAGCTCCAACGGCCATGGCCGAGCTCGGTTGCCCGCCAGTCCGCCCGAGCCGAGCCTGGGAAACCTGATCGTCACCGCGTCCGAGAGGGTACCGCGGGATGAGTTGAAGAAGAAACTCATCGAGCTGTGCCAGCAGCGCGAGCAGCCGTATGGATATTACGTGGAGGCCCTGTCTGGCCTGCGCGATCCCCGCTTGCTTTACCGAGTTTGGGCCAAAGATGGGCATGAGGAACTCATCCGGGGCGCCGTTTTCGCGGACCTCGACGTCCGCTCGCTGCGCAATGATTTGGTTGCGGCTGGCGATGACGTGTACGTCGGGAACCGGGCTCAGAACATTCCCCACAGCATTGTGAATCCGTCCATACTGTTTGATGAATTAGAGGTGAAACGCGCGGATAGGAATAAATCCACGCTTCCAGAATACCCTGCGCCACCCCTTACACCGGCCGAGTGAGCACACGGATCGGAGGACGGTTTCACCAGAACCCCCCGAATCGGTTTCGCGGGTTCCTCGAGCGTGAAGCCGGGTGTGGAAAAGCGCCCACGCAGGCCGGCGGGTAGCCTCGGTGTCGCCGCGGCTGAGAGTCCGCCGATCTTAATGGCGGGGGGCTGGGGATTCGGGATACGGGGCTCGGGACTTTGATCTCAGCTCGTTTCATTTTCCATATTTCCCATAGTTTAATACCCTCAGGAACTCCTGGCACCGATCTCTCACCGCGGCGAACCATGCATCTCGGCGGAGTGGATTGGCCACATATTGCAACTTCGGCTTTATAGGCCACTTTGTCTGGCTGTAATCTTGAGACAAAACTCCGGCTCCGAGAACGCCTTGCTCCACCAATTCTTTAAGCTGATCTTCGCTGAGAATATTTCCCAGGTTATCCAGCACGTGGCGGGCGAGGGCCTGCCCCCCCGTAACGGCAAGGGTTGTGTAGATGTTGACCTTCACGAAGCCATCCGTGGGAAGTTTCGGCAGGTCCTCCGGCCTTACGGAAGAAGTTCCGTGGAGGCAGAGCACTTTGCCGACCGCTGCACTGATCTCGCGAGCGCGGTCTGAACGGTAATGCGCTTGTCCGACCGTGGCACGGTGTTCGGTTCCCACGTTGGGGACAAGGATATCGACACCGGTTTCACTGAGGAAACGACGTGCCTGGGCGACCGTGGTGGGTTCGTTCTTTGCCTCCGTGTCCGAAGCTTCATAAATCTCATCAACGGCGCCCTCAACAACTACTCGGCCCCGGACCTTTTCAACATACTGAGCGGTTAGCTGGATGTTCTCCTCAATGGGCTTTTCACTGGCATCGAACATCACGGAGGCAAAACGACCTACGGACTGATCGAGGATGTCTCCATCCAGCCAAGGGAAAGCATGATCGAGATGGGGCAGGACACGGAGTTTACGATAAGGGCTGGCTTCTCCGGCATACACCTTGAGGTCGGAAAACATCAGCTCATTACCAACCCTTGGATCTCCGCAGGCGGTGACGAGAGTCATCTGCCCCCGCGCCGGATAGCGCGACGTCCACGCGGGAACGATGGGCAGGTCATCCACGCCAATCTCCCTCCCTAACTCGAGGGCGGAGGCGAGGATCGCCTCGAGGGTCTCCCTGTCTTCCGCGCAAAAAACCGGCAACGCCACCCCCAACCCGGCCGCCTCCCGGTAGATATCCTTAACTTGATGATAGTCTGTTATTAGGGGCATTTGAGCCTCGCGTCTTGGTTCTAACCTGCAGCGGAAATGATCGTTTCCTCAATGCATGACCGCTCCGCCTGAAACGTTGATGGCTTGGCCGGTCAGATAAGCGGCATCATCGCTGGCAAGAAAGACGGCGGTGCGCGCAACATCCTCCGGCGTGCAAAGCCTTCCCAGGGGAATTTTTCTTTCCAGGTACGGACCAACTTCTTCCAGCTTCAGGTTTCGCTTGCGCGCATAGTCACCCAACATCTTATCCCAAAGCGGGGTCATCACAACCCCAGGGCATAGGGCATTCACTCGGATCCGATCTCCAGCAAACTCGACGGCCAGGGATTGTGTCAGGCCGATGATGCCAAATTTGCTGGCACAATACGCCGCGTACTGGCTATTGCCGACCTTGCCGGACTGGGATGACATATTGAGCACCACCCCCTGGCGACGGGGTAGCATGCGCCGGATCGCGGCCTGGCAGCCAATAAAAGCTCCGGTTAAATTGATCCGCAGTGTCTGGTCCCACAGCTCCTCGCTGCACTCCAGAAAGGGAACAATCGGAGAGATGCCCGCGTTGTTTACCCAAATATCCATCGGCCCCAACTGCTTTTCTATTTGGTCGGCAGCCTGCTCCACCGCCGGTCGGTCCGAAACGTCAAAAGCCCAACTGCCCGCCCGCCCGCCGGCGCGGACGATCTCCGCGGCGATCTCCTGCGCAGCCGGCAAGCGGATATCGGTAACGGCAACGGCCGCTCCTTCTGCGGCGAACATCCGGCAGATCGCCGCGCCGATTCCGCTCCCGCCTCCGGTGATGACCGCAACTTTTTTGTTAAGTCTCATCTTTCCAATCCTTCGGATAAACCACTACCTTTAAGCACCGTCGGTTCTTCATCAAATCCAATCCCGCGTGGAGATTTGTGAGGTTTATCCGATGGGTAACGATGTTCCGGGTGTCGATCTTTCCTTCCGCCATCAAGCGGATTGCCGTCTCCACATGCTCGGGTCGAGAGTCGGAGGATCCCACGATCCGCAGCTCTCCATAGTGAATCGTACGACTGTCAAGAGCCATCTCTGCGGCTCCTTTCGGAAGACTGGCAAAGAGACTCACCGCTCCCCCTTTGCGCGCGTATTGGATCGATTTCTCCATGACCTCGCGCGCGGGGGCACAGACGATAACGATGTCCGCACCCAGCCCGTTGGTGCGCTCGTTCACCAGCGCGGCCACATCTTGATGATCGCCATCGATCACCAGCACGTTACGCAATCCACGCAGTAGCGCGAGCCTCAGCTCGCTATGTCCTACGATCATTACTTCAGCGGCCCCTTCGGCCTTGGCCAGTTCGGCGTGTATAGCTCCCAGGGGTCCGCTTCCCAAGATGAGGACTTTATCTCCGGCCTTCAGCCCGGCAAGCTGGTGGGCATTAATGGCACAACTCAAAGGCTCACTGAGAGCGGCGGATTCATCGGGGACCGAATCCGGAACCCGAATGACATTCCCTACCGCCAAGGCTAGCGGCGGGATAGCCAGATACTCCGCCAAGGCCCCATCAAAGTCGTAGCTGATCGGTTGAGCGTTCGGGCAGAGATTTCCCAGACCCAAAGCGCAATAAGCGCATTGCCCACAGCTTACGGTCGTCGCTAGCGTGATTCGGTCGCCGAGGGTGAAGCCCTCCACCTGGGAGCCCACATGCACGATCTCGCCCACCATTTCATGCCCGATGATCCGAGGAGGGTGACAGCGCGGGTAGCCAATGGTTGCCAGCTTCAGGTCCGTGCCACAGAGAGCGCAACAGCGCACCTTTGCAATCAGGTTCTCCGAGGTCGGAGCGGGCTCAGCATGATCCTCGACCCGGATGTCCCCCGCGCCATAGTAGACAGCCGCTTTCATGTTAGAACCGCCTCCTTGGTCATTTCGGCGCCCATCCGTTGTTTACCCAGTTTCACCGCTTTCTCCACTTCTCCCGCCGACCCGTCAGGACACATACCCTCATGGTCGAGAAGGACGTGTTCGCAGACTCCCCGTCGCAATGCGCCGTTCCACCCGCACGGTGAATTTGCTCCTCCGTTGCCCCTTGGCCTCTCAACCACTGCCTCGACGATGGACACCATGGTGAACTTGACGCCCAGAAAACCACGGCGAAAAGGTCTTGACTTCGGTGCCGCCTTTCCCCAAGAACCCACGACGAACCCAAGTGCGATTCGGCGAGCGCAAATCGTGTTCACGGATTCGGTTGGCTTGCATAGGACAGGTTCTCCACTGTCCAGTTGGTCAGTAGATTCCAGCGTTTCGCATCCTCGGATCGATTCACCCGAAGCCAAGCCAGTTCACTCGGCGAGAAAGACCCTTTGCCGAAAGCCTCTTCGCGGGCGAGCAGGCTCCGTTCCAAGTTTCTCTCCAGTTCCTGGAGAGCTCCAACTCGCTTCTGATCGTGTGGCATTCTCTCGGCCCATTGTCGCGCCAGAGTCACGACAAAACCCGTCCGATTCTGAAGGTCGTGTAGCTTTGCCTGTTCCACCAGCCAGTTGGGATCCGTGTCCCAATAGCGGACCAGCAGCCACGGTAGCGCTTCCGCAAGCCGGGCTTCGAGGTGGTCCTGGGCCAGGGCGGTGAGGAGAACCTCTCCAGGGTTTCTCTTCCTGCGTCGGGAGCGGAGATAAGAAAAACCTGGATAACCGAGGGCCGCCAAATCCTCGGCGAGAGCTTGCGGCGGTTCCTTCCCCGGTGGTGTTGGCAGGATTCTCGACGGAGGAAGCACCGTAGGAGACAGGCTGAAGACATGCCTGGCCCGGCGCGCCAACGCAGGCGTAAATTTTCTGCTTCCACTCTCCAGCATGGCGACATAGGACTGCGACAAGCCCAGCCGCTCTGCGGCTTCGTGCTGTGTCCAACCTCTCCCGCGCCGCGCTGTCCTTAAATCCTGGGCCGTCATCGTGCCTCCATTATATCACAAGATATGTGATAACAGGAGCTAGGAGTCAGAAGCTAGGAGTTAGAAGCCGGGCACTAAATCCTAAATCCTAGGCGCCGGCTGTTAGCTTTCGCCTTACCCATGTTCTTACTGATAACTGAAAACTGAGAACTGAAGACTTGCTACCCGTTCTTACTGATGACTGAAAACTGATAACTGAAGACCTATTTTAAGCGATTGCCGCTGGGGTGTCGGGCATGAGAAAATCCCACGGTCAGGACGGGACTGACTGTGCCTACCCGCTTTCCGCCTTGAGGTCGCGCAATAAACGGTCGAACGACTTCTGGTATGGGTCGTGATCTTTCCAGGCGCGGAAGTCGCCGACATGGCGCATGCGGCGGAGGCTGGCGGCCCAGGCTTGGTCGGTCTCCATTGCGGCGTCATCCAGGCGGATGGGGAAGAGAACCAGTTTTTTCTGCTTGCGTTCTTTCTCCAGCGCGGCTTCAACCTCTTCTTCCACCCAAGCGCTGCGAATCGAGTTCTCCGACAAAATCACTATGACTTTGTCATAAATGCGAATGGACTCGTCGATTCGCATGCGGAACTTGTCGCCGATCTTCAAATCTTCGGGGGCAAACCAGCAGCGCACGCCTTTCTGCTGAAGGTCGGCGTGCAGCCGCTGGCGAAGTCGTCGTCTTTGAACGAATAGCCGCTGCGCTCCTGTTCCGTGTAATCATTTCTAACGTATAATGGTCACTGGGGTGGCCACCATGAAAATCAGTACAGTTCGGGAGTTCCGAGACGGAGCAACGGGGCTGCTCCGGTCGAAAGACCCGGTATTGGTGACGCGCCGGGGCAGGCTGGCGGGCGTGTTTTTCCCTTGCCCGCAAGCCACGCTGCCGCTGGACCTGCGGCGGGAGATCTTCGGCATGCTGAGCCGAGTCATCGCGCGCCAAATCAAGCGGCGGGGGCTCAGCGAGGGAGAAGTGCTGGCCGATTTCGAGCGCTGGCGGAAGGAGCAACAGCAGGCGTAGCGCGGACCCCCGCGGTGTGAGGTTCGCGACATTTCGAACTGCGGACTTAAGAACAGCGACGAGTGAAGAGTGACAAGATACAGGCGGGCTGGCGCAGACCCCGTTCTTGGGGGTCTGTGATTACCCGGAGCGGGGTAGCGCAGAGTTAGGCGCAGTTTGCCTTACTCTGCGGCTCTTCTCCGGTTCCCGAGTATACAAGCCGCGGAGTGCAAGAACAACGGTAAGAGCAGGGACGAGAAGGAGAGTCCGAAGTCCGAGGTCCGAGGTCGGAAGAGCAGTGACGAGTGACAAGTGACGAGTGACGAGCAGGCGGGTCGGAAGAGCAGGGATTGGGGGTTGGGGATTAGGGATTGGGGGCGGCAAAAAACAGTCCGAAGTCCGAGGCCCGAGGTCAGAAGAGCAGTGACGAGTGAAGAGTGACGAGTGACGAGCGGAATCACTATGCTTACCCACCTTGGTTCTTCGCCTTATCGTGTGCAGGGGGTATAATGAAATTCGAGTCCCTGGGGCTTGGGGAGGAGACTCAGGTGAAGCGAGAGGGAGAAATAGCATGAGCGTAGAAATCGAGCTCAGACCCGAGATGGAGGCCGAGTTGAAGACTCGCGCGCAGCAAATCGGACTCCCGGTGAGTCAGTACGTGCAGCGTCTTTTGGAGCAGCACGTGCCGCTGCAACCCGTCCAATCCGCCATGACCCCGGAGGAAAGGGCGAAGGCTTTCCAGAATTGGGTGGAGAACTTTCCTTACCGCCGCCATGAGCCTCTTTCCGACGACGCCATCAGCCGGGAAGGCATTTATCGAACGGATAGCGAATAGACCTTCATGGAGCACCTCGCCGACACCAACATTCTGCTTCGCTGCATCGACCAAGATCACCCTATGCACGCGAACGCGGCGACTGCCTTGAGCAGCCTTATTCTTTCCGGCAGTCGCGTTTGCGTAACGCCACAAAACATCATTGAGTTCTGGAATGTATGCACGCGGCCTGTCGACCGGAACGGATTGGGCCTTTCACCGGGTGAGGCCGACCGTGAAGCCTCCCGACTCGAAGGCCTTGTGACTCTTCTCCCCGATGTGCCGGGGATCTACCCCGAATGGCGTCGGCTGGTCGTCGCCCACTCGGTGTCAGGCGTCCGCGTCCACGATGCGCGCATCGTCGCGGCCATGAACGTCTACGGAATCACCCACCTTCTTACCTTCAACGGCCCGGATTTCACCCGATATCCGGGAATCCATGTGGTCCATCCTAACGACGTAGCCAAAGCGACGAATCCGAAGTAGGCATAGCGCGAACCTCTGCGGTGTGAGGTCCGCGGCATTTCGAACTGCGGGCGAAAGAACAGGGATTAGGGGTTGGGGGTCAGGGGTTAGGGGCGGCAAAAAAGACAGTCCGAAGTCCGAGGTCCGGGGTCAGAAGAACAGTGGCTAGTGGTTAGTGGCGAGTGGCGAGAAACAGGTGTCAGGTGTCGGGTTCCAGGTGTCAAAGGCGGGACACGGGATTCGGGGTGGGGGCGGGCGAGTTTTCGGCGATGATTGACAGCCGTTAAGGGTGTACTACGGTGGCGGGACCGTGAGATAATAGGGGCATGGCCACGGGACAGACAGAGAATCTGAGTCTTCCGGACGGACTGCAAGCCGAGATTGAAAGGGTCGCACGGGCTCAGGCACGCACGGTCAATGAGGTGCTCGCCGAGGCCGTGGATCGCTATATCCGGGAAAAGCAGTGGCAGAGCCTGAAGTCCTACGGCCGCCAGAAGGCCCGCGAACGCGGCATCAAAGAAGGCGACGTGCTGCGACTGATTGCGGAATCGCGCCGAGAAAATGCGCAAGGGCGCTAGGTGGTTCGGGTCACGGCGGACTCCAACATCTACATATCAGCACTGCATTTCGGCGGACCGCCCGATAAGTTCCTTGACCTTGCCCGCACCGGCATTATTGAACTCACAATTTCCGATGACATCTTGGCGGAAGTGACGCGCGTGCGGCGCGACAAGTTCGGCTGGTCGAAAGAGGCTCTGTCGATGGCGCAGGCGCGAATTGCCGACTTCACGGTAAGGGTGGCGCCGGCGCAGAAACTTGACGCGGTGAGGGAAGATCCCGCCGACAACCACATCCTCGAGTGCGCCGTCGAGGGAAAGTCGGAATATCTCGTGACGCGAGACCATCATCTGCTCAAGCTCAAGAGCTTCCGAGGCGCGCAGATGATAAAAGTGGCGGATTTTTTGGATGTCGTACGGGCCGCGGGCTCGCCATAGCCAAGCAACTCGACCTGGCAAAAAACAAATTCAAAACCGCCTTGTGGCGCGCCGCCACCAGCACGATGACCCCTAGGGCAAAAGCTGGGACATTCTGTTGATAGCTTAAGCGCTTATCCGTGGTGAGAAGTACATCGAATTTACCGGAGGCGGCGGAGAGAAGGACGCCATTCCTAAAACAGTGACAAGTGACGAGTGACAACGAAGACAGTCCGAAGTCCGAGGTCCGATGTCCGAAGGACGGTGACGAGTGACAAGTGACGAGTGACGAGAAACGCGGACGCCTGACTTTGAGGCCCTAAGGAAGGTCGGTGGGTTTGAAGACCGTGATATCCCGCACTCGTTCGAAGTCCGCATCGTTGCTGGCCAGGAAGGAGAGACCGTACTCACGCATACCCGCGACGATCATCGAATCGTTGGTGAGGAGCCCGGCTTCCTGTCGCACGGTTTGCGCATTCCGGATAATCGTTTCATTCACCGGCATGAAAAGGAGATTGAGAGCCAACATTCGCTGGGTATCAAGCCAGTAATCTGTCAGGGCGGGGATTTGCTGAAACTTATTGCGAAGCGCCCTGGCTCCCCCGGCTGTGATCAGGCCTTTGGAGAGGGCCTCGGCGATCATAAAGCGATGGGTAACCTCATTGACGGTTTCAAACAGGGCAATGCCCGTAACCTCTTCTCGCAGGCATCGTTCGAAAAGTTGCCGGCATTGAACCGACTGGGCCGTGAGCGCGTAAATAAACACGTTCGCGTCAATGAAGACAAAACCTGACTCGGGAAGATTGGGAAGGGTGTCAACTGCCATGGTCAGGCTGGTTCTTCGAGGTCAGCGTCTTCGGCAACCCATTTCCATTGTTCCGGGGAGAGCTTTATGCGCTCTTCTTCGTTGAGGGCTGCCAGCGCCCGGGATACACGTTCGGTTTTGTCCGCGAGTGTGAATTGCTTTCGGACAAATTCCTGAAGCGAGGCAGGAGGCTTCTTTGTGCTGCTTCGAGTGCTCATGATGAATCAATTGTAACTGAGCAGGGTTGGAGGACCAACTGAATTCTGCGGGCGCCAGAAGAACAGTGACAAGTGGCGAGTGACAAGAAAGACAGTCCGAGGTCCGGAGTCCGAAGTCCGAGGTCATAAGAGCCGGCCATGGCATTCACGCAGATAGCACGGCTTGGGGGTGTTTCTTGGCGATAGTGAGCAACTTGAGGGCTGCTGGGTCCGGTTGTCGCACCCCCTGTTCCCAGCTTTCAACGGTATTGGGACTGACGTTGAGAAACCTGGCGAAGAGCGCCTGGCTCGCATTGAGCGCCAGGCGAATCCTCCGGATTTCAGCCGGCTTGAGAGGCCTCGGAGGTGGAGGGATTTCCTGCGTCCGAAGATTGACAGGCTTGCCCTGCTCGTAGACCCCGGCGTCAGCCAAGGACTGGCGTAAATCGTCAAAAACCTTCACTCGGATTTTTCTTGCCATGCTGCCTCCTAGATCCTTTTCAGCTCCGCCACCATTCGCCGGAGGGCGGTGCGTTCTTGCGAATCCAAATCTTCCTGCTCATCCTTATCGAGTAAAATCAGCAAGTGGATATGATCACGGCGCTCCAGATACAGATACCAGTAGCGAAGTCCTCCGCGCTTTCCCTTCCCCCGCCTGGGGTTGCCTGTCCGCGCCTTGCGTATTCCCCCCAATCCTTAGAACGCTACTTCCCCGCTCGGGATTCGCGACCAAGTCATCCTGGATGGCACTGAGGACTTCCTCAGCGTAGTCACCCGCTAGCTCCCGTAAACGCCGTGTGAAGGCTGCCGATTCGATGAATACCACGTAGTAGGATATACCACACAGTCAGATGTAGGTCAAGAGCAGGGACGAGTGGCGAGAAACGGGTGCCAGGTGTCAAGGGCTAGGAGTCAGGAGCTAGATCCTAAATCCTAGATCCCGCCGGGGGGCGGGGCGGCTACGAAAAGCGGCCCGGCTGACCTGTCCCAACGATTATGGTCGGGAAGCCGGCCTGTATGTTAAGCTTCTGGCTGTCTATCCCGACTTGTCGGGACTCGCAAAATGCGCTCGCCGCCTAATGCCTAGTGCCCGCTTTTTTCCCGGCGATGGCCGTTAACGTGCTAGGCTAGAGACGGGAAAAGGGTGTCTGGGTGAAATCGCGCACAAAGGCTAGGTGCCAGGTGCCAGGTGCCAGGTGTCAGGGCTATGTTCTCGGGGCGAGCAGAAGCCAGTAGGCAGCCCAGCCACCGGCCGGGGGCCGGATTGAATAGTCTGTGACTTGGCATGAGTGAGGGTCAGGGATATGC
>Ga0187849_1001252_pt1 | contig 28658 bp, 20 predicted proteins | sample June2016WEW_4_10_2_FD_132412 | JGI IMG/M metagenome (GOLD analysis project Ga0187849, IMG submission 132412) | Peatland microbial communities from SPRUCE experiment site at the Marcell Experimental Forest, Minnesota, USA - June2016WEW_4_100 | ecosystem: Environmental > Terrestrial > Soil >...
AAGGTACTCTTCGCGGCCGAAAGGTGTCAGCTTCCTCAAAGGATCGCCCTTGGGCGGTTCGATAGAAACGACCTCAGCCCCGGCTTCGCCATACAGAGAGGCGCAAAATTTGTGGCCAAGTCTCCACAGGCCGATGTCCAAAATCCTGTAGCCCGTCAGGGCTTCATCCTTCGTGTATCTTTTTTCGAATCTCAGGTTCTCCTCAGCCCAATCACAGAACTCCAGCGCCTTTCTTCGCTCATAGATAGGTTTTACCTCATCATATGAAGGCGGCGGGGTGACCGGGTAGGGCCTTACATCCAAATCCATCAGGCCTATGGTATCGGCCCGGCTTTTTATTTCGATATCTCGCTTTTCCGGCATCTTTTACCTCCCTTGTTCGTGGTGACCTCTGTTTCTGAGTTCGCGAAACGATGGTGTTTCCTCAGTGCCACCACCTGGTTTAGCAACCGGCCTGGCTCGCGTGATTTGTCCCGGTGAGAAAGAACCTGCGCACAACAATCATTCTCCCGAAAAAGAGCCAGAACTCATAATGGGAAATTGCAGTCCCTTGACCACCTCCTCTCAATCCATATTCACGGTAATAGTCGTATTTAAAATCCTCAATTGATTCCCGGTAAGGCGTGTGTTGAATCCGAGAGTAAGTAATAGAGTAATAAGGATTAAATCCGAACTACGAAAGATCACCCGATAAAATATCTGCTGGTGCTCTTCAGAGCTTGATCTAATCATCAGCCTCAGAACGGTTGCCGTAAATCGGTGGCCATTCCTGCCGCGCCGTGGCATCAGACGAATTGGCCGCTGCGGGGGCTGAAAACAACACGCCTTCCCGGGGCGCCGGCACTCTGCGCATGGAGGGAGTGGACGGTCAGGATGAGAAAGGAGCAGGATCGGGTACGAGTAGCACTGAGATCGTAAAATTGCGACTGTTAAACGGGTGTTTCACGGCTGACAATGTGGATCTGCAATAATTTACGCAACCCATTTTATAATATTCATCAGGTCGCCGATATGCAGCCCGATTTCTCTATATATAAACTCGCCAACTTCTTACAAGATTTATGCCCGCGAGGAATCACAAAGGTCTGAGTTCTATGAGATGTCACTGGCCCATGCCGGACCGAACCGCTTGTTGAAGCAATGCCGCCCACGCGCTGGACGAAAGTCCGAGCGAAAAGCAGGAGATTAATGCAATAGTGAACCAGTCACCACGGTCTTTCATGTAGCAGGTGATAACATAGAAAGTAAAATAACCGGGGGAAAAATTATTTTTTAATTTTCAAAAATTTTTTCTCCCGATCTGGCCGGGGGGTGGTGGAATCGAGAAAGTGTACGAAATACGTCCCAACTATTAGTGAAATCAGGCGCAAATGGCCTAACATCAGGCTTCAGAGGGCCTGTATAAAAATCGACCCCCCTAGTGTCCCTCCAGACACCTCACGTTGGACTCCTCCACCAGTTCGTATCGCCTCATTTTACTGTACAGAGTGCTTCTGCTGATCTTGAGACGCCGGGCCGCTTCATGCTTGTTCCAGTTGGATCTCTGTAGTGCTTCGAGGATAAGTCCTCGTTCGCTCTCGGAAAGTGAGGTCAAAGTTCTGTTTGAGCCTATCTCCCAAAGGAATCTTGGCATGTGCTTTCTGCGGATCAGCTCTCCCTGGGACAGTACCACCGCATGGCTGATGGCGTTTTCGAGTTGACGGACGTTTCCAGGCCAGTCATGATCCAGAAGGGCCTGCATGGCGCCCGATGAAAAGTTATGGATATTCTTGTGTTCCTTTAGGTTGTGTTTGGCAAGGAAATGATGGGCCAACAGGGCAATGTCCTCCTTGCGCTCCCTCAGGCTTGGCAGGTGGATCGCTATTACGTTAAGCCGGTAAAAAAGATCATCTCTGAACCTGCCCGCCTGCACCTCATGGTGAAGATCACGGTTGGTTGCCGCAAGGACCCTCACATCGACCGCAATGACCTTCTCGCCGCCGACCCTTTCGAAGCAGTGGTCCTGGAGAAACCGCAGCAGGAATATCTGTACGGAAGGAGCTATCTCCCCGATTTCGTCCAGAAAAAGCGTCCCGCCGTGAGCACGCTCGATCCGGCCCTTTTTCTGATGGGTCGCACCGGTGAATGCCCCTTTTTCATGGCCGAAAATCTCGCTCTCGAGCAGGGTGGGGGAGTAAGCGGAGCAGTTGGCGACCACAAAAGGGCCCTTTCGCCGATGACTCTGCAAGTGAATAGCATTGGCGACCAGTTCTTTGCCCGTCCCGTTTTCTCCCGTGATCAACACGGTGGCGTCTGAGCTGGAGACAAGGTCGATGAGCTCATAGATTTCCTGCATGCACTTGCTCTGGCCGATAATGTCGCCATATCCGGAGCGTTCGGTGACCTGTGATTTCAGATTTTTGACTTCGCTCTGGTGCATTACAAGATTTCTAAGGTGTCCCGAAGCCTGTTCGCACAACGCCACGAGGAACCTGAGGTCCTCGGGCGGATAGCGGTTGAAGGTCTTTGACCCCAAAAAGAGCAGGCCGATGCATTGCCTGCGCACGAACAGCGGGATAGCCGACCAGGTAGGGTCCGAGTCGGCGACGATTTTGAGAAGAGGAAATACCTGGGATTTGTCCGAGGAACCAATGAGGCCCCTGACCCTGTACTTTTTGATCTGATGAACCAGTTCCGAGCTCAGGGTGCAGAACTCCAGCTTCTGCAAAATCCGCAGGAGCTTCTCAACATACTTTGGCTCGCAATCCTCCAAGCGCAGCAATTGCTCGCCTGGGGAGTCCAGGAGCAAAAAAGCAGGCTCCGAACCTGGAAGAAGTTTGACGGTAAACTCCAGCAGAAACTCCACAAGCTCCGGCAAGGTAGCCTTTGTACCCACCTCGCGGGAAAGATTGAACAGCTCTTCGAGTCTTCGCTGCGTCCGGAGCAGTTCCTCGGAACGGAGGGCCAGGGCCTGCTCGAGATTTTTCTTCTCCGTAACGTCCCGCTCGGTTCGGATTACCAGATCAACTTTACCTCCGTTGTCCATAATCGGGTATGTGGCGATCTGCTTGACTCTTCCGCTCTCCACCAGTTCGGGATGAATGGAGTCGCACAGGAGCGGCTGTCCGGTCTGGTAGGTCTTTCGCACCGGGCAGAAAGTTCCCGCTTCGTGACAAGGAAAACTCCTGCCAAAAAGAACCTCGTAGCAGGTCCTGCCCGAGAGTTCCTCGGCATTTTGAAACATCGTCCTGGCGAGAAAATGATCGTTTACCTGCACTATCCGATAGGTTGATGGATCGATCACCATCAGTTTGTCAGTAATGCTGTTGATGATCCTCTCAGAAAAGGTCTTTGCGCTGAGCAGGGCAGCCTCGATCTCCTTAAGGCACGTGATATTTGTTAAAATGGCCAGGGCGCCCTGAAAAATTCCATCTTCCATAATGGGGGAAGCCGAGACAAGGCAATGGATACTGGAAGCGTCTTTTCTGGTAAATTTTATCTCAAAGGTGTCGGATAAACCCATCCGGCGCCTTTGGAACTTCGCCCGCGCCAGTGCTTGCGAAGATTCGTCCATGAAATCGAAAATGCACCTGCCCGGTACTTCATCGAGGTGATACCCAAGCATGGTCGACAGTCGCTTGTTGGCGAAAGTTATCCTCGCCTCGCTATCGACTATATAAATACCCTCGCGCGCAGTCTCGACTATTTTTCTATATCGTTCGTCGGACAGCTTTAATTCTTTTTCCAGGTTCTTGCGCTTTGAAATATCGTGTGCATGTCCAATTGCTTTCGTAATTGAACCTTCGGGATGCGAGATGGGGGATGCGATGAATTCAAAACTGCCCCATGTCCCGTCGGACAGGGGAAAAGACATGTCCCATGTTTGGGCTGTTTTCGTCCGGAACACCGCATTAAAACGTGTGGCAAAATCCTCGCCGCACTCGCCGGCAAACAGCTCATGGCATAGTTTTCCAACAACTGGTCCGCCATTGTCTTTAAAAAGCATGGAAAAAGCTTCGTTTACCTGAAGGATGCGAAGATTTGAATCGCAGATGAGCATAGGTTCATTCAGGCTTTGGAATAACATTTCAAAGGATGCAGGTTCGGACTGGGGGGATGGTTTTTTCCTCATATGCCTTTCCCCGCGCGCATTGCCCGGAAATAGGCGGGTTGCCGTTTACCGGTGTGGCTTGACGCGCGCCTGTTAAAAGAGAACACCTCAAAGTCTGTTTCAGCGCTCAGTTGGAAAAATCACGGCTGCCCGGGCGGCGCGGTCAGGGAAACCAGGAGTATGGATGCAAATTGGCCGCATCGGCTGCCAAACGAGGTTTCCACAAAGGAAAATACTTGCTCAACAGTGCAGATAAAGGATTTGGGAAACTCGCTGAGATCCAACGGCGCAGGAACGGAGAAGAGAAAAAGAACGACCACTTCAAATCGTGAGCGGCTTCAGGCAAAGATTGACCGGCGCTGTTCGGAAAGCCGGGTTTTTCAGCTATCTTAGCCCTATTAACTAACATTAGATTGACGGCCTTTCAATCAAAATCTCTCTAAATCTCTCGGGACTATCTCTTTTACTTGCCAATTGAGAGTTAAGAAGTTACATTTAAAAGCTAAGCAAAAAGGGCGTCACAGCAGTGATGTGAATGCCGCTGAAGTGTCTTGCCGGGTCCTGAATCTCTGTCTGCCTGGTTTTGACAGGTCCTTGAGTGTCTGGGGCATGCTTCTTGCTCAGGTCGCCTGGTGCTTAACTCTGATCCGTGAACACGTCGCGGAGCATTGCCCTCCGTAATGCGCCGGAGGGCGTTCGAGGTTGCTTATCGGCATGCTTGTGCCATAATCACACTAACATTTTCACTAAAAAGGGGGTTTTTATGCCTGTCTTCGCTTCTTTCTTGAAAGTTACAGCGGAAGGGAACAAAGAAATCAAAAAGTCACGGGAACGTTTCGAACATGGCAAGAAAAATGTCGAAGCGTGCGGTGGGAAAATCATTTCAGCTTACTACATAGTATCCCGTGGAGAGTACCTTATCATAACCGAATTCCCTGATGAGGACGCCAGAGTGAAAAGTATGGTCAACACCGTCCAGCACGGCACGGTTTCGTATGAAGTGTACAAAGCTCTGCCGGTTGATCAGTTTTTTAAGATTGTAGAGAAATAATGCCGGGGAGTAATCCGGTTATTTGAAATGCAGTTGTCTAATTCAAATTGAGATAGCTGGATTTTATCCGGAAATACCGGATGAGAACTCCACGCTCCGCGAGGTCTCTGTTCGGAAAGTGGGGATAATCTTTTCTCCACGCTCGCCTTGGCCTGTCTATGACCAGAGGCGTTTAGCCGGAGCGTTCGCATCCCCGGATCAGGTCCGGGGCAGACTTTGGTAAAGAAATCGAGATCCCTCCTTTCGTAAAGTGGGGCAGGGGGGATTTTACCACGGAAACGGACATGGCAATCTCGACACCTTGCGGAGCATCGAGATTGCCATGTACGCCGTCGAGCCCGCGTAAGTCTATGCGGCCACCCGGCTCGCGGGCGGGCTGTCGAGATCTTGGACGTGGCGGTCCCGCCGCGCCGGGGCGGGAAACCTGACGAAATCCTTTCCGGATGGAAACTGGCTGGCAGCTTATAGCCGCCTGTAATGTACCTGTTCGAATACTTAAGGAGAAATTCGTGAACGAACTGCTGGCGCCGGGCGGAAGCCTTGAAATGGTGGAAGCCGTTTTCGAGAATGGCGCCGATGCCGTCTATGTGGGATCCAAGGGGTTTAGCCGCAGGAAAAGCGCCTGGGAGCTTGAGGATTCAAAGGTTCGGGAAGCTGTCGGGATCGCCGGCCGATTCGGAGGGAAGGTGCGAATTGCCCTCAACGCGGAGGTCCCTCGAGACAAGGCAATGGTGCTTCTTGGAAAAATCGCGAAATATGCTTCATGGGGGGCCGAGGGTATAATCGTGAAGACCCCGTTCGTGATGCAGATGGCTCGCGACAACTTCCCCGAACTGGTGATTCACGCCAGTGTGGGGTGTAATATCCAGACGCGGGAGCAGATAGCCGAGTACGCTTGGTATGGCGCTACCCAGGTGGTAGCAAGCACCGAGATCAAAACCGTCGAACAGCTCACCGGTTTCAAAAGCGCCGCAGACTCCCTCGGAGTGCCCACCGAAGTCCTGATCCACGGTAATCGTTGCGTGGGCGGGGTAGGGAACTGCTCGTTTCACGAGCTGATCAGCGATTCCTATATTCAGCGCAGGTGCCTGGATGAAGACGGCAACGAAATCATCGAATTCGAAGGATGGCCCGACCGGTCGGGAAGCTGCTTTCGGCTGTGTATGCTGACCGATGAGCAGAGGCGAAAGGTCCTTGCTCAGAGAGGAAAAAAACCTGAAGAGATCGAGTCGATCAACGAGCGCATCCGGCGAAATCCCAATGTCGCGTTCGTTGTCTCCGGGGAAGAGTTCTGGAAGTACATGGACCTGGGGGTTCACACGCTCAAAGTCCAGGGACGCGAATACCCGGTGGATCTCGTCAGCAGGATGATTTACATATACCGCAGTCTGATCCGGGCCTGGGGCGCAGGCGCGAGGCATGACGAACCTGGCCTGCTCGCGCTCTGGCAGGAACTTGAGGCAATCAGGAAGGACCGCGACCGTATGCGAATGAAGAACACAGCCGAACTTCACAGGCATATCAAAGGGCTTTAGCAGCCGGTTGCTGAAAATACACTCACCTCATGAAATGGAGAGCCGAAAATCTGCACGCGTTCCTTTATTTGGTCAGCGGCATTATTCTGCTGGCCGGTCTGGGCAGTTCTGTCCTGATTTATGAATTATCTGGCGATCGTTCGGCAAGCGTCCTGGGTTACGAAGATGCAGGCGGATCTGTTTATCCGATTTTGCCTGAAGATTCCAAACAATACTTACGGGGTCTGCAACTCTACGGCGGAACGGCAAATGTGCTCGCCGACGAGCTAAGGCTTTGGTTTGCCGGTTTATGGCACGGGAAATCCCTCGCATTCACGGTAGTCTGCATTACCATTCTTTTATCGTCAGGGGTTTTCTATACTGCCAGGCGCCTGCCGCCCCGCGAAAATGCGAACGTTAATCGGCGTACCCGGGACTGACTTTCCTATGGTGCTTTCCAGCCGTCCTTCATGACATTTTTAGGAGCAGGGAGCAAGGAGCAAGAGGACGGAGGACAGAGGAGAGCACGTTTGATATGAAATGATCGGTTTTGGCACGATTTTGGGATTTTCCCGGAAACTTTGTCACGCGGAGACGCGGAGGCGCGGAGAGGGAAGAAAAGGGAAATTGAGACTAAAGCCAGGCAATGTCCCCGCCCCAATTCCTCCAACTTGCTCGAAGACCGCAGAACGGGATCATTTTTCTTCAGTTTTCAAAGAGCGGCTCGCAGTGAACAGTGAGAAATCAAATTCATAAATTCCTAAATTCCTCAATCCCTTAATTCCTCAATTAGAATCCAGGGCCGATTACAAAGATCAGTGTCAAATCCGGCTACGAAGCAAAAACCCGACGGATCCGAGGCAGCAAATTCCTTGCGTATTGACTCCGATCTGGTATCGTTTCCGCTAACACAAACCCTTGAAAAATCCGCTTATTAAGCGACCTGAACTCGTCACATAAAATTTTGCTGAAGCGGATTTCGCGAGAACACCATGGTTCCCGCCACGCGTGATAGGATGCATTTATGATTTAAATAAAACACCTGGGGCAAAATATGCCGACAACATGCCGCCTTGAAGAGACAAAGCGCATCAGCCGCGTCATCGAAATTGTCCAGATGATCGCAGTGAGTCCGGGAAGATATTTGCGCCGTGACCTTGCCGACCATTTCGAAATCAGCGAACGAATGATCCAAAAAGACCTGGACATCATTCGGCACGGTTTGAAATTCGAATTGACTCACACTCCAGCCGGCTACATTTTCGAGCGGATCCCCAACCTTCCCGTGCTCCATTTCACCCTGAGCGAAGCTTTAGCCCTGCTGCTTGCCGTACAGGCAGCCTGGCAGGTCCCGGGTATAGGATCATTTGAGCTGGCCGCCTCCATAGCCCGGCTTAAGGCGCTTTTCCCGCCCGAGTTCATTCCACTTCTGAATAAAGTCACGGGCCAGCCTTCCGCAAGCGCACGCGGAGAGCACCGTCAGCAAATGCTCTCTTTGCTCAATCACGCCCTGGCGCAACGATGCAAAGTCAGGATTACTTATGAAACCAGATCTCGCGGCGGAGAGCTGAGCGAGCGAATCATCAACCCATACCATATTAAGCTCCATGTTCGAAGCTGGCATGTGATAGCGTATTGCCAAACCCGCGAATCGGTCAGGACGTTCAAAATCGACCGCATCCGGCAGGCCTCGCTTCTTGGGGACCGCTATATGATTCCGAACGATTTCAACTTGAACGACTACCTTGGAGACACATGGGGCATCATGAGCGGCGATGGACAAGCGCCGGTCGATGTGGTGCTTCTTTTCGAACCGGAAGCGGGACACTGGGTTATCGAGGAGCACTGGCATCCTAGCCAAAGCTCGGAGGAGCTGCCGAACGGGAGCATACTTTTTCGCGTGAAGATTGCGCCAACGCCTGAATTCACCAATTGGCTTCTCTACTATGGCAGCCGGGTTAAGGTAATGGAGCCGGCCTTCCTCAGGACTCAAGTGGCCGAAGAACACTTGAGGGCCGTAAGGGGGAATGGGGGGATGTGATTTTGCGGATCTTGAAAAATCGACCGGTGCTGGGCTGTTTCCTTTCGAAAACTAAGCAGGACAGGTCGGAACCTATCCGCATTAGGGGAGGATGCGATGGAATTTGATCCGAGAGTAGATTTATGTTTTCAGGTCACTGGCAGGACTTTGCCGGTGGATCACGGCTTCGCTCTTTACGGAGCGATCAATCATGTCCTGCCTTGCATCCATGAAGACCACGAGATTGGCATCAAACTTATCCGGGGACGTTATATCGGAGACGGAATCCTTGACATCTCGCCCAAGTCCGAACTGGTTCTGAGGCTTCCGGCCAGCCGTATAGCGACCTATATCGGGCTTGCCGGAAAGACCCTGGAAGTTATCGGACACAGACTTGGTGTAGGCATCCCGAATACAAGAGCACTCATCCCAACCGTGGCCCTCTATTGCCCTCTTGTCACGACAAAAAACGGCAACGAGCAAGTGCGATTTGAGTCGGAAATAAAGAACCAGATGGAGAATCTTGGTCTCAAGGGCAGGATTGCCATCGGCAAGCGGCGAACCTTTCAAGTGCATGGCAAGCAGGTTGTCGGGTATCCCGTTCTCGTGTCCGAATTAACCCCGGAGGAATCGATTCTGCTGCAGGAAAACGGGCTTGGTGGGAGGCGGAAGATGGGGTGCGGGTTTTTTGAGGCATTCAATGGCGACGGGGTAAGGATATGATGGGAAGTCCTCCACTTCTTGCAAAAAGTGTAAAGGGGGCGGTGCCTTCGGACAATGGTCTTGAAACACTGGTGGGGCACACGAAGCAAGTAATTGATGCTGCGCGATCTATCCTGGACTGCCTGATGATGTCCAAGATCAATCCGGTATTAGATAGCCGTTGGGATGCTCTAGAGCGGGTGGTTATGTCCGCAGTTGGTGTCCATGACCTTGGCAAAGCTACAAATCTGTTCCAAGGCATGCTGACCGGTGACTCCTATCTGAGAAAGAAAGTCCACCCTGTTCGCCATGAAATATTGAGTGCACTGCTCCTTAGCCAAATCGAGAGTTCACTGAAGGAATGGGCAAGTGAGACCTTCGACTCGGTCGATACCGATTTGGCATGGGTTGTTAGCTGGGTTGCAGGCGGCCATCACCTGAAGCTACACAATGATAGTTGCTCGAAGAAAGAAACGGACAGACTTGTGAGGGTACAGGGTACACCTCGAGAATTTATTTTCTGGGGAAGCCACCCTGACGTGAAAAAAATTCTAGAATTGACTGCTGTGGCAGCCAACTTGGCTTACAAAATACCAGAATTGTCCGACACCGCTATCCCGCTCGACGAAGATGATGGCAGCCGTTTGCCGCTATTGGAACAGGTGGTTGAGGATTACACACAAGCATCCGAACGGAAATGCGAACAGTTGTCAAAAGAGGACGCAACAGCTGTTGCCATAGCAAAGGCAATAGTCATCTCTGCAGATGTAGCAGGCTCCGCACTCACAAATGAATCCGAAGATGTGCGTCACTGGGTCAGCAGGGCATTGGCACAGGTGATTGGGGGGGAAGAAATCCAGGAAATCATCGATGACCGTCTTCAGGATAGCGAACTCCGTTATTTCCAAAAACAGATTCGAGATAGCGTTGATCCAGTCACACTCACCATAGCAGGATGTGGGAGCGGCAAGACTCTCGCAGCTTACGCCTGGGCAAAAGAGCGTGCCAGAGGCAAAAAACTCTTCTTCTGTTATCCCACCACAGGGACAGCTTCCGCCGGTTTTGAAGATTACCTGCTAGCCCAAAGCTCTTTGGAGCGAACTCTCATTCATGGGAAATCTCAAGTCGACATTAGCAGGATGTTATCCTCAAAAGAAGATGGAGAGAACTTTTCAGAAGAGAATCAAAGGTTGGAGTCGTTGAAAGCTTGGTCACACAAAGTAATAGCTTGCACTGCCGACACTGTATTGGGTCTGGTTCAGAACCAAAGGAGGGCGTTGTTCTCTTTTCCCGCAATCGCCGGTAGTGCATTTGTATTTGATGAGATACACAACTATGACTCGAAAATGTTCGGAGCTTTGCTCCGGTTTCTGCAAGTTTTTCCGCGTATACCTGTGATTCTAATGAGTGCCTCGATTCCTGAAAATCGTATGTCTCTATTGAAACAATTCCTGGGGAGGCGGCTTGGGGAAGCAATCTCGGGCGATGTGGAAATGGAAAAAATAGAGCGGTATAAAATAGAGTGGCAAGATAATCCTTACAGTTGTTGGCCCAGAGTTGAGGATGCGATCAAAAATGATCAAAAAGTACTTTGGGTTTGCAACACCGTCGGAGATGCTACAAGCCTGTACGAGGAGGCTATTGCAAGGGACCTTGGTGTCACCCCGCTGGTCTATCATAGCCGTTTTCGTTACAAGGACCGGGTGGAAAGGCAGGCGAGCGTTATAGGGGCGTTCGATAGGAAGAAAGACCGTCATCCGGCACTTGTATTTGCAACGCAGGTCTGTGAAATGTCGCTGGATATCAGTGCCGACTTGCTGGTTACCGCTCTTGCTCCGTTTTCATCTCTGATCCAGAGAATGGGACGATTGAACCGATATGCCGGACAGGAATCGAAGGGAAGTATACCCAAAGTCTGCGATTGCCTGGTTTACGATTTCACATGCAAGGAAAACAAACCCTATCGGAGAAAGGATCTTCAGGATTCAAAAAAGATAGTATCGTCCTTATTGCAAATTCGATGCACTCAGCGCCAGTTGGCTGAAGTATTTGCGGGGATGCAGCAGACAGAAGAAATAAAGTTAAGTTCCGCATGGTTGGATGGAGCTTGGCAAACTGATCGAAGACCATTGCGAGATGGAGGAGCTACACTGACCGTGCTCCTGGAAGAAGATGTACCAACTATGAGGAAAGAGCTGAAAAACAAAGGTTTGAAGCCCAACAGCCGGAATGTAGCCGCGTGGACCATCCCAATGCTGTATTTCCAGGGGATTTCATTTGCGGGCGAATTTGGCGGCTACCCTGTCGCTAGTGAGCGTGACATCGAGTACGACAAAATCACCGGAGCGCGGTGGAGGAAAAAATTATGGCAGACGATCTAACGCCAACTGTGGAATGGAAACTCTCAGATGAAGGAATGGGCATTCTTGAACGAGCCGGACTCGCCGGCCTTTATCTATCCTTGACCGCAGCTGATGAGTGGGCTCATGAGGGTCTCTCACAGGCAGTCGAGATTAAAAGAATAATTGAATGGAAGGTGGATTCTGTTTCGGTCCAGCTTTGGTGGGACCAGAAGGACCTTTTTGTCTTATCAAAGCTCCTTGATTGGGCATGGCAGAGTAAAGACGGAATAATCTTTGCCCCAGGCATACACCGAACCAGAGACAGTCTGGAACATCCGTGGATGCGCCTCGAAGCGCATTCCGGGATGCTTCAGACTTTTTTCCAGCATAACAGGGTCCTTCCCAGAGAGGCGCAATCAAGCGAGATAATCCAATTGGACGAGAACGATACATTTAGTGTCAGTTTTAAGAAGATAAGAAAGGGATTCCCACAGCCCAAGGAATTGGCAAAGATTGTTAGAGTTGGCATAAACTGTGAAAAATTCATTGAAATGAAATCTTGGATTCATCCGGGTGCGGCAAAAAGGTTTGGGCAAGCAGGAGGTGAAAAAGATTGGGCAGGGCTGCCTCGCATTGCATTTATCCTGATGTTTGCTCCCATTGCCTGTGCTTATTTTAAAATGCCGTTGTCGAAGGTAAAGTCCAGTTATTTCCAAAATTGGGCATTTCTTGTTCCGGAAGTAAATAACCTGGACGAGTTCGCCCGCTCATTTATTCCAGCGCAAAGAGCTTCCTATAACGAATTGCTCCACATTGGGGTCCAGAGCCTTGGAGACGCCTGTTTACGTTTTGCCTGCGGTTATGTCGGTCGCCAATTCGCGAAACGGCAAAAAACCCATAAACTATATATCACTACTATGGGACAGGTGGGCCATTATCAGGGGCAAAGCATACGAAAAGATATCCTCGATGTAATCCCATCCAGCGACTCAATTCAACGGTATGTCAAAGTCATAAAGATAATGGCAAACATGTTCGTTAAACGACAATTAAAACAGCAAGATACCCAAGATACCCATGAAGAAGATATACATCCAACTCTCTATATTCGTCAACCAACCGCGCGAGGGCGCATAGCGGATAATCTCATTAAGAATCTGTACTGGTATAATGATTTACTAATACCTCCCCGATGGCAACTTGATGAATTGGAAAGACAGCGACAACAATACAGAAAAAAGTACAATGAAGACATTTCTCAAGAACGTCTGTGGTTCTCAAACCTACAGAGACAATGGAGGGAACTGATGGATTTAATTCAAGAGGAGGTTATGTGGGAATCTCCTAATGAACAGGCATTTGTTGAGGTCTTCCACAGCACGCTTCGCCTTCTGCTTAGCAAAGAAGAGGATGCCATAACGCGCGGCGGTAGTCGTAATCTTCACGAGCGCTGGGAAAACCGAGTCGAAAAAATCCGGCGTGAATTGATACACGCAAAAACGCTTGCACTTACACGCAAGTTAATTGTGGAGCTTCTTTCCGAGGGAGGAGGGAACAGAGAACTGACCAAAAACAAGAAATCGATCTGGCATTTACTCAACCATCCTCATGATTGGAAAAAGGCCAAGGACCTTTCACTCCTGGCGCTCGTAACCTTTACGGACAAGCGGCTGGCAAGGCTAGACCAAACCAAAAAAGATATCGAGGAGAACGGTAATGAGTAAACATCTTTTTGGAATAGTGCTGACGCATCAGGGAACCTATGCCAATAATCGCGGAGAAAGCGAAGGCAACGCAACCACCCTGCAAAAGGTCCTACGAAATGGAGACATGTATACGACGGTATCCGCTGAATCGATTCGCTATGCTATCCGCGAAGGGTGGCAAACTGCGGCATGCCCACTAAACCGCATTTCGCCCAATCACCGAACGTGTCAATTCTCAGATAAGGAGTTTTCCAAGTGGCAGGACCACATTGATGATGACATTCTGGGTTTTATGCATGCTAGGAAAGAGACATTGAGCAGGCGAGGACTTCTCGAAATCACGAGGGCGATTTCGACAACCCCCTGGCGTGGCGAGATCATGCATAACTTTGCGGGACCCGGAAGCAATCCTGCTGTGAGTAACAACGATCCAATACCTTACGCCGTTGAAGTTCACGATACGCGCTATCAATTCGGTTTCGCCATGACACCAGGTATGCTGGGGCGGGAGGGTTACAGTGCGGAAGACAGCCTTACCTTCGACGAGAAAAAGAAACGTCTGCGCTGGGCAATAGAAGGAATCGTAAACCTCAGGCGAGTCGGGGGCAATCACGCTCGTTATTTGAGTGACTTTTCGCCGGAAGTGATCGTGCTGCGCTGGACTGATGACCCTGTACCACGTTTTCTATACGGCTTCGAACAGGATGAAAACGGCCAAATCAGCTTGCAGCCGCTCGCCGCAAAAATCAAAGGGGGGGACATCGATCCTGCAGAGATTATCATCGGTACTGCGTTGAGCATCCCCGAAATCTCCCAAACAGTGTCCGCCAATCCTCCAGGTGGGGCAGGTTCATTTATTTCTTTGGTCAAGGAGGGTGTAAAGATCGAGACGGGAGTGAAACGAGCTGCTCAAGCCTTCCTGGATCTAGTGAGCGAATCAGATTTTAGTTGATCTGATCTTGCGCAGAAAGGAATCGAATGGAGAGTCTTTGTCTATATGTCGATGCGCCGGTCTGCTCCTTTCGGCCAAGATGGTCAAGAGAGTATCAGGACACCCACAAATTTCCGCCGCCATCCACTGTTTTCGGAATGCTTCTGTCATTGGGGGGGGTCGATTGGCAATTCAGAAAAAACTATAAAGGCAATTTACTGGCATTGGCAACACAAGGCGAATACGAATGCTCGCGGGTTTTTCGGAAGTTCCGCCGTATGCCTCAATCCAATGCTAAAGCAGACCCACTTGCATCACGGCGTCCCGACTATCAGGACATCCTCACCGGCCTCAAGTTGTGGGTCTGGTTGCGTGACAGGGGTTCGGCCAACTCGCTTACCGACTTGGTGAGAATGGCATTGGATCCGGACCGCAGAGGGCAAGTTAATCGATACGGCGGTTTGTCCCTCGGAGAGTCGTCTCATCTCATAAACGATATTTGCATCAGAGAACCCTCTGGAGAAGGGCGATTTCTTTGCCGGGACAAAAATGGATATTACCAGTTCCCGATTTGGGTTTCTCATCCAAGATCAGGTGACTCACAGTCCAGGATTGGACGATTCTCAATTCTTGAGCCTGAGACTTTGGCGGAGCCTGCAGATGGTGACCTTCGCTGGATATCCATTGATGAATATTCCGAGGAATAGTGGGAACCTGTTTGGACATGATGCTTAATTGAAGCATCTTAGTTGGTCTCCGATGCCGAAAGGCGCTGGTCCACACCCTCACACAAGGATTGTGCCATGGGAAATTCGACGCCACCTTCCTGCGACAAAGACGTCGAAGACAGTTTCAGATCCTATCACTACGCTGAGAAGACCCTTGATGAACCAAGTATCAGAGTGATGGCGCTCCACGCACTGGCCTACTGTGAACGGCTTTTCTACCTCGAAGAGGTGGAAGAAATCAGGCTTGCCGATGCTAATGTGTACTCGGGACGCAGGCTCCATGAACAACTTGATAAGGGCGCTGAAAACTATACCGTCGAACTCGCAAGCGAACGCCTGGGGATTCGCGGCAAGATGGATTGCGCGCGCCGCAAATCGGGCAGCCTCGTCGTGTTGGAACACAAAAGGGGCAGGTCCAAAGAAGGGAAAGAAGTCTGGCCCAGCGATCGGCTACAGGTGCTGGCCTATACGCTTCTTCTGGCGGAACACACAGGCAAGATAATCACAGAGGCCTGCGTTAAATACCATGCTGACAACAAGACGATTATCATTCCGGTCGATATGCAGGGATGTGAAAAGGAAGTGTCAACGGCCGTGGCGCGAGCAAAGGAACTTCGCTCTTCGCTCGAAAGGCCGCCAGTGAAGGTCCCCGAAAAGTTTTGCCGCACTTGCGCGTTAGCCCCCGTTTGCCTGCCCGAAGAAGAACGCTTCGCCCTGACCGAAGACAGCAAGCCTCAGCGGCTGTTCCCGGCAGATGAAGACAGACAGATCATACACATTGTCGAACAGGGGGCTTCGGTTCGAAAGGATGGTGAACAACTGGTCGTTTACCTCCCTGACGGATCGAAAAAACCCTTACCGGGAAGTTCCGTCTCTGGGCTGGTGCTCTACGGCAACGTTCAGGTTTCCACGCAATGTGTACACTTCTGCGCCGCACGAGATATCGGCATCCATTGGCTTTCGTTCGGGGGACATTTCGTGGGGTCTTTAACTCCCGGCGCGGGGGGTGTGCAAAGGCGGAACCGTCAGTATGCGGCAATGCAGAACAGTCGTATGAAGGCTCAGCTTGCAATTCAGATCTCCATGGCAAAGGTCGAGAATCAGTTGCGCTATATACTGAGAGCTACCAGATCGAAACCCGATGAGCCCAGGCCTGCGCAGGTTGAGGGGGGCATATCCAGGTTAAGGCAGCAGTTGTCCTCTCTAGATCAAATAAGCAATGACCTCGGAAAGACAAAAGTTGATACAGACAGTTCCGAGGTATGCTCCTCGGAACAGGAAGGCGTTGATGTAACAGAGATAGTAAGAGGTCACGAGGGAATGGCTGCCAGGGAATATTTTAGCCTTTTACCCTTCGTCTTGAACTTGTCAACGGATAGTTTCCTGTATTTCCATGGGAGAAACAGGAGACCTCCGAAAGACCCATTCAATGCATTGCTTTCTTTCGGGTATGCCCTGCTATACAGAGACTGCATGGCTGGACTCCTGGCTGTCGGACTGGAACCCGCTTTCGGGATCCTGCACACTCCAAGATCTGCCTCCTATCCATTGGCCCTTGACCTCATGGAACTTTTTCGTGTCATTTTGTGGGATATCCCTTTAGTCGGTTCAGTAAACCGAAAGCAGTGGGGCCAGGACGATTTTGAGATAACCGGCAGCCAGGTCTGGTTGAATTCCGAAGGCCGGCGAAAGGCGATTCGACTCTACGAGGGCCGCAAACAAGAGAAATGGAGGCATCCAGTCCTTGACTACTCGCTGAGCTATGCCAGGACCATCGAACTCGAAGCGAAACTTCTCGAAAAGGAATGGAGCGGGACCCCAGGGCTTTTTGCCAAGCTGAGGCTGCGTTAGATGGGAGATGGAAAACACTGGCATCTTGTCTGCTACGATATTCGCGACCCAAAGCGCTGGTACCGTGCTCATAAGATACTGAAGGGCTGTGGAGAGCGCCTACAGTATTCGATTTTTCGCGTACAGATGAGCAGGACGCGCCTTGAAGCATTGCGCTGGGAACTCAGCAAAATTTTGAAAGATGACGATGATCTCATGATCGTCAGACTTTGTCCGGGATGTGCCCAGAGAGTTATCGACAGCCGTGGCACAGAAGATTGGCGGCAACCCCCATCAAAGTTTGAGGTATTCTAATTCAAGGACGTTGCTGCTGAAAACGCCTGCTCCTGCACTTTTATCCGGAAAGACGCTTGAAAAACAGGTAGTTGAAAAGAGAAACCATGGCGCGGAGGTGCTTGAACAAGATGTTCCTATATATTTCACCATCTTATGTGTGGCCGGTCATCGGCAGCTCCAAATTCGGAAGGCATAGTAGGGGGATGCTTGATTGTACCCATGCTGAGACGTTCCCGGACGCTAGATCGCGGGGCCGGGACTGAGTTGATCTTTGATGCCGAAAGGCGTTGAGCACAAATGACACGGGAAAATAAGGAAAGGGCAAAGCACTGAGTTGATCTTTGATGCCGAAAGGCGTTGAGCACAATGTTTCTTGTTCAACCTGATGCGGATAGTTGACTGAGTTGATCTTTGATGCCGAAAGGCGTTGAGCACATTTGGTAGCACAATATTTATAAATCTTAATGGAGCTGAGTTGATCTTTGATGCCGAAAGGCGTTGAGCACCTGATGTGATGGCGGTCATAAGGATTCCTCCACGACCTGAGTTGATCTTTGATGCCGAAAGGCGTTGAGCACAGTTGTCCCATGCCACGACGGATGAGTTCCCCCACTGAGTTGATCTTTGATGCCGAAAGGCGTTGAGCACAAATGACACGGGAAAATAAGGAAAGGGCAAAGCAGCTGAGTTGATCTTTGATGCCGAAAGGCGTTGAGCACTAACTGATGTTTACCGACTTCTGCGAGGCTACCGCCTGAGTTGATCTTTGATGCCGAAAGGCGTTGAGCACATTACAAGGTACAGCTTAGCCTTCCTGACTTCTCCTGAGTTGATCTTTGATGCCGAAAGGCGTTGAGCACTTACCAAATCCTTACAGGGACTTAAGTTTCCCGTGCTGAGTTGATCTTTGATGCCGAAAGGCGTTGAGCACAAGGGTCGGGTTGGGTCATCAGTACCTCCTATAGACTGAGTTGATCTTTGATGCCGAAAGGCGTTGAGCACAACGAGAATAGCAAAAAACTCGAAAAAATCAACGCTGAGTTGATCTTTGATGCCGAAAGGCGTTGAGCACTTTTGAGTACCATCGACTTCGATCCGGCTTCTAGCTGAGTTGATCTTTGATGCCGAAAGGCGTTGAGCACTTGGAAAGGAAAAACAATGAATCGTTGGCTGAATAACTGAGTTGATCTTTGATGCCGAAAGGCGTTGAGCACTCGGTCGTGTGGAACTGGTACGCGATTCGAACGGTCTGAGTTGATCTTTGATGCCGAAAGGCGTTGAGCACCCGGGATGTCCCCACCTTCATGTACCCATGCTTCCACTGAGTTGATCTTTGATGCCGAAAGGCGTTGAGCACTGTAAGTATCTACCGTATCGTTGGACTCTGGCGTACTGAGTTGATCTTTGATGCCGAAAGGCGTTGAGCACAGGGACGCCAAAAAAATAATGTGCGGGATCGTGTGCTGAGTTGATCTTTGATGCCGAAAGGCGTTGAGCACTTTTACAAGAGGCAGAATACGCTTTAAGGGAGCGAACTGAGTTGATCTTTGATGCCGAAAGGCGTTGAGCACCTGATGATGTCGCCTATTACAAGCCGCAAAGTGAGCTGAGTTGATCTTTGATGCCGAAAGGCGTTGAGCACTACAAAGTGACAGCAGTTTATGACTCAGATGGGTACCTGAGTTGATCTTTGATGCCGAAAGGCGTTGAGCACTCGGTTTGATAAATAGGGTGTTCCGTTTTATCTGACTGAGTTGATCTTTGATGCCGAAAGGCGTTGAGCACATAAAATAATGTTGACATGGCGGTAAAATTATGGACTGAGTTGATCTTTGATGCCGAAAGGCGTTGAGCACGGGCGCAAACTACGAGGCGAACGCGAAAGTCTCTCCTGAGTTGATCTTTGATGCCGAAAGGCGTTGAGCACTAATTGCACAGGAGCAAGTGTGACACCGACCGCTACCTGAGTTGATCTTTGATGCCGAAAGGCGTTGAGCACAGGTTTGGGGGGTTATGAGCGCGGAGCAGATGTCCCTGAGTTGATCTTTGATGCCGAAAGGCGTTGAGCACACGGCGATGAGTGGGGCCACAACGTAACCCTGGAACTGAGTTGATCTTTGATGCCGAAAGGCGTTGAGCACATAGTGCCGTTAAGAATCGCAACACCGGTTTGATTCTGAGTTGATCTTTGATGCCGAAAGGCGTTGAGCACTACGTGTAAAGTCGGCTCTCGTTCGGCCACTTCGCTGAGTTGATCTTTGATGCCGAAAGGCGTTGAGCACAGGACCGAGAGCCCGCCATTAAAATCTGCCCGATGTCTGAGTTGATCTTTGATGCCGAAAGGCGTTGAGCACTCCTTTCCGCATCATCGCAAAAAACAGGCATTGTCTGAGTTGATCTTTGATGCCGAAAGGCGTTGAGCACTAGGGGATCACCCTGATTACCCGGAGGGGATTTTCTGAGTTGATCTTTGATGCCGAAAGGCGTTGAGCACATAGTGTAACCTCGTTCATGCCCTGGCCTTCCGGGCTGAGTTGATCTTTGATGCCGAAAGGCGTTGAGCACCGAACAGGAGGTACAAACGGCTTCCTTGGCCTCTCTGAGTTGATCTTTGATGCCGAAAGGCGTTGAGCACTGAAGGCTTTTGCACTCAAAGCTTGGCCGAATCCACTGAGTTGATCTTTGATGCCGAAAGGCGTTGAGCACAGTACTGACAACGATCTGCGTATTTTAGGCATGGCGCTGAGTTGATCTTTGATGCCGAAAGGCGTTGAGCACAGTACTCGTAAGCAAATTACAGTTTGGTACGATTCCTGAGTTGATCTTTGATGCCGAAAGGCGTTGAGCACTTCACCCAATGAAATAAACATTATGGTGTTGTTAGCTGAGTTGATCTTTGATGCCGAAAGGCGTTGAGCACTGAAGTTTTGGAATATCTACCGCTTTGCGGGGATGACTGAGTTGATCTTTGATGCCGAAAGGCGTTGAGCACATGATACGCCATAATATTGACGGCCCGCTTGTCCCTGAGTTGATCTTTGATGCCGAAAGGCGTTGAGCACAGAAGCTGATATTGGAGGGATTACTCGGGGATGTGCTGAGTTGATCTTTGATGCCGAAAGGCGTTGAGCACTTGATGAAGGCATTGCTGATGCAGTTTTATATCTCTGAGTTGATCTTTGATGCCGAAAGGCGTTGAGCACATGATCAATCCGGAAGACGCGCAGCTCCTGCTTACCTGAGTTGATCTTTGATGCCGAAAGGCGTTGAGCACTGCAAGACGAACTAAAACAGGAGCCGGAAGGCCTCTGAGTTGATCTTTGATGCCGAAAGGCGTTGAGCACATGGACACCGGGCAGATAATTGTTGCGGTCATAGCTGAGTTGATCTTTGATGCCGAAAGGCGTTGAGCACTTCCTCTTCGCCAAGATCGAGATCAGCGTAAGGCCTGAGTTGATCTTTGATGCCGAAAGGCGTTGAGCACAGAAACGGGATAAGGAGTCGTGCGACCGGATACGGCTGAGTTGATCTTTGATGCCGAAAGGCGTTGAGCACAAAAGATGATCGGCCACATCCGAGACCAGTTGGAACTGAGTTGATCTTTGATGCCGAAAGGCGTTGAGCACCGCGATGTCGGGTTGCCGGTTCCGCGCACCTGGCCCTGAGTTGATCTTTGATGCCGAAAGGCGTTGAGCACTTATGGCCTACCGCTTTATCCTCCGTATTGGCGGGCTGAGTTGATCTTTGATGCCGAAAGGCGTTGAGCACTTCGCTGAATGCCTGCCAGGGAAACTCGCCTTCTCTGAGTTGATCTTTGATGCCGAAAGGCGTTGAGCACTAACTGATGTTTACCGACTTCTGCGAGGCTACCGCCTCTGAGTTGATCTTTGATGCCGAAAGGCGTTGAGCACTGGATCACGGCTGCGACTGGCCGGAAACCCGCGAACTGAGTTGATCTTTGATGCCGAAAGGCGTTGAGCACAAATTGAAGCCCGGCGAGAAAGAGGGAAGGAAGCACTGAGTTGATCTTTGATGCCGAAAGGCGTTGAGCACCGAATGGCCAGGATGCGCTGCGTCAGGCGAACCTGCCTGAGTTGATCTTTGATGCCGAAAGGCGTTGAGCACTGCAAAACTATCAGGCATGGAATATAAGTGCGAACTGAGTTGATCTTTGATGCCGAAAGGCGTTGAGCACTTCTGGGAAGCATCCAGGTCCGACCCGTTTTCGGGCTGAGTTGATCTTTGATGCCGAAAGGCGTTGAGCACCAAAATGCAAATCGAGGAGTAAAGCCAGTTCAGGCTGAGTTGATCTTTGATGCCGAAAGGCGTTGAGCACATGATTCGTCCGATCTTCTGACTGGCGGGCTCGACTGAGTTGATCTTTGATGCCGAAAGGCGTTGAGCACTGATTACGGCGCCCCGACTTCCAGGAAACGGCTTTCTGAGTTGATCTTTGATGCCGAAAGGCGTTGAGCACTTTTTTGTAAGCTCTCGCGCTACTTCGGCGATTTCGCTGAGTTGATCTTTGATGCCGAAAGGCGTTGAGCACCAAAATGCAAATCGAGGAGTAAAGCCAGTTCAGGGTCTGAGTTGATCTTTGATGCCGAAAGGCGTTGAGCACATGTGACTGCCCGGAACGAAGCGGCTAGGCAGGCCACTGAGTTGATCTTTGATGCCGAAAGGCGTTGAGCACTTACTATTCTTGGAGATCATTGGGGCTATCTGCATCTGAGTTGATCTTTGATGCCGAAAGGCGTTGAGCACCTCCGGCAGGGCCAACTTCCAGCAGCTCGCATCAACTGAGTTGATCTTTGATGCCGAAAGGCGTTGAGCACTCAATTAGTGCATCGTGCGCGCACTCGACCCTTACCACTGAGTTGATCTTTGATGCCGAAAGGCGTTGAGCACCATATCAGCGCCCAGATGGGCAACGGGATAAAATCTCTGAGTTGATCTTTGATGCCGAAAGGCGTTGAGCACTGGTGCGCCACCATTTTCCTATGCGGCATGTCTCTGGCTGAGTTGATCTTTGATGCCGAAAGGCGTTGAGCACCATTTGGCAAATCATCCGGGGACCCGGCATTTTCCTGAGTTGATCTTTGATGCCGAAAGGCGTTGAGCACTTTCGCAAACTTGAGTTCAAGCTGCGAATATTCGTCTGAGTTGATCTTTGATGCCGAAAGGCGTTGAGCACGCGGGACCGAAAGGATAACATCTACCCTCGCAAGGACTGAGTTGATCTTTGATGCCGAAAGGCGTTGAGCACTCGTAGAGCACCCATGCGGGATTGTTCGACCAGGCCTGAGTTGATCTTTGATGCCGAAAGGCGTTGAGCACGATTCATGTTTTGCCGCAGGCATGCCCAAGCCGGACTGAGTTGATCTTTGATGCCGAAAGGCGTTGAGCACAGTGAAGAGGGAAAACAAGAGAATCGGTTCAACGGTCTGAGTTGATCTTTGATGCCGAAAGGCGTTGAGCACAATGGGAAGCGGGCATGGTAAAGATGGAGACAGACTGAGTTGATCTTTGATGCCGAAAGGCGTTGAGCACGCACGGATTCGAGATGCCAGAACTGGGTAATCGGGCTGAGTTGATCTTTGATGCCGAAAGGCGTTGAGCACAGAGCAGGGACCGAAAAACAAATCGCCTGGGCAGAGCTGAGTTGATCTTTGATGCCGAAAGGCGTTGAGCACCGGATCGCAAGTGGGACCATGCGCTCAAAATAGTCCTGAGTTGATCTTTGATGCCGAAAGGCGTTGAGCACATCAGGAATTTGACACCGCACGCGATCACCGTGCGGCCTGAGTTGATCTTTGATGCCGAAAGGCGTTGAGCACATAGAGGTGGTGAGAGGCTAACTGACAACTGGATTCTGAGTTGATCTTTGATGCCGAAAGGCGTTGAGCACTCAGGCCCATACTTAGCCGCAGCACCAAGCGGCGACTGAGTTGATCTTTGATGCCGAAAGGCGTTGAGCACATGGCAGACCTGAACCGAAGCCACCCATCCAGCACTGAGTTGATCTTTGATGCCGAAAGGCGTTGAGCACTTATGGGTGGCCGTGTGCAAAAAGACGGCTTTGCCTGAGTTGATCTTTGATGCCGAAAGGCGTTGAGCACTGTCCACTAATCGGACACAGGCTCCAGCGGGCGTCCCGCTGAGTTGATCTTTGATGCCGAAAGGCGTTGAGCACTAATGCGCCACCTTCACTGCAAAATGGCTTTCATGGCTGAGTTGATCTTTGATGCCGAAAGGCGTTGAGCACATAGCGCCCGCATTCTATACAGACTATTTCGTCACTGAGTTGATCTTTGATGCCGAAAGGCGTTGAGCACTGTGCTTCTCACACAACACTGCCAACAAACCTACTTCTGAGTTGATCTTTGATGCCGAAAGGCGTTGAGCACGCGAGCGTCTATATCTCCTACAGACGCAAGAGCTGACTGAGTTGATCTTTGATGCCGAAAGGCGTTGAGCACCTCCGGTTAATGGATTGCCCATTCCTGCGCTGCCCTGAGTTGATCTTTGATGCCGAAAGGCGTTGAGCACTATCTTCTGACAACATGGCCATCGGCCAGTTTCCAACGATTTGCATATCGGATTTGCAGAGCTGAATTGCTCCGGCCTCGTTGAAGCAAAGAAATTCCACCACAGAGACACAGAGAGCACAGAGGATTTCCGGAGCTAAATCGCTCCGGCATCATTGAAGTTCGGCATCTGCACCAGAGTTGTCCCGGACCCTGAAAAATTTCCGGAGCTGAATTGCTCCGGCTTCATTGAAGCTTGGCCTTCGATTGCACTTCTATGGTTTTTGCAAAAATTTGCGGAGCGGAATTGCGCCGGTCTCATTGAAGTGAAATGACGGAAGATGTTTGGAACGCATTGGATGAAAATTTCCGGAGCGGAATTGTTCCGGCATCGTTGAAGTGAAATGACGGAAGATGCTTGAAACGCATTGGATGAAAATTTCCGGAGCGGAATTGTTCCGGCATCGTTGAAGTGAAATGACGGAAGATGTTTGAAATGCATTGGATGAAAATTTCCGGAACGGAATTGCTCCGGTCTCATTAAAGTTTGGCCTTCGATTGCACTTCCATAAGTTTTTACAAAAATTTTCTGAGCTGAATTGCTCCGGCCTCATTGAAGCTCAGTGCGAAGTGTTTTTTTATTCTGCCCAAAGTCTGAAAACATCATCAGGGATATCAGAAAAGGGGAGATCTCTTTTCCGCAGGGCAGATCCCTCGAAAACATCGCACAACTTGTTCTATGATGGGGATAACAAAGGCGCCAGGTCCCGAATCAGGTCGGGGGGATGGCCCCCGTCCGCACTAAGTTGTCGGGGCCTCGATAGATCGGGGAGGCGCCTGCATTTTCAATTGACGCTTGCTATAGGCGCTCTCAGTCGCGTTTTTGGCAGGATCGGGGGTCAACAATTTTCTTTCTCTGTCGGCTATCCTCCTCTCGGCTTTGTCAATATCAAGCTCTTTTCCAACATAGATCGAATGGACCCGGCCACCGATTTTGCGGTACAGCCGGTAGTAGCCGTCTTTTGAGAGTTGTGCATTCCATCTGCCTATCTTGTTTGGAGAAATCCGTCGCTTAGGATTTTGTATAACTTCTTGTCTGGCATCTTGCCCGGCACGTTGTCGAACCCATTGTATAACTGCTTGCGAAAACCCCTGTTCGGTATCCGGGTTCTTTACTGCAACAATCGGCCGGGTTTGCGCCTGGTCAGTTGAAAGCCTGTCGAGCTTTTTTCGGAGTCTTTCGATCTGCTGTTCCAGAGAAGCTTCTTTTTTTTTCAAAACAACGCTCTCTCCCCTTAGACGGGCGTTTTCGGCTCTGTGGTTGTCTAACTCATGTATAACCTGTTTCAGGTGTTCATTCGCTGCATCCAATTCAATTTGAAGCAACTCAACATTTTTCTTGAGGCTGGCTGCCTGACCTGCCAAATCTGCTTTTTGATCCCTTAGTATCAGAGAGCTTTGTTCAAGATGTTTTAGATTCCATAATGCCCTGTCTCTTTCCTCGAAGGCATTTTGCAGCTTCTGTATAACTGTGTCTAACTGGCCGCCCGGATGTTCCCCACCGTAAGCACTGCCACGCTTCGCCTGCCGACCCTCCTCAAGAGAGTCATCGCCTTTTTCGCTGTTATTCCATTCCGAAAGAAAAAGGCCGAATAGCAGAATTTGCTCAAAAATGGCGAATTCCAGCTTCCTCTCGACCCCAGGTATCGCGTCCCTGAAGGCTTTCCATGCCCTCCTGACCGTTTTGTGCTTCTCGTAGAGCGCAGATATAAGCTGTCCATAAACCTTTACCCATTGCACATATGGGGCTAGAACCGGGATGAAATAGTCATCATCTTTGTTTTGTATCGGCATGACCGCTAAAACCCCCTGGCTGTTTCCGGATTAACTGGTTTCCAACCGGAGTGCAAAATTGGATGGACAGTATCGACACCGGTAGGGCCTGCGTGAGCGTTCCCACCATCGGCGAGATTCGGAAGGGGATCGAGAAAATTCCCTATTCAGGATGCAAAGCCACCACTTCAGGCTTGGCTGAATGAAAAGCTGCCGGCGAGGTTCACAAGGCGGATTTTTTCCGCAAATATGGACGTTGTTCTTCAAATACATTTGGAGATTTGGTCCGTGTTGCGCAAAATGGAAGCCCCATGCCAGGAAAAAGGAAATTACACTCTGTGGGGCGATGAAATTTTTCAGCGGTTGTGTGCCTTGGTTGCTGGGGATAGTGTGGGAAAGGATGTCCAAGGCATAAACTGAGGGACTTGGATTTTTCGCTAAGTCCCTGATTGTCTTGATAGCGGGGCTTGGATTTGAACCAAGGACCTTCGGGTTATGAGCCCGACGAGCTACCTGACTGCTCCACCCCGCGGCAACGTATTGAAGTATAGTGCAGGCAAAACCCCATGTCAACCATAGTAATCCCGCCGCTATTCCTCGCTCACTGTTCCTCGCGAAGCGATAGAACCAAAAGGAATTATTTTCTTTTGCTTTTTCTGTTGACTCCTCACTGCCCACTGTTCCTCGAGACGCGATAGAACCAAAAGGAATTATTTTCTTTTGCTTTTTCTGTTGACTCCTCACTGCTCACTGTTCCTTGCGAAGCGATAGAACCAAAAGGAATTATTTTCTTTTGTTTTTTCTGTCCACTCCTCACTGCCCACTGTTCCTTGCGAAGCGATAGAACCAAAAGGAATTATTTTCTTTTGTTTTTTCTGTCCACTCCTCACTGCCCACTGTTCCTCGCGAAGCGATAGGACCGAAAGGAATTATTTTCTTTTGTTTTTTCTGTTCACTCCTCACTGCTCACTGTTCCTCGCGAAGCGATAGAACCAAAAGGAATTATTTTCTTTTGTTTTTTCTGTTCACTCCTCTGTAAATAGTTATTTTAATATCATTCCGGAAACGGGCGGGATCCGACTCTTTCCTCGGGCGTTTTAATCCTGCTGAGATAGACTATATAAAAAAGGAATTAACCCAAAGAAACCTATAAAAAGCGGCTACGCGCACATCAGTGCGCTACGCGGCTCAACCCGCGCCGGCCCACATAGGATTTTCGACAGCCCGCCCACCCTCCCGCGAGGTATGGCCGGCGGCAGGTGGCCTGTCTGTGGGAGGGTGTTTATTTGAGTGTCGTGGACGGGCTTTTCATAGAAGGGGGAGTTTCCGTGAAGTTCAAAGTCTATTTAAAATTGCGCCGGTTGTTTTTGCTGACGGCACTTGTCATTTCAATGGCCGGGGTGGTTCCCGCAAGCGCGGGCCCTTACGATGTAAACCTGGTGACCGCCATCCAGGATGTGGCGAAAAAGGCGATCCCCTCAGTCGTTCATATCGAGGTGACTGAGAAGCAGTCGGTTGTCAATCCATTGCTGCCATTTCAGAACGATCCTTTTTTTCAGTATTTTTTTGGCAATCCCGGCAAGATGCCGAAAACATACGAAAGGGAAATACAAGGTCTTGGAAGCGGAATCATTATTGACGCCCAGGGACATATTCTGACCAACAGCCATGTGGTGAACGGCGCCACAAAGATGACAGTCGTTCTCTCAGACGGCCGGAGGTACACCGGCAAATCTATCAGTGTCATCGGCGTAGACACCAAAACCGACCTGGGAGTTATACGGGTTATGGATAAAGGGAGCTTTCCTTTCGCCACCTTCGGCGATTCCGACAAAATTGACGTAGGGCAGTGGGTGGTGGCGATCGGACATCCGCAGGGGCTTGACCAGACAGTCACGCACGGGATTATAAGCGCCAAGCACAGGCGAGGCATTGCCGAACCGAGCAGCTACCAGGATTTTCTTCAAACAGACGCAGCCATAAATCCCGGCAATAGCGGTGGGCCGCTTCTCAACCTCGCAGGTGAGGTGATAGGAGTAAACGCAGCCATTGTGTCCGAATCAGGGGGGTTTGAGGGAATCGGTTTTGCTATCCCCGGCAATATGGCGCTCCGCGTGGCCAGGCAGTTGATTTCGAGCGGAAAAGTCCAACGCGGATACCTCGGCTTGACGATTCAGAATCTTACGCCTGAACTGGCGCGTTCGTTTGGAGTGAGCGAGACAAACGGAGTCTTGGTGGCAAACGTTTTGAAAGATGGACCCGCTGAGAAGGTTGGGATCAAACGGGGAGACATAATTGCGGCTTACCAGGGCAAGCCCGTCGACAGCCCGGATGCGTTCCGAAACGAAGTTGCCGCCGCCCCCATAGGACAAACTGTTGCTATAACCATATTTCGTGGGGGCCGATCCCAGGACGTCAATATCATGGTATCGAGCGATCGGGAACTTGGAAAGGCGCTCCTGTCCTCGGTGACTGAGCGCTACGGCATCGAAGTGAAGCCCATCGGAAAAACGGATGCGAGAAAATATGGTCTTAATGAAAGCAACGGAGTGGTGGTCGGCCGCGTTGAGGCAAAGGGGCCTTTCGGCCTGGCTGGGATAGAGTCCGGTGATATAATCTTGCAGATAAACCGGAAAACCATTGCAGAACCGGATGAATTCGACGAAGTTTTAAGCACGACGCCTCCCGGAACGAATATAATTCTCACCGTTGTTGACCACAGGAGCCTAAATGCAAGCATAGTCCAGGTTTCAGCGCCATAAGGCGATGCCGGACAGGTTTAATCTATTCGAACAGCTCCCAATTTGAGCGATTTTTTGGTACGATCTCGCCCTGATGGATGACTTAATCGCGCGGGGATGAACCCCGTTCCTGTTACCCTGGGATTTTTATGAATACTTCATTCGATGTCGCAATCATAGGGGCCGGAATAATCGGTCTCGCCACAGGAATGAGACTGCTGGAGGAGTTCCCTGGACTAAGGGCGGCGATTTTAGAGAAGGAGAACATGATTGCCGCTCACCAGACCGGGCATAACAGCGGCGTCATTCATTCCGGACTCTACTACCGGCCCGGCTCCTTTAAGGC
>Ga0187849_1001256_pt1 | contig 28578 bp, 21 predicted proteins | sample June2016WEW_4_10_2_FD_132412 | JGI IMG/M metagenome (GOLD analysis project Ga0187849, IMG submission 132412) | Peatland microbial communities from SPRUCE experiment site at the Marcell Experimental Forest, Minnesota, USA - June2016WEW_4_100 | ecosystem: Environmental > Terrestrial > Soil >...
CCAGATCCTCGCCAAAGCAGTTCGCAAGCCGCCAGCGACTTCCGAATCGGGACACTAGCGAGCTCGGAGGCGCTCTCTCAGAGTTCGGATGGTACCCCCCCCCCGATGCCGCCGATTACAGCCGGAGTCGGTGTGCTGAACGGCTTCGCAGGGCTTGCACGGTCCCTTATCGTTTTCCTCAGATTCGCGCGGTACCGCCTTCATTTGTGAAACCTGCGAGCGGAGGTCGTCATGGTCTGCTCGAGCTGCGGCGCCCAGATTGATATCCAGGGCAAGTTCTGCGCCACATGTGGCGCCCGGCTGCCTGAGGCAGTACCCCCGCCTCCGCCAGGCGAGTTCGATGCGGCGCCCGCGCCTCCGACGCCTGCCGGAGCGCCAGCCCCCGCACAAGCGCCGCCGGTCCCAGCCTGGGCCGCGACACCGCCCGCTCCCGAGCCGGCTGTACAACCCGCCTAGTCTCAGGCTGCGCCTCCGCCGCCACAGCCTCCGGCGGCACCGGCCTGGTCTCAGGCTGCGCCTCCGCCGCCACAGCCTCCAGCGGCCCCATACGCCGTCCAGCCTCCGGCGCCCTACAGCGCCCCCCAGTATCCCTCGCCGGTCGCAGCACCGGCCGTCACGGCCGGCCGTAGCCCAATCGCGGGGCTTCTCGCCACAGCCGGCGGTGCGGTAGCCTTCGCGTCAGCGTGGATGCCGTGGATCACCGCCCCGGCAGCGGTCGCCTCTGTTCCGTACCGGGCCATCGACGCTACGGACCCGTCCGTCCTGCATTCCGGCTATTACCTGCTGCTCGGCGGTGGAATAGCCGCTGCCTTCGGACTGCGAATGCTTTTCCGCATCGGCTGGAGCGTGAACCTTCCGAAGCTCGTGGCAATTGGCGCTATCGCGGGCAGTGTCCTCGTGATCGCCGTCGAGGCGGTCGCGTACGGCTGGATCAATGACCAGATCACCGCGTACAGCGCGGATTACGGAAGCGGCTTCGCGATGGGCTACGGTCTTTACGTCGGTCTCGGAGCCGGCGTCGTTAGCGCCCTCGGCGGCTTGATGGGTCTTATAGGCCGCCGCTAGACGCGCCCCGGGGCGCCGCCCCCCGCCGGGCATCGCCCGCTGACGGCGCTCGCCCAGCTGCGCTGCCTGAGAGCGGCCTCGCCATTTGTGACGGGGCCGCTTCTTTCGGCCGGCTATCCGCTCCTCAATCGCCCGGGGTCGAGGTCGCCCAGGCTGGCGATGACGTACGTGGCCGCTTCGCGGGCCCCGGCTGCCGGCGAAATGCCGGCGTTGGGAACCAGGGCGACTCGCATGCCGGCCGCCCGGGCGGCGAGAACGCCACTCAGGGAATCCTCCACCACCAGGCACGCGGCAGGATCGACGCCGAGCTTCACGCGACGAAGCGTGCGCCGGCCTTCGACGGAGCCGTGGAGGCCGTCCGACGATCTTCCGGCTGCTACGCCCTCAAGCTCCCCGTCCAGGTCGAAGACGACGGCCCGAACCTGCGATGGGGACAGGTGACCGCGACAAGTCCCGAAACGTCAAGGCGTCCAGGGCCGTGGCCGCTTAGGATCGCGGGGCGGTGGTTTCTCGCCGGGATTCGGACTGATCCGCGCCGGTCGTTCTGGCTCCGGCTCGGGAGATTCATGGGCCGAGAGGCCCCGTGCGGTGCCGGGCCGAGCTCCTGGCTGAACGGCATGGGCTCGAGCGGCGATCGGATCGGGCGCGGCCGGCGGTGCGGCCGGCCGTGCGGCCGGCGCGAGCACCGGCACCAATGCCAGCCCGGGATGGGAAGAAGCGGTTTTCCGGGCAGACCGGGCGGTCGGCCGGGCCGGGGTGTGCGATGCGGCGGAAACGGCCGTGGCTGGACGAGAAACAACCGTAGGTTCGGGATCGACGGACGGCTTCTGCCTGGGCTCAGCCGGCGGCCTGGACGCGGCCGGCGGAGGCTCAAGTACGATGCCGGCCTGGGTCGGAGCCGAAGCCTGGACCGCCGTCTCGGGAGCAGCAACCGCCACAGCACCAGCCATTGCAGCCCCTTGCACGACCGTGATTGGTATCGGCACCGGATTGCGGCCATCGAGCCCGGCGATCAGGCCACGCACGAACTCGCAAACTCGATCGGCCTCCTCGTCCGTGCCCTTGAGGACGAGGCTCTCGACCTGGACAACGACGATGCGATGCTCGCCGCTGGCTTCGATTCCGAGTTCGCTGACGGAGAGCTTGGGCCACCGGATCAGCTTGCCGGTCGCTCGCGGGCCTTGATCCGGACTCGACAGCCGAACGGCAACAATGATCAGACCGGCGATCGTCGGCGCCAGGACGGAGTAGCGCAGCCCAGGATCGTCGCCCCAGACCACCCAGCACTCCGGGTCGGCTTCGGCGCCCAAATCCATGAGCACCGACTTGAGAACGCCAAGGACCGGACCCCCCAACGATTCCTTCGATGGAGCCGCCTTGCGCCACTCACTCAGTCGCATCGAGTCGCCTCTCCGGGAACGCCAGCTTTGATCTTTTGGTCATCGGTCAGGCTATCACGGCTCCGCCTGCAGACGCGGCCGATTCGATCTCGCGGATGATGCAGCCGCCCACCTCGCGGATGATGCATATGCGAGACGGGCGCGCGTATTCTCACCTCGGCGGGAAGTCGGACGTCAGCGCCGGACCGCGACCGATCGCCGACCTGAGCTCTTTTGGAGAGACGGGTTGCCCGTGGGAGGTGGTTCGTATGAGAGTTGACCGCGGTCGGCTCAACTGGGGAATCTTCTTCATCGTCCTTGGCTCCGTGCCGCTTGCCTATCACGGAGGCCTCGTCTCTTCCTCGGTCGTCGGTGACGCCTGGCGGCTCTGGCCGCTGGTTCTCGTGGGCATCGGCCTCGGCTTCGTCCTTTCGCGCACGCCGGCCTTCTTCGTCGGCGGCTTGATCGTGGCGATTTGCGTTGGCCTTGTCTTCGGAAGCGCCCTTGCCATCGGCCCCAACATCGGTTGTGGCGGCGGTGATACGACGCGCAGCGTGTCCCAGTCGGGTTCGTTCCAGGGCAATTCCTCGGTTGAGCTCGACTTGCAGTGCGGCTCCGCGACCGTCTCCAGTTCGACCGACCAGCTGTGGCACGTCAACGCCGCCAACAGCGGCGGCAACGCCGCGCAGATAAGCTCGAATGCCAACTGGCTTCGCGTGAGCTCCGCCACAACAAGCGGCTGGTCATTCGACCGTGGCAACGACAACTGGCAGGTAGCGCTGCCATCCGGTACGCAGATTGACCTGACGTCGACGCTCGACGCCGGTGATGCTCACTTTAGCTTCGGCGCGGCCAATCTAGCCTCGGCCCGCTTCACGCTCAACCTCGGCTCGCTCCACGTCGACTTCTCGGGGGCGAAGGTCGGCATCCTGACCGTCTCGACGAACCTTGGAGCTGCCTACATGACCCTAGACGGGTCATCCGACCTCACGGCCGATCTCAAGACCAACCTTGGCTCGCTTGACGTATGCGTGCCGGCCGGCCTGGGTGTGCAGGTGACAGCCAGCGACAGCCTCTCGTCGAGCGACTTCAGCGGAGCCGGACTCGTCAACGTAGGCGGCGTCTGGAAGTCGCCGGATTACGACACTGCCGCACACAAGGCCAACCTAACTGTCGAGACCAGTCTCGGAACGCTGACTCTCAATCCCGCAGGAGGCTGCAAGTGAATCCACGACGCCTGTACCGGTCGGATGACGACCGAATCCTCGCCGGTGTCGCAGGCGGCGTGGCCGCCTACTTCGACGTGGACCCGGCCATCGTCAGGATCATCTGGTTCTTCTCGGTATTCCTCACGGGCTCGCTCACTTTCTGGGCGTACCTCGTCATGATCATCGTTGTCCCGCTGGAGCCGGCGGAGTGGCCTCCGCAATCACCCTGGGCCCCCGGGGGCGCACCGGCTGCGTCGCCCTCGCCAGCCGGTTACGCGCCAACCGCGACGGGCGGCCCCCCAGTCGAAGGGCCCGGCGGCTCGACCGGATCCGCCGAATCCGGCACCAACGCTCCGAGCCCCGACCCGAACGCAACGCCCCCCGGTACGCCTCCGCTTCCGGCTTCAGACGGCTGGTGGAGCAGCGATTGGCGAATGCAAAGGCGCCAGGAGCGCTGGCAGAGGCGCGCCGATCGCCGGCCATACGAACGCGGCGGGTTCGGGCTGGCCTTCGGTCTCCTGCTGATACTGGTCGGCGGGATGCTGGTGTGGCATCAGATCGACCCGAGATTCGACCTCAACCTGACCTGGCCGGTGGCGATCGTCGCCCTCGGCGCGATCCTGGTGGTTTCGTCAATCCGCTCCCACGGCCGCGGCTGACGACCGCTAGCCGGCGGTCTCGCGACGACGGCGCCGACGAATCAACAGGAACGCAGAACAACCGGCCAACAACGCGACGCCGGAACCTGCGATCACCGCGGCGGCTGCCGCTGTGGAGGATGGCAATCCGGCGACCCCGTCGGTTGGGGCCATGCCATCGACGTTGCCCTTCAGCGCCGCGGCCGCCGCGCTCGGGTCGGCAGCAACGTGCAAGGCTTCGACCACGGAGGTCGCTCCGGGGCCGGAGTCAGTCGGGACGGGTGACGCCCCGGACGTCGGCCCGGCGCCCCATGCTGGCTGGAACGTGCCCAGGGCGTCGAACCCTCCGATTCCATACGTGGGCTGAGCGGCGTCAGCCTGGGCGGCAGTTGGAGCGGAGACCGGCGCGACCGTCGGCTTAGGTCGCGGCGCCACCGGCGGCGTCGCCGATGGAGCTGTCGGAAGAGGGTTGTCGAACGGAGATTGGGTGGGCGGCGAGAGCACGCCGTTGGGGCCGCCTCTGCTGAAGAGGCAGTCGTAGTAGTAGGTCGAACCGCTGGCCCAGCCGCCGCAACCGACCCGGTCATAGCTCCCCATGATGATGCTCCAGTGGACGCTCGAACTTTGCCAGCCGATCATCGCGTGGCCGGTCGTTGAGTACGTCCAGGTCTGCCAGGTGCGAGATCCGGTGGCCGTGTACAGAAAGGCGCCGTTGCCGTAGCCGTCGTTGACGAGGAGGATCTCGCCGACGCTGCCGTAGGACCACTTGCTGACCAGCACGGACACGAACGAGGTGTTGGAGACCGAGTATGTGGCCGCGTCGCAGTTGCGCAGGTTGTGACTCATCTGGCCGTAGGCGGCGAAGTCCTGGGTCCTTCCGGAAATCGTCTTCGCCGGATCATCCGGGCAAGGGATCGGGCCGTCGCGCGCGACCGAAGCCAGGAACGGATCCACGCTGAGCGCTCCCCTGCCATTGGCCGATCTCGCGCCGTTGATCAGGCGCACGAGCTCCGACGACTGAGCGTCGAGCGCTGACCCAGCCTGGACTGTCGGTACTTGCCAGGTCAGCGATACGGCGAACAGGGTCAGGCCGAGCGCGGCCGCAGCGGGTACGGCGACAGATCGCGACCAGTGGATAAAGCGCACGATGGGTCCCTCCGGACGGGGCGAGGCTCGTTGCGTCGGGACGATGTGACGATCGCCCGGGCTACCTCACGACCCAGAGCTACGGGCACAGTGTCGAGCCCGATGGCAACCACCCATTCGGGCAGCAGCCAGGTCCCGTGCGCCTCGCTCCAGATTGTATCGGCGTGTCACGGTGCGGTTAGTGAGGGTTAGTTGAAGAATCCTGAACCTGTCCGCGAGGATCTCTTCACCTCGATCCCAGCGCTGGCGGCCCCGGACGACTCCGTCGGGTGGAATCTGCGACGTCTAGGTGGAAACCGTGGGATCCGCGGCAGTGGAGACGCGCGCGCTCGACAGGCCGACGGCGCCCGCGCCCAGCAATCGGCCGGTTCCGCCTGATGCGCAGGCAAGGTCCATTTGAGCCGGGCTTCAGGAAGCCGCTCTACGGTCATCGCCAGGCCGTGACCCGCGGACTCGCCCGGGCAATGCCCCACGCCGGAGGTCCGCACCGTGAGTGCGCCAGTGTCTCCCAGCAAGCTACCCGCCGACCGCGCTCCGCACCGCAACCGAAACCTGCTCATGATCGCGATTGCCGTGATCGTCATAGGTGGCGTCGCGGCCGGAGGCTACGGCTTGTGGTACATCCTCATTGGCCCGAGCGCTCCGGCCGCCGTCAGCTCCGCCGCTCCAGTCATTCCCGCCAGCGCAAGTGTGGCGGCTCCGGCCTCGCTCGACGGCACCTGGAACGTGAACACCACCCTCGGGTCGATCGGCGACGGGACCGCCTCGTTCGTCGGCTACCGGGTTCAGGAGCAGCTGGTCGGCGTCGGTGGCCATACCGCCGTGGGCCGGACAACGAGCATCACCGGATCGATGACCCTGACCGGCGCCGTCGTGAGCAACGTTCAGATAACGGCCGACCTGACCGCACTGACCAGCGACAGCCCGCAGCGCGACAACCAGCTCAGGACACAGGCGCTCGAAACCGGCACCTACCCGACCGCGACCTTCAAGACGACCGGGCCGATCGACCTGGGTGCGCTGCCGGCCGACGGCGCGACTGTCGACGTCAACGCGACTGGGTCCCTCATGCTCCACGGCGTCACGAGGACGGTCACGATAGCGCTGCAGGCCTCCCGGCAGGGCGGCATCATTGCCGTGGCGGGCGCGCTGCCGATCGTCTTCTCCGACTACTCGATCCAGAAGCCGAACAGCTTCTCGGTCCTCTCAGTGGACGACCAAGGCACGATGGAGCTACATCTGCTGTTCACCCACGCGTGAGTCTCAACAGCGGCACGATGAACACGTGCCATGAGGATCCAAGGAGTGGCAATGTCTTTCATGCGCTTTCTCGGTAGCCGTACCAGCCAACCAGCGAGCGTCAACCCCTCCGAGCCCATCCCGCTCGCGTCCGAGACCGAGGCAGTCCGTCGTATCGTCAACAGGCTCGAAGCGCTCCCGCCCGACCAGGCGCGGCTCCTGGCGGGCATGGCCTACGTCCTGGCCCGAGCCGCGTACGCCGACTTGGAGATCAGCGACGCCGAGACGGTGGCGATGGAGGGGGAGCTTGTCGGCTCCGGGCTCGATCAATCACAGGCGGTCCTGGTCGTGGAGATGGCCAAGCTCCAGGAGAAGACGGCCAGCGGCACGAGCGACTATCTGACGACGCGCGAGTTCCGCGAGCTTTCGACCCCGGAGCAGCGAATGACGGTCCTGCGGGCCTGCTTCCGCGTCTGCGCGGCCGACGACGCGATCAGCGGCACGGAGAGCGCGACTCTGGACGAGATCGCCAGCGAGCTCGATATCGCCCGCGAGGACCTGCACGCGGTTCGGGCGGAGTTCGCCGACAAGATCAGCGCGCGTCTGGGCTTCGGCTCCTTCTCGAGCGGGCAGGGCTGACTCGCCCCAGGACGCCGGGCGTGCTCAGCGCCACGCCCCATCCCTCCCGATAGGCGCACTCTAAACGATCCGCGCCCGCGTTTCGTCCGCACCGACGACCCGGCGGTCGGGTAACCTATACCCTCCGTCACCGGATCCCAGGGCCCGCCCCTCTGTGAAGACCTACCTCCGAGGCGTCTTCGACGTCTCGAACTCCTAGCCACCGGCGGCATCACGGTGCTGGTCTCGCACCGTTTCTCTACCGTTCGCATGGCCGACCAGATTGTGGTCGTGGCAGACGGCAGGGTCGTGGAGGCGGGCCCGCATGCCCAGCTCATGCGCAATCGGGGCCTGTACGCAGAGCTATACGAGTTACAGGCCAGCGCGTACGAGTGACGCCCCGGCTCACGCGGCGCGGCGCTTCGGGATCTCAGGCAATGGCGCGGCCTCCGCCGGCCGGGTCCGCCTCAGGCCGCGGGACGCGTCTCGGGCGAGTGGCGCCTCAGGCGACGCGGCGCGGCAGCCCGACGGGTCCAGCCCCGAACCAGGTGCCAGAGCTGCCTTTGACGATCGCCACAGCGTTCTCAAGCGCTCCGATAGCGGCAAACCGGCCGCCGCCCTGGACGAACTGAGCGCACGCTCGAACCTTTGGCGCCATCGAGCCTGAGGGCCAGGCGCCCGCGGCCAGCCCTTCGAGGGCTTCGTCGACCGACAGCCGCAGGATCGGCGCTTGACGTGGCGTACCCCAGCGTCGATATACGGCGTCGACGTCACTGAGCAGCAGCAGCCCGTCCGCGTCCACCGACCGGGCCAGCACGACGGCCGCCAGGTCCTTGTCGATCACCGCCTCCACGCCCTCGAGTCGGCCGTCGGGCAGCTCCACGACCGGCACTCCCCCACCCCCGGACGCGACGACCAAGATGCCCGCGTCCACAAGCGAGCGAATCGCCGCGGCCTCCACGATTCTGATCGGCGGCGGGGAAGCAACGACTCGTCGCCAGTTCTTGCCATCCGGCGCGACACTCCAGCCCCGCGATGCCGCGTGCTCGCGGGCCGTGGCTTCGTCGTATACAGGCCCCACCGGCTTCGTGGGGTTGGCGAAGGCCGGATCGTCGGCCGGGACCACGGTCCGTGTCACGACCACTGCGATCTCTCGCCGGCGACCGCGTTCGAGGAACGCGTCGTTCAGGGCCTGGGCAAGCAGGTAGCCGATCTGGCCTTGTGTTTCCGCTCCCAATACGTCGAGCGGCGGCGCCGGCACCACCGACGAGGCCATCTCCGCGCCGATGGCGAGAAAGCCCACCTGCGGGCCGTTCCCGTGTGTCAGGACGATCTCGGCCCTGCTGCCCTCGGCAAGCGTGACGAGGCCCCGGGCCGCCTCCACGAGGTTGCGCCGCTGGACCTCCGTGGAGCCCGGCTCGCCCCGGCGGATGAGGGCGTTGCCCCCGAGGGCAATCGCCAGACGGGTCATCCGAAATGCTTCCAGCGCTGCTCGCCCGTGATGAGCGCGTATAGCAACGCCTGCTCCGTATACCAGCGGTTCTCGGCCTGGTCCCAGACTCTCGACTGCGATCCGTCCATGACCTCGTCGGTCACCTCATCGCCGCGGTGGGCCGGCAGGCAGTGGAGGAAGATCGCCCGGGGCGCGGCCAGGGCCATCAGTTCCTCGTTGACGCAGTAACCGGCGAAGACCCGGGCCCGTGCCTCGCGTTCCTTCTCCTGGCCCATACTGGCCCAGACGTCGGTGTAGATGGCGTCGGCGCCGCGCACAGCCACCCGCGGATCGTGGCCAAGCTCGATCGCCCCGCCGTTGGCTCCACCGTTCGCTCGGGCCGCCTCGACGATAGCGATCTTCGGCTCGTAGCCTTCAGGCGTGGATAGGGCCAGGGTGAATCCGAGGTAGCCGGCCGCTTGGATCAGCGAGTGGCAGACGTTGTTGCCGTCGCCGATGAACGCCACCCGCAGCCCGGCCAGCTCGCCGAACTCTTCCTGCAGCGTCATGACGTCCGCCAGGGCCTGGCAGGGATGGTGGTCGTCGGTCAGGGCGTTGATGATCGGGATCGTCGAATGGCGCGCCAGTTCCTCGACCTTGGCCTGCTCGAAGGTCCGAATCGCGAGAGCCGTGAGATAGCGCGACAGGACTCGGGCTGTATCGGCGATGGTCTCGCCGCGGCCGAGCTGCAGCTCATCGGGACGGAGGGCGATGGGCAGCATGCCCAGGCCCCAGGCCGCGGCCTCGAAGGAGACTCGTGTACGCGTCGACGGCTTGTCGAAGATGAGCCCCATGCGCCCGCCGGCGAGCGCGTCCCGGGCCATCCCCTTGACCGTCTTGAGCTGACGGGCAAGTTCCAGGTTGACGAGAAGTCCTTCTCGTCCGAGAGAATCCAAAGTCAGGAGGTGGCGCGCCATGACAATTCCTCCGGCTAGGGACGCGTCCCCGACGTCGACGCTGCGCGAGCACGTTCGACGATCGGAGCGAGGAGTTCGGTGAGGTTCGACTGCCCGTGCCCGCCCGCGTCGCCCGCCAGCTCTTCCAGCTCGTAGCGGACGCGAACGACCGGCTTCTCAAGCTTGAGGACCCGCGTCAAGTCGATCGGAGTGGCCGACAGCACCAGGTCCGCCGGCATGGCGTTGAGGGTCGTCTCGAGCTCGTCCATCTGTCCCTGTCCGTAGCCCATGGCCGGTACCAGGTGCTCCAGCGCCGGGTAGCGGTGGAGCGTCTCCGCCAGCTGGCCGACTGCGAAAGGAACGGGATCTACGAGCTCGGCCGCCCCGAACCGTCGCGCTGCCACGACCCCGGCACCGTAGGTCATGCCACCGTGCGTAAGGGTCGGGCCGTCTTCGACGACCGCCACGCGCTTGCCGGCGATAGCCCCGCCGTGCAGCGTGAGAGCGGACCGCGCGAGTATGACCCGAGCCCGGCCGTTCATCGACGCCACGTTGGCTCGCACCTCGGCGACCTGCTCGGGCGTGGCCGAGTCCACTTTGTTGATCACCACGACGTCGGCCATCCGGATGTTCGTCTCGCCGGGGTGGTAGTGCATCTCGTGACCGGCCCGGAGCGGGTCGGCAACCACGACGAACAGGTCGGGCCGGAAGAACGGGAAATCGTTGTTGCCGCCGTCCCACATGACGACGTCCGCCTCGGTTTCCGCCTGGCGCAGGATCGCCTCGTAATCCACCCCGGCGTAGAGGACGCGACCGGCATCGAGATGGGGCTCGTATTCCTCGCGCTCTTCGATCGTCGTCTCGTAGCTATCCAGGTCAGCGTAGGTGGCGTAGCGTTGGACTCGCTGAGCCACGAGATCGCCGTACGGCATCGGATGGCGTACCACCACCACCTTCAGGCCCTGCTTCTCGAGGAGGCCCGCCACGTAGCGAGTGGTCTGGCTCTTGCCGGCTCCGGTTCGCGTGGCGCCCGTCGCCACCACCGGTCTGGTGCTGGGGATCATCGTCCGGGCCGGCCCGAGGAGCTCGAAATCGGCGCCGCCGGCGAGTGCCCGGCTGGCGGTGTGCATCACGTGCTCATGGGCAACGTCGCTGTAGGCGAAGACAACCCGATCGATCCGCTCCTTCGCCAGCAGGCTCTCGAGTTCGGACTCCGCCAGGATCTGGATGCCGTCCGGATACAGCGGCCCCGCCAGTTCCTTGGGATAGCGACGCCCGGCGATGCCGGGAATCTGCGTCGCCGCCGTGAACGCAACGACCTCAACGCTCGGGTCGTTGCGGTAGACGACGTTGAAGTCATGGAAGTCGCGACCAGCGGCTCCCATGATCACCATACGAGTGCGCTTCACGGTTGTTCCGGCCCTTCCGCAGTCGCGCCGTTGGGGTTCATCCCCGGCAGCGAACCTTGGGCTGACGAGCCGGTTCCGCCTCTGGTCCAGCGGTCGTCGAGCAGCGATAGTGTCGCCGGACCCGGCCGGGCGCGCAAGACCCGACCGACTCAGGTCAGGTACTGGACCATCGCGGCGACTCCCGAGGCCAGCAAGACGGCAGTGACGCCCCATAGGAGCGCGGCCTGCGGTCGCGAGTTGGCCAGATCGCCCAGCAGGTCGCGATCGCTCGACAGCCGGACCAGGAAGCTGAGCGGCAGCGCCAGGACCACCACATTGAAGACCATCGCCCCGATGCACACCCGGACGAGATCGCCTGAAACGAGCGCCACCGCGGCGGCCGGGATGACCTCCACGAGGTAGACGCCGTAGAAGCGTCTGGCCTGACCAGGCCTGAGGTTGAGGCTGCGAGGCCAGCCCATCAGCTCGCTGATACCCCAGGCCGCCGACAATGAAATGACCACGAGCGCCAGCAAGCCCGAGCCGATCAGACCGATCGCTATGAGCCAGCCCGCGCCCCCGCTCGCCAGTCGCGCCATCCCCTCCGGCAGGTCGGCTAGCCCCGTGGCAGAGGCCGCGACCGGGGCCGCCGACTTCATTGCGGCGGCTGCCGCGATGATGATCGCAGCCATAAGAGCCTGGCTCGCGAACGCCCCCAGGAGAGTCTCGACCCTGGATCCGTGGAGATCCTCCCGGGTCAGCTGCTTGTCCACGCTCGCGGACTGCTGGTAGAAGAGCATCCAAGGCATGATCGAGGCGCCGACGATAGCCACCACGAGGGCGAAGTAGTCGTGGGGTACGTCGCTCGGGAGAGGGCTCAGATCCGAGACGAGGTGGCCCAGGTCGGGTCGACCGACGATCGCGAGGAAGACGAAGCTGAAGAGGGCCAGCGAGAGGGCCAGCGCAAGTCGCTCAAACCATGTGTAGCTGCCGGTCATCACCATCGAGGCATGCACCGCCAGCGCGCCCAGGATCGCCACCGGCGCGGGAATGCCGACAATGCCCGCCCCCAACGCGATGCCGGCGAACTCCGCCACGTAGGCCACGAAATTGATGACGGCCATGCCGAGGACCGACACCGCCGCCCAGCGCCGGCCATAACGAGACCGGACCAACTCGACGTGGCCCTTTCCTGTGGCCAGGGCAAGGCGCGCCGTCATCTCCTGCACCAGGAAGAGCAGCGGCACGATCGCGAAGCACGGCAGCAGCAGGGCATACCCGGACTCGGTGCCGCCCTTGCCGGCCGTGATGACGCTCGGCGCGTCCACGTCCGCGAGCATCACGACCCAGGCCGGGCCCACGACGCGCAGCCAACGAGCCAGAGCCGGGGCGCGCAGCGCGCCGGTCATGGAACGGAGGGCGCCGATGACACTCACATTCCGAACCATAGCCGAGGCAATGACCAATCCGAACAGTCGACTCGCCCTTTGTGCGGTTCCTGCGGCCCTCGGACGTCAGACGTTCGGCCCCATGCCAGCCCCAGCAACCCAAGGGCGCGCTTTCGCTCTGAGCCCCGCGGTCGCCCCGCGCCGCTCAGGAATCGATCGCGGTGGCCTGGAGCTCGGCCGAGGCGCCGAGATCGACGCCCAGACGCCCGAGCGCGCCCAGGACCGCCTTCATCGAGGCCGTCGTGATGTTCGGGTCAATGCCCACACCCCAGCGAACCTCGCCGTGTGAACGGGCCTCGACGTAGGCGACAGCCGTGGCCTCCTCGCCCGCACCGAGGGCATGCTCGGCGTAGTCGAGGACGTCGACCTCGATTCCCAGGTCGTGGCGCAGGGCGTGGATCAGGGCCGAGATGGGGCCGTTGCCCTGACCGGAGATGGTTGCCGTCGCACCCTCGGAGGCCAGACGGGCCTGCACGGTGATGGTGCCGTCATCCGATGCAGTGCTATATGCGACGAGCCGGGTCCGCGGAGAGGCCGGCAGGTACTCGCTGGCGAAGGCCTCGTAAATCTCTTCAGCGGTAATCTCGGTGCCGCTGCCTTCGGTGATCACCTTGACGAATCGGGAGAACTCGATCTGCAGCCGGCGCGGCAGGTCCATGCCGTGCTCGGTCTTCATGATGTAGGCGACGCCACCCTTTCCCGACTGGCTGTTGACCCGAATCACGGCCTCATAGCTGCGGCCGACGTGCTTTGGGTCGATCGGCAGGTACGGCACTTCCCATGCCTCGTAGTCCGGCGGCAGGGCCTCCATACCCTTCTTGATCGCGTCCTGATGCGAGCCCGAGAACGACGTGTAGACCAGGTCTCCAACGTAGGGATGCCGTGGCCCGACCGGCAGCCTGTTGCAGTGTTCCGCCACGCGTCGAAGGGCGTCAATGTCGCCGATGTCGAGCGCCGGGTCCACGCCCTGGCTGAACATGTTCATCGCCAGGTTTACGACGTCCACGTTGCCCGTCCGCTCGCCGTTGCCGAAGAGCGTGCCCTCGATTCGATCGGCGCCGGCCATCAGGCCGAACTCGGCCGCAGCCACGGCCGTGCCCCGGTCGTTGTGCGGATGCAGCGACAGGATCACCGAGTCGCGGCGCGGCACGTTGCGGTTGAACCACTCGATCGCGTCGCCGTAGATGTTCGGCGTGTACATCTCGACCGTGGCCGGCAGGTTCAGGATGATCGGCCGCTTCGGCGTAGGCTGGATGACGTCCATGACCGCAGCGCACACCTCGACCGCGTAGTCGAGCTCGGTGCCGGTGAAGCTCTCCGGCGAGTACTCGTAGCGGATGTCGGTGCCGGGGAGGCGGGCTTCTTGCTCCAGGCAGATCTTCGCGGCGTCGACCGCAATGCGAGTCACGCCCTCCTTGTCGAGGCGGAAGACGACACGACGCTGCAGTACCGAGGTCGAGTTGTAAAAGTGCACGATCGCCCGACGCGCGCCCCGGAGGCACTCGTACGTGCGCTCGATCAGGTCGCGCCGGCACTGGGTCAGGACCTGGATGGTGACATCGTCGGGAATCAGGTCCTCGTCGATCAGCTGGCGGATGAAGTCGTAGTCCGGCTGCGACGCCGATGGGAACCCGACCTCGATCTCCTGGAAGCCCATGCCGACGAGAGCCTTGAACATCTGCAGCTTGCGGCCGGGATCCATCGGGTCGATGAGGGCCTGGTTGCCGTCGCGCAGGTCGACCGAGCACCAGACCGGGGCATGCTCGATCTGGCAATTTGGCCACTCGCGGTCGGGAAGGCGGAGCGGCAGCGGCCTGAAGGGTACGTACTTCTCGACCGGCATCTTCTTCGGGTGGGCTGGTGCGGGAGGCATCTCTCTTGTCCTTCTTAGTCTCTGTCGGCGTTCGCTTGTCGTCGCTGCGACCCGGCGAGGTTTGGCGGGGAAACAAAAACCTCCTGCGCAGGCGCAGGAGGCAATCGGCGAGCACCCAAACGGGGCTCGCCTCAGGTAAGGAGGAGGCTGCTGAAGAAGAAGTTCCTGTTCACGGTGGGTCGTAGTGTAGCGGCTGATGCCAGATCTGGTAAAGCGCTGAATCCGCCGGGACAAAAGACCGGTTCGAGGGTGGCGGATCCGGTGGGCTGAGCATAAGCTGACCGTGTCGGACGCCCTCATCGGCGTGAGCGAGCTTCCTGCCGATGAGGCCCTGGAAAAGATGACCGTGAAGCTCGAGCAGCTCCACGGGACGGCGACCCCGAACAGCTAGTCGCCGAAACGCCGCCGCCGCGGCCAAGATGACAGGAGCACCAGGTGAGCGACTCCCTCAGCATCGACGACACATCCGCTCCTGCACAGCCGGGTTCCACCCTGGCGGGCGCCTCGGATACGGCCGACCAGGCCGCGGGGCCGGGCACCCTGACCCTCATGCCGCCGGCGGCGGTGGCCCTTGTCCCGACGGAGCAGGCCGCTGCGGCGGTAAAGCTCGATCCGGCGACCGTCGCCAGGCTCGACGTCATGGCGACCTCCTACATCGACCAGATCACGAAGCTCGACCCGCACGATCCGGCGTTCACGGCCCGCGTCACCGACATCGAGAAGCTCGGGGACGAGGACATCAAGGCCTCCGCATCGGTTTCTTCGCGCCTCCTGGACAAGCCGATTGCGGCGATGAAGCAGGGCGGCTTGTCGGAGGCCTCCGCGGTATCGAACTCGCTCCAGCAGCTCCGCCGTCAGGTCGAGGACCTTGACCCGGCTCACCAGGGCGACCTTCTCTCGCCTCACAAACTGCTCGGCATCCTGCCCTTCGGCGACAGGCTCCGTAACTACTTCGGCAAATACCAGTCGAGCCAGAGCCACATCAACGCGATCATCGCGGCGCTTTACCACGGGCAGGAGGAACTCCAGAAAGACAACGCCGACATCGAGGGGGCAAAGGCGAACCTCTGGGCGGTCATGGACCGACTGCGCCAGTACATATACCTGGGGCAGAAGCTAGACGCCGCTCTCACCGCGAGGATCGTCCAGATCGACGCGACCGATCCGGACCGCGCGAAGGTCCTCAAAGAGGACATGCTCTTCTCGGTCCGCCAGAAGGTCCAGGACCTGCTCACTCAGCTCGCCGTGAGCGTTCAGGGCTATCTGGCCCTCGATGTCATCCGGAGGAACAACCTCGAGCTCATCAAGGGAGTCGATCGAGCAACGACCACCACCGTTTCGGCCCTTCGGACGGCCGTGATCGTTGCGCAGGCCCTGGCCGACCAGAAACTCGTCCTGGACCAGATCACGGCTCTCAACACGACCACCTCGAATCTCATCGAAGGCACCTCAGTCCTGCTTCGCCAGCAGTCGGGTGCGATCAACGAACAGGCCGCCTCCTCGACGGTCGACCTCGCCAAGCTGCAGGCGGCGTTCGACAACATCTACGCAACGATGGACGAGATCGACGCGTTCAAGCTCAAGGCACTCGACAACATGGCCAAGACGGTGGACGCCCTGTCGGCCGGCGTCCAAAAGTCGCAGACCTACATCGACCGGGTCAGGGCCCAGGATCGGGCTCCGTCCGCGCCCGAACAAGGCTGAGGGCTTCGCGGCAGAAACGCTCCGCTGGTTCCGGCTTCTTATGACAATCCTGGCGTAGACCCTGACTCTCGTCGTTGCGACAGCGGCAGATCATCGCTCGACGCCGCGGCTCTGGCGCCGCGATGGGACGGCCACGATCCCGGTTGGCAGCCGTTCGCACCGACGCCGACCCGCGCCGACTCAGTTTGGCACTGCGCGGAACAGCCAGGCTGGCCTTGGTCCTCGCGCTGCTCATCGCAGTCGGGATGGCAGCCGGTCGACAGCCGGCGGCAGGCGTTGAGGCGGCGAGAGAGGGTCACTCGGTCACGATGCCGCGACGGTGACGATCGTTCGCGGAGGGGTGGCAGAGATCGGATGTGTCGGCAATGTCTGCCGCAAGGAGCACTCTGTACTGTGAACGGGGCTGGAGGGCGCATGACCGATCCGAGTCAGACTGTCCGCGGCGTCGCGGCTGAAGAGAGCGTCGCGACGTTCGAGTGGCGTCGCCTTCATCTCCACGTCGTCACCCGAGAGCCGCTCTCCGCCGACCAGGTTCGCGCCATCGAACGAACGTTGGCGAAGGTCGAGAGCGTCGGATACTTCGCCGACATCGTGGGCGCCGTCCTCGAGCGCTCCGTCCGGATCAGGACCGAGCGCCCGTCGCCGGACATCAGGCTCGAGGTGGGGCTATAGGCGCCGGCCGCTCAAACTCCTGGGGCAGTTCACGATCAGGCCACGGTGACGGAGGGAAGCGAAGCCGCGCACCGGACCCTGCCTGAGCGGGCTACCGCGTGTAGTTCAGCGGGTTCCGGGCGCAGCCAATCGTGCCGCCGGTCCACGGGTAACAGGCCCACACTTCGAAATGCAGATGCGGGCCCGTTGCGTTGCCGGTCATGCCGACACTGCCGATGCGCTGGCCCGCCTTCACGCTCTGGCCAACCTTCACGAACTCGGCCGAGAGGTGATTGTAGGTTGTGTAGAGCTTGCCGCCGTGAGAGATCCAGACCACCAAGCCGCCGCCGTAGCCATCCGACCCCGCCAGCTTCCAGCCGGCGTAAATGACCGTCCCGGCGGCGGCTGCCACGACCGCGGAGCCTTCCGGAGCGCCTATGTCGATGGCATCGTGGTAATGGGCGCAGTTGCCATACGGCGGCTCTGAGGGGACCCCGGTGCAGCCGAACCGCTGGGTGATCTGCTTGTGACCCGGGACTGGCCAGAGCAGTATGCCGGTCCCCCGGGCCGAGCCGCCGTTGCCACCGCCGCTACGCGTCGCCCCCTTCGGCGAAGGCACAGGCGAGGTTTCGGCACCCGGGACGATGAGCGTCTCGCCCGCGAACACCGCCGGATCGAACAGGTCGTTGGCATCGATGATGTCCTGGCTCGCGACGCCGTACCTGGTCGCAATGGAATCGAGGGTATCGTTCATGCCCACGACGATGAGGAGTCCGTCGATCGGCGGGATCAGCAGGGTCTGCCCGGGCCGAAGAAGCTGCGGGTCGGCCAGGGTGCTCTTGTTCGCCCAGTAGATCGTCGTCACCGCCAGCCCGAACTCGCTCGCGACGCGGGCCAGCGTGTCCCCGGGCTGAACCACGTACGTCTGCATCAAGGCGAGGGTGTCGGCCTCAATCGGCCGACCCAAGACATTCGGAATCGAGCCATCTCCGAGGTAGGCGTTGCCGGAGTCCGACGCCAGAGGTCCGTCGCCCTGCCCGAACTGCGCGCTCGGGACTGCCTCTCCCACGACGGCAGTCCCGGCGGTCGGGACGACAGCAGCCGATGCCCGAGACGCTACCGGAAGGGTGCTGACGAGCGCGGCGGCCGCGAGCAGGAGGCACAGGCCCACTGGAATCAGGTGCTCGAGGCCGTCGGTCCGAGAGAAGCGGGCCCCGACCCTGCGAAGTGGCGCGAACGAATCCGCTGCCGGATGACGCCTCAGGCGAGCGACGGCTGCGTGCGCGAAGGAGTCGAAACGCGCGCCGATGCGACCTACGACGTCCCGGGGTTGAGTCAATACGGTCTCCAGCTGGGGACGGCTGCGAGGCACGTCGCGGGATGGGCCGCGCGGAACATCCGAAACCTTACCAGAGGATCCGCCGAAGGGTGCAAACGCCACCACGTGCCGAGGAAGGCCCTCCCCGAAATCTCCCGCGACCTCACGGGCCTCTACAGGCCAAAACGAAGGAGGGCCAGTCCGCCGATCAGGAGCGAGTAGACCGCGAACGGAGTGAGCGTCCGCCTCGTGAAGTAGCGGCTGAGGAAGCGCACGGATACGTAGGCCGCGATCGCCGCCGCAACGCTCCCGGCGAGCACCTGGCCGCGCACTCCGTCTCCGTTGGGGCCTAGCAGGTCGGGCAGCTTGTAGACGCCGGCCGCAAGGATGATCGGCGTGGCAAGCAGGAACGAGAACCGCGCCGCGTCTTCGTGATCGAGGCCCCGGACGAGGCCCGCGACCATGGTGATCCCGGACCGGCTGATACCTGCCAGGAGGGCGAACACCTGGGCCACGCCGACTACCCCTGCCTCGCGAAACTCGAGCGTGTCGAGACGGCGATCCCCGGAGAGCGTCTGTTCGTGCGCGGCAACCACTGCCCGAACCTCCGCCCGGCGACGCACACGCTCGCCGGTGAGCAGGACGGCTCCGTTGACGACAAGGAAGCCTGCCGCCGCGACCGGTGTCGCGAACAGGACCCGTAGCGGGTGCTCTAGAACGATCCCGATCAGCCCGGCGGGAATGGTGGCCACGACGAGGAGCCAGCCCAGGCGCTCGTCGGAGGTTTGGATACTGCGGCGTCGCATCGATCGAAGAAGCCCGGCGATGATCCGGACCCACTGGTCGCGGTAGAAGAACATCAGGGCCAGGGCCGTGGCGACGTGGAGGCCAACCAGGAAGGCGAGGAAGAACGATTCCGGGGCGGACTGCGCCGAGACCACGTTGGTCCAGCCCAGCAGCGCCGGCAGGATGACCGTGTGCCCCAGGCTCGACACCGGGAACAGCTCGGTTATGCCCTGGATTAGCCCGAGGATGATCGCCTGCGCGTAGTCCACGCTGGTCCCTTTCCATCAGAGACCCCCAGGAAGGGAGTGACCGGGAGCACGACTGTACCCGAAAGAGAGCGAGGAGCCGACCACCTGGACGGTGTTGGATCACGCCTCGCTCGAAGAGCGGCCAGACCCCTTCATAGGCTCACAACTCCCTGACGAAAGCATCGGACGAGTCCGCTCGACTTCTCCGATTGATCGGCGGCGTGGCCGCCCTTCGCAACGGTCCCGGTGACAGAGAGAGTCGCGGTGAACTCGTGGGCGCTGCCCGACACGGTCCCGGAGTGGCGACCTGTCAAGAGTCAGACGAGCGCGGCCGGGCGCAGGCCGGCACGGAAGTGTACGCCCACGTCATGGCCGTGGCGGGGCCGGCTCAGTCAGTCACGCAGTCAGTCACGGACCCCGAAACTGGGTCGCCAAGAGTTGGCTGGAAGAGCCAGAAGTAGGCCATCCACGAGGGAAAAGTGGCTCCGGCGGTAGGATTCGAACCTACGACCAAGCGGTTAACAGCCGCCCGCTCTACCACTGAGCTACGCCGGAGCGAGTCGATCGCCTGAAGCGATCCGGACGCCGTCGCGGCGCCGCGCGTCAGGATATCACGGGCCAACCGTGGAGTTGGGCGCGACCGGCAAGCGGGCATACGACGCTGCATAGACTGGCCGAGGCGGCAGTCTTCAGCGCGCGACGGGGAGATGCCGATTGCCCCACTCTTCCCACGACCCGGCGAAGCTGCGGACCCCGGTCAACCCGGCGACCTCCGACAGGGCGAACCAGGCCAGAGCCGCTCTGATGCCGCCCTGGCAGTAGGTCGCCCGCAGCTCCACGGGGTCCACGCCAGAGCCTCGGAGGATCGCCAGGACGTCGGCCGCCGGCCGAAGACGTCCGTCGGGGGCCACGAAGTCGGTGAAGGGCCGGAGCCGGGCGCCGGGCACGTGGCCGCCGTGGGCCGCCCTGACGTCGTAGCCCAGGAACTCGTCGACCGTCCGGACGTCCAGGATGCGCGGCGGGCCGCCTGGCACGCTCGCCTCGCGGCTCCACGCAAGGACGTCTTCGGCCGTCGCGACAAGGCCGTCGTCGCGATCGCCGAGAGGCTCAGTCCCGCCCGGAGCGACGGCCGGCTCAACCGTCGTGACCTCGCGCCCTTCGGCCAGCCAGACCGACAGCCCGCCGTCCAGAACGTGGACCCGATCCACCGGGAAGCGATACAGGCGGAGCAGCCAGTAGCCGCGGATGGCATGCCGGCCCATGCCCGCATCGTCGTAGAAGACGACGCGCCAGCCCGGCGCGACGCCCCAACGGCCGAGGGCCTCGGCCGTTTCTTCTCGGGTCGGTACGAGGTATTCGCGCCGGGCGGAGCCAGTCTCCGGTCGCAAACCCACCTTGGCCAGGTCTGCGTGCAGGCTGCTGAAGACGGCGCCCGGCACGTGGCCGCCGTCGTACGCCTTTCGATCGGGCGAGACGTGCACCACCCGAAGGTCGGGGTCGTCAAGACGAGCGGCGAGCCACTCGGTGGATACCAGCGATCGGGGTGCAGACGCGTTCATGCCGCTTCTCCCAAGGACGACGGTCGAACCTCTACCGAGCCCGGCGGCGTCCGACGGGAACCGCCGCCCCGCGCCCTCTCCACTACTCCAGGTTGTCCGCCCCGTGTCCGCTAATGTCCGCCGATAGCGGCTCCGATCTCGGGACTGCCGGCATTATGGCGCGGGCCCGACCCGGCGAACGTCGGCGCAAGCTGCCAGAAGTGCTGCCAAGGCCGACCCAGGCGGGCTACCAAGGCGCTCCCTCGCCGCAGAGGTGGTCAGTTCGCCCCCGCGTTCGGGACGAACCGGTGCGGCCCGAAGAACCCCATGTGAACCTTCCCCGTCACGCCCTTCGTGTCGTCGAGGAAGTAGATGCGCGGGATCTGGGCACCTCCTCCCTCCGCCACCTTCAGGTGCGAACCATGATGGCCACAGCTGAGATGACGGTCAACGAGCGCCGACGGTTCTCGCCCGCAGCTATTGACGAGTTCCTCGAGCCGCAGGTAGAGGTGGCGCCACTCGCCCGGTGCCGCGACGACACGGCCCTGTGGTAGTTGGTGTCGAGGCCATCTTCAACCTGGGTACGCTCGGGCGGAACGACACCTCCGCCACCCCGATGTCGGAGCTGTTCAGGGGCGGAATCCCTTAGGACTTCGCTTTCTTCGAAGGTTTCGACTTGCCAGAACTGTTGAGGGCGACCGCTTGGCGAACGAGCGCCTGGAAGGCGATCTCGTCCACCTCTTCTCCTTCGTGGATGTCGATCGCGCGGCGTACGTTTCCGTCGAGACTCGAGTTGAAGAGACGGGCCGGATCCTCCAGGGACGCGCCCTTGGCGAAGGTCAGCTTCACCACATTCTTGTAGGACTCGCCAGTGCAGATGATGCCGTCGTGCGACCAGACCGGGGTGCCCGGGGTCGAGGACTTGATCCACTTCATCTCCTCGACGACATCCGGGTCAGCTTCCTTGATGAGCTTGCGCATTCTGCCGAGAGTTTCCCCGCGCCAGTCCCCGAGTTCGGCGATTCTTTTCGAGATGAGCTCCGATGCCGACTGGCCTTGGCTCACGCCCGACTCTTTCATGTTCTCATCCAAGCGGTTCCAGATATATTCCATTTGCAAGACAGTCGCATCTTGCTCGGGCCTGGGCGCTTTTCAGCGCCAGACGGGCGAAGTACGCCTTTCGAGTCCAGACTGGGCTTGCGTCCGGGACGGCCCTCGGTTCCGGGTCGCGGGTCGTCCACGCTCACTCGTCCGTGGGCGTGCGGCTATGATGCCCGAACCGCTGCCAGCGTGCGTGGATCGCCCTACTCCAGGTAGTCCTTGAGCTTGCGGGAGCGGGACGGGTGGCGGAGCTTGCGCAGGGCCTTGGCCTCGATCTGGCGGATGCGCTCGCGGGTGACGTTGAACTCCTTGCCGACCTCTTCGAGCGTCCGCGCGCGGCCGTCTTCAAGGCCGAACCGGAGCTGCAGGACGCGGCGCTCACGGCCAGTGAGCGAGTCGAGAACCGCCTCAACCTGCTCCTTGAGCAGCTGATGAGACGCGGCCTCCGCCGGCGCCAGCGCGCCCCGATCCTCGATGAAGTCGCCGAGGTGCGAATCCTCTTCCTCGCCGATCGGCGTCTCGAGGCTCACCGGCTCCTGCGAGACCTTGATGATCTCGCGGACCTTCTCGGGCGTGACGACCTGCTCCTGGCCCTTTGACATCGCCTCGGCGATCTCCTCGACCGTCGGTTCGCGCCCGAGCTCCTGCAACAGCGTCCGGCTCACCCGGATCAGGCGGTTGATCGTCTCCACCATGTGGACGGGAATGCGGATGGTTCGGGCCTGGTCCGCTATCGCTCGCGTGATGGCCTGCCGGATCCACCACGTCGCGTAGGTGGAGAACTTGTAGCCCTTCTCGTAATCGAACTTCTCGACCGCGCGAATCAGGCCGATGTTGCCTTCCTGGATAAGGTCGAGGAACGACATGCCGCGGCCGATGTACTTCTTCGCGATCGAGACGACGAGCCGAAGGTTGGCCGACGTCAGCTGCTCGCGCGCGTCGCGCCCGATCCGGACCAGCTCGCCCCGTCGATGTGCCAGCTTCGTGTTGGCCGGAACTTCCGGGTCGGTGCCGAGACGCTTGAGCAGCTCGGCGTCATGGCCGCTCTCGATCCAGCGCTGGAGCGCCGGGTGCGCGACCAAGTCGCGCGTCCAGTCGTAGATGGCGCGCAGGCCGACGTTGTCACGCGAGTCCAGGTCGCCGTTGTGAACGGCGAAGTAGGCCCAGTCGAGCAGGATCAGGAACGACTCCGGCGTGAGAGTGTCGTTGTAGACCTGCACGTGATGGCGCGCTTCCTTCAGCAGATCCTTGGTCCCGTCGGTCGTGGCGTCCTTACCGGCCTTGATCAGGTGGAAGTCGATCGTGGGGACCAGCAGATCGGCCGCTTCCTCCACCGACACGGCGTCGGCGACCATTCGAGCGGCCTCCGGACCGAAGGGCAGCTTGTACTGGGGCTTGATGGTGCGGGTCTTGCGCTCGGTGTCGTGGTGCGTCCATTCGTGGAGCGACAGGATGCCTTTCCACGGCTCATCGACCATCTGCTCGCCCAGCTCGATGGCCTTGGCGAGGACGACCTCTTCCTCAGCCGTGAGGAGGGCAACCTTGCCGATCTCCTTCAGGTACATCCGAACCGGGTCGTCGATCCCGATCATATCGGCCGAGAGGGCCTCGAGCTCCTCCGGCGTCGGCTCCTCGAGTGCCTCGACGTCGAGCTTGACCGGAGCGTCCCCGGGCACATGCGGCTCGGCCAGGACGTCCTCTTCGACGACTTCGACGCCCAGATCGACCGCGTCTTCGTCCAGGGCGTCGGGTGGCGCTACTTCTTCTTCATCCGCCAGCAGATCTTCGTCTTCGAGCGACTCTTCATCGAGCGCACGGCGCGTGCGTACGCCGGCGAGCTTTGCCTCTTCGAGGTCTGCCTTGCGGCGGCTACCGCCGGAGAGGGCAACCTCGACGAGCTGCTTGTCAAGGGGGTCGGTCATCGGTGTCCTCCAGCGGATGTGAGTAGGCTCGTGTCCTGCCGGCGTCGGTCGAGCGATCGGCGAGCCTCGTTCAGGTGGCGCTGCAATTCGAGCAATCGGGCGACTGCCCCCGAGTCCGCGGCGGCTTGCGCCTCCACTAGCTCGCCAGCGTTAAAGCGGACCTCTTCTTCGAGCCGGTCCGCCTCGAGGGCGAGCAAGCACTGGTCAACTCCAATACGAACGCGGTTGCCGTCGAGTTCGTTCGGGTCGGGGCCACGTTCGGCGTAGAGGGCGATGGCCAGGCCGCGCAGCTCAGACGGCAATGCCTCCAGGAAGCGCCCCCGTTCGAAACGGCCCGGGCCACCGGCCTCGCGGTCCCGCTGGCGATCGGCCAGCATCGCCGCCAGAAGCTCGCGGGCCGGGGTGCTGGGCAGCTGCAGCTTCTGCGCCGCCAGCGTCTCCGCGACGCGTTCCTGCTGCTCCGGCACGATCAGCAGCAACCTCAGGAGCCGGCTCTCCTCCAGCGAGAGCGCCTTCAGCTCGGCCTTCGTATCGAGCGCGTCCGGGGACGACATGATCGCATCGGCGGTGAAACGGCCGAACGAGCCGGCGGCACCGTCGCCGCCGCGGCCTCTGCCCGCGCCCTGCGCGACCGGCTCCGGCGCTCGCAAAGCCTCGAGCAGAACGCGTTCCTCGACTCCCGTGCGGCGCGCAAGCGCCTGGAGGTAGCCATCGCGCACGACCGGGTCGCGGATCTCGCGCAACAACGGCACGAGTGCCGCCACGGCGTGCCGCCGTCCCTCCGGCCTCCGGACGTCGTAGGCCGTGGCGTAGTAGTCGATCAGGAACTCGATGATCGGTTGAGCAGTCCGGATCGACTCCCGCCACAAGTCGGGAGACTCCCGGATCACCTCATCGGGGTCCTTACCCTCGGGCAGGCGTGCCACACGAACACGCGTGACCTCGACGCCGGTTTCTTCTGCGGCCAAAGCCCCGATCAACCGGAACAGCTCCGCCCCACCGATGGAACCGGCGTGCTGGCCGGCAGGATCGACGTCGTAGGCGAGGACGATCTCGCGCGCATAGCGCGCGATCAGCGCCACCTGGGCCGGCGTGAGGGCAGTGCCCAGGCTCGCCACGACGTTCTCGAAACCGGCCTGGTGGGCCATCAGCGCGTCGGTGTACCCCTCGACGAGAACGGCCTCGTCGGTTCGGCGCATCTCGCCGCGCGCTCGCTCGATGAGGTAAAGCGTTCGGCTCTTGTCGAAGAGCGCCGTGGCCGGCGAGTTGAGGTACTTGGGCGCGTTCGAGTCTGCAGCCGCCGCCGTGCCCGGCAGCACTCGGCCGCCGATGCCAACCGGCGCTCCCGCCGCGTCGCGGATCGGGAAGATTACCCGCGAGCGGAACTTGTCGTACGCGCCGCGCCCGTTCGGTCGCGCGCTGGTCAGTCCGATCTCGGCCAGATCGGCGACGTCGACGTTACGGCGCGACTGCAGCATCTTGATCATCTGGTCCCAACCGTCGGGCGCCCAGCCCAGCTGGAACTTCTCGATCGTGCCGTCGGTGAAGCCACGGCCGTGCAGGTATTCGAGCGCCGGCGCACCCGTCTTCGACTGTGTCAGGACGACGTGGTAGAACGCGATCGCCTGCTCGAGGACTTCGCGCAGTCGGGATCTGCGGGCGTCCTCGCGGCTAGTCCGCTCATCGATCTCGATGCCGGCCTTCGCGGCAAGCCGCTTGAGCGCTTCCGGGAAGGTCAGTCCGTCGCGGCGCATGATGAAGCTGAAGATGTCGCCGCCCTCGCCGCAGCCGAAGCAATGCCAGCTCTCGCGCGCCGGAGTAACCACGAAGCTGGGGGTCTTCTCCCCGTGGAACGGGCAAAGCCCCTTGTACGTCGTGCCGGCCTTGCGCAGATGCACCTGCTCGCCGACGACGTCGACGATCGACAGCTTGCTCTTGACTTCTGCGGCTACACCTGACGCCAAACCGATCTCCTGCGCGTTAGACGGCCGACGAGCCCGCAACGTTCACTCTCACCGGCCTCAACCGAGCGGACGAGCCCGACCAACCGAACGGCCCGGCTTACCGGCCCTGCGGCCCGTCGGCGGAACCGCCCACCGCCCCACCGAACCGCCCGTTTGGACCATCAAAACCGAACCGCCCGGCCTCAAGCCGGACCACCCTGACATGGATAAGGGCCTGTCAAGTCTTGACAGGCCTTTGCTGGGTGATTCATACAACATTTCGACGCGTTTGTATACCCCTGGGGGGTATTGACATGTCAAGTGTCCGAGGCGGCGGGAAGGCGCTCGACGGGCTTGGAGCCGCTGATCCCGGACATTGCGACGTCGCCATTTCCGTTGAGTCCGAGCAGCTGGCGCAACAACGCCAGTCCGAGGTGCGTCGCCGAGATGTCTAAGATGGCTCGCCTCAACACCACCTTTGAACGGCCGAAGTGCTTACAGGGGGAGTCGCGATTGCCTCAGGTTGCAGAGACGCCGCGCGGCGGGTCGCCAAGCCGAGTCCGGGCTGCTGAGGCGGCGCTCTACAACGACGAGCCGCCCGAGGACCGCAGCGCCTTCGAACCAGCCAGGAAGCTGCTCCAGACTGCCCTTCCGCGGGGTGCCGTCATCCTGGCGGTGCTCACCTTCGGCGGCTACGCGGCGGCGCTTCTGCAGAAGCGCGTGCTCACCCATTCCTTTGGTGCGGGGCCCGAAGTCGATGCCTTCCTGGCCGCATTCAAACTGCCCGAGCTGGCCCTCCAGGTTCTCGTCATGGGTGGCGTCGTCGGGCCGTTCCTGCCGCTGTTCGTAGGGCTCAACCGCGAGGCCAGGGAGAAGGCCCGAGATTTCGCTCGGACGATCCTGACGTTGTCCGTCCTGGCGATGGCGGTTGCGAGCGCGGTCCTTTTCATCTTCGCCCCACAGACGCTGGGGATCGTCGCACCTGGATTCACAGGTGGCCAGCGCGACCTCTACGTCGGTCTGTTCCGCATCCTCTGCGCCGCGCAGATCCTTGCGGCCGCCTCGCTCGTCCTCGGCGAGGTTCTCGTCGCGGAACGCCGCTTCATCACCTACGGCCTCTACGACGTGCTGTACCACGGTGGGATCGTCTTCGGCGCGGTCGTGCTCGGCAGTTTCGCCGGCATCTACGGGGCAGCCTACGGCGCCGTCATCGGCGCGGCGATAGCCCTGGGCGTTCGACTGTTCGGCATCTACCGAACGGGCTTCACTCCCCGTCCCGGCCTGGCTTTGCGAACGAAGGGCCTCGGCGAGTTCGTGCGACTGATAATCCCGAAGATGTTCGGCCAGCCGCTCGCCTACCTCATGGGCATCTACTTCACGAGCCTCGCCTCGACCCTCGCTTCAGGGTCCGTCACGAACCTGGACATCGCCCAGAGCTTCCAGAGCTTGCCCGAGACGCTGATCGGCGTCGCCTTCGCGACGGCTGCGTTCCCCAGCCTATCCGCCGCGGCTTCGGCGGGAGACAAACGGGCGTTCAAGAAGACCTTCTTCACGAACCTGGCCACCATCGGCGTGCTGTCAACCTGTGCCGCCGTCGGTCTCCTGACGCTGGGAGGCCTGGCCATCCAGATCCTGTTTGGCGGCGGCGCTTTCGACTCCACCGACGTCGCCCAGACAACGATGCTGCTGGCCATCCTGGCCTTCTCGATCCCGCTGGAAAGCATCACCGAACTCCTGGCCAGGGCCATTTACGCCACGCACAACACCGGCTGGCCGATGGTCGCCGCTATGGCCGGATTCGCGGCGGGCGTGATCTCCGCCTCGGCGCTCTCCTCGCCACTTGGACTGGCTGCAATTCCGATCGGCTACACGGTTTGCATGGCCACCAAGGTCGGGTTGCTGGCGGTGGTCGTCCCAGCGCGAGTGGCCAGGATCGGCGGGGTGTCGCGGTGGTCGCGGGCGATCGTTCACCACCGCCCGGGTGTCGTCCCGGGTGTAGACCGCCGGCCGAGACCACTGGGTCAGGTCGTCATGGTCGCCCTCGTGATGGTTCTCCTGGTCACCGGAACGCTTTTCGCGGCCGTTCAGGCGGTCAGCCACTCGACGCTGGCCGTTGATCCTCAGACCACGCCGTGGGCTCGCACCGGCGGGACGCGCCCACCCTTGGTCGTCGTGGATCCGTCTCTTCCGACCGTCGCTCCCACGGCAGCGGCGTCCGCGTCGGAGGGCGCCAGCCCGACGGTCGGGCCGACGGCCACCCCCGCCACGTCGGGTCTCTTCGCGATGGACCTTTATCAATCGGGCGATTTCGTCAGCGAGATCAAGGACAACTGGTGCGTCCCGGCGGCGATGCAGACCTCCATGAACATCATGAGTGTCCTGCCCGATACGACGCGTGATACCCAGTCCAAGCTTTTCGACCTGGCCGTGTCGATCGCCGGAAGCAGTTCCGGCGGCGCCGACCCCGTCGGTTGGGCGAAAGGCCTCACTTCTCTTGGCTACGGCAACTACCAGGTTGGCGCCAGGCTCAAGATGGCCGACGCGATCCACACCGTGGCGAAGCAGATACGAGTTACCCAGCGACCGGCAGGGCTGCTCGTCTGGTACGGCTGGCACTCCTGGGTGGTTTCAGGCTTCACCGCCACCGCCGACCCCGCGTTGACCGACAACTTCACGGTCCTCTCTGTCCGGATCGAGGACGTCTGGTATCCCCGCATCTCGACCATCTGGGGTGCATCGCGCCCGCCGGACGCGGATGTGCCGGTCGGCCAGTTGCCGAAGGACTACAAGACCTGGGTCCAGGCCAAGTTCATCCTGGGCCGCGACGGCTACTTCGTCTACGTGATCCCGGTCAACTAGTGTCTCGTTGCGCAAGTAGCTAGCGTCTTAGTGCGATGGCAGCTACGATTCTCACCATGCCATTCCGTCCTGCTCCTCCTCTGACTGTCAGCGATGCCGATCGAGCGACTCTGCAAGC
>Ga0187849_1001258_pt1 | contig 28522 bp, 28 predicted proteins | sample June2016WEW_4_10_2_FD_132412 | JGI IMG/M metagenome (GOLD analysis project Ga0187849, IMG submission 132412) | Peatland microbial communities from SPRUCE experiment site at the Marcell Experimental Forest, Minnesota, USA - June2016WEW_4_100 | ecosystem: Environmental > Terrestrial > Soil >...
CAGCGAGAGCGCTTCACGGAGGAGAAGGAGATCGACTTCTCCTGCACGCTGGAAGGCGTGGGGCGGTTCCGTGTCAACGCGGCTCTTCAGCGCGGCACCGTTACGCTTGCTTTCCGGCTCGTGAAAGAGCACATTCCGTCGCTGCAAGAGATCGGCCTTCCCGAGATCTGCGGCCACCTTGCGCTGAAGCCGCGCGGCCTTGTCCTCGTGACCGGGCCCACCGGCTGCGGCAAGTCGACGACGCTGGCGGCCATGATCGAGTATCTGAACGAACGAGAGCGCCGTCACGTCATCTGCATCGAAGACCCGATCGAGTACATCCACTCCAACAACCTCTGCATGATCTCGCAGCGCGAGCTCGGGCTCGACACTTTGTCGTTCTCGGGCGCTCTCTCGCACGCCCTGCGGCAGGACCCGGACGTCATCCTGGTGGGCGAGATGCGCGACCTGGCGACGATCTCGGCGGCGCTGACGGCGGCGGAGACGGGCCACCTTGTGCTTACGACGCTGCACACCCCCAGCGCTCCGCAGACAATAGACCGAATCATCGACGTCTTCCCGCCGCACCAGCAGCAGCAGGTCAGGGTGCAGCTATCGCTCGTCCTCGAAGCCGTGCTCTGCCAGACGCTCTTGCCCCGCGCCGATGGGACCGGCCGCGTGGCTGCGGCGGAGATAATGGTCGCCACCTCGGCCATCCGCAACCTCATCAGGGAGAGCAAGACGCACCAGTTGGCGAACGTGATCCAGACCGGCGCGCAGTTCGGGATGCGCACGCTCGACCAGGACCTGGCGGTGCTCTGCCAGAGCGGTATCGTCAGGACGGAAGACGCGCTCTCGCGTTGCCAGAACCCGGAGGAGCTGAAGCGGCTGCTGATGTTCAAGGAGAGCGCCGCCGCCTAGCCGGGCGCGGCTCTATCGGAAGGAGACGATGAGTCGGCGGTTAGCATCCATATCCCGCGACTACCGCGTCTGCGCCGTGCTCACGGGGCTGCTGGCGTTCCTCGTCTATCTCCGCACTTTGGCGCCCACCGTCATGTGGTACGACATGGGCGAGCTTACGACGACCTCCTACGTGCTCGGAATCGCGCACAACACCGGATATCCGCTCTACATCCTGCTTGGCAAGCTGTTCACGTTCCTACCGGTCGGCGACGTCGCCTACCGCGTGAACCTGATGTCGGCGGTGTTCGCGGCGCTGACGGTATCGACGGTGTTCCTCATCGTTCACGAGCTGACGAAGAGCCGCTTCGCCGCGCTCGTCGGGGCGCTCGTGCTCGCCTTCTCCTCGACGTTCTGGGCGAATGCCAACTGGGCCGAGTCGTATTCGATGAACGCCTTCTCGACGGCGCTGATCACGCTCCTGCTGCTGCGCTGGCGTGAGAGTGGCAAGCCATGGCAGTTGTACCTGGCGTTCCTGGTCTTCGGCCTCAGTCTGGGGAACCACCGTCTCATTTTGCTGCTGGCGCCGGGCATTCTGGCCTTCGTCTGGTCGGGACGGCAGGCGCTGGACCGGCGACGCCTCATTAGCTGCGGACTTGTCTTCCTGTTGGGGCTTTCCGTCTATCTCTACCTGCCGATTCGGGCGGCGCAGCACCCCGCGCTAAGCTGGGCCCAGCCGGCGAACTTTCACACCTATCTGAAGATGTTCCTGACCGGCGATAGCAGCGGCCAGTTCTGGAACTTCGCGTTCTTGGGCCGGCTGAACATTCTCGCCCTGTTCCCGCTGAACGAGTTCTCCGTCTTTGGGCTCGCCCTGGCGGCCATGGGGCTGGTCTATGCGTGGCGAAGGCGCCGCGTTCTGGCCGTCTACGGCCTCCTGCTGTGTGTTCTCGTCGGCTTCGTCGCGCTGACCTACAGCATCCACAACGTGTACAACTACCTCATACCCGCGTACCTTGTGCTCGCGATATGGGCGGGCTGCGGCGCGGCTGCGCTCCTCTCCTTCGGCCTGCAGCTTGCCGACGTGCGACGGCTGCGCTGGGCGCAATCCGGCCAGTACTTTTTCTCGCCGCTTGCCGCCGCTGTGTTGCTCCTCTTGCCGGTCTGGCTCGCGGCCCGCAACCTGCCGCGGGTGGACAGGAGCGACGATTACAGCGCCCACGACTTCGCACTGACGACGCTGGCCCGCGTGCAGCCGCACTCCACCATCATCACCGATAGCTGGACTGCTTCGCCGCTGTGGTACGCGCAGCTCGTCGAGGGGTATCGTCATGACGTGCTAGTGTCGCCGCTGTTCTCCGTGCCCGGCGAGGACATCAACGGCTTCATCGAGGAGCAGCTCCGGCAGGGGCGGCCCGTGTACGTGGCGGAAGGGCTCCGCGGCGACGTGTCGGCGATAGGGTCGGGGTACCACGTGCAGCCCGTACTCCTCGACGGCATAGAGACAATGGTCACGAACGTCCTGCCGAAGCCGGAGTATAAGGATGACCTGGTTCCTAAGGGCTCGCTCTATCGCGTCCTGGCGAACGAGCCGTCATTCACGGTCGATTCCGTCCCCGGCGGCGCTCGAACGCTGGTCAACTTCGGCGGCGGGCTCGACCTCGTCGGCTTCCAGACCGACACGTTGGTCGCGCAGCGCGGCGACGTCGTGCGTTTGGATTACTATTGGCGGCTCTCCGAAAAAACGGGCAGCGACCTGCAGGCGCGGCTCTTCTTCACCGACGCCGGCGGTCTGGTTGCGACGCATCGCGGCTTCCCGCTCTGGTGGCAGGGGTGGGAGCTGGGCGCCGGCGTCCGCCCGACAAGCGAATGGGAGCCGGGACGCATCGTCAAAGAGGAGTACTACCTGCTGGTGCCCAGGGACGTGGCGCCGGGGACTTACAACCTGAATCTAAGGGTCCGTGACGCGTCATCCGCGCTCTCGCTGGAATCTATCGACGGCTCGGGCGATGGGCAAACCATCGGTTCGCTGGTGGTCCGCTGAAACGTACCCCTTTTGTGGTACACCCGAATCCCTCCTCCGATAGATAGACATTCCCCTGACCTCCGCCGATCTAACGATTGTAGGGCAGAACGCACATGAAGCTGCCCAAGAACCGCGAATATGCCCAAACCGGAGGTCTATTGATGAGAGATAAGGTCGACATTCTGAAGAAGCAAAGAGGTGAGGCTGGTTTCACGCTCGTCGAGCTGCTGATAGTGCTGGCGATCCTGGCCATCCTTGTCGCTGTCGTGCTGCCGAACTTCACCGGCCTTCTCGGGAAGAGCCAGACGACCGCCTCGAGCGCGGAGCTGAATATCGTTCAGACAGCCGTTGACGCCAAGATGGCGGCGGATGGCCTGGCCACAACTACTGCCATCTCGACCGCGACGACTGACATGACGACGGCTTCCGGCGGTTTCGGCCTCTACCCGGCGTACATGCGTAGCACCGCCACGAAGGGGACCTACACCGTCACGACTGACGGCACGGTGTCGCAAGTAAGTACCGGCTATTAGGCGGGCCGGGCATAGCGGGTGGCATCAGAATCATCGTTTCGCCGCCGTAGTCTGAGTCCGCATGCAAGCCCAAGAGCTGATAGGCCCCGGGGGCACGAAGGGCGGAGGCTCGACCTCCGCCCCCCGGTTTAGCCGCCCCATCCCCCGAAGCTACCACCGGCAAGAGCGTCTACTGTGATCGGTTCGCAACGATATGTCTGAGCAAGCCGCAGCAGCGCCAGTAGTCAAGAGGTTCGGCCAGATCATGGTCGATGCCGGCCTGCTGACGCCGGAGCAGATGGCCGAGGCGGTGCAGGAGGCCGAACGCGCCCAGAAGCGCCTCGGCGACTATCTCCGCGACGAGGGCGTGGTCTCTGAAGAAGACGTCGCGATGGCCCTCAGCCTTCAGCTCAACCTCCCGATCATCGACCTGACGCGCCATCCCGTGCAGCAGGAGGCGCTCGCTCTCGTGCCGGAGGCGTACGCCCGCGAGCACGACCTGATCCCCGTCGACCTGACGGGCGATTCGCTGGTCGTTGTCATGGCTGACCCGCTGAACATGCACACCCTGGAGGACCTGCGAGCTCGGGCGCGAAAGGTGATATCGCCGGCGGTTGGCATTCCGAGCGATATCCGCGAGGCGATCAACTGCAACTACCAGGGCTGGTCCGAGATCGAGAAGCAGGTTAACCTCGTGACGCCTCGGGCCACGCAGGCGGCGGCCGAGGAGACGGCTACGCCCGATCTCACCGCTCGCACGCCCATCGTCCGAACGGCGGAGCTGCTGATCACGCAGGCGGTCCGCGATCGCGCCTCCGACATCCACCTGGAGCCGAAGGAGGGCGGCCTGCGCGTTCGCTATCGCATAGACGGGTACCTTCAGGAAGTGCAGAACTTGCCGCTCAGCGTGCACCTGCCGCTTATCTCCCGCCTGAAGGTGCTCGCCGGCATGAACATCGCCGAGCGAAGGCGGCCCCAGGACGGCCAGTTCTCCGTCCGCGTCGAGGACAAGGACGTCGACTTTCGCGTCGCCACCTCCGACAGCGCGCACGGCGAGATGATGGTGCTGCGCGTGCTGGACAAGTCGCTCTACCTCATCTCCGTGGACGACCTGGGCTTCCTGCCCGAGGCGCTGGAGCGCTACACGCAGATGCTGCGCAAGCCCTTCGGCATGGTGCTTGTGGGCGGGCCGACCGGTTCCGGCAAGACTACGACGCTCTACGCCTCGCTGAACCAGCTCGATCGCAAAGGGCGCAACATTATCACAATCGAAGACCCGATCGAGTACCACTTCGACGACATCAACCAGATCCAGGTGAACGCCCAGGCGAACATTACTTTCGCCAGCGGCCTGCGGTCGATCATGCGGCTGGACCCGGACGTCATTCTCGTCGGCGAGGTGCGAGACGGCGAGACGGCGGCGATGGCGACTCAGGCATCGCTGACTGGGCACCTCGTGCTGTCGTCAATCCATGCGAACGACGCCGTCGGCATCCTGTTCCGTCTCATCGACCTCGGTGTCGAGCCGTTCCTGCTGTCATCGGCGCTAGTTGGCGTCATCTCGCAGCGATTGGTCCGCCGCGTCTGTTCGCACTGTCGCGCGCTCGCGGACGTGCCCGAGGATGAGCTGACCGCTTATGCGGAAGAGGTCGGCGAGAGGCCGGAAAAGCTGTACTACGGTAGCGGCTGCAACTTCTGCGCCGGCACCGGATACGCCGGCCGTACGGGCGTCTACGAGGTGATGATGCTGAGCGAGGAGATCCGCCACCTGCTCCTCAAGGGCGCCAGCTCTGGCGACATCAAGGCGCAGGCGATAAGCGAAGGCATGATCACGATGCGGCGCGCCGCCATGCTGAAAGTGCACCAGGGCGTCACGACGCCGCGCGAAGTCGTTCGCAACGTCTTCTCCATCATGTAGCAATCGACTCCGGTGACCGCGCGACAGGCAGTGTGAAAAGGAAGGCGCTGCCCTTCCCGTCGCCGTTGCTCTCCGCCCAGATGCGGCCGCCGTGCGCCTCGACGATTCCCTTGCAGATCGCCAGTCCGAGCCCGGTGCCCTTGTGCTTCATTCCCGGATGGATCTGGGAGAACTTCTGAAACAGGTCTCCCATCCGCTCTGGAGGGATGCCGAGGCCGCTGTCGCGCACTTCAATTTGCACGTGCGTGCCATTCTTGAGGGCCGAGACGTCTATCGGCGCGGACTCATCGGAGAACTTCGCGGCGTTGGAGAGCAGGTTCGAGAGGACCTGCCCGATCCTGCGCTTGTCGCCTTCGACGCGCGGTAGCCTCTTCGCGACGGCAACGCGCACCTCGTGCCGGTCCCCCGTATACGCAAGGTACCGCGTCGCCTCGTCAATCACCTGACGGAAGTCAAACGGCTCGCGGTTTATTGAAAGCGTGCCTGCCTCGACCCGTGTGATGTCCAGCAGATTGTCGACTAGGTCGCGGAGCTTGTCTGCCGCCTCGTCGATAGTCTGGAACGCCTCCTGGCTGTCCATGAGATCGAGCGGCCGGCGGGATCCGGCGGCGGTGGCGGCAACGCCCTTAATGACACTGAGCGGGTTCTTGAACTCATGCCCGACCATAGCGATGAACTCATTGCGGTGCTTTCGGAGTTGCTCAGTGGCTGCTTCGAGCTCGGCAGTGCGTTCATTCACGCGCTGGTCCAGCTCCGCGTTGAGTTGTTCCAGCGCTTCGTTCGCCTCTTTGAAGCTGCGGTGCACCATCTCGAACGGCGCCAGCGCCTCGATGAGAAACTGCGCCTGACAGGTCCAGTCGAAGTCCCGTGTCGTTTCCGGCCCTTGCGATACCAGGTTCTCGACCGCACGGAAGTGCATGTTCACGAAGTCCAGGATGCCCAGCCCGGCTTCGAGGGCGCGGTGGCCAAAGCGGTACGCCAGGTTGATGGCATCGGGATTGTCCGCCTTCAAGCAGTCCGCCAGGGCGCGCTCGTAAGCGAGGGCCAGCTTCTCGGGCGCGTCCACGTTCAGGCTCCCTTGTACCTGACGACGAGCACGAGCGCATCATCGGTCCTACGCCAGTACTCTTCGAGTATGTGGCGGGCGATGCGCTCCGCCGGGGATGAGATGAGAGACTCCAGGTTATCGGCGAAGGAATGGACGATTCCGTCTGTCACAAATACGAGCACATCTCCAGCAAGCATCTGGGTCGATTGCAATCTCGGCGTTCTCGCATTGTCTCCCAGTACGCCGGGTTGCAGCGCCAGACGCTCGTGCGCGGGCGTTCCTGAGGTCGCAACTCGAAGCACGATCCCGTCGACGTTGCCGATACCCGCCCAGTCGAGCGCGTTCGTCTCGAAGTCGATTGTCGCCAGGCTGGCGACGGCGCCGCGGGTATGCTTCAGCGCCAGGTCGCAACGGTGCAGAAGGGACGGGATATCCTCGTCAGCCGCCGTCTTCAATATGCTGACTGCCCTTTCGGCCGCGGCGGCGGCTTCCGGGCCGTGCCCTATGCCGTCGATGACCGCCAGCAGCGCCCCTTGCTTTCGCGCCGCCACGAGATACGAATCGCCCAGTTGGACTTCCCCGGGAATGGGCTTGCTTGCCACCGCCCATTCGATGCGAGCAAGCGAGTCTATCGTCCTCCTCCTCTTAGCCACTTGACTACCGCGACGGTCGTGCCTTTGCCGGGCGCCGAAGTCAACTCGAAATCGTCCATCATGCGCTTGGTCCCCGGCAGACCAAGGCCCAGGCCGCCGCCGGTGCTGTAGCCGTCGCGCATGGCCTGCGCGGTGTCGGCAATTCCGGGACCCTCATCGCGCGCGACGATGGAGATTCCCCGCCTTCCCGCGTCCTCGACGATCCGCATCTCGATGCAGCCGGAGCCGGCGTACTGCCAGATATTGCGCGCCAATTCCGAGATGGCCGTAGCTATCAGCGCCATGTCCGTGGCGCCGAAGCCAACCTCAAGCGCCAGCTCACGGCTGGCCTGTCGCGCGCTGACTATGTCCGCCTCTGAAGCGATGCGGACCTTCGCGTCAATTGCTTCCATCGCTCGACTCGCCCGCCTCGGCGAGGACGGAAAGCGCTTCTTCCAGGTCGAGGACGGTTGTCACTCCCTGGAACGCCAGCCCGAGCTGGATCATGGAGAAGGCAACGTCTGCCTGAATGCCCGCGATCACGGTGTTCGCGCCGCGCAAACGCACCATCTGGGCGATATTGCTCAGCACACGGGCCGCGAAGGAATCGATCACGTCGAGGGCGGTCACGTCGATGATCACGCCGGAGGTCCGCAAGGTGCCAACGCGTTCGAGGAGGTTATCTCGCAATTGGATCAGTTCGGTATCGCTCGGCTCCGACTGAACGGAGGCGATGAGGATGCCGCCTTGCTTCAAGATAGGGACAGTCATTCGGCGTGCCTTATCTCTCTACGCTGACCTTACGGTCGAGAAGGGCGTCCGCCAGCTCGATGCCGGCCTGCAAGTCGCCGACGGTGTTCATCTTGGTCAGGTCCAGGCCAAGGGTCACCAGCGTCTGCGCTATGGCCGCTGAGACGCCCGTCACGATCACCGTTGCGCCGAGCAGCCGAGCCGCGTCCACAGTCTGCACTAGGTGGTTCGCCACCTTGGAGTCGACATTTGGCACGCCGGTGATATCCATGACGACGACCTTGGCGCGGTTGTTGCGAATTCCGTGCAGAAGCTGCTCCGTGAGCTGCCGCGCCCTTTGCGTGTCGATGACGCCGATGATAGGCAGGATCAGCATACCGTCGCGCACTTGCAGCACCGGCGTCGAAAGCTCACGGATCGCCTCCTGCTGCTGGCGCACGACTTTCTCGCGCTCCTCGATGAAGGCGAGAGCGACGATGGAGAGGATCTTGTTGGCAACCGGCTCGTAGATATCTAGCGCTGCGGAGAGGCGGGCCATATCGCGCTGATAGCGCTCGAAGAGACTCCTACCGTAGACATCGCGCAAAGTCAGCAGGCCGCCGATGATCTGCTCCGTCGTCATGCCCCGCAGGACGCCGCGCTCCGCCATGCTGGCCGCATACCGTTCCGCGCCCGAGTATTCGCCGGTGTCGAGGCAACCGACGCAGGTCTCATAGATGTTCACGGACTCCGTTTCCGTCTCTTCCGGCGTGAGGCCGGCGAGCAGGCCTTTGGCGGTCATCTGCTGGACCCATTGGCGGCGGAGCGCTTCCCGTTTCTCGCGCAGGTGCGCGACAAGCTCCCGCAGCAGAGCTTGCTCGGAAGATGCGCCGGAAGGAGAGGTCTGACGTGGGGTTCTTCTGGCAGGCATGGCTTCTACTCCTAACGTCCTGTTAGAGCTGTCGGTGAGGCGTATTGTACAGGGCATTCGCCGCCGCGATGGATGTCTGGAGGCCCGCGGCGCGGATTTGCGAAGCCCCCTTCGACTTCCGCACGGCCGAACCTTTTCCTATGACAACGTCGTGGCAGAGGATTAGAGAACATCGTATCACGCCCGAACTTGGCGCGTCAAAGAACAGCAGCAGGCGGCCGGGTTTTCCCGTCGGTCAACGGCAGGAGCAGATTGAGTTGTAATATCATTGCCTGGTGGGAAAGTACCAACGCATTTTGGTGCATTCGCACCTTGGCGTGGCGTTGTTGCTGCTCTAGAATCTGATTGAAGGTATGGCCGGAGCCCGTCATAATGGGGGCTAGCAACGGATCCTGACCGACATCAGGAGGTGCCTCTCCGAGCGGGACGGACCCGGCAATCAGGAAAGGCGACACATATCTTGCGAGCGACGGCAGCCATCGAGCGATTTCGCGGCTCCCCTTTCCGCCGAAGACTCCTCTTTCTCGCGCTCCTGGCCGCGCTCTCGCTGCTGCCCGTTCTGCTCCTGGCGCCGCTCTTCAACGCGCCGTTCGAGCGAGACCAGGGATTGTACGGCGTAATTGCCCGCGGCTGGATCCAGGGCTCCGTGCCCTATCGAGACCTGTGGGACAACAAAGGGCCTCTTCTCTTCCTCTGGTATGTGGCCGCCTTCAAGCTGCTGGGCCAGAGCGTCGTCGCGCCGCGGCTGCTGGCGGCTCTCGGGACTGCGGCAGCCGTCCCGTTTGTTTGGGACACCGCCCGCATTCTGCTCGGCCCTCGAAAAGGCATCCTCGCCGCGCTGCTCTTCGGGGTCGCCTTCGGCAACCCCTTCCTGCAGGCGAACGCCAATGCGGAGATCCTGATGATCTGGCCGCTGGTCGCCGGCTTCTGGGCGTTCACCCGCGGCGGGCTCGGCGGGAACCGGTTGTGGTTCGTTCTGGCGGGAATCCTGACGGCGTTTGCCGGCCTGACGAAGCAGGCGGCGGCGGGGCCGCTCGTCGGCTACATGCTGTGGCTGGGCGTGCTGGCCGCGCGGCACCCAGCGGAACGCAGGCGACACGTGCAGTCGGGCGTGCTGCTTGTCGGCGGAACGCTGCTCGGGCTGGCGCCGTTTGTAGCCTATTTCGCGGCCCAGGGCGCTCTCTACGACTTCTTTTACGCGACGGTGAAGTTCAACCTACTCTTCTCGGGCCAGAACCCTCTCATCCTGAAGATCATTCCGCCGCTGCTCCTCGACCCGCTGCCGTTGTTCGGTGGGCTGGTCCTCTGGCTGCTGGCCGTTGTCGGTGGCGTACGGCTCTGGCGCCGGCGCGACCGCAAGGCCGGGCTCATCCTCGTCTTCGCCGTCTTCTCGGAGCTCGCGGCGCAGTCGATGGGGAAGGTCTCGGCGCACTACAACGTCGGGCTGCTGCCGGCGGCGGCGATCTTGGGCGCCGTCGGCATTGACGTTGTCCTCGATTCCTGGCGACTCGGCCAGCGCAGGTTGGGGCAAGTCGTGATTGGATGCGCAGTCATTTCTGTCGGCCTGTGCGCGGCCCTGTACGCCTGGCCTTCGACCGACGACCGCTTCCTCGCCCAGTACTCCTTCCGTGACTACGCCGAGCGGTCGCTGGAGGCCCCCGCCATCGCGCAGGAAGTCGACGCGCTCACCGGGCCCAACGACTACGTGTACGAGTTCGGCCGCCAGAGCGATATCGAGTTTCTCGCCGACCGAAGGCCGGCCAGCCGCTGGGTGCACGCCCGCGCCTACGGCATCGACCCGACGATGCTGGACGAAGTGCTGCGCGACCTCAACGCCCGCCAGCCCAGGCTTGTCCTGCTGACCTACGAATGCGCGCCTATGAGCCACGACTTCGCCGGCTGCGAAAACGGTCCGCCCGCTGAGCTGAAGAGCTACCTCGACAGCCATTACGTCTATGCCGGCCAGGTCGACTATGCTTCCTTCTACCTCCGCATCAGTCCGGCAAGCTCAGCGCTGGCTTCCGCTCCCGGAGGAACAGGAGGTCCGCCTTGACGAAGAGAATGCTGATCGACCTATGGCGTCGCCTGGACGCGCTGCCGCTGCCGCTGGCATTCCGCTTCTTCGCCGTCGGCCTAACGGGCGTCGTCGTGAACACGCTGGTCCTGTGGCTATCGCTTGGGCGCCTGGGGTTGCCGCGGGCTTTGGCCGCCTCCCTGGCCGTTGAGATATCGATCTGCTGGAACTTCGTCCTCAACGACGCCTGGACGTTTGGCGCCGAAAGACAGGTCAGGCCGTGGCGCGCTCGCTTCCTGGCTTTCCAGGGCGCGGCCGCCGTCGCGGGCATAATGAACCTCACCCTTTTCCTGCTGCTCACCACCACGGACAGCATGCATTATCTGGCGGCGAACCTGGTGGCCATTGGCGCAGCATCAGCAGTGAACTTCGTCATCAGCGCCTCCTGGATCTGGCGGGTCAAGGCGCCGACGCCTCTCCCGTCCGATGTCGACGACGACGGGGGCCTTCGCCCGATGAAGAGCATTGTCGTCATACCGACCTACAACGAGCGCGCCAACATCGCGATGCTCCTGGAGCGCATTCTATCGCTCGGCGAGGACTACGAAGCGCTGGTGGTGGACGATTCGTCGCCGGACGGAACGGGACTCATCGTCGCTGAGCTAGCCCGCGAGGAGCCGCGCATTCACCTGTTAAGCCGCCCCGCCAAGATGGGCATCGCCAGCGCGTATGTCAGCGGGTTTCGCAGGGCGCTAAAGATGGGGGCGGACCTCATCTGCCAAATGGACAGCGATTTTTCGCACGACCCGGCGGACCTGCTGCGACTCGCCGCGGCCGCCACTCCCGGCAGCGTCGTAGTCGGCTCGCGCTACGTGCCCGGCGGCTCCACGCCCGGCTGGCCGCTCAGACGCGTCCTCGTTAGCCGGGGGGCCAGCCTTGCTGCGCACCTGTTGCTCGGCATTCCCGTCCAGGACGGAACAGGCGGCTTCAAGTGCTGGAGCCGTCGTGCCCTTGCCGGGCTGCCTCTCGATTCGGTCCGTTCCAGCGGCTTTGCCTTTCAGGTGGAGATGAACCATCTCGCCTGGCGGTCCGGCTTCGCGCTGATCGAAGTGCCGATTAGGTTCGAGGACCGGAAAGCGGGCCGGTCGAAGGCGTCGGTGGGCGTTGGGCTGGAGATGGCGGCGGTTATCTGCCGCCTGTTCCTGAATCCGGCGCGGTCGTACGCTCCCGGGCTGGAAGCACGCCTTTCCAGGGAACCTTGATGCCCGGAGCGCCCCTGCGCATTGCTCACGCGTTCGGCAACAGCCGTCAACTTGTCGAAGCCGCCCTCAAGCACCCCATCGACATGATCGAGGCCGACGTGCGCCTGCGGAACGGCCGCCTCTGGCTGGGCCACGACCGCCGTCTGCCGATTCTGCCCGTCTACATCGCCTGGCGGTCTCTGGAGCCTCCGGCGCGCGGACTCTTTCGCTTCGGGCCGTGGCAGGCGCGATTTGGCTTGAATCCGCTGCCGCTAGAGGAGCTGCTGAAGATGGCCGGGGGCTGCCGCCTGCTGCTCGACCTGAAGCAGTCGCACCGGTCGGAGGATACGACGGGGTTCGTCGAAACGCTGGCGGCATCGTTGCGACGCTTCGGGCGGGCGGCGTCCGACTCTCTTTGCGGCGACTGGCCCTTTCTCGACGCGGCCCGACGCTTGCTGCCCGAGGCCCGGCTGTATTACTCCGTCGGTGACCGAGATGGCTGGCAGGCGCTGGTCCGTCGCCTGAACGAAGGCGACAACATAACCGGCGTCTCGCTGCGGTCCGATCTCTTCGACGGGTCGAGCGCCGGCTTGCTTCAAAGCATCAGCGTCGAGACGTTGTGCTGGTGCGTGGATGATCCGGTGGAAGCGGTCCGCGTGACGATACTGGGCGCTGGCGGAATCATTAGCAACAACCTCGCGCTGCTTGCCGGGATCGGCGAAGCGACCGCGTCGGGCTGAGCGGGCTTTTCGCTCCCTGGACGCAGATTCGATTTGTGTGTCTCCCCGCTTGATCTCTTCCTGCCCCATTAGTATAGTTAGATCGTGAAATCATTAGAAGAACGAACGACTTCCGACGAGTGTGCGGCAGGATTGCTCGAGGTGGTCCCCCTGATCATGCGCGTGATGCGCGGCGAGATGCGCAGCCGTCGCGGCGGCGAGCTGTCGGTGCCGCAGTTCCGCACTCTCGCCTACCTTGACCGGCGCCCGGGCAGCGCCTTGCTCGACGTTACCGCGCACATCGGCCTGACGCCGCCGTCGCTGTCGAAGCTGATCGACGGGCTTATCGCCCGCAAGCTGGTGACGCGTCAGATATCAAGCGCTGACCGTCGTCGTATCACGTTGTCTTTGACCGCGCAGGGCAGGGCGATTCTGCAACGCTCTCGCAAACATATGCGAATTCGCCTCGGCGAGACGCTCGCGACCCTGACGGAGGCGGAGAACGCAACTGTCCAGGAGGCTCTCCCGGTGCTGGAGCGCGCTTTTTTGGATGAAGTGGAATAGAAAGGTAGACACGCATGGGCGTCCTTGAGACCACTACGCTGACACGGCAATTCGGGCCGTTGACGGCAGTCGACAACCTCAGCATCTCGGTCGAGGCGGGCGAAGTCTTTGGACTGCTAGGGCCGAATGGCGCCGGCAAGACGACCGCCATCAAGATGCTCACCACCTTGCTCCGGCCGACGGCCGGCAGCGCGAAAGTGTGCGACTTCGACGTCGTCCGTCGATCGATGGACGTGCGCCGGAACATCGCTTACGTGCCACAAATGCTCTCGGCGGATGGCTCCCTCACCGGGTACGAGAACCTGCTAGTCTTTACCAGGCTTTACGATATCCCTCGGCGAGAGCAGAAACCGCGCGTTATGGAGGTGCTCAAGTTCATGGGCCTGGCGGACGTGGCGGACAAGCTTGTCCGAAGCTACTCCGGAGGAATGATCCGTCGCCTGGAGATCGGGCAGGCCATGCTGCATCGGCCGCGGGTGCTGTTCCTCGATGAACCGACCGTCGGACTCGACCCGCTGGCGCGAAAGGCCGTCTGGGACCACATCGAACGGATGCGGGCGGATTACGACACGACGATCGTGCTGACGACTCACTACATGGAAGAGGCCGATAGCCTCTGCGGCCGGGTGGCGATAATGCACCACGGCAAGGTCGTCGCGATGGGAACGCCGGAGGAACTGAAGCGGTCGGTCGACGGAAAGGAAACGTCGCTGGACGACGTGTTCACCTACTACACGGGCGATGTCCTGGAAACAAACGGTGAGTCGGGCGGGAGCTATCGCGAAGCCTCAAGAACTAGAAGGACGGCGCATCGACTTGGCTAGCATCACGATAACAGCATCACCCAACCCCCTGTCGGCACTGACCAGTTTCCTATACAAGACGTTTACAATCGCGGAACTGGAGGCCCGGAAGCTCCGCCATGACTACACGGAGCTGATAATGCGGGCGGTGCAACCCGCCTTGTGGCTTCTGGTCTTCGGGCAAGTCTTCAACCGGACGCACGCCATCCCTACGGGCAATCTGCCCTACATCGACTTCATGGCGCCCGGCATCCTAGCGCAGAGCGTGCTGTTCATCGCCATCTTCTACGGCATTTCGATAATCTGGGAGAGGGACCTTGGAATCATTCACAAGTTCCTCGCAAGCCCGACGCCGCGCGCGGCGCTGGTGCTCGGCAAAGCGCTCTCGGCGGGAGTCCGAGGGCTGGCGCAGGCGGTAATCGTCTTCGCGCTCGCTCTTGTCCTGGGCGTGGGTCTGAACTGGAACCCTCTGGCTTTGCTCGGCGTACTGACCATGGTCATCCTGGGGGCGGCCCTCTTCTCCACCTTCTCGCTGATCATCGCCTGCATCGTCAAGACGCGGGAGCGCTTCATGGGAATCGGGCAGGTGCTCACCATGCCGATGTTCTTCGCCAGCAGCGCCATCTATCCGGTCTCGATTATGCCACGATGGCTGCAGGTCATCGCGCGAGGCAATCCCCTCACCTACGAAGTGGACGGCTTGCGAACCCTGATGCTATCCGGTAGCACGAGCCACTACGGATTAGGGCTAGACTTCGGGGTTATGCTCGGAACGATGGTCGTGTTGGTGATGGTAGCCGGCAGGCTCTACCCTAACGTCGCGACCTAGCCTGGGCGGCTCAGGGAAGCCGAGGGTCACATAGGCGACCGGCGCCAGCCGGTTCTGCGCCTTCTTCAGCACTGTGCCAATTCTTCTCGTAATGTGAGCGGATGCGGAGACGAAATTGCGCGCCACCTTGCAGTCTGGCGGTCCGGCCGTGCGCACGTCTTCGGCTTCCGTCGGCGAATTCACCGTTTCTTAACGCCTGTTGGTTGGGCGTTAATACGTGGGCGCTGAGTGGGCGCTACTATAGGAGAGAGGGATCGTCAGGGATGCAGTTTGCGGCGTGAGGAGGTAGGAAGGTGATGAGGTGGAACCGCAACTTGGCCGAGGAGGGCGCAGACCCCACGAGCTTGCTCTTTCTTAGAAAGTGGGCGCGAGAGAGGAAGAGGGCGGAACTCGCAGGCAGGGAGTACGATCGCGTCCTGCTGATATCGATGGCCAACGCCAGATTCACACGCTATTTGCTGGCGGATGAATTCACCCGTACAAGTCGCTCTCGCGCCGCCTGAGCGACGGGAGAGCGACCACCGGTAACGCCCGAAGGCCGCTATTTTGAAATCCGTCGGCTTTTGGGGATTGGATTGTTCGCCGGCCTTTGGAGTTGGGCACGCGAGGGTTTTCGGGGCTTGCTGCTCCCGCCGCGCGCGGTCTGGCGGCCGAGGTCCGATAGCGGGCGGTCGACGGCGACCTCGATGGTTTGTCCTTTGATCTCCACGCCCTTCAGCGTCTGCACGGCGATGGCGGCGGCCCTTTGTTCAAGGTCGACGAGCGCGAAGCCGCGCGCGTGGCCGGCCTGATCAAGAGCGATCCGAAGGGAGCCGATCTCCCCAAAGGCCGAGAAGACGGTCTGCAGGTCACTGGCGGTCGTCTTAGGGGACAGGTTCCCCACAAGAAGCGTAGTCATTCGCGTTCCTCCTCTGCGGGGCTTGCTGCGCCGCCGCGGCGCCGAAGCTTTCGGCTCCGACGCCCCTTACCCAGGACCCTGTGTTTGGATCGGCGGGTTTAGCTTAGTAGCGGTTGCGAACCGGCGACCGCTGGGAAAAGCAATCGCTGCAGTACACAGGACGATCTCCGCGTGGCTCGAACGGGACCTCTGTGTTCTTGCCGCACTGAGCGCAGACAGCGGCGTGCATCTCACGTGCAGAGCTGCCGTAGCCTCCGCCATAGCTTCTGCCACCGTCGCGCTCCGACTTGCGGGCGGAGCGACAACCGGAGCACCGCTTGGGCTCATTGGTGAAGCCACGACTGGCGTGATACTCCTGGTCCTCGGCTGAGAACGTGAATTGGGCGCCGCAATCGACGCAGGTTAGGGTTCGGTCAGTGTATGGCACTCGACGACCTCCTTAGGGGTCTGCTAGTCCTCGTCGCCGAGTGCAAAACAAAGATTGGGGATGCGTTGCAGATCGAAGACAGGGGTTACTTCTTACGCACCAAGCATAACACACTTGGCCCTCGTTGTCACGCGGCGCCGGCAGTCCCGGCGCTTGCGAATCCCTTCATATCTATTGTCGGCAGTTCAGCGGACGGCTAGGAGCGGTCGCGAAGAGAGCGCATTTGCTATCTTGCAGGATATGTGCTAAAGTGAAGCATCTAGATTCCTAGTCTTCTTATGCACGGAGCCTCTGGTTCATACAGCACTAGACGACCGGGAGCACAAACTAAGGAGGTCGTCAGTGTCCTTTTCCTCGAAGACGCTCACGAGCGTCGCTTGATAGTCGGCAGTAACTTACGCAATAAGGCCGAACCACTCCAGGTCAACCGTTTCTTCAGGAACGCCCCGGCATCAACGCCATTAGCTTCGAAGCCCCAAGAGTCACCAGAGCATCGAGAGGCCGCGCCGTCGACGTCGTTCCATGGCTTCGCGCTTCGTCCTTCCTCGCTGAAGGCGCTGGAGGCGATGCGCATCTCGGAGCCCACGCCGATCCAGGCCGCCGCCATGCCGGCGTTGTTGGAAGGGCGGGACGTCATCGGGCAGGCATGCACTGGGTCGGGCAAGACCCTGGCGTTTGCGCTCCCGCTGGTCGAAGCCGTTGATGAGCGAAGCAGCGCCCTCCAGGCCCTCGTCCTGGTGCCGACGCGTGAGCTTGCCCAGCAGGTCGCCGGCGTGCTCACGCTGGTCTCGGCCGGAACGAGCTTGCGGATGGCCGTCCTGTACGGCGGGCAAGCCATCGGACCGCAGCAAGAAACCCTTCGACGCGGCTGCCAGATCGTCGTCGGCACTCCCGGCCGAATACTCGACCTACTGGCCCGACGCTCGCTCCAGTTTCACGCCCTGAAGTACCTCGTCCTCGACGAGGCGGATGAGATGCTCGATCGCGGGTTCGCGCCCGATGTCGAGCGGATCGTCGCCGCGACGCCGCGCGAACGGCAGACCAGCCTTTTCTCCGCCACCACTCCCGAATGGGTCCAGGACGTGGCGGCCCGCTACCTGAAGAGCCCTCAACTCATCCAGATGAACCCGGATGCCGGCGATGGGCTCGCCATCGAGCATGAAGTTTGTGAGATATGGCATGAGGAGAAGTTCACCGTTCTCTGCAAGCTGCTCGACCAGGAGACTGAGGGCGCCACTCTCGTCTTTGGGCGCACCAAGCACGGAGTCCGAAATCTGGGACAGAAACTCGTTCGCCTGGGCTACTCCGCCGACGTGCTACAGGGCAACCTGTCGCAGCAGCAGCGTGACCACGTGGTGAAGCGATTCCGGGATGGCGCAACGCCGATCCTGGTTGCTACCAACGTGGCCGCCCGCGGCCTGGACGTGCTCCACATCGGTCGAGTCATCAACTACGAGCTGCCGGAGACCCACGAGCTTTTCACGCATCGTGTCGGCCGCACGGGTCGCATGGGGCGCGCCGGTCGGGCGATCACCTTGCTCGGCCCGGCGGACCTGCCGAAATGGCATGAGATCGAGCGGGGCCTGGGCATAAAGCTTCCCCGCGTCACGCCGGAAGGGAAGCCTGTCGCGGTGATAGAATCCTCGACGCCGACGCGAAGCCGACGCCGCGGCCGGAGCTTCCGCTCACGCGCCTAGGGACGCCTTGGATACGCGCCGCTCGACCTGGCGCCACGCTAGCTCAAATGGTCCAGGGGAGATCGACCGCACTCGTCGCTGGAACTTCATCGAGTGGCTGACGCCAATGGCTGATGCGGTCGGCCTCCGTGTCGACTGTCGATTCGCCGTCACCCTAGCAGTAGGGTAAGAACGCGATTCCGCTTGACCCAGGGGATCCGCTCCACCAGAGCGTCCAAGCCAAGTATCCGTCCTGCGCCGAGTCCGCCCAGCACGACCAGCAGCAAGATGTATACCAGGTGGTACCCCATGAACGGGTTGGTCGTGGGAGGCCACTGGGACAGGTAGAACATCATCAGGATCACCGACCCCCAGAAGACGCCGCCCCGCGTGAAGAGGCCCAGTACGAGCGTCATCCCGATCAGGATCTCGCCCGAGATGACCAGCGGGTTGATCACGTTGATCGCCGCCTGATTCGAGCCCAGACCGTGGAACCAGAAGGTCAGCGGCCCCTTAGTGCTGTGAAGCAGATAGGCCGAGGCGCTGAAATGCGTTATTATCTTGTCAATGCCAGCGTAAAGGAAGATCCAGCCCATCGCTAGCCGTGACAAGAGCATGGCTGGTACCATGACGGATTGGGTGAGGACATTGGGTAGGGTGGCCACCCAGGTCCGATCGATGCCTACCTGCCTGACCCAGGTCGACCCCCGGGTGAATTCCTTCTGCCCGACTGCGCGGGCCTCGCTTCTTGTTGCCATCTCGGTCACCTCCTGACCCTGCTAGCCATTCCATCTGTTTCTTTCATTAAGGGCGGGAAACGCACAATGGCTCACAATACCCGTTGCATTGACGCCTCCATCTCTCGGCACCCAAAGGCGGCCAAATGTCGTCCGTACCTATGCTTTCTGTTTTCAGCCATCGAAAACGTCGCACCCCGTACGGTGGCGGAGCGCCTCCTACCCGACGGGTTTCTCTTCTCGCTCACTGCCGGGAAGAACGATCCGCCTTGAATAACTGCCGAGGCTAGTCATCTTGCAACTCTAGGCTGTTATTAGATGGAGTATGTGAGAGCGGCGGGCCTGTCCTTCTGTCGCTGCCGCTCGCAGAGGTCTTCAAGCGTGATCGACCCTAGAAACCCGGTGATGACTCCGCCCAAGTCGGTCCAGAGGTCGCGCGCCCCGCAGTTGGCTGAGCGAGGGCACACCTCAGGCCGGTCGACGCACTCAACCGGCGCCAAGGAGCCCTCCAATGCTGACAGGATGTCCAGGATTGTCACCTCGGACGGTGGTTTCGCAAGGGCGACTCCGCCGCCCGCGCCGCGAACTGCCCTCAGCAGGCCGTCAGCCTCGAGCCGGGCCACCAGATGCTCGAGGTACTTCTTGGAGATCTCTTGCCGTTCGGCGATGTCCTTCAAGTGAACGAGGCCCTCGTCAGCGTGCAGAGCGACGTCTAGCATCGCCCGTGTGCCGTATCTGCCCTTGGTGGATACTCTCATTTTCCTAGCCAGAGACTATGAAGTCTATCGAGTTAATACCATTGTAGCGACCAGCGAGCCTTTGTCAACCCCTGGGAGAAATCGAACTGAAGAAGGAGCTGTGGGAGGGGATACTATGGTACCCCCAGGGGAAATCGAATCCCCGTTTCCACCTTGAAAGGGTGGCGTCCTAGGCCACTAGACGATGGGGGCCCCAGAGTCAAGTCTAGCACGCACATACGTGATCCGTAAACGGCGGGTCTCTATCGCCTTGACCTTCCCTCTTCGAACGTCTACGCTATCTGTACGTTGATTCGAATGGCTGGCCTGAATAAACACCTTCGCTAAGGGAGGCCCCCCAATATGCGTCGTCTATTTCTCATTCTGCCCCTGCTCCTTGCCGTTGTGCTCGTTGCCTGCGGCGGAGGAAGCAGCACATCGACGCCGACGGCTGGCTCGTCTGATCAGTCGTCGCAAAGCACGCCTGCCGCGGCGCCTACCGTCAGCGGTACTCCCGTCCCAGACCCGTTCGCTTCTCTCCAGAGCTATCGCTACGAAATGGACCTGTCGGCGGACGGTTCGACCAGCGTCAAGATAAGTGGCACGGTCCAGAACCCGGACAGCATCCGCATGGACTTCTACCTGTCTGATTCGACGACGCCGATAAGCTCACTTATCATCGTCGGCCAGCAGGCCTGGACGCAGAACGAAGGCGACACGTCGTGGACGACGTTGAGCGTCGACGACGCACAGGGCGAAGTGGCGGGCCTCATGCCGAAGGACTTCTGGGGCAGTTTTCCAATCGATCAGCTCGTCGCTCTGAGCAAGGATCAGGGCGAGGAAGACGTGAACGGCGTCCAGGCGCACCACTACCAGATTAGCCAGGTCGACGCCGACACGATGGCGAAGCTCACCGAGATATTCGGCAGCACCGGCGAGGAGGATCAGCCGACGAGCTTCAGCATGGACCTCTGGCGCGTCGATAGCGGCGGCTGGCCGGCAAAGGCAAGCATCAACGTCGGCTACCCGCCCGGCGGGGACGTGACCCAGGGTCAGATCACGTGGGAAGTTAAGGACGTTAACGCTGTCACGGGATCGCTTCAACCGCCGGAGTAGGCTGCTCTTCAGGGAGATGACAGCAGGGTCGGGCCCCTTTGGGCTCGACCCTTGCTTTGCGGCTTGTAGCGCGCCTGCGCCTCGTTGCGACCCCTCGCGAGCCGATGCTATGATCGAAGCTGACATGAAAGACATCCGAGCGTGCCGCCGACGATGGAAAGCGTAATGATTGAAGCAGAACAGCCCGCCGCCGCGGACCACAGTCGCCTCCGATCGCGACTTCGTAGGGACGCGCCCTTCTTCATGGTCGCCGTCGCCGTTGTAGCGCTCGACCAGGTAACGAAGTATCTCGTACGCGCTAACATGCGGCTGGGCCAATCTTTCCCGGAGAGCGGCCCGGTGCGGATCGTCCGGGTGACCAACACCGGCGCCGCCTTCGGCATGCTGCAGGGGCAAACGTTCTTCCTTACCGTGACTACGCTTCTCGGTCTCGGTGCCATCCTCCTGTACTATCTGTACCCGCCGATGGACAACCGCATCCTCCGCATCGCGCTCGGACTTCAGCTCGGAGGCGCGATCGGCAACCTGAGCGACCGTGTGCGCGTCGGCGAGGTGACCGACTTCATCCAGTGGCCGCACTGGCCGGCCTTCAACGTCGCCGACTCGTCGATCACGGTCGGCGTGGTCGCCATCGTCGTCTTCCTCACCCTCAGCGATACGATATGGCGGAAGAAAGAGACCTGACGGAGCAGAGTGTCCGCCTGGCCGTTCGGGGAGAGGACGGCAAACGCCTCGACGTCTTCATCGCCGCCCGCTGCCCTGACATCTCCCGCTCCCAGGCGCGACGGCTGATTGACGAGGGGTTGGCGGCGGTCAACGGGCGGCCTGTCAGAGCGTCCTACGCCCTTCGGCCCAACGACTTTGTCGACGTCCGCGTCCCGGCCCCCGAACCCGGCGCGCCGCAACCCGAAGGCATCTCCCTGCGCATCATCTACGAAGACAGCGACATCGTGGTCATCGACAAGCCCGCCGGCATGGCGGTGCACCCCGGTCCCGGCCGGGCGCATCACACGCTTGTGAACGCCCTGCTGGCCCGCTACCCGGATCTCGTCGGCACTGGCGAGGCGCTTCGGCCCGGCATTGTCCATCGGCTCGACAAAGACACGTCCGGCATCCTCCTCGTCGCCCGGAACGAGCGAGCGCACGCCGATCTGTCGCGACAACTGAAAGAGCGACTGGTGGAGAAGCGATACCTGGCGCTGGTTACCGGCCGGCTGGAGCCGGGGGAAGGCGTCACAGAGGGCGACATCGGGCGCGACCCGCGGAACCGCAAGCGCATGGCGATTGTGGAAGGCGGACGGCCTGCCAGGACCGCCTATCGCGTAGTCGAACGCCTCGACGGCTTTACTCTCGTCGAAGTGGCGCCGTCGACGGGGCGGACGCACCAGATCCGCGTTCATCTCGCCGGCGTCGGGCATCCGGTCGTCGGCGACGCGCTCTACGGCAGGCGCTCGACGCTAGTGGGGCGCCAGTTCCTGCACGCCCGGCGAATCGCCTTCAGCCATCCCGCCGACGGCCGGCCGGTGGAATTCGAGTCGCCGCTGCCCGCGGACCTGGCTGGCGCGCTGCGAGTCCTCGGGGCGAAGACGGCAAGCTGAATCGCTGAACAAGACGCTTGAGACTGGCGCCGCTTTCCACTAGAATGCGGACAACCGTCCGCGTCGAGCCGTTCTCGTCACAGGGAGGTGGCAATGGATCTCCTTATCGGCCTGATAATCATAACCGCATTCATAGTCGTGCCCGGGCTGCTCAACTACTTCACCAGTCGCTGGCTCGTCGGCGACAACGGCGCCCCCGGACGCTGGGAGCACGTGATCGCCGGCTTCATGCTGTCGTTCGTGTTGCTGACGGTCGCCGCCATGGTGACAATGTTCGTCAGCCTGGGCTTTCACGGCCTTCGAGAGCAGATCGCCGACTTCGTTCGCCTGGGCATGCGCGGCTACGGCAACGAGAGGCCCATCGCGCTGTCGGGCGTGCTGACGGCGGTTGCCCTGGCCGACATGGCCATCATGACGGCGCTCGGCTGGGTCGGCATTCCCGGCGCCTATCTCAAGTAGCTTCCCTGTTATCATAGATACGAGGCCGGGCAGCCGGAACACGGCGCTGCCCTGAACATTGCTGCCATGACCGTTCGCGTCCGCTTTGCGCCCAGCCCGACGGGCATACCGCACGTCGGCAACATACGCACCGCCCTCTTCAACTGGCTCTTCGCCCGTCACGAAGGCGGTCGCTTCGTGCTGCGCATCGAGGACACCGACCAGACGCGCCTCGTGCCCGACGCCCTCGACGCCATCCTCGAAAGCCTGCGCTGGCTCGGCCTCGAATGGGACGAGGGCCCCGAGGTCGGCGGGCCATGCGGTCCCTATTTCCAGTCGGAGCGGCTGGAGCGCTACCATCGCGCCGCCGACGAGCTCATCGCGAAGGACGCCGCCTATCGCTGCTACTGCTCGGCGGAGCGGCTGGAGCAGGTGCGCGCCGAGCAGACACGTCGCAAGGAGCCTCCGCGCTACGACCGTCGCTGCCGCAATCTCAGCGAGGCGGAGCGCGCGCAGGAGGAATCGAAGGGCATCACGCCCGTTGTGCGTTTCAAGACGCCGCTCACCGGCCGCACGGAGTTCGACGACGCCGTCCGCGGCCACGTCGTCTTCGAGAACGAGACGCTGGACGACTTCGTGATCCTGAAGTCGGACGGCTTTCCCACCTATCACCTGGCCAACGTCATCGACGACCACGTGATGGAGATAAGCCACGTCCTTCGCGCCGACGAGTGGCTGCCCAGCACGCCGCGCCATCTGCTACTCTACGCCGCGCTCAGCTACGCGCCGCCGGTGTTCGCCCACCTGCCGATGATCCTGGGCGCCGACCGCGCGAAGCTCAGCAAGCGACACGGCGCTGTCTCGCTGCTGGAGTACAAGCGCCAGGGCTTTCTGCCGGAGGCGATGTTCAACTTCCTCGGACTGCTCGGCTGGTCGCTGGACGACCACACCGAGATCATCTCGCGCGCGGAGTTCATCCGCCACTTCAGCCTGGAGCGAATCGTTAAGAACCCGGCCATTTTTGACGTCGAGAAGCTGACCTGGATGAACGGCGTTTACATGCGCCAGCTCCCCGTGGAACGACTGGCGGAGTTGCTCAGTGAGCGTCTGGAGGAAGACCTGCCGCCCGCCGTGCCGCGTCCGCTCGACCGCGACTTCGTGGCCCGCATCGTCCCCCTCGTGCAGGAGCGTATCAAGCGCCTGGACGAAGCGGTGGCGCTGACGGCGTTCTTCTTCGTCGAAGGGTCGCTGGAGTATCCGGCGGAGGTTCTGCTGGGCAAGCGCTTCGCGGGCAAGCCGGACGAGGCGTCGCAGGCACTAACGACGGCGATAGAGCGCCTCGATGCCGTAAACGATTGGCGTCGCGACGTGCTGGAGGGCGTGTTGCGTCCTCTTGCCGAAGAGCTTGGCTTGAAGGCGGGCGATCTGTTCATGCTAATCCGGGTCGCCGTCACGGGCCAGACGGCAACGCCGCCGTTATTCGAGACGATGGAGGTCCTGGGCCGCGACCGCTGCCTCGGCCGCCTCCGCGATGCGGTCGGGCGTCTCGCCTAACGACGCCTCGGTTTACGGCCATTTGCCCCCATGCTAAACTGGCATCGCCGCTGGGGAGTCGTCTAGTGGTAGGACAGCGGACTCTGGATCCGTATGCGGGGGTTCGAATCCTCCCTCCCCAGCCAAAGAATTGAATCTAGAAAGGCCCGTGAAGACGGGGCTTTCTGTTTACCTTCCTCAGCAGTTGCTCACGTTTTGCTAACGCTCGAGTGCGCGGAATAGCCTGCTAGATAGGCCATGGTGAGTGCTCCGGCTAGGACCCCACTTGCCTGAAATGTCTGGCGCTCTGAAACGGGCTCGATGTTGTAGATGGCTTCCACCGCTATCCTTGCAGCCCCGCTCATCAGGTTAAGCGCGTACATATCTTCCTGGGGCGGCTGTTGTTGCATCGCCGAGGTCACGCGAGGGCCCAGCCTGTCCAAAAGAGCCGGTTCGACCAGGTCCGGCCTCCTCGCCATGAGGTCCTCAGTAAAGGATTCCACAATCGGCAGAAACTTCACTCCAGCGCTCATTATCTCGTTGATTTGGCCGGTCTCCCAGGCGTCCGCTGCGATTCTTTCCCAGTACTGCTCTTCCATGATTACCCTCCGAACACTAACGCCGCCACTCTCTCGGCGGCCTCTGCGGGTTTGTTCTTGTTGAAGGCCAGGTCGTAGAATTCCAGCACCGCCTGCTTATTCGAGCTCATGTCCGGCATGTTGAGGCTCTCCTTGTAATCAGCAATTGCCGAGGCCTCTTATCGTTGAGTATACTCCTGCGCTCACGATGGGTGACTTGTAGCGCGAAGGCGTTTCGGGCATAATCAGGTGTGGCGCATTCGTCTAGTGGCCCAGGACACCGCCCTCTCAAGGCGGAGATCGCGGGTTCGAATCCCGCATGCGCTACCAGGAATCGAATGCGAACGGCCTCCTTTGAGCATATGAATCCTCAGAGGGGGCCTATCGTCGTTGATCCCGATGCAGCGTCCGCACAGTGCCGGAATGACGTGTCACGCAGTTCACTCCTTCCGACATGGAGATCGGCATGGGCACTTATACATGCAACCTAGGTGGTGAGTCTTATCGGCAGCACACAATAAGGCGTTGCCGTGAGGGAGAGCGCGTAATCCTTAAAAGAGAGCCGAACAATCCGTACGACAAGAATGCGATCGCGGTGCTGAGGCAAGACGGAGACCAGATCGCGTATCTATCTCGGCATAATGCTGCGTGGGTTGCGGAGTTGATGGACAAGGGGGAGCGGTTGGAGGCCAAGGTAGCGCACATTACCGGAGGAACACGCGACAAGCCTACCCGCGGTGTTCTGATTGAGATCGACACGGAACCGTCAGATCGGGGCGAGAAGACGATTCGAACGAGTGCGCCAGGTCTCCTCAGTCGGTTGTTCCGACGCCATCAACGAGAGTAGGCAAGTGGCCTCCGATACTTGAGGTGAGCGAACATGAAGACAATCGACTTCCGCAGCGACACCGTCACGCTGCCGACCCCCGCCATGCGCGACGCCATCGCCCGCGCTGAGCTCGGCGACGACGTCTACCACGAGGACCCGACTGTCAACCGCCTACAGCGCATGGCCGCCGACCTGCTCGGCAAGGAGGACGCCCTCTTCGTCGCCAGCGGCACGATGGCGAACCTGGTCGCTGTCCTCACGCACTGCGAGGCGGACGACCACCTGCTCGCCGGCAGCGAGGCCCACATCCACTACTACGAGAGCGAGGGCATGCGCCGGCTCGCCGGCGTCGATATCCGCACGCTCCCCAACGACGCCCACGGCCACATGGAGCCGTCCGCGCTGGAGGAGGCGCTGTGGGCGAGCGAGAGCAAGCCCATCGACCTCGTCTGCCTGGAGAACACGCACATGCGCTGCGGCGGCGTCACGCTCAGTGCAGCCCACACGTCGAAGATCGCCTCCATCGCGCACGGACGCGGCGTGCCGCTGCACCTCGACGGCGCCCGCATCTTCAACGCCGCGATAGCCCTGGGCGTGCCGGCGGCTTCGCTGGCGGAGGACGTCGACTCCGTGATGTTCTGCCTGTCGAAAGGGCTTGGCTGCCCGGTCGGCTCCATACTCTGCGGCAGCGCGGAGTTCATCGCCCTCGCCCGCCAGTCGCGGAAGCTGGTCGGTGGCGGGATGCGGCAGGCCGGCGTGCTGGCGGCGGCAGGAGTCGTGGCATTGGAATCGATGATCGACCGGCTCGGGGAAGACCACGCCAACGCCCGAGTTCTCGCCGAAGGGCTTGCCGGATTGCCCGGCGTTACCATCGACCTGTCGACCGTCCAGACCAACATCGTCATCTTCTCCGTCGAAGGCGGGGCGCCGCCGTTCCTGGCGGCGATTGCCGAAGAGGGCATTCTGGCGCTGCCGGTTGGGCCGGACCGAGTGCGCATGATCACTCATTGCGACGTCTCGCGGGAAGAAGTCGAGCGGGCGCTGGAGAGGATGGACCGCGTCCTCCGTCGCAGCGGCGAGCAGGCCGTCGGCTAGGTCACCGATGCCGCATCGTAGGGGCGCACCCCCCAAAGGCGGACAGGTCGCGATGCGCTCGCACTCTGCGCTGATTGCCTGACGGTCCTGCTGCGCGGTGCTATAATCTCATCGATGACCTCTTCCGAACAGAAGCCCGTCCTTGTGATTCTCGATGGGCACGGAATCATTCACCGCGCCTATCACGCCTTTAAGGAGCCGCTCATCATCCCGCGCACCGGCGAGGTCGTGACCGCCGTCTACGGCGTGGCCAACACGCTCCTCAGCGTCCTCGAGCAGCTCAACCCGACGCACATCGCGATCGCCCTCGACCCGCGCGGCCCGACGTTCCGCCACGAGCTCGACATAACGTATAAAGCGCAGCGAGTCGCCGCCCCGGAAGACCTGACGGCGCAGATCGCCCGCTGCATCGAGGTCATCGAGGCGTTCAACATCCCCATCTTTCGCGTTCCCGGCTTCGAGGCCGACGACGCGCTCGGCACCCTGGCGCGGCAGGCCGAAGAGCAGGATGTCGACACCTTCGTCGTCAGCCTGGACAGCGACATGGTCCAGCTCGTGGGGCCGCGTGTCCGTCTCTTCATGTTCCGGTCGTACCAGCGCGACACGGTGACCTACGACGAGCAGGCCGTCCGGGAGCACTACGGCTTCGAGGCACATCAGATGCCCGACTTCAAGGGCCTCAAGGGCGACACGTCCGACAACATCCCTGGCGTCCCGGGCATCGGCGAGAAGACGGCGGTTCGCCTCATCCAGCAGTTCGGCAGCCTGGAGGGCATCTACGAGCGCCTCGACGAGGTGCAGCCGGACAAGCTGCGCGAGCTGCTGCGCACCCACGAGGCGCAGGCCCGTCACAGCAAGCAAATGGCGACCATCCGCACCGACGTGCCGATAACGCTCGACCTCCAGGCGGCCCACCGCCAGCGCTTCGACCGCCAGAAGGTGCTGGACATCTTCCGCGAGCTGGAGTTCCGCAGCCTCATTCCGCGCATCCCCGAGTCGGGCGCCGAGGCTCCGGTGGAAGCGCCGCCGGCTCGGCAGGCGGGGGGTCCGGTGGAATACCACACCGTCTTCACTGAGGACGACCTTCGCTCTCTCGCCCGGCGACTTCGCGCGGCGGGCGCCTTCACTATCGACACGGAAACAGACGACATCCTACCGATGCGTGCGCCGCTGGTCGGCATGTCCCTCTCGCTGGCTCCGGGCGAAGCGTATTACGTCCCCATCGGCCATCAGCCGGAGCTCGGCCAGCCGGAGCAACTGCCGCTCGCGACGGTGCTCGCTTACCTGGGGCCGCTGTTGGAGGACGAGTCGCTGGCGAAGACGGCGCACAACGGCAAGTTCGACATGGTCGTGCTCGCGAACCATGACGGCAACGTCCGCGGCTTTGCCTTCGATACGATGATCGCCGCCTATCTCCTCGGCGAAGGGGGCAGCGCGGCCGGCGCATCGCCCGTCAGCGGGGGCTCGCTTAGCCTGAAGTGGCTCGTCTCCAAGCGACTAGGCATCGAGATGGCGCCGATCACAGACCTCATCGGCAAGGCGGGCGCGAAGCAGTTGCCGATGAGCTCGGCGCCCATCGAGCAGGTCAGCAGCTACGCCTGCGCCGATGCCGACATGACGCTCCAACTACGTCATGTGCTGGAGGAGGAGCTGAAGAGGCAGAACTTGTGGAAGCTCTTCGCCGAGGTCGAGATGCCGCTGCTGCCGGTGCTGGCGCGAATGGAAATGATGGGAATCGCCCTCGACGTCAGCGTTCTGCGCGAGCTGTCGCAGCAGTTGAGCGGCCAGATCGTCGACCTGGAGCGGGCGATCTACGACGCCGTCGGCCACGAGTTCACCATCGCTTCGCCGCAGCAGCTATCCGACATCCTCTTCCGCGAGCTCGCCCTGCCCAAGCCGGCGCGTCGCACCAAGCAGGGCTACGTCACCGACGCGCTCGTGCTGGAGTCGCTTCGCGGCGCCCATCCCGTCGTCGACCTTATCCTCCAGTACCGCCAGCTCACCAAGCTGAAGTC
>Ga0187849_1001263_pt1 | contig 28424 bp, 23 predicted proteins | sample June2016WEW_4_10_2_FD_132412 | JGI IMG/M metagenome (GOLD analysis project Ga0187849, IMG submission 132412) | Peatland microbial communities from SPRUCE experiment site at the Marcell Experimental Forest, Minnesota, USA - June2016WEW_4_100 | ecosystem: Environmental > Terrestrial > Soil >...
GCGCTTACGGCTATTCTAGCCGTCCGGCGGGCCAGCGTAACTGACTTAAACGAAAAGGCCGCGTCAAAAATCTTTGCGGCACAACAAGGTCCCAGGAACTAGTGGTACAGCGCGGTCGAGCCGCAACCCAAAAAGGATTTCACCACAGAGGCCACAGAGGTCACGGAGAGCAGACAGAGAAAAAACTGTGGGTCAACAATCAAGGAAGCGTGATCTCTACCCGCGCAAGCAGAAGCGCTTTGCTCTGTGGTCTCTGTGCGCTCTGTGGTGAATCTTTTCTTCGCGGCACTCGAAGAAGTTGGCTCTTAGTGCAGCAGAGAGGCAGAGGAAAGCCCCAAGTCTCTGCGCCTCTGCGTCTCCGCGGTGAAAAGGATTTGCGAAAAAGACTCCACAGCTTTGGACGGCCGTGCTATGCCCGCACACCCTCCGGAGCAAATTCCAGCCGTCCGAGTTCTTCCGTGGAAAGCGTTGCTAGGGCGCCAGGGGGCACGACCAACTCATCACCGGCAGGCGCCGGCAACTCCGTGTTTTCCTCGTAAGGACTTGCCCATTCCAGGAATCGGAACGGTTTGCCGTCCCACTTGATGCGAACGCGTTGTGGCGTGAGGGAGCGATTCAGCAGCACCAGCGTCCGAGCGCCGTTATTGCCCACGAAGGCGGTGGCTAGCAGGTCAGGATTCGAGGCTTGGGCTTCTACGCGCATCATCCCGGCGCGAATTCTGCGGCTGTACGCGCCGAACACGCGCGCCTGGTAGCTGGAGGTTACCGGCAGAAATCCGCGGGCGGGGTCGGGGACGAAGAGCGCGCGAGTCCATCCGAACGAGGGCTGCTCGACATTCAGCAACAGCCAGCAATAAATGATGGCGGAGGCATTCGCGAGCGTCAGGTTCTTATGGTAGAGCTGCCCCATGCCCAGCGCCAGCCGATAGCTCCGGTCCTGAAATCCAGAGTTATTGATGCAAATCTCCGTCGACAGGAAGGGTTTGGTGCCTACCGCATCGCGCCATTGGGCCAGCAGCGGATCGTAATCGTCGGGGTCATGCAGGCACTTTTGATAGTCGTAGAGGTGCGTGGCAACGTAATCGATGTCTTTCCACGCCGCGCTCGATTGCTGGAAGGCCCGAGCGCATTCGATCCCGCTTGCCAGGATGCCGTCGTCACGCATGTGAATCTTGACGCCGGAGAAGCCGGCCTTGTCCAGCTCCGCGCGCAGGCGCAAGGTCATTTGATGCCAGATTTCCGGCGGCTGCGGCAGCTCGTTCTCAATGCCGACGATATCCGGCGGCGCCCCCACGCGGTCGCGGGAAACCTGGCAATAGCGGACCATCGCGTGCGCGTATTGCTCGGGATCGGCGACGCCGTCATGCGCCTTTCCCTGCGCATCGGTCCAGTTTTGTAAAGCCCACGGAGGCAACGCCCAGAACTCAAAGAGAACCTTGCCCCCCATGCGCCGGATGTTGCGCAGGTAAGTGAAGTCACTGACCTCGCCGTTGGGGAAGTTGTCGCTGTAATAGTGCGGCATCGCGTCTTGCAGGTGGTCCCAGTTGTCCATCTCCGCGTTCAGCCGCGCGCCGAGGGGGTACTCGCGTTGCAACAGCAGATTGTATTCCGCCAGCAGCTTCCACCAGCGGCGTTTGCCCTCGTCGCTCAACTGCCCGTAAGCCGTGGGCGTGGTGATGCCGCCGAAGCCGAGCATGGTCTGGTGGATCTGCGAGGGATTGACGTCGATGCTCGCGCCGGTGGTTTCGGGCGCCAGGAGGTATCCGGCCGCGGCTCCCTCGCTGCCCTCCCAGGCGAGCTGATGCCGCCGGACGTCCAGAAGGCAGCTTTGCCGGATGGCTTCCTTGCCGTTCAACAGTACCGACAAGCTGAGCCGCGAATCGAGGCGCACGGTGATGGCGCGAAGATTTCCTTGAAAGGTGGCGGTTGATTCCGCCGTAATCCTTTCGGGATGGCGCTTAGGTTTTACCAGATCGCCGAGGCCAAAAGAATCGTAGTAGCGCTGGAAGACGTAAATCCCCTTGTCCGACGCGGTGATGGTGAATCCGCCGAACTCGCCGGTGAAGATCCATCCCAGCGAGCCCTGCTTGAATTCGAGTTGGTCGATCACGAGCGTGCGCTCGAATGTGGCCGGCAGGAATTCCTGGAAATATCGCCGCGGTAGCCCCGGAACTCGCCAGTGCCCGCCCTGGAGCTTTTCCGGCGAAGCGTCAAACCGGAAGCCTTCTGTCGGAGCGGTCGCAGGTGGCGACCACGCGGGAAGCGCGCCCACGTCCTTCGCGGCAACGGGCTCCGGGGTGGCGGGGTGTGCTTGCCCCCCACTTTCGAGATTGGCGCCCTGCCGAGAGCGGGATGCGGGGTCAGGAAGGGGAGGCTCTGTGCTCAGTGCCACACCCGGCAGAAGCGCGGAGCCCCCTAAGGTTCCCACAAATCGGCGTCGGGAGATCATGGTTTCTTCCTTTCTGATCTTCTCCAGACTTCGGAGAGATTGGTCCGCGCAAAGCAGCACCTGCTATACACCTTCGTGAATAAGATGGCAAGGGCGGATCTTCCTCTGGCACCGAGCGTGCTTCCAAGGGGGTGAGTCCTAGCTTGTAGAGGGCAAATAAGGATAATATGTCGTGATTTAACCCAGTGGCCTCGGCTGTTTCACGAGTTTTGCCGCTATTGTCGCCGGAGGGGTTTATGGAGATACTTGAGAAGCTGCGCGCGCGCGCCCGGACTTTTCCCCAACACATCGTTCTTTTTGAAGGCGAAGAAGACCGCACCCTGGAAGCCGCTCGCCTGATCGAAAGGGATGAGCTAGCCCACCTGACTCTGCTGGGCGACGTCAACAAGACCACTTCCCGTCTGCAAGCACTGGGGATCAGGTTGGAAACATCTCAGCTTCTCGACCCCGCCGCCAGCCCCAAGCGGGAGGAATATGCCGACCTGCTTTACGAGCGCCGTCGGGCCAAAGGCATGACGCAGGAGCAGGCGCTGAAAGCAGCCCGACAGCCGCGCAACTACGCGGCACTGATGGTGTCTGCAAACGATGCGGACGGTTCCGTGGGCGGCGCGCTGAACACCACGGCGGACACGGTGCGCGCGGCGCTGTGGGGAATCGGTGTAGCGCCGGGCGTCTCCTTGGTTTCGAGTTTTTTCCTAATGCTGTCTCCGCGCAAGAACCTGGGCACCGATGGCGCCACGCTGTTTGCGGACAGCGCAGTGGTGCCACAGCCCACGCCATCGCAGTTGGCGGATATCGCCATCGCCACGGCCGCCAACGCGCGCGCTTTGCTGGAAGTCGAGCCGCGGGTGGCTTTGCTCTCCTTTTCCACCCGCGGCAGCGCCGAGCACGCCATGATCGACGCCGTGCGGGAGGCCCTCGAGTTCGTCAAGCAGCGCGCGCCGCAGCTGGCCGTGGACGGCGAACTCCAACTTGACGCCGCCCTGATTCCGGAAATCGGCTCGCGTAAAGCTCCCGGTTCGGCGGTGGCGGGACGCGCTAATGTGCTGATCTTCCCCGACCTGAACGCCGGCAACATCGGTTACAAGCTGGCCGAGCGCTTCGGCGGGTGCGAAGCCATCGGGCCTATTTTGCAGGGGCTGGCCAAACCCGCCAACGACCTTTCGCGCGGCTGCAAGGCGGAGGACATCGCGCAGGTCGCGGTGATCACCTCGATCCAAGCCCAGAGCCTGAAGCAGGAACGGCAGACCACGTAAGGGAAGGACTGGGGGCCCGAGGCGATAACTAAATCAATTCTTCCTGCGGTGTGCTAAACTGGCCTTTCTTATGGGCCATCGCTGCCCTGCTCCTCTAAAACTTTTGTGGTGGGCGCTCGCCTTGGGCCAGGCGAGCTTGCTGGGCAGTCAACAAGCGACGCCGGCCCCAAATTCCAACAGCTCGGCGCCGGCCGCGAATAGCGCGGCTGGCGTGCAGGCGGTGCCCACCGAGGCCGTGGATTTCCGGAAGCAAAACCTCTCCCACCTCCGCTTGGAACGCGGCGATCGCACCTTTGACGTTTACCTCTTTGCTGCGGACGAGAATGTGGATGTGCTGAGCGCGTCCTTCTGTGGCGGGGGCGAAGGCGCCAAGCAATATTCAGGGCACTTTCAACTCTTAAGCGTTGCCGATGACACCGTCGTCTCCAAGCTTGACCTCGATCCTGACAACAACTTTGTGGAGAAGAAACCGCACGATGGCGCGCGGTTGTTTCGCGACCCCAGATCGGGTCAGAATCTTGTGGTGCTTTATCAATACGGAAGCTGCAACAGTGAGAGCGTGCAATTCTTTTCGGCCGATCCTTCCGGGCAGCTCTTTTTAATCCCTTTCCTCGACCGCGACGGACGTACCTGGAAACAGATGTTGACGGGTGCAGACGGTGCGATTCCGCACACTGCCGACAACGCGCTGATATTCTGTTCTTACGCCAATGTTATCGGATATGACTTCTGTGACACTTACGCCTTCGACGGCGAGAATTTTCTGGAGGCGGCCACGTGGATGACGCAGGAAGTGGCAGCCCCCATCAAGGGGCTGAACGATGCGGGTCTGGCAGCGAGAGCGTTGTTCGACTTCCTCTCCGTGTTGTCGGAGAAAGACTACTCGGCAGCCGCCTACTATTTGGATGCTAACCTTGAAACCGCAGGCACGGGGCGGGTTACAGCCAACCGTGGCCAGAAGGCAGCCTTCCTGGAGAACTATTGCACCGTGATGGGCGGACAATGTTTGATGCCGGTAAAAATGGAAAGCAAGCCGAGTGCAGACGCGCAAGGCGTTCTGCTGTTTCAAGTGTTGTTCCAGACCTCAGATTTCCAGCCCCTCAAGATCGGCGCGCGCTCAAGCTTCGATTTCCGTGTCGGCAAGACCCCCGCCGGATTCAAGGTGCTCGACCTGCCGCCGCGAATCCCCTGAGATAACAGTAAGCACAAGGCAGTAAGCAGCAAGCATGAGGCTGCCCTTTCCACCCATCTGGGTCGGATGATCTGGTGATGGGGTGAACAAAGAAGCCTTTGGATCGAATGGGCTCTTGTTCACCCGATCTCCCGATCATCGGATCACCCGATCTTGCCGCGACGATACACAATGCTGCCGGCAACGATGGTGGCCGTGACCGCGCCGCGGAACGTGCGGCCGTCGAAGGGCGTGTTGCGGCTCTTCGAGCGGCCTTCCGCCGCGTGGTAAGTCCAGGCCAGATCCGGATCGAAGAGGGTGAGGTCGGCCGCTCCCCCGATCGGCAATCGGCCAAGGGGTTGGTTGATGATGCGCGCGGGGTTCGAGCTCAGCAGCGAAATCATGTGCCACATTGAGATCAACCCAGTATGGACGAGTTCGTTGAGGGCCAGACCCAGCGCGGTCTCCAGCCCGATGATCCCGAAGGGCGCGCCGGCGCCGAGGGGTTTCGCTTTCAAATCCGGCGCGTGGGGAGCGTGGTCCGTGGCGATGGCATCAACGGTGCCGTCGGCAATACCGGCGCGAATCGCTTCCACATCCGCGGCGCTGCGCAAGGGAGGATTCATCTTGGCGTTGGCGCCGTAGGCCAGCACCGCTTCGTCCGTGAGCGTGAAGTGGTGAGGAGTGACTTCGCAGGTCACCCGCACGCCGCGGCGTTTGGCTTGCCGCACCATGTCGAGCGCGCGCCCGGTGGAAAGATGCGCGATGTGCAAGTGCCCTCCCGTGGCCTCCGCCATCACCAGGTCACGCGCCACGCACACGTCCTCAGACACGTTGGGAATCCCCCGCACACCGAGCTTTTCGGCCACCGGCCCGTCGTTGATCACGCCGCTCGAGCTCAGGCTCGCGTCTTCGCAGTGGTCGCTGATGGGCGCGCCCAGGTCGCGGCTGCGCTCGAGTGCCCGCCGCAGCAGGCCCGCCGTTTTCACCGGACGTCCGTCGTCGGAAAAGGCCACCGCGCCCGCCGCCACCAGCGCCGCAAGGTCGGTAAGAGACTCTCCCTGACTCGCCATGGACACGGCCGCCACCGGGAACACCCGCGCCAGACCCAGGCGGCGCGCTTTCTCGATTTGCGCGGCCACCAACGCGGGTTGATCGATGACGGGCTTGGTGTTGGGCATAGTCGCGACGGCAGTAAAGCCTCCCGCCACCGCGGCGGCCAAGCCGCTTTGGAGTGTTTCCGATGCCTCGCCACCCGGCTCCCGCAAATGCACGTGGATGTCAACAAAACCGGGCGCCACCACGTTTCCGCGCGCGTCGAGCGTTTCATCCGCACCGCCCGCAAGGCTCGGGGCGATCTCACGAATCACGCCATCTTCAATACGAACATCCCATGCTCCGTCGAGATTGTCTTCAGGCGACAGAACGCGGCCGCCCTTGATCAGTATGGAGGCCATGCGGTCCTCAATGTATGCAATTCGGTGGGCAGGGAGTATAACACTGATGGGGAGCAGTGAGCGGGGACAGGGGTCTTCGATTTTGGATGGGGCCCTTCCGCGCCCAGTTCTGGTGTTCTCCGTATCCTCCGAGGGGAGCGTTAATTTGAATTTACTACCCTCGGTCGCTCGCCATTAAAATCGGCGAACTTTCAGCCGCGGCGACAGAGGGTGGAGCGAAGCGCCGGGTGAGGTGGTCACCCTGGTTTAACAGGCTGCGGAAAAACGCTCCACTGCTGTCATCCTGAGCGAAGCGAAGGATCTCGCTCTGTGCATTTTCATGGCAATGCGAGATTCTTCGTCGCCTGCGGCTCCTCAGAATGACAGCGCCGACGGGTTCTTCCGCAACCTGCTAAGCTGGCGACACCGAGGGAAATAGCGGCAACAAGCAGTCCTTCACCGGTTGATAGGTTTTACGGTGCTCGGGGCAGGGACCGAAGCGGGCAAGCGCATTCAGGTGAGCGCGCGTGCCGTAACCTTTGTTCTTGGCGAGGCCGTATTGCGGAAACGTGCGGTCGAGTTTTGCCAGGTGCTCGTCACGCGCCACCTTGGCCAGAATCGACGCGGCGGCAATGGAAACCGAGCGCGCGTCGCCGTGAATGATGGCGCGGTGGGGAATGCAAAAGTCCCCGCCGGCCTCGCGCAACGGCATAGCGTCCGTGAGGATGTAATCGGGCGCGGGGCTGAGAGCCTTGAGCGCCCGCAGCATACCTTGCCGCGAAGCTTCGTAAACATTCAGCGCGTCCACTTCCTCGGCGGTGACCGCCACCACCTGCCACGCCAGAGCCATCGAGCGAATTTCTTCTGCCAACGACTCGCGCCGCCGCGCCGTGAGCTTTTTGGAATCGTCGATGCCGGGGATCGACTTCGCGGGGTCGAGGATGACCGCAGCGGCATAAAGCGGCCCCAGTAGCGCCCCACGCCCGGCTTCGTCGCAACCGGCGATGAACCGGCGCCCCTGGCGCAAGGCCAGCGATTCAAGTTGGCGCGTGCATCGGAGCTCGGCGGGATCGCGTGGACGTGGCATGAGGGTCGAAGTTAGTTTTATCCGCGCGCGGGTGTGAACGCAAGCAGGAATTGGGGCGGGGTTCCGTCAAAGTCCGATGGCATGGAAAATGACCCCTCACCCGCCCTCCTTCGTCGGGCACCCTCTCCCCTGGGAGAGGGCTGTAAATTTGATTTCTTCCCTCTCCCTTGGGGAGAGGGTGTCCCGCAGAGCGGGACGGGTGAGGGGTCTTTTCTTAGGTGTCAAATCGCCCTGGAGGTACCGACCACCGGCGACTTTGACGCGACCCTGGAAATGGGAGCGGGGTGCACAAAGGGAAACACCACATCGAGCCTATCTTTTCTGCAAAGCCTCTTCGATGCGGCGCAGCATCATGACGTCTTCCTGGTTATAGGCGAGGACTTCATTCTTGAGACGCTCGTCCCGGGTCGTTTCGTATTTCTTCCACGTTTCGTCGGCCCATTTGCCATCTTTGCCTGGGAGTTTTCGCTTAAGCCCCAGGCTCTGCTCCACCACCTTCTGCCCGCCCCAGAGACCTTTCCGCCAGCATTCGGGACACAGGTCCACGTGGGCGAACTCCTGGTCGAGCATGACTCCCAGTTGCGCTGCGATCACGGGGAAGTCGAACCCCACATAACCCTTCACCTTGTCGGGAATCGACCGCCCGTTGTACGTCACCAGCCGCTCCACCCCTTTGAGCGCCAGCATCAAGTTGGCCCGTGTCGCGTCCTTCCCCACCAGTTGGATAAAAGCGTCGGTCGCCTCGTCCAGAATTCTCACGCCGATGACCGTAATCCGGTGATGCTTGTGGTCCTTGAACAGCCGCTGATCGGTGAATTTCCCGTCGTAGCTGGTTTCAATATCGAGGTAGGCGGCTTTCATTTGGGCTCCTCGTTTAATTTGTCTCGACTTCAAATCGTCGTTCGTCGGATACTTATTGTACTCTGGTTTTCCGGAGGTGGATGGCAAAAGCCATCGGGCCCGCAAGGGCATTCCCTATAGGACGAATAACCTCATTCCCAAATTACCAGGGACTGCAACCTTGAACATAGTACTCAAACTGTCTAACATTCTTGCTTCGTAAGGGGGGTAGTATGGGCGACGCTCCTCAGACTGGTAAATTCGACCTCAACATTGAACGCATACTTGAAGGGTGGGGGATATGCCATGCCATCCGCGAGGCGATCGCGAACGCTCTTGATGAACAATCCCTGACAGGAACAAAGGATGTGGAAATCACAAAGGATGAGGATGGCGTGTGGCACGTCCGTGACTACGGTCGCGGGCTAAGAAACGAACACCTTACACAAAATGAAGACCAAGAAAAGCAACGCAATTCCAACAAGGTGATTGGAAAGTTCGGCGTGGGCCTGAAGGATGCCCTTGCAACTCTTCATCGCCATCGCGTAAAGGTTGCTATCACATCAAAACACGGCGATATCACGTTAGAAGAGACAGCGAAGCATGGCTTCAATAACGTTATCACCCTGCACGCTGTTATTTGCCCGCCGAAGGACCCCTTGTTTGTTGGGACAGATTTTGCGTTCCCCAAGGTGTCAGATCAGGAAATCAGGGCGGCAAAGAATTTTTTCTTGAGATTTTCCGATGAGGAAGTACTCGATCAGACTAAATATGGCCAGATCTTACGTAGGCCAAACTCGGGTGATGCACGGATTTATGTGAAAGGTCTCTTGGTAGCGAAAGAAGAAAAATTCGCTTTTTCCTACAACATAACATCCCTGACCGCTGCAATGAACAAAGCTTTGAACAGGGAACGAACACATGTTGGCCGAACCGCCTACGCCGATCGCGTCAAAGAAATGCTTCTCATTTCACAGTCCGAGTTCGTTGCAGAGACGCTCGCTAACGATCTGGTGCTGATGGAGCGTGGTACTAATCATGACGAGGTCAAGTGGACCGAGGTTGCCGCCAACGCCTGCAGGATTCTAAATGCATCGAGAAAGGTTCTGTTCGTGACATCAACTGACCTTACCAATGCGCGGGACTCAATTGATCACGCGATCAAAGACAACTATAAGGTAATCACGGTTCCTGATAACATCAGGGGACGGCTGCAGGGGGTAAAAGACATTCAGGGGAATCCGGTAAGGATTCTCCAGGTTTATCAGCGTGAATGGGCGGAGAGCTTCGAATTCACGTTTGTACCCGAGAATAAACTCACGGCATCGGAACGCAAAATCTACGCTTTGCGTAAACAGATTGCCAGCCTGGATGGCGGCCTCCCAAGGTCAGTACGAGATATCAGGATCTCGGAGACCATGCGACCAGAGGTGGGGGCAGTTTCCTGTCCTGTTGGGCTTTGGGAGCCGGATAAGAAATGGATCATCATAAAAAGATCGCAACTACGGTCAATCGATGCGTTTGCCGGAACGCTTCTCCACGAGATCACACATGCTCGAACTGGGTACGTCGACGTAAGTCGTGATTTCGAAGAGGGGCTTACGTGTTCGCTCGGTAGGGTCTCAGCCGTAGCACTGAAAACCAAAAACAAATCAACCACCTCGTAACTGCTATTATGCAAGGAGGCCGGCTCACCGATAGGCAATCAAGGTAGGCCACGATAGTGTGACAAATCTAAACTGCAACTTTAGATTTGTCAACAGTTCGATGCGACGTTAGTTTTCCCGCCCCAGGAACTCGCGGCGCTTGCGCGGCTTCGCGGGCCGGCCGGGCTCGACAGAGCGCGCCAATTGTACCGCATCAAACCCGAACTTCTCCCGAACCTTGTCGGCCGCCTTAAGCACCTTATCAAGCTTCTCGTGTTGCGCCGCGTCGATCAGGCTGCGCTGGAACACAGCGCGCTCCAGATTCGACGTGCGCACGCCAATGAGGCGGATCTTCTGCTTGCCGTTCCAGGCATTCTCAAACAGCCTCAGCACATTGGCGAAAATGACGGCGTCAAGGTTGGTGGGTTCATCCAACGTGACGTCGCGCGTCAGAGTCTTGAAAGGGGTAAAGCGCACCTTCAGCCCCACGGTCCGCGCGAAAAGGCCGTGGTCGCGCAGGCGCCGGGCCACGAGTTGCGCCAAATACGAGAGCGTCCGCTCGACTTCTTCCAGGTCGTCGATGTCCGTGTCGAAGGTAGTCTCATGGCTGATCGACTTGGGTTCTTCTTCGTACTGGTAGGCTTCGATATCCAGGCCGCAGGATTTGGTGTAGAGCCATTCGCCGAATTTCCCGAACCGCTCCCGCAGCTTCTCCTGCCCCATCTGTTGCAGGTCCCCGATAGTCACGATGCCCAGCGAGCGCAACTCCGGCTCCGTCACTTTTCCGATGCCCAGCATGCGACGAATGGGCAGCGGCGCCAAGAACCTCGCCTCGCAACCGGGCAGAACGTAAAGGAGCCCGTGGGGTTTTGCTTGGTCCGAGGCGATTTTGGAAACGAGGTGAGAAGTGGAAAGGCCGATCGAGCAATTCAGGTCTGTCCGGTCCTTGATGGTGCGGATCAACCGGTCGGCGCCGCGAAACGCCGAGCCGTGCAGCCGTTCGCAACCGGTGAGATCAAGATACGCTTCATCGATTGAAACCATCTCCACGACGGGCGTGAATTCTTCGAAGATCCGGTGAATCTTGTGTGAATACTCGCTGTACTTGCGATGCTGGCCGCGCAGGAAAATCGCGTGTGGGCAGAGCTTCTTAGCCGTGCCAATCGGCATGGCTGAATGCACACCGAACTTGCGCGCCTCATAGCTCGCCGCCGCCACCACACCGCGGCCGTCGGGGTCCGCGCCAACGATCACAGCTTTCCCCTTGAGCGAAGGATCTTCAAGCTCCTCCACGGAAACGAAAAAGGCGTCCATGTCGACGTGCAAAATGTGGCGGAGCATCGTCCGTTGTCCGTTGTCAGTGGTCCGTTGCTCGCATGCGTATAATCTCTCTTTCCTCATATGTCCCACCGATTCCTCGTACGGTGTGCGACTGACAACGGACCACGGACTACGGACGTCCTTTCATCGCGCTCACCACCCGCGGAATCCCCGCCAAGTCCGGTGTCACTTGAATTTCGTCCCATTCCTCACCCAGCAACGCCAGCACCCGCTCACGCATGTTGTAACCGATTTCCACCACCACGTGCCCGCCAGACTTCAGGACCTGGAGAGCTTGTGGGAACAAGCGAGCGTAGATTTCCTCGCCGCGCTCGAGGTCGCCGCCCCAGGCGAGGCGCGGCTCGAAATCGCGCACTTCACGCTGGACCTTGTCAACTTCGTGCTTGCCAACGTAGGGAGGATTGGAGAGGACGAAGTCAAACGTTCCGGCGAAGTCGGGCCCCAGCAGCCGCTTCAGGAGATCGCTTTCCAGAAACTTGACGCGCTCCGGCATGCCGAGACGCACGGCGTTGCGTGAAGCCACCACCAATGCGGCACGCGAAATATCCGCACCGAACAGAATCGCGCGCGGCAATTCTGAAGCCAGGGCCAGGGCGATACATCCCGACCCTGTGCCGACGTCCACTATCCGCAAGCGCGCGTCCTTCGTGTGGCCCTGTCGGCGCGCCAGTTCCAGCACACACTCCACTAAATGCTCTGTCTCGGGCCGCGGGATCAGCACGTCCGGCGTCACCTCAAAATCCAGTCCCCAAAATTCCTGATGGCCGGTGATGTATTGGGTGGGTTTGCCCGTGGTCCGTTCCGCGATCAGTTGGGAGTACCGCTGGAGGGCTTCCGGCGGCACCTCCTCCTCCGCGTGGGTGTGGAGATAGGCACGGTCGCGCCCCAGAACGTGCAGCAGCAGCAGTTCTGCGGCGAGTTGTGCAGACGGCACCTGATGAGCGAGAAGTGTTTGGAGTCCTTGCCGAAGTGTGGCGCGGAGGTGCGGCATTGCCGATTTTCGATTGCCGATTGCCGATTGAAAGTTGTCAGTTTTCAGTCATCAGTAGTCAGTAAATGCCTTTCCTGAAAACTGAGAACTGATGACCGAAGACTTCCTTTGGTCCGATCGACAATCATCAATCGAAAATCGTCAATAAAAGCCTTACCCGGCGAGTGCGGAGGGTGGTTCGTCCTCCCCCGGCTCGCGCTTGGGAAGTTGCTTCAATTTCTCTGACTGGTAGTACGCAATGAGCGCGTCGATGATGTCGTCCATTTTACCATCGATAATCCGGTCGAGCTGATGCAGAGTGAGCCCGATGCGATGATCCGTGACGCGATTCTGGGGAAAATTGTAAGTCCGGATTTTTTCGCTGCGATCCCCCGAGCCGATCATCGAGCGGCGCTCCTCGATGATCTGGTTCTGCTGCTGCTGCAACTCGAGTTCGTAGAGCCGCGAGCGAAGGACCCGCAAGGCCTTGGCGCGGTTCTTGATCTGCGACTTCTCATCCTGACAGGAGACGATCATTCCCGTCGGCAGGTGCGTGATGCGCACGGCGGAATAGGTGGTATTCACCGACTGCCCGCCCGGCCCCGAGGAGCAGAACGTGTCAATGCGAATGTCCTTGGGATCGATTTGGATTTCCACTTCGTCCGCTTCCGGCAACACCGCCACCGTGATGGCCGAGGTATGAATGCGTCCCTGCTGCTCGGTTTCCGGAACGCGCTGCACGCGGTGGACGCCACTTTCATATTTAAGTTTGCTGTAGACCTTCCGGCCTTCCACCAGCGCAATGACTTCCTTCAGCCCTCCCACTCCCGACATACTCGTCGAGAGCACTTCCACGCGCCAGCGTTGCGCCTCGGCAAAACGTGTGTACATGCGGAAGATATCCTGTGCAAACAATGAGGCCTCATCGCCCCCTGTGCCGGCGCGGATTTCCAGCACCACGTTCTTCTCGTCGTTGGGATCCCTGGGCAGGAGCAGAATTTTCAGTTCCTGTTCCACTTTCTCCTGGCGCTTCTCCAGCTCGAGGAGTTCCTCATGCGCCAGCGCTTTCATTTCCGGATCAGAAGAAGACTCGTCCACCAGCCCTTTCGTATCCTTGACCGACTTGTTGATCGTCTTCCACTCTTGAAATTTCTCGACAATCTCTCTAAGGTCCGCCCGCGCCTTAGCGGTTTTCTGATAGACGTTGGGATCCGCCAGCACCTCGGCCTTGCCGAGTTGCTCCGTCAACCCTTCGTACTTCGCTTCGATTTCTTCCAGCTTGTCCAGATAGTGCATAGAAAAAAGAACCCAGGAACCGGGATACGGCATACAGCATACAGGGACACGGGGTAGACTCTCCCTCCTGTCTACTGTCTACCGTCTACAGTATGCAGTCTACTGCCCTACGCCACAACCAGTTCGCCGCCGCGATTCTGCTCGAGCGTCATGGCCGTTTCCAAGGCCTTGATCGCGGTTTCCAGTTGGCGGTCGTCAGGCTCGCGAGTGGTGACCCGCTGAAGCCAGAGGCCGGGCTGCGATGCCCATTTCCACAGCCTTCCCTTCGACTTCGCGGCAAAGCGGATGAACTCGTAGGAGATGCCGGCGATCACCGGCAGCAGAACGATCCGCCCCAGGAATCGCAGCCAAAAAGAATGAAAGGGCAAGAACAGGTAGAGCACCATGGCAATGCCCATCACGACCAGAAGAAAGCTCGTGCCACAGCGGGGATGAAAACGCGGACAAGCGCGCGCCGTAACCACATCCATCGGGCCTCGTTTTTCAAAAGCCCACACCACCTTGTGTTCGGCGCCGTGATACTCAAACACTCGCTGGATTTCCTTCCATTGCGAAATCAGAAGCAGAAAGCCCAGGAACAAGACGATCCGAATTGTCCCGTCCAGCAAATTGAACGTCACGTTATTGTCGGTTTGCGAGTACCGATGCGTTATGGCGGTGGCCAGATAAAGCGGCAAGAGCTTGTAAAGAACAATGAAAAAGGCCAGGGAGAAAGCGACATTGGCAGCCAGCATCCATCCGCTCAGTTCCACGGCTTTTTTGGGTTTTGCCGCCTCCGAACCCGCCGCTTCCGGTTCCTCCAGCGCCTGCTCGGCGGAGTAACGCAGCGCGCGCATTCCCAGCACCAGCGCCTGTCCCAACACCCCCAGTCCACGCAAGATGGGGTACTTCAGCCAAGGGTGCCTTTCCGACGGCCGGTCCAGGTACGCTTGCGTCACCGCCAGCGAGCCGCTCGGCTGCCGCACCGCCACGGCATAGGAGTGCAGCGAGCGCATCATCACCCCTTCGATCACCGCCTGCCCGCCCATCAGAGCTTCTTCCGGCGCCTGAAGAAGGGGCAGCGTGATCAGCCGAAGCGCCTGGCGTGCCGTCCTTTCTAAGGCAGTTAATATCGAAGTCATTACGAAAGAGTTCCGTTTACCCGCGAGGGGGAGATTTACGACGCAGTCTTTTCGAGGCTGCAACCCAGCGTCCTGTTGGTGACACAGAAACGCCCCCACCCCAAGGGTATAACCCAGAATAACTGCAATTGCCGGGGGGTGTCAAATCACGGCCACATGGTTTTGTTTTTACGGCGCTCGCGCTATAATCGCGGCGCTTGCGTTTCGGTCGAAAAAATGAACCCCTCTTGAGGCCCCGCCCATGACCGCTCCGTTGTTACGCCTGGGTGATGAAGTCGACGACTATTGTCCGCGTTGTAAGCTGCTACTCAATCATGCGGTAGCGAGCATGGTAGAGGGCAAGGTGGTGAAGGTCGTTTGCCAGACCTGCCATAGCGAACACCCTTACAAGAACGCCACGGTCCCGCCTAAAAAGAAGTCGGGACCTAAGGCGGCATTATTGGATCAGGTACTGGCAAAGGCTGCGCCCGCCGTCCTGGCCCAAGCACCGGTGGAAAAACCCCTAGAGCCCGAAGCATCCGCGGAACCCCGCAAGAAAAAACGTGCCGTTGCTCCTGCCCGATATATTTCCCGGCACGCCACCCGGCCTCCGCGCGGCAAGCCCTAGGCGGTGCTTTCAGCCGCCGCTTCGCCTCAGGACGCGGACTTTGTCTCGCGAAATCAGCTCATATTCAGTCCCCCGCCACTCAATTCGCCGTGTGAAGCCGGCCACGACAAAATTCCCAAGCGTGATCCATGGAACCAGCGGCGATAATAGCCAATAGCAGGAAGCATGGCTGATTTCCGCGCCAAAAAGCTCCCGCGTGACGAGGGTGCGGATATAGCCCTTGGCCGCGCTCAACAAAACTACCGCCAACAAGGTGATCGCCACCGCGAGTCGCTGGTACGCCGTAGCCCCCGGCATTGCCAGCACCACCAATCCCAACGTGAGAGTCCCGCAGTTGAAGAGGGACATGGTCAGCCCCAACCTCCACGGGAGTGGTGTATATACGCGCGTGATGATGATTTGGCGAGTCGACCAGCGGAGAAATTCCCATTGGCTCGATTCTTCCCGCGATGCCACCAGGCACCGGGGCTCAAACGCAATCTTTCCACCCGCTTCGCGAACCGCACGGCTCAGGGATAAGTCGTCACTCACTGTGTTCGCCCAGTATCGTTCTGCAATACCCAGCTTATGAAAATCGTTGGCGCGCATCGCCATCGATCCACCCCATGCAAAGTTGTGATCATGGTCGCCCATCATGGTGGCTATCGAGGTGTCCCATGCGGCGCGCAGCCGCGAAGCAAAGCCAGCCCCCGGCAGATACCAGCGGAAACCGGTGCTGACGGTGAGCTGCGAACTGGCGAGAGGCGCCACCAATGAGCGCAACCAATTCGTCGAGGGCGCCGCATCGATATCAGCGAAGACCAACACCTGAGCGACCTGATCCACCCGCTCCACTCCCCGCAGCGGATTGTTGACCTTTTCTCCTCGCTGCTCCGTGACGCCCGCCACAACCAGTGACGCTCGGCCATTGCAGGTAACGCCGGACGCAAACCGCGCCTCCAGCCGTTCTTGGATTTGGCGGTAGGCCGAGTCGTCCGCGGTTGCCACGGTGAAGACCACCTGATAATCCGGGTAATCCTGATTCAGAAACCGGTCGAGATTGGCGTCAAACCCCGCATCCACCCCCTTGCAGGGAATCACCACAGCAGCGGGCGGCGTATAAGTTCCCCGCGGGCAACTTCGCCTTCTTCGGACCAACCGGAGAAAGCGGATCCCGTCGACGAGCGACCAAGCGCCTTGCCCGAGCAGCATAACCCCGAGCACGAGAAAGATTTTAATCGGCCACCACATCTGGAACTCTCCAGCCGCACGGCAGGTCAAGCAAGCAAAAGGCTCCGGAGAGCGCGAGTGTACCATAATGCTGCCGCCGATTTCGGGGGCGCTTGCTCGCGCGCCACTGACCTGCAATGCCGGGGTGGTCCGACCGCCTGCCCCGCACGGTAGCGGAACTCTGCGCAGCGCCGCCGCCCCCACCAGAGTTTCTGTTAAGATATGTTTTGCCCCCCCAGGGCAAGGTACCGCTCCATGTTTGCACGCCATAACCGGCTGATCGGTCTCCTTTATCTATTCGCTGATTTCCTCTTGGTCTTGGCGAGCTTCGGGCTGGCGCATACACTCCGCGCCCACCTCCCTGGGGCGCGGCAATTCTTCCCGATTTCGAATTATCCCTGGATTGTTCCCCTGATCGTGGCTTTGTGGATCGGCGCCGGAGTGGTGGCGGGAATCTACCGCGAGGTCCACGAGGAGGATCTGCGCCGCGCCTTCGCTGATCCCCTCAAGGCCGGGCTCGCCGCCACGGTCCTCCTCTTCGCCGTAATTTCTGTCGTCAAGTTCCAGTACATCAGCCGGCTGCTCCTGGGAATCTATGCGTTGATAGATCTCTTGATGATGATCTGCTTTCGGCTGGTGGCTCGCGCTTTCGCCGCGCCCTTGCGTCGAAGCGTGTCCGGTCTTCGGACCTTCCTCCTGGTGGGTGAAGGGCGTGAAATGGCGGATATTGCGCACACGCTGGAAGCCAATGAACGCCGCGGCATGCGCTTGTTCGGATTCGTTCACACCGGGGCTGGACCGGCAGGGGCAGTGTCGTCCTGGCAGGGACTCGCCAAGTCATATCCCGCGTTTTCCCTCCCGGAACTGCCGGATTTGCTGCGCCGTCAGGTCATTGATGAAGTTATTTTTGTAGTGGCCAAGGAGGACTTGGAAAAGCTCGGAGACACTTTTCTCGTCTGCGAAGAAGAGGGGGTCAAGACGCGCGTGCTGCTCAGCTTCTTCCCCCAAGTCATCTCCAAAGTTTATCTCGAACGCTTGGGCACAAAGCCTCTGCTGACTTTTTCCGCTACGCCCGAAGACGAATCCCTGTTGCTCAAACGCGGCCTCGATTTCATCATGGCGCTGATCGCGTTGGTGGCGCTTTCCCCGCTCCTTCTGATTCTGGCGGTGCTAGTCAAACTCACTTCGCGCGGTCCCATCTTCTTCTCCCAAACGCGCTGTGGCCTCGGTGGGCGAAAATTTTCGCTCCACAAATTCCGGTCGATGCGCGCGGACGCCGACCTGCTTCGCGAAGAGCTCGAGGCGCTGAACGAGGTGGACGGCCCAGTGTTCAAGATCAGGAATGATCCACGCTGTACGCCGATCGGACGCTTCATGCGTAAGTTCAGTCTGGATGAACTCCCTCAGTTAGTCAATATCATAAAGGGTGATATGTCCTTTGTGGGTCCACGCCCCCCCCTTCCCGAGGAAGTGGAAAAGTACGAGCGCTGGCAGCGGCGGCGCTTACGGATGCAGCCCGGGCTGACCTGTTTGTGGGCATTGGAAGGGCGCAGCAAACTCAGCTTCCGGCGCTGGATGGAGCTGGATCTGGAATACATTGACCGCTGGTCAATGACCCTCGATTGGAAAATTCTGCTTAAAACGATTCCTATCGTCCTGGTGGGCCGCGGCGCGAGCTAGCGCCTAATTGCATTAGTAACCACGATTATTTATGGCGCCCGGAAGGGCGGGGCTTTAGCCCCGCCGCCCCTGGGCAGAGGGTTGAACGGGCCTTCAGGCCCTGAAGCCACATCGCTTCAGGGGCTAAAGCCCCTAAAATCGACCCGAGTTCTACGACGGGGCTAAAGCCCCGTCCTTCCGCCCGGCTACAAATAGTGTCGCTTGTTTCTGCAACTTGGCGCTAGCGCCGGAGAGCCGCCGCGTAGGCCTCGAGCAAGGCCCGCTTTTCGTTGTCCCAGTTCAGCCTTTCCTCAATGCGTTTTCGTCCGCGCGCTCCCAGTTCCGCGCGCAAGCTCTCCGAGTCCAGCAAGGTCAGGACCTTTTGGGCGAAGTCTTGCGGGTCGTCATTCCGCGCGTAGAGGGCCGCGTCACCTGCCGAGCGCCGCCCTTCCGTGAGGTCGTAAAGCACCACGGGCAGACCGTACGCCATATATTCCAGAATCTTGTTCATGGTCGACTTGTCGTTCATGGGCGTAGCCCGGTCGGGAGCCACGCCGAACGCCGCGTTCGAAAAGTATGCCGCGACATCCTCGTCGGGTAGCCTCCCGGTGAATTTCACTAGGGCGTCGAGCCCCTTCTGGCTCGCCAGCACTTTAAGCCGCGGGAGTTCGGGACCTGCGCCGATCAGGACAAACAGCGTGTCTTCGCACTTCCGGAGCTTGGTGATGAAAGCAATCGACTCGAGCAATAGATCCAGTCCATCCTGATGACCCATGACGCCGAGATACACCACCAGATGGCGCCGGCCTTCCTTGAGCTCGGGTTGCGGGGGGCGCATGCGGATTCTGGTCAGGTCCGGGCAACTCCGCACCACGAAAGTGCGCTCGCGACTCATGCCTCCGCGAACTATCGCCACTTCCCGGTACGATTCGTTGGTGGCAATGGAGACGTCCGCGGTTCGGAAAGTCAACCGTTCAGCCCAGCGCACCAGCTTGTATCCGAAGCCGCGCCGTTGGAACTTTGCCTCGTAGAGCTCGGGATTCAAGTCATGGTGGTCGAAGATGAATCGCACGCCGAAAAGTTTGAAGAAGATCCCAATCAGGAAAATCGTGTCGGGTGGATTGCAGGCCTGGAGGGCGCGGAAGTGGGTCCGCGCGTATACCCGCAGTGAAAGGAGAAATTGGGCCGTCAGCGCCCAGGAATATTCGAGGAGATAGCCGAGCGGCCCGGAGGCCTCCCATAGCCAGTGCCGGTAAATTTCAATGCCTTCCAGGGTTTCGCGACTCTTTTGGAATCCGGAGCCTTTCGGGCAGATGATGGAAACACGATATCCGGCGTCGCGCAACGTGCGTGCTTCCTGCCATACCCGGCGGTCGATAGGGACTGGCAAGTTTTCGACAATGATGCAAACGGCGGGCCGTTCATTTGGCATGGCGGCACCACAATTCGAAATTCACCAAAGCCCAAAGTTCCTTTTGGCGGTCGCGGACGCCGTCAAAGTGTTCGCGAACAAATTTCTCCACGCTGTGGGCGTTGAAATACCCACGCGCCGCAGCCGCGGGAGAAAGGAGCAAGTCCGCAACCAGGGACCTCAAGGGTCCCTTGAACCAATCACCTATCGGCACGCGGAATCCCACCTTGCGCCGGAACAGCGCCTCCTCCGGCACATAGGGCCGGAGCGCGTCCTTCAGCAACGCCTTGGTTCGAAAGCCGCGCGCCAGCAGGCGAGTAGGAAGTCGCGCGGCAAACTCCACCAAGCGGTGATCGAGGAACGGTCCGCGTTCCTCAATCGATGCGGCCATGGTCATCAGGTCGCCCCGCAAAAGCAGGTTATCCGGCAACCACACCTTCAGGTCGGCGTAGAGCATCCGCTTGAGGGGAGAGCGATCGCGGACTTTTTCGAGGTACCTTTCAACGACCCGGGCAGGATGCGCAGGGTCGACTTGCGCCAGAAATTCCGGGGCGAAGAGGTTCTCCCGCTCCTCGCGCGAAAAGGAGGCAAACCACGCGGCAGAACGCTCCGCCTCATCGCGAATAGAGAGCGCCTCGAGCGCGGTTTTCACCCGGTGCTGCCGATACGGCAGCCAACGGATGAGGGCGCGGGTGACTTCCTGCGGGAACGCCGAGACCAAACCCGCCAGCCGGTCGGCGGCGTACTTGGGGTAGCCGGCAAACAACTCGTCGCCACCTTCACCGGCCAGCACAACCTTGACGCTTTGTGCGGCCAATCGCGAAATCAAGTAGAGCGCCACGTCCGTGGGTTCGGCAATGGGCTCATCCCGGAACGCCACCAAGCGTGGCAGTTCGTCACGCAAGTGTTCCGGCCTGACGACGAGCTCGTGGTGCTCCGTGGCGTAGCGGCGGGCCACAGCGCGTGCGAAGGGCAACTCACTATACTCGGGTTCGTCAAACCCCACCGAGAAGGTGCGCAACGGGCGCGCGCCGAGCTCGGCCATGAGCGCCACGACGGCGCTGGAATCTGTTCCCCCGCTCAGGAAAACTCCCAAGGGAACGTCGGCGATCAATCGCAGTCGCACTGACTCGCGCAGTTGCTCGACGACTTCGGCGGCAATATCCTTGGGGCGCTTGGCCGTTTCTTCTTCCGCGGGGATATCCCAATAAGCGTGGCTGCGCACACCCCTATGATCAGCGACAAGGAAATGGCCGGGCAGGAGCTTTTCCACACCTCGGTAGAAGGTTCGTGGGGCGGGGATGTAACGAAATCCAAAAAAGTCGTAAATCGATTGCGGGTCGATTTCGGGTGGCCGCAGCACTAGTTCGCGTAGCGGGCGCAACTCCGAAGCAAATGCCAATCGGCCCGGTTCCAACCGGTAAAAGAGAGGTTTCACTCCCAGGCGATCACGGGCCAGCAACAGCCGCCGCTTGCGGCTATCCCAAATCGCGAACGCGAACATGCCACGCAAGTGGTCAAGGAAACTGAGGTCATACTCCTCGTAAAGATGCAGAATGGTTTCGGTGTCACTGTTCGTCCGGAACTGATGGCCCCGCGCGAGGAGATCCGGGCGCAGATCGCGGTAGTTATAGATTTCACCGTTGAAGGTAATCCAGACGGACTCGTCCTCATTGGCGATCGGCTGGTGGCCGCCCGGCAAATCAATGATGCTCAGGCGCCGGTTCCCCAAGCCCAGCGCGCCGTCCAGGTGAAAGCCCTCGTCATCAGGCCCACGATGCGCCATCGCGTCCGTAGCGCGCTTGAGCGCAACCGGATCAGCAGGCTCGCCCGTACCGAAATTGAAGACTCCACAAATGCCGCACATAAGAGATTGCCGATTGCCGATTGTCGATGGACGATTGGGCAAGATCGACAATCGGCAATCGTCAATCGACAATTTCAAACCCATTCCCACAGGCCGGGTAGAGCAGGTGGAACAGCGTCATCACCTGCGGCCGTGGGTACGATCGGCCATCACGCAAGAAGCCGTAGTCACCTGTCGTGTAAGCAAAGCTTCCATCGGGCCGCTGCCTTCGGAGTAGGCGGGCATAACACCGCTCGCTTCGCTCCCGCGCTTCCGATTGAGGATTGACGATTGAGGATTGACGATCGGCCAAAATCGGCAATCGGCAATCGGCAATCGGCAATTTCTGTGCCTCCCGCAGTGCCGCGGCCAAAACGGCGGTGAAGTAATCCGTCTCGGGCTTCGCGTGAAAGCAATCGGCAGCGCTCGCGCCGGCTTTGGTAACGCCTTTGGCAAGGAAGCCTGCAAGCGCCGAGAGGATGCGGCGCGTCCGGGGATCGGAGCGCAGGGCGGCTGCCCAGGCAAGCTTTAGAAATTGAAATGCATTGTACTGGTAGCAGAGGTAGTGAATGCGGCCCTTCTCATGCGGGCCTTCCACAATATAGGGCAGCTCCCCGGTGGGAAGCTGTGCATTCGCCAGAAAATCCAGCATGGCGTCCACGTGCTCGACGAAGCGCGCATCACCCGTGGCTTTCCAAAGCCGCAAAAAGAGCCACGCCGCCTCCGTGGAATTGTTGGGGATCTTCCCCCGCGGCTTATCAAAGTAGTTAATAGCCTTACCGGGCGCGTGGGCTTGAAAGCCGATTCTCCCCACCAAGTAATCGTACCAGCGAACCGCCGCCTGGAGGAGTTCTTTTCGCGGTTCGCGGGCATAAGTGGCGAGAAGTCCAATCGCCCCCCAATTCCCCTCCACGGTGGCGATCAGGTGCTTTCGCTCCGGCAGCGGGTACAGCCAGAAACCTTCGGGCTGCTGCGACCGGAGCGTCGCCTCAGTGCTCTCCAGGGCGAGAGCGCGATATTTCTGTTCTCCCGTCGTTTCATGGAGCATCCAGTTGGACAGAATCCAATAGCCCTGCGATTGCAAAAAAACGTAATCGTCATTCCAAGGGACAAAAGCCAGTGCGGCCTTGAAAAATCTCCAGAGGCGCAGATGGAAACGAACGCCGGCGTCCGGGCCATGAACCAACCCTTGAGAGTAATGGCGTTTCAGCAGGTGCGCGTGCAGGCGCTCGGCGGCGCGGATGAGTTCTTGGTCAGTTGGCATTTTCTTCCAGTCCACAGATTACGCAGATGGCACAGATTATCTATCTGCGAAATCTGCGTAATCTGTGGATGTTTGACCAGTTTAATCGAAAATTGCAGCGAGTTTCGAATTTCGAGTTTCGATTTTCATCTTGAGTAGTCCGGCTATCGCCGCAAAGCCGCCGCGTAGACTTCAACGATCTGTTGCGCCACTGCCTCCATGGAAAGTCTGCGAATCCCGTCGCGGCCGTTCGTGCGCCCGCCCCGGCGGCAGATTTCGACGATCTTCTCCGCCATCGCCGCTGCCTCACGCCGGACCAAGTAGCACCCCGCGGTGGAACCGATCAATTCGGCGGCGTCGCCCACATCGACGGAAATCACCGGCAGGTTTGTCGCCATCGCTTCTTTAACCGCGTTGGGTGAACCTTCCAGCGTGGAAGCCATCACCAGGACATCGGCAGCGTTCATATAGATTGGAATCTGTCCCTGAGGCAAGCCGCGTGCCACGAGGAGCTCCAAGGTGGGGACCTGTTCGCGCGCCAGGGAAACGGCGGCCTGGATCAGATCAAAACGCTTGCGGGCTTCGTTGGGGTTGTAGGGAAAGAGTACAAACTTCTTTCCGGGATCGAGGCCCAGCATTTTACGCGCTTGCGCCTGCTCCATGGGCCTGAATAAATTGAGGTCAACGCCGTTGGGAATGATGTGCGCGGAGGGCAGGCGCAGCTTGGAAGCCATTTGCCGCGATTTCACGATCACGGAAGTGGCCAAGCGCGCCAGAATGAAGCCAGAGATTCGCAGGAAATGCCCGGCAAGGGTAATCCGCCCGCTCCGTGTGGGCCGGCCCAAAACATCGTCACCCATAAACGACACCACAACCGGCACGCGAGACTGCAAACGCGCCACCCACCCCGAAAGGCCAAAGTGCGCGTGGATCAAGTCGTACCGCTTCGCCCGCAGTTGCCTGCGAACCTGGCGGATACCCCGAAGGTAATTCCATTTGGACTCCCGGCCATTAATGAAGAGAACGTCAAACTCAACCCCGAGCGGGCCGAGAGATTCCATTTGTGCCTTCACGAAGCTGCCGTAACTCGAGTCAGCTTCAGTCGGCCAAAGGTTGGTAACAACCAAGACGCTGTAGGAGGCCATTTCCGCCTGGAAAACTGGCTTCATGCCAGGTCAAAGAATTCGTTACGAGAGGTTACCTCAGGGTGCATTTTCACGTGACCAGAGCAAGGCCAATTGCGCCAGAGGAAGAGCGCGCAGCCCTGCTAGTGTGGCCAAATACACAACACTGCCCAATCCGCAAGTTAGGCACAAGAAGGTGAAATCTTGGGAGGCCGTGTCCGGCCGGGGCAACCAAAATCGCAGAGCTCCCACGCTGAGGGCGGAAAAAAACGCTGCGACGAGGTTCTTCATGGCAAAGCGGCCCAGCACCCGGTCCAACGATACATCCAGATCTCCGAGATTTCTGTGGATCGCCAAGCCACACGCAATCAGAGAGCCCGTAAGGAAACCCAAAGGAATTCCTTTCGCCCCGACCCGCAACACGCCGACGTAGAAAAGATCGAAAATCAGAATCAAGCCGTAATGAAGAAGGGTCAGGCGCAAGTAAACCCCAGGCTCGCGGCGTGCAAAGAGGCAAAAATTCAGCAAGCGAACAAAAGCAAAGGGCAACAAACTGAGGCTGTAATAAAAGAAAATCATCGTCATGATTCCTGTAGCCCCAGGAGTGAATTGCCCCCGCTGGAAAACCAAGCGGATGACGTTATGGGCAAGCATCAGGCAGAAAACCGCCATGGGAGACAGAAGTAAGAGGCTGATCTCAAGTGTGTCGCGGAAGGTTTTGTGTTCCTCCTCGCGGTTTCCCGAACTCACGGCGCGTGAAAGCACAGGTAAAGCAGCGGTTCCTACGCTGCCTCCGAGAAGTTCAGCAAGCGAGCCAAGAATCTTGAAACCATAATTCAAGGCGGTCAGCGTCCCGGCCGGAAGAAATGAAGCGATGATGCGTTCCACAACGACCAACCCCTGCCAGCCCAGGGCCCCCGCCAACTGCGCCGTTCCCGCGCCGCGCAAGTTGCTAAAAGATTCACCACTGGCGGTCAACATCAGGGTATAGCGCGGGCGAAAAGACACCAGAATCTGAACGCCCAGGACGATCAACTGCAACAGGTACCCGGCCAAATACCCGAGGAAAATGCTTTGGGGGCCGTAACGATGAAATCCCAGGAGGATCACCACAATGGAAGTGACGTTGCGGATGAACCCTGACGCCGTCGAGAGCGCGAAATAGTGCCGGCTGAGAAGAAAGGACCGCAGCACTTCCCCTATCCCTGCGGGAATGATGATTAGGAAGAGCCAGCGCGAGAGTTGCGTCGCAAGTGCATCTTGTTGGTGCGTGAACCCCGGAGCGATGCCGTGAATAATCCACGGCGTTGCCACCGCGCCCACGACAGAGATCACCCCCAACCCCAGGAAAAGAATATTGGTGACGTAACTGAAACCGCGCCAGAGTTCCTTCTCGTCGTGGCTCGATTCCAGCGAAGCGAAGAATGGCACCAGCGAAAACTGCCCCGTCGCCGTGAGCAAGTTGGTGATGATGTACGGGATCGTGTAAGCGACGTAAAACGTGTCGGAGCGTTGCGAAAGCCCCAGGTTGGCCGCGATACTGGTTTCCACCAGGATTCCGCTCAGCCCGCCCAGCAGGTTGAAAAACGCTACCACGATCGAACTTTGTAACATCTGCTGCTTAGGGTTCATTTAGCTAGGTTCCAGGTGTCAGGTGCCAGGTTTCGGCCCGTCGCCCCTTCGGCTTGCTCGCGAGGCCCGAACCCCTCCGACCTAATTCCTTCGCCATACCCGTGACATTCTGCAATGCTTTGGTAATATACAACCAAACCCTCGCCTTTTCCCCGGACCATTAGGTCCCAATAGCCTTTGACCATCTCAAGTCTCCTCCCACGGGTTCAGCCGAAATCATTCTGACCTTGTAGCTGGAACCTGACACCCGGCACCTGACACCTGACACCTAGCAGCTATAAAGGGCGTAGAGGTAACGAAGAGAAACGCCATGAGGACCGGCGAAGTGCCAAAGTTGAATTCGAAACAGCCTTCCGCCAGGAATGCCATCCAAGCGGCTAGAGACGCGTCGGCGATCCACCTTTGCGAGGTAGGGGCACGCCATGGCGTGCCCCTACGAAGCTTCCAGGTATACCAACCCAGCGCCGCCATGAGCCATACCCACGAGGCCAGGCAGGGCAATCCTCGCTCGGCGCCGAATTGAAGCAAGTCATTGTGAAAGTGGCTGTGATAACCCACCTCGGGCGTTTTCCCCCGCGGCAGGTAAAGATCGTAAACTTCCTCAATGTTGTTGGGGCCCACTCCCAGCCAGGGGTGGGCGCGAATCATTCTTAGTGCGACACGCCACATCTCGAGGCGGATGGAGAGCGCGGGTTCCTGAGTGGGATGCATCGCCAGATGGAGCCGCTCTCGAACCAGAGACGGCGCCCCCACGTAGGCCAAAGCTAGCAGGATCGGCAAAGCCCAGAGCCACTTCGGTCTCCATCGAGTCAGAAGGTAAATGCCCCCCAAGAAACCGCCCAACCACACTCCCCGGGTGAAGTTCAGAATAATAGAAACAGCGACGAGGGCGAGCACCACCCACCAAAAACCCGAAACCCGAAACTCGAAACTCGAAATTCGGCGTCCAGCTCCCGAGTTTCCAATTTCGATTTTCGAATTTCGACCATTGGAAAGCAGCAGAAACGCCAACAAAAAGACGAAAACCAACATCTGCTGTCCACCGAAGTGCATCCAGTGTCCCATAAACCCATGGATGCGCGTTGACGTCAGGTAATGGTAAAGCTCGCCGGGGTGATGCGCCCGCACATCGCGGTACTGGATGACGAATTGCGCGATGCCCACGAGGCTTGTCAAGAAGGACACGAGAAACAGGCCCTGCAAGAGGCGGCGCAAGTGCTTCGCGCTGACCACCAAGTTCATCGCCAGCAGCCAAATGAGAAACAAAACAAGTTTTCTCAAGGCAAACCACCCCGTGGTGGGGTTCGCCGCCCAGAAAATCGAAACCACGGATAATACGCAAAAGAGCGCCAGGGGAAGCTTGACGGGCAAGAAAAGGACGTGAGGCCGCGCTTCGAAGAGGTGAATCACATAGAGGACTCCCGCGCCCGCCAGCAATGCCTGAGAAGCGGCAAGCGAGATCTGAAGCGTCAGAACAAAGAGAGTAAAGAGGACAGCGGCCCATCGTAAGAAAGGCGGCCTTGGGAGTTCGCCGCACGTCCGTTCCAGGATGTTCTCGACGCTAATCACAGAGGTGTTGAGACTGTATTGGAATCGGGGGAGGAATTCAAGATATCTAACAGAATAGGAGGGCAGTTTGCTGTAGCAGCGTTCGGAGACTGCCCCGCCTCGGCGGGGAGCGCCGCAAATGGGAAAAGAGAAAGTCGCCGGGCACAAACCGCGGCTGCAACCCCAACCTGACCCACTACCCAAGAAAGAAGTTCAGGGGCGTGCTGCCCACTTCCCCGGCAGGCGCGCGGCATCCTGAGCCAAAAGCAGCAGCAAGAGTGGTCCCGTCACCGTCACATTGCGGTTGTAAGCCAGTGCCTGCGCGAGGTGTCCATGGAAGAACGCCGCCAGCGCCCGTGTGCTGCCACAGGCGGGGCAGGCGGCGAGATGGAATAAGTGCTTCCACAAGCAGATGTCCGGCCCCCGCGCCAACATCTCGGGTGGGACCGCCACAAAAACCGCCAAGGCGAGTGACAGTACCATCCATCGAGCTATTCCCTTGGAAAAACCCGCCATGGCCCCCTACATTCGGAGAAGTTTGCCGTTGGAATCCGGCAATTTATTCACCGCAATCAAGATCGAGTCCACTAGGCACCAGACCCCACAAGCGCCGCCCGTGACGAGCTTCAGCACTCCCAGTCCGGTATAACCCAGGTAGAAACGATCGATGCCCAGCCACCCCAGAAGAATTGAGAGCAGCAACGCTGACCCCCAGTCCTTATCACTCGGCTGGCCGGGAGAGGTATACAGCAAGGGGCGGCCCTGCGCATCCGGCAGTTTCTTGAGGATGATGAGGAACATGTCGACAAAAGCCCAAATTCCACATCCGCCCAGGGTAACTAATTTTAAAATTCCCAGTCCAGTGTAACCGAGGTAGAAGCGATCCACACCGAAGACGCCCAGAAACATCGAAAGCACGGTAGTGGTAACAAGGTCTTTGCCGCCGCCGGCCACGACACGAGCGCCGCATTGGGCGCAGATTTCAGCATGGGGAGCCATTTCCTGTCCGCAATTGGAGCAAAAGCGCGTGCCCGCCAAGGGGCGCTGGCCGCAGTCCACGCAGAACTCGACAGTGTCGGCAAGCTGTCGTGCACAATTCCGGCAATACATGGCGAACCCTCATGAACGGATATATTGGAACTGCGTTTGGGTACTTATAGTGTCTTCTCTGCCAAATGTAAATGATTTTATTGGCAACCCCGCAAGAGGGGTGGGCGCGCACCCGGCGAACAGGGCGGCCAACGCTCCGGAGAAAGATTCGCGATCTTAAAGTAAAATTCCGTTTCTGGACCGTAGGGAAAGGTGGGGCGTGGCATGCAAACCCTTTACGTGATTACAACCGGTGGGACGATTGAAAAGGTCTACCTGGAGCAGACAGGATCCGTCGCCAATCTCGACACGAAAATTGACCAGTATCTTCGCCTGCTGCGACTTCCCGGCCTCACGATCAAGACCACCCACATCATGAACAAAGACAGCCTGGAAATGACCGCGGATGATCGCGAGCGCGTGCTGCAAATGGTGGAGCAGAA
>Ga0187849_1001268_pt1 | contig 28327 bp, 25 predicted proteins | sample June2016WEW_4_10_2_FD_132412 | JGI IMG/M metagenome (GOLD analysis project Ga0187849, IMG submission 132412) | Peatland microbial communities from SPRUCE experiment site at the Marcell Experimental Forest, Minnesota, USA - June2016WEW_4_100 | ecosystem: Environmental > Terrestrial > Soil >...
AGCTGTATACTAACCTTTGAAAATCTGCTGGATTCCGGCTCAAAAGCGCCGCCGGAATGACGATGGCGCGGTAGTCCAAGACCATGCGGATATTCTCGGAGCTATCAAGTACCGCCAACCGCTTTGAGCGGTCCATGGTTTTCCAGGCCTCCGGCTTGGCCGGAGGTATGTGCGCCTGGGAGCAGGCGCGATCTGAGAGGTGCAAGTCCTCTCTCGGGAGATGTCCACTCCCGATAGCCAAAGGTAACTGCGTTGCCGCGAGGCAGGGCGGAGAGCAACCTGAGGCGAACTTGCAGTCCGTAGTAAAGCGAACACGTTTCGGCCTTACGTATCGATGAGCCTTCATACCTATGGTGAAGTCTAGACCGGGACACGGGCGAAAGCACGCGGTCTGCCAGAGGTTTGCTAGACCCCGACAGGGCATTGGAGTAGCCGGTCGGAGACCAGGTCCCGGAAGTCGGTCACGCTGGGTGGACAGCAGAAAAGCGATGATCGGGCACGTAGGGTGGTTGGTGACGGAATGCAGGGAACTTCGCGTAGTGTTAACCAGGGAGACCTGTTCAGGCCAAGGTGGGTGTTCATTGCGCTTATTTATGGTACGAAGAGCCCCCTGGACAGGAGTCAGAGCACCCATAGTAGCGCGGAAACGGGGTAATGCCTGTGGAGCAAAGGGGTGCAGGAAGGTGGATGAGTGAAGACTGCACAGGACGAAACGCAACCTGCGGTAGTGCCCGAAGGGGCTATACAAGCGGGAGAAGCCGGCCCCAAAGATTGGGAGTGGGTGGAACGTCATGTGTGGACGGAACGCATGCTGGAGGCCCTCGGTAAGGGGGTGAAGGGAGGCGTATGGTTCAGCCTGATCGATAAAGTCCAGAGGCCTTCGACCCTCGCCGCCGCATGGGCGGCGGTAAAGCGAAACGGAGGTACTGGCGGCTCGGATCATCAGAGTATCGAAGACTTCGAAAAAGTCCTTGCGCAAGAGATCGCACAGCTTTCCGAAGCTCTGCGCACAGGAAGCTATCGGCCGCGACCGATTCGCCGAGTCTACATTGATAAGCCCGGTAGCAAGGAGAAGCGACCACTGGGAATACCCTGTGTGCGAGACCGAGTCGTTCAAGGAGCATTGCGGATGGTGATAGAACCCATCTTCGAGAATGTCTTTGTCAGTCACAGTTATGGATTCCGCCCCAAGCGGGGATGCAAGGACGCACTGCGTGAAGTGGAAAGACTCCTCCGCGCTGGCTACACGCACGTGGTGGATGCCGACATAAAAGCCTACTTCGACAACATACCACATGGTCCGCTGTTGGCCGATATCGGTTGTTATATAGCCGACGGGCGTGTGTTGGAGCTGATCGGGTCCTTCCTCAAACAAGATATTTTGGAGGATATGGCGTTGTGGACCCCCGAGAAAGGCAGTCCCCAGGGGGCGGTGGTAAGTCCCTTGCTCGCCAATCTCTATCTTCACCCTGTCGATGTAGCTATGGCGGACGCAGGCTTTGAGATGATCCGCTATGCGGATGATCTCGTGATCCTGTGCCGTAGTGAGGCCGAAGCCCGTAGCGCTCTCGATCTCCTCGGCAGGCTGACCACAGAACGAGAACTCACTCTGCATCCGGACAAGACCAGACTGGTGAACGTGGGCTTTCCCGAAGAAGGCTTTGACTTTCTCGGCTACCATTTCGAGAGGGGCACACGCTGGCCTCGCACGAAAAGTATGAGGAAGCTCAAGGATACCATACGATCCAAAACCAAGCGCAACAATGGCCGGAGTCTGGCCGCGATCATCGAAGACGTCAACGGCACTCTGAGAGGCTGGTTTGAATACTTCAAGAACAGTTACAAACCCACCTTTCATATTGTGGACAAATGGGTGCGAAGACGCCTTCGGAGCATCCTGCGCAAACGCAAAAGGCTCCATGGCATTAGCCGAGGACATGATCATTTTCGCTGGCCCAACGGGTTCTTTCGGGTTCATGGACTTTACAGCCTTGTAGAAGCCCATAGAGCTTTACTCCAGCCCTCATCGAGGTGAACCACTAACCGGAGAGCCGGATGCGGGAAATCCGCCAGTCCGGTTCGGAGGGAGGGGCGGCGAGAGCCGTTCCTACCCCTATCAGACTCCAGATGGATATTTTACTGATTTTACGATGTGTGGGGGTTAAAAATTGTAAAACCATGTCATCTCCTGTCATTTTCCGGCTCGAAAAGGGTGCCGGTTATCTGGGCTGATTGAGTCTTTATGAAAATGTTTTTTGCGAAGAGTGCTTCAACGATTTGGGCTTTGGTCAGAGTCATTGATTGTTCCCTAATAATGAGGCTCATCCGGCAAACGGGTACCTACCGTCCGGATTGTCGGCGCTCATGTGCAAACTCCGGCGCCACGAGGGGGCTGCATATGATAGCCCACGATCCCTACGCTCCGCAAAGTGCCACCCTGGGAACAGAAGTGACAAAGACAGACAAATACCCTAAAAGGATTACATGAAGACGGTTCTTGTACACAACAGTCGACCGGACGAGCCCTATTGTATTATACAGCACATATCTCTAGTTCAAAATGCCCCATTACCATTTATTGCCATCTCTTTCAGGCGTTTTCGACTCTATTATAGCGTCATGTTCGCCTGCCTTTCCTCCTCTCATTGATGCCAACCAGATCGAGGAGGCGTAAAAGGTAAGATTCAATATGAGTTAGTAAGGACTCTTAATTAAAGAAACTCCAAACTACGGTCGCTTTTCTACTGCCATACACAAACTCTTGTGTTATACAGCGTTTTGCAAACTACATTATGTCTTAAGGGGCGTATGGCCCAATAACCTTAACGGATTTGCCAACATGGAGGGGGGCTATGAGGAATTCCGTTTTTGCTACTGCATTGCTTGTACTGGTTCTTGGCTGCGGCGCCGCATGGGCTGCCGATCCTGCCACCACCACCTATAACTGGACGGGGTTTTACGCGGGGCTGAACACGGGTGTCGCCAAAAACCTCTCCGGGTATACCATCGATTATCCGAGAGAGTTTTCAACCGCGAGCAGCTTTAACAATCCCGCTTTCACCGTTGGAGGCGAGGCCGGCTACAATTACCAGGTCGGCAATGTCGTCTACGGCCTCGAAACGGACCTCAACTACAACAGCACAGACAATTCGGGCGCCGGCATTTTTGGTTTCGTGCTGGCTCCGCCTGGCAGCGCTGCTTTGGGGTACACCGTTAACCAGCAGATCGATTACTTCGGCACCCTGCGGGGGCGCTTGGGCTTCACGGCTGCAGATGGATTGCTGCTTTACGTAACCGGTGGTCTCGCCTATGGACAAGTTTCGTCCTGCACTAACGTCTTATTGCGAAACCTCACCGTCTCCAATTCCTCGTCGGAGATGCAGGTCGGATGGGCGGTCGGCGCCGGCGGCGAATACGCACTCACCAACAATTGGAGCGTCAAACTCGAATACCTCTATATCGACCTCGGCTCGATGTCTTACATCGATGTCGGCGCCATTGGTGTTCCCCGCTCAGCATTAACGACCACAATCGATACGGCCCAGAACGTTATCCGAGTGGGGCTCAACTATAAATTCTGACATTGGCCTGCCCCGGCGGCCTGACAGAATGAGGAATTCCGTTTTTGCGACTGCATTGCTTGTGCTGGTTCTTGGCTGCGGCTCCGCATGGGCCGCCGATCCTGCCGCCGTCACCTATAACTGGACGGGGTTTTACGGGGGGCTGAACGCAGGTCTCGCCGTAAACAACTCCGATTATACCGCCACTCCAACGGGTTCGATTGCATTCTTTGCGCCAATTTTAACGGAGTCGGGCAACTTGAAAAGTACCGCTGCCACCATTGGCGGCCAGGTCGGCTACAATTACCAGGTCTGCCGTTTCGTCTACGGCCTTGAAACGGACTTCAACTATAACAGCACCAACACTTCGGGCACCGGTATTAGCATTCTTAGCGGTCTTCCCTACACCGTGAATCAGCAGGTCGATTACTTCGGCACCCTGCGGGCGCGCCTGGGCTTCACGCCTGCCGATCGGTTCCTGATTTACGTAACCGGTGGTCTCGCCTATGGATATGTTTCGTCGAGCACCAGCATCCCTGTAGTACCTGGCGTCGGCTTCCTCGGTTCCTCGTCGGGGATGCAGGCCGGATGGGCGGCCGGCGCCGGCAACGAATACGCGATCACCAACTGTTGGAGCGTCAAGCTGGAATACCTCTATATCAACCTCGGCTCGTCGTCTTACACTTATAGCGGTCCGGGTATTCCTGCCGGAATTACGTATACGACCAACATCGATACGGCCCAGCACGTTATTCGGGTGGGGTTCAACTATAAATTCTGACATCGGCCTGCCACGGCGGCCTGATCATGCCGGGCAGAGGGTCTTTATGCTCAGTTGCCTGACGCTTCCCGCTTGCTGCTTGCAACCAGGTGTCCGCAGATGTCAACCCTCATCCGGACGCCGGTGTGAGCAAATTGCTCTTTCACGTAGGCCCGACCGGCTCCATCAGAAGCGGGCGTGCCGTGGTGCGCCTATATTACGCACACGAATTCCCCTCAGCCCGGCCTTTTTAACCACCAGTTCGCAATAGACCCTAAAGAGGAGGAAGGAAAGATGCAGGCTCGTGTCAATGATGCGGTCATCCATTATGAGCTAGAAGGCCCTGCGGATGCGCCGTTCGTCACCTTGAGCCACTCTCTTGCCACGACTCTTGAGCTGTGGGACCTGCAACTTCCAGTGCTGCGCGGCGAGTACCGAATCTTGCGCTTCGACACACGCGGCCACGGCAGTTCATCCGTCCCTCCGGGACCCTATTCGATGAAGATGCTGGCTGCCGATGTGATCGGGTTGCTCGATCACCTAGCCATCCGGCGGACTCATTTTATTGGCATCTCCATGGGGGGAATGATCGGACAGGTCCTGGCGTGCAGGTATCAGGACCGGCTCAAAAAACTCGTCCTGTGCGATACGAGCGGCCGCGTCCCACCTGAGATGACTCCGATCTGGGAAGAACGCATTCGTACGGCGGAAACCGAGGGTATGAAGGCCCTGGCCGAGCAGACCCTGGAACGTTGGCTGAGTGAAGAATTTCGCCGAAACCAGCCGGAAATCACCGAGCGGATACGTAAAATGATCCTTCTCACGCCCGTTTCCGGTTATGTTGGCTGCTCCCTGGCCATCAGCACCTTTGACGTCTCACACGAACTCTCCAAGGTATCCATGCCAACCCTGATCATCACCGGGGAAAAGGATGAGACTGCACCTGTAGGCGCCGCCGAGGCGATCCAGCGGCAGATCGAGGGATCGGAGCTGGCCGTCATGCCAGGCGCCATGCACCTCAGCAATATTGAAGCCGCCGATTTTTTCAACCGGAGGCTGGTGAGATTTCTGGCTTGAATAAATAGCCTGAGTTCAGCCTTTTGCAGTATAGTGTGTTTGAAACATGTCCTGGTCTGCGCAGCAGCCTTTGCACCCCTGCCGTAATCGGAGTCCCAACATGGTGCGCGGAATGGATTTCGCGGCCATTCGCCTGATTGGTCTTACCCTTGCGGTACTTTCACAGGGATATCTGTTTATCCGAATCCGACGGGCCATCAAGTCCCTGCCCGGACCCGATCTATTTAAATCCTGCGCCATCGTTCTGGCGGGCATAACGATTCTCCTGCTCTTTACCGCAAACCGATACATCATGTTCTACCCGATCACCTGGGCGCCCCCGCCGGCAGCGGAGCGACTTTTCCTTTTTTATCTCCCGGCTGTATGGGGCTTAGGGTCGATTCTGTCCGCACTGGTGCTCTTTATTGTTGATTTTACAGGAGGACTTTGCCGGGCGATTTTCCGAATATTTCGCAGCACCGGCCGCAAGGAACTCAGCCCCATGAATCCTGCCCGCCGTCACTTTCTTCAAGTTGGATTAGGCGGGTTAGCCGCAGCACCCCTGGTACTTTGCGGATACGGCGCCGTCTATGCCGGAAAGGCATTTGAAGTCAGGGAGCTTGCCTTGTCCTTCGGACACTCGCTGCGTGTTGTCCAACTCACTGATATCCATGCCGGTATTTACATGACAAGGGAAGAGATGCGGCGACTAACCGATCGGGTCATTGCGCTCCAACCCGATCTCTTTGTACTCACCGGCGACTATATATCGAACTCGATGGAGTTTCTCCCGGGCTGCATAGAGGAGATGGCAAGGGTCCGCGCTCCATACGGCACTTTTGCCACACTGGGTAATCATGAGCACTGGTACGGGGAATTAAGTCGAATCCAGGCGGTTTTCTCGCAGTGCCGCATCCGGCTCCTGATCAATGATCATCAGGTCGTTCGCTCCGGACAGGGCGCCTTCACAGTGGCTGGAATCGATGACCTTCGCGCCGGACACCCCGACCTTGAGGCCGCTTTGCATGGGTTAGACTCCCATATGCCGGTTCTCCTGCTGTCTCATCGGCCCGAGGTCTTTCCTCTGGCTGCCGCATATGGGATTCAGCTAACCCTCGCAGGCCACTATCATGGGGGGCAGGTAAAGTTGAGTCTGCCGTCAGGGGATATCAGCCCGGCTAACCTTCTGACCCCCTATCCGGAGGGGTTGTACCGGTTAAATGCTTCCCACCTGTACGTGAGCCGTGGAATCGGCACAACATTTACCCCCGTGCGGATTAACGTCCCGCCGGAGATCACCTTGCTTCACTTGAGCATGTAAAGATCGATTCGCCTTGGACTCAACTATCCGGCACTTATCAAGCCTTCAGGCAGAGGAAAAAATCATGGAAGCTTTGCTTCAGACAGCCATCTGCCGTGAAGTTCCGGCGGCTGTAGGCGGCTTCAGGCCGGCTCGGGAAGTTTTCGCCGAAATTGCCGGTTGACTTTCAGGTCCCGGTGTTGCCTGACCGGGGAACCCACTGTTGCCGGGCAAGGGGTGCCTTGCTCTTTTGCCGGAAAACCTTCCGCAAACCAGGAGAGTGTGTGATGAAGAAAATACTGGTCGTTTTCAGCTTATGTTTCATTGCGGTCCCTCACGCTAATGCCAGTACATTCAATAGCTTTGAGCAGGCGTTCTTAAATCCGGCGGCAGTGACGACCCTGTCCATAACTCACTCTGAGCGTAAAATGAAACATCTTCCCGATCGATTAGGGACATTGACCAATTTAAAGGTCCTGGAAATTGCCTGTCTGGAGGAGCTTGAAGACCTTCCCAAGGAAATCGGGAAGTTGGTTAAATTAGAGAAATTGATCCTCAATAACGGAAACGGTTGCCGAATGAATGTTTCAATTCCCGAAGAGATCGGTCGTTTGAAAAGATTGAAAGTTCTGGACTTATATGGCGCATTAGATGCTCGAGGACCAGGTTCAAAGAGACCTCTGCCGGTGAAAACCCTGCCGAACGCAATCGGGCAGTTGCGGAGTTTGGAGGAATTAAACCTGGGCCGGAATGGTCTTAAAGCCGTTCCACCGCAGGCAGCTCAGCTTTCAAAACTTAAAAACTTAGGCCTGGATTATAACGAAATCCACGAACTTCCTTCATTTATCGGCAATCTAAAGAACCTGAGAGAGCTGTCAGTGCGGTCAAACGGCGGTGTAAAGTTGCCCCAATCTTTGGACAATTTGAGAGGACTAAGAATATCGATGGGCAATAATTCTCTAAAACTGAAGGATCAGAAAATTTTGGTCAGGCGGTTTCCCGGCATTGCTTTCTCTTTTGAAAACGAATGGGACGACACAACGGCAAACGAAGAAAGACCAGGTAAATAAAGGTTGCCCGCAGTGCTTCATACAACCGGTGCAAGAAAGCCTGCGGTGGCTTTCCCGGTGTTGTCTGCGGTCCCGATTCCCCTTTGTTGCTGCATCGTGCTGCTTGCCGGCGTGTACCGGTATAACGGCAACCGTGAAACTTTAGTTCAAGGCAAAGACCTGTTCTTCCGATGATATTAACGGAGATTAAATCCCCATTTAATCTACCCTTCACGAAGGGCCAGGAGAAAGGCCCCCCCCTTCTCCTGGCTAACTTCAATCCTACCCGGATGCTCTGTCCGGGGCTCATGCGTTTTTTGATACCTCACGATCATTTTGGCTTTCCCGAGTGTGTTTGAAAGCAAGTCATTAGTGTTTATATTATTGCTATCTCACCTGAATCATTGGTGATTGGCTACTGGGGCTATCCTGGACTGTGGCAGGCTAACCTCGCGAAGGCATCGAACTATGACTCATTGTGCAGATGTGGAGGATATCGATGATATTTAAAATAAATTCCCTTATTACGTGGGGTTTGATTATGGTTGTTTTGTCGGCCGGCGTGTTTTTCACAGGAACCGGAACGAGTTTCGCCAATTCCGCCGCCTATTGCGATGACTATGCCAGGAACTACGCCAACAATTACGCGAACCCCGGTGGCGACGTCCTGGGCAGCGCGCTGGGTGGAGCCGCCACGGGGGCACTTTTAGGCGGAATCATCGGTGGCGGCAGAGGTGCTGGAACAGGCGCTGCAATTGGCGGTGGACTCGGTGCGCTCGGTGGTGGCGCTGCGTCAGCTAATGATTGGTCTTATCTCTACAACCGGGCCTATCACAGGTGCATGCTTGACTACTGATAAGTGCGGGCGCCACTCTCAGATCTGAGTTAGAAGCATTGAGGGCAGGGAGCCTTCGATCCGCGATGAAGCTTTCCCGCGATGCAGTATTGCGGCTGCCGGACCGGCAAGAGGTTCGAGGACCCTGCCTATACGGAATGACGAAGCCATCGGTCATTTTAAGGCTCTTCTCCGCCAGCGTACCTTTTTTTAGCACCCTGTTGGAATAACAAGCCGGGTTGGTCATCGTCGGATAAGGGGCTGCGCTTGCTGAGGCGGCATAATCAGCGTTAAGGTATACCCGATTCTGGTGCAGCAAAAAATTTCCGAATGGACAAAAGTTTCGATGGGCGCATTTATGTATTTTATTTCGCCCCGTAGCGAGGTATAAAATGCCGCTTTGAAGGGGTGACAACTTCTGACGATTTGAATTGCAAAAATCCGTTTTCAGCAGCTCTATTACCAAGCCTAAAAAGAATCTAATTGGGCAACCCAGCCCGAATTTTTGCCGGTTGGCTAAATTGCCGGAGCAGGGTGGTGTAGCCTTAGCCGTTGCAGGCAACTCCAGGGGAAGGGACTACTTTTCGACAGTGGAGGTTACAAAATGAAGTGGTACTACTGGGTGCCAATCTGCTGGATTAGCGTGAACGTGTTTGTAGTTGCATTGCCCTTGGTTGGCAGGCTTCTGGTCGCGAGGCAGGCCGCCAGGAAAAGCACTCGATCAATAATGGCGGGTTCTTCTGTTGTCGGGGATAATTAAGAGTTTTTCCTGTGCCTGCTGCAGCTCACTCCTCCGCGCGATCCCGCGGGCCGCAGAGGGCATTGTCAGGGTGTGCATTTAAGAAATCCATCTTCTTTCCACATTTTGCTTGAGCGTTCAAAAGGCAGAATTTGGGAATAAATTAATCGAAGCTGTCGGTTATTGGCTTCGACCGCCGGAAACGTTCGCTTAGTCGCTCCAGCAGGACATAAAAAACAGGCACAAACGGTATAGCCAGAAGCGTAGAGGAAAGCATGCCGCCGAAAACGACTGTTCCAAGGGCGCGCTGGCTGGCGGACCCTGCTCCGAAAGCCACCAGGAGGGGCACAACTCCGAGGATGAAAGCGAATGAAGTCATCACGATGGGGCGAAACCGCCTGCGGGTGGCTTCGATCGCCGCCTCCTCGATGGACATGCCGCCGTGGTGGATGTCACGGGCGAATTCCACGATGAGGATGGCGTTCTTGCTTGCCAGTGCGATCATGAGGATGAGTCCAACCTGAGTATAGAGATTGCTGTCGTATCCGCGGGCTACGAGAGCGAGCAGAACCCCGACGATTGCAACCGGCACGACTAGAATAACGGCGCCGGGCGAGCTCCAGCTCTCGTATAGGGCCGCAAGGACCATATAGACCAAAAATATGGAAAGGGCATAAATGAAATAGGCCTGGTAGCCCACCTGCTTTTCCTGATAGCTCGTGGAAGTCCAGTCGTAGGCTATGCTTTGAGGCAAGGTATCTGCGGCAAGCTGTTCCATTTGCCCCAGTGCCTGGCCGGAGCTGAACCCAGGGGCTGCCGACCCGAAGATGGCTGCGGCCGGGTAGAGATTGTAGCGGGTGATCAACTCCGAGCCTTCCGCACGCTCTACATTCAACAGTGTGCCCAATGGGACCATACCTCCCGCCTGGTTGCGGACATAGAGGCCCTTTATGTCCCTGGGATCCATCCGGTAATTGCTTTCAGCCTGGATATAGACTTGGAATACCTGGTTGAATTTGTTGAAAAGATTTACAAATGATGACCCGAGGTAGTCCTGGAGCGCACCGAAAACGTTTGCCATGGGTACGTGCAGTGATTCGGCCTTGGTTCGGTCGATGTTCAGGTAGAGCTGCGGGCTGGTCATGCTAAATGGCGTTATCAGATTTCGCAGCGCAGCTTGTGAATTTCCCGCCTCTACGAGTGCCTTGGTAGCTTGCTCGACTCCTTTCAGCCCGAGGTATCCGCCGCGGTCCTCGACCATCATCTGAAAGCCTCCGGTTTGGCCTAATCCTCGAATGGGAGGCGGGATGATAAAAAGTGCCTGGGCTTCCTCAAGTCCGGCCAGTTCCCGGTTTAAATTGGCTATGATCACGTCCTGGTTCAGGGCGCTCCCCCGCACCTTCCAATCCTGAAAATTGACGAATGATGATGAAATGTTGGGGCTGTTTGCCCCATCCAAAACGGAGTAGCCTCCAATTGTCACCCACGCCGAAATGCCGGGAATTCGTTTGAGGATGGCGTTCACTTTGACGGCCAACTCACGATTGCGTGGCAGTGATGAGCCTTCCGGCAGGCGGGTAAACAAAATCCCATATCCCTGGTCCTCGGTTGGGAGAAATCCGCTCGGCCGGCTGAGAAACTGCCAGAAGGAGATGATGATTATGATGATGAATACCATTAACATCATGATCGGCCGTTTCACCATGTTGACAACCAGCACCATATAGACGTCGGTCATCCATTGAAAAAGCCTGTTGAAGGCGCGGTAGATGAAATTAGGGGGCTTTTTGCCGTGCGGTTTCAACCACAAAGCGCACTGGACCGGTTTCAGGGTAAGGGCGTTGATAGCGCTTATTACCGCAGTTGAAGCGATAACGAGCGCAAACTGGCGAAATATTTGCCCGCTTATTCCCGGGAAAAACGCGGCCGGCAGAAAAACCGCAACCAGGGCAAGCGTGATTCCCATGATCGGTCCCGTCAATTCCCGCATTGCCCTGATGGTGGCTTCCCTGGGCGCCATTCCTCGTTCTATGTGGTATGAGGCGCCCTCAACGACAACGATTGCGTCGTCGACTACGATGCCGATGGCCAGAATGAGAGCGAAAAGCGTCATCAGGTTAACGGTAAATCCGAGTGCGGCGATTGCGATGAAAGCGCCAATGATAGTTACCGGTACGGTTGTAGCGGGAACGAGCATCGCCCGGAAGCTTTGGAGGAAAAGGAGCACTACGATCAGCACCAGGATAGCGGCTATGAAAAGAGTTTCATATACCTTTGAGATGGCTTGGCGGACAAACTGGGTCGTGTCATAGCGGGTTGCCCATTTCAGCCCGGGGGGAAAAGTTTTGCTCATATCGGCCATTGCTTTATAGATGCTGTCGGCGACCGTAATGGCGTTTGCGTCCGGAAGGGCGAAAATCGGGATCAGCGACGTTGGGTGGCCGATATAATACGCGAAATTACTGAAGCTCTGCTGGCTCAGCTCCACTCGGGCTATATCGCGCAGACGAACGGTCTGCGGGGCTTGGTCGGTTGCCGTCTTGACGATTATATTTTCAAACTGGGCCACGTCGGAAAGGCGGCCGAGCGTGTTGATCGTAAGCTGGAAGGGTTGATCCTTGGGTATGGGGGGCGCGCCAAGCTGACCTAATGCGACTTGATCGTTTTGTCCCTGAATGGCGGCCTGCACGTCAACAGTCGTAATCCCCAGCGAGTCGAGCTTGAGTGGGTCGAGCCACACTCTCATGCTGTAAGGCCCGGCGCCGAAAATTCTCACAAGGGCGACGCCAGGAAGCCGGGCCAGCGGGTTCTGAAGATTTATGACCGCGTAATTTGAAAGGAAAATCTCACTGAACCGGTCATCGTCTGCATATAGGCTCACCACCAGCAGGATATTGGGAGAAACTTTCCTTATGGTCACTCCCTGTTGCTGAGCGCCGCCCGGAAGCTGGGCAAGGGAGCTGTTTACGAGGTTTTGGACAAGCGCAAGAGAAGCGTTGAGATTGGTCCCGACGTCGAAGGTGATCGTAAGCGTATAAGAGCCGTCGCTGCTGCTGGCCGACGACATGTATATCGCGCCCTCGACCCCGTTGACGGCCTGCTCGATAGGAACGCCGATGGTTTCGGCGACCACCTGGGCGCTTGCTCCGGGGTATCGCGTCGTAACCTGTATTGTTGGCGGAACGATCTGCGGATATTGGGCAACCGGGAGGCCGTATAAAGCGACCAGGCCGATTATGATCGTGACGAAGGCGATCACGTTTGCGAAAATAGGCCTGTCAACGAAAAACTCTGAGATCATTTGCCTGCCCCTTGACCGGGTTTTTCCGCCGCGCTCTGTGGCTGATTGCGTTCGGGAGTAACCTGCCTGCCGGGAACCGCTTTGAGCACACCATTTGTAACGACCCACTCATCCCCGGTAAGGCCTTCCTCGATCACATACCAATGATTTTTCAGAGCGCCGGTCTTAACGTTACGGCGTTCGACCGTATTACTCTCATTCACTATCAGCGCATAATTCCCCAACTGGTCGTAGTTCACTGCAGACTGCGGAATGAGAATGGCGGCGTTCTTTTTCCCGACCGGCAGCCTGACCCTGGCAAACTGGCCGGGCAGCATTTTGCCGTCCGGGTTTGGAAAAACTCCTCTTACAAGCAGTGTCCCTGTTGACGTGTTTACCGTACTCGATGCGAAATCAAGATATCCTTCGTGTGGATATCCTTCTTCATTGACCTGGCTCATGAAGACAGGAGTCTTTGCTGCCCTTGCGGCTGAGTTGGAGGACTTGAACGAAGCAGTTCTTGCATCCCGCATATGAGGCGGAATATCGGTTTCGGAGATGTTGAAGTAGAGATACAGAGGGTCGATTTGGGTCAATTCGGCCAAAACAGTACTGGTTCCTCCGGAGCCTACGAGGTTTCCGGGGTCCACAAGCCTCCTGTCGATACGCCCCGTGAAGGGGGCGACTACCCAGGTATATCCGAGATTGAGCTTTGCAAGATCGCGCTGCGCTTCAGCCGAAAGCAGACCGGCCTGTGCCGTGTCGCGCTGATTACGCCAATTTTCGACATCCGTATCAGCGCCGGCTTTTTGCTCGTAGAGTTTGGTGAAACGTGCGAATTCTGTTTTGGCGTGATCGAGCAGGGCTTTTTGAGTTTGAACGTTGCCTTCGGCCTGCTGCAGCATTGCAAAATATGTGTTTTGCTGGATGAGGAAAAGTAACTGATCTTTCTTCACCACATCCCCGTCGCCGAAGTAAACACCGTCCAGATAGCCTTCTACACGGGCGCGGAGCTGCACAGTGTTGACGGCCTGTGTATTGCCGCTAAATTCCAGGTAGTCTACAATATCTTCCCTTACGGGCTGGCTTACGGTAACCTTCGGCGGAGGAGGTGGGGCGGATTGCTGCTTTTGCGTGCAGCCCGGGGAAAAAAGCAGGATTAAACTGAGTAACGCGGCGGCGGCCGTTTTTTTCATTCGCGCCAAAGTCGTAGGCGGCCCACAGTACGATAGGGAGAAAATATCGATCCCCGTGGTCGGAGCGGCTTTAGAAAAGGGGAGAGCAACACTCGGATACTCGTATTCAAAAAGCTCAGACGAGAAAGATTGCGTAGACTTGGCGACTGATATCATAATTTCTCCAGACGCTGCTGGTGTTTCTCCGGACCTGGCAGCCGGTCTTTACCAGTCCGGACTGCGAATATCGGATCGACTCCCGGAAGAAGGCATGTAAACAGTCGGGGAAAGCAGATCGCCCCAGTTAGTACGCCTTGCCATAATTTCTTTTATTTGAGGTGGGAGGATGTCCTCTCCCTGCCTGATTTCCCATCCGCCGCCAAGCGCCCTGTAGACCCCCACCAGGTTTAAGGCGATATTACCTATCGAGGTCGCAAGATTGTCCTGGGAAGTGAGCAGTGACTGCTGGGCGGTGAGGACGGTCGTAAAATCCGTGCTGCCCTGGCTGTACTGAATGAAAGCCAAATCCATCGAATGCTTTGCCGCCGTTGCGCTGAGCGCAAGGCTTTCCGCGTTTTCCTGGTACCGCAGAAACCCTGCCAGAAAGTCTTCGACCTCCTGTTGCGCCTTCAGCACCGTGTTTTGGTAGGAAAGCAAAAGCTCCTGGAAACGCGCATCCTGCGCTCGAACGTTATTGGTTATCCTGCCGTAGTTTAGAAGGTTCCATTGAACAGAGGGGCCGGCGCTTGCCGCCGCCGCTGCGATGTTGAACATTTCTGTGAGCTTGGTTCCTGCATAGGTCGTGGACTGAAGGCCCAAAGTGCCCCCAAGTGAGAAAGCGGGATACAGGTCAGCTTTGGCAACCCCGATTTGCGCACACTGCGCGGCAGCCTGAAGTTCTGCGCTGCGAACGTCAGGACGGCGCCTGAGCAGGTCGGCGGGAATCCCGACAGCAACATGGGGTGGAGGAACTGGAATCCCCGAGGAGCCGCTGAGGATATCCGAAAGGTTATCGGGTGGGATGCCAATCAGCACGCTGAGAGCGTCTTTGTTCTGCCTTAGCTGTGCCTCCAGGACCGGGATAGCTGCTTTGGTGTTGAAAAGAATCGTTCTTGCCTGTTCTACGTCACGCTCTGAGGTTGCGCCGCCGTTGAAACGGGCCTCTGCTAACTTGAGGCTTTCTGTCTGGACTTCCAGGTTTTGCTGCGCGATCTCGATCCGCTTCTCAAGGGTCCTTATCTGAGTGTAAGAATTAGCCGCATCGGCAGTAAGACTCACGAGCGCGCTGTCATAATCGGCAACGGTTGCTCGAAGGTTTGCGTCGGCCGATTCGACTGCTCTTCTGAACCTTCCCCAGAAATCAAGCTCCCAGGCTACGTTCAAGTTCATCTGGTCCTGCCAGAAACTGTATTGGACAGGGACCTGTTCTGCAATAGACGCCGCCGATGTGGCAGAATATTGGCTGTACCTGTTGAACGTCAGCGACGGGTTAAACTGCTGAGTTTGAGGGTAGAGTTTTCCCACCGCAATGCCGAGCTGAGCCCTGGCCTCCAGAACTCTGAGAGCGGCAACTCTTAACGAAAGATTTTCACGATAGGCCCTGTCAATTACGCAGTTCAGAGCCGGATCGCCGAACGTTTCCCACCATGCGCGGTAGTTTGCCGGCTCGCTTTTCACACGTTCATCAGCGGCTTCCAGCCAGTTTGATGAAACTGAAGCCGCCGGAGGCTTGAAATCCGGCCCAACCTTGAGGCAGCCCGCCATTAGTAAGGAAATTGTAACCGGCATAAAGGACAGGAGAACGATTTGCCTCTGTAATGTCATAACCTTAGACTTTAAATCCGAAGCGATTGGCGTCAACGGTCAAAAGCGCTGAGCAGGGATTGCCTGGCTCTGTTGCGCTGATCTTGTCCGGGGCTGATCCGAGTTTGCCACAGGCGGCAATAATACAGGGAATTGAATGCAGGACAAGGTAAAAAAGAGACCATCCGACGAATTTTCTTTTATGCTTAAAGTAGAACCTGCAGATGTCACGGTAAACGATTGGATTCTGCGGCTCCTCTTCAATTCCACGGTAGCCGGGTGATTTTGGTATCGCTCATAATTCTTTCACGGTGGACGGGACGGAGGACAAAATTATGACATACCGTGCTGCCGAATATTCCGGGACCCACTGCTCCGCCAAATGCTAATCCGGTTTCCATACTGCCCTTTGAAAAAGTGTGCCCGATATCATCTCCTAATGGCCTATTGCGCAGATGGCATGCCCCCACGTTGCGCGTATAGCTGTCAGCTTACCGTGGCAACGCCCAAAATTCAGCGGCTGGTTTCGGTAAAAAAATCTCAGCTCGATTGATGGACTTTCTGGCGAAGTCTTATTAGAAGGGAGTCAAATGATTGATTGGCCAAGATCGAACCGAACTGACCCCGGTAGTTATCGACGAAGCTGATTCCCTCGACTACCACGTCATAAACTTGCCACTGTCCCCCATCCCGGTGGAGTCTGTATTCGATCGAGATGTAATTATCGCCCTGATAAAGAATGTGAGTTTTGACCAGGGCGTGGTCCCCATCCAGTTTTTCAGAATCGTAGAAGACCCGTTCGTTGGAGCCTGTACAATTCTCGATCCGGTTAATGTAGGTATTGAACAGAAGCTGTTTGAAAAGTTGGGCGAATTCCTGGCGCTTCTCAGGGGATTGCTCTTTCCAGGGGCGGCCCAGCGCTCTTTTGGCCATTTCCTCGAAGTTGAAATATTCGTTCACTATAACCAGGATCTCATCCTTCCTGTGCCGCAAAGAGGGCGCCTGCCTGCTTTGAGACTCATGCAAAATCTGGATGACCCTTTCCGTGCCGCTCTGTATGAGGACCATGGGGTTCTCTTGGCCCGGGAGAGCGGAGGGAATAAATTGGGCAGAGACAAACAGCAACAGGACCCCCAGTACGAAGAAAAACTTACCTTCTTTCAATCGCCACAACACTGCTTCCCTCCTTCAGCATATTGTCGATATTTCGGCAGATTGACCCCTCGGAGCAGGTACTGCAATTTTCTTGGGATTTTCCCTCTTTGGAGACCTAACGAGGGAGAATTATCCATCCGAGAATGCCCATTAATAAGAATCCGGCGATTATCAGAATGAGTGCTGCCGGAATTGCTGCAACCTCCATCTTGATTGTGAACCCTGCCTTTCTCCAGAACGACATATCAAAATCAGTTACTATGACTTCGTGTCGCTCGTTCATCTTGTTACTCCTCCTGGTAAGACATTCATCATCATGGCTTTTTCATATTTGTGGCCGTCTTATTCGAACTCATTTCCACTGTGCCGCCGTGTTCAGCTCTTCCTGCTCAATCCATAACGTGTGGCTTATCAGTCCGAGATCTCCGAGCGCCGAACTCATCTCTTTGCCTAAAATGCTCCCGGACTCAGAGTCGGACTTCCACTGAAGATGGATGCTGATATCGGTCGCATATCTCGCACTGCAAAACACGGTCCAATTCAACAGCTTTTCGTCTGCAATCGATTGGAATGTTTGCCTGCAGATCTCGAAGACCTTTCGGGCTTCGATAATCCCAGCCGTGCGAATGCTTATCATCTCAAGCCGGATCATGCCGTTCTTCCTAGCGGGGCTCCTGTTCGTCATTCCGGCGGAGGCCGGAATCCAGGCATTTTCTGCAACTAGTCCTCAACCGGACCCCAGCGCCTGAACTCCCGAAGCTGTGGAGGTCGCACGAACCGGCCTTGGCTCTTAAGCGGGCAGGATGGGGAGCTGGGGAAGCACGGTGAGTCTGCCAAAGAAGTGGCAGATCCGCACGACCTCCATCCTGGAATAGAGCCATACTTGTGCCAAAGTATTTTATTTATTAAATTCAGATACATAGTGAATTCATTCGCTATAATTCACTATATATGGCATATAATTCGTTAAATAGCGTTTAAGCGTTATATATCGTGAATTTCTTTTACCGGCATAGGAAAGTCCGCGAGGGGGAGACCCGGGAATGAAGTTAGATGAGAATGAGTTTTTCCGGCAGGCAACTCTGAGAATCTGCAGCAGCCTGGATATCGAAAAAGCCCTGTTCAACTGCCTGCAATACATTCGATTATTTATGCCCGCCTCCTTGATATCTCTCGGCCTGTTCGAACCAAGCACCGGGGTCCTTCGGAGCCTTGCAATCGTGGATCATGCCGGAAGTAAAAAATCTGTGCCTCCTACTCAGTTGTCCAGGGAAGCCATCCAAGAGATTGAAGCCGATGAGGGGTCACGCGATGTCAGGGTTCTCGACCGAGGGTTAAAGCCTTCAGTAGTAAAGATCCTCCGCCCCTACATCGACCTTTCGAACCATTCTGCTCTTGCCCTGGGACTTGAGATCGAAGACAAGCGCCTGGGCACGTTCGCCATACTGGCTGAAGGAAAGGCGAGGTTCACCAAAGCGCATGTCCACATGATGTCACTTTTGCGGGAACCCTTTGCGATAGCTATGTCCAATGCGCTCCGCTACGAAGAGGTTGTGAAGCTCAAAGATATAGTCGACGCAGAAAATCGGGAACTAAGCCGGGAACTGCGGCATTTTTCAGGCGACGAAATCGTTGGGGCTGAGTACGGCCTGAAAGCAACAATGGAGATGGTGCGGCAGGTAGCCCCGCTAAACAGTCCGGTCTTGCTTCTTGGGGAGACGGGAGTCGGCAAGGAAGTTGTCGCCAATGCGATTCATTACACTTCATCCAGCAGAGGCGGGCCGTTCATCAAGGTTAACTGCGGCGCCATCCCGGAGAATCTTCTGGACAGCGAACTTTTCGGACATGAAAAAGGTGCGTTTACCGGGGCGATTACCCAAAAAAGGGGACGCTTCGAGCGGGCCGATAAAGGGAGCATTTTTCTCGACGAAATAGGAGAATTGCCGCTTCAGGCGCAAGTCAGGCTTCTTCGTGTTCTGCAGCACAAAGAGATCGAACGGGTGGGCGGGACGAAGAGCATTCCGGTGGATGTCCGCATCATTGCCGCAACCCACAAGAGTATGGAAGAAATGGTCCGGTCAGGAGCGTTTCGGGAGGACCTTTGGTTTCGGCTCGATGTATTTCCTATTACGATCCCCCCATTGAGGCGCCGTAAAGAGGACATTCCAGCCCTGGTCCATCATTTTGTTGAAAGAAAGTCAAAGGACCTCAAAATCTACCCCCCACCTTCGGTTTCCGCCGAAGAGGTCGAGCGCCTGAAGGCTTATCACTGGCCCGGCAATATACGGGAACTGGAGAACCTGATCGAGCGCGAGCTTATCCATAAACGGGGCAAGGAAAAAAACGGGCGGCTGACGTTCGGACATTTCGATGTACCGAAGAAGACTGACGATCTTGGTATGCCGCACGACGGGGACCGCAGCATGCTTTTTCTTAACGAAGCCATGTCGCGGCACATCCGCCAGGCGCTTCAAATTTCCAATGGCAAAATAAGCGGCGCCGGGGGGGCCGCCCAGCTCCTTGGAACCAATCCCAACACCCTCAGAAGCCGAATGAGAAAATTGGGCATTTCCTTTAAATACAGAGCGCGATGACCTGTGCAGCTTAACAGTGCGTTGAACAATACGGATTTCTGAGCATATTCCATCTTAGACGAGTGCAGATAACATCTTGAGCTGAAAGAGAGAGGATATGAGCAAATACATGCAGATAGACGTCAGGCTTCTCCCGGCTTACGGGGAGGGCGGCTTGAAGAAAGCGTTCCCCGGCCTTTTCAAATTGTTGAGTGATAGCGGCTACGATCTGGTCATCGAGAAGGAGCCTTCGCTGTACGAAATGGTCGAGGTGATGATTAGAATCAAAAACGATCCGCACGTTCGCGAGGACTGCAAAAAACCAATAATCCGGAAACTTAACGAGTTGATAAAAGTGCGCGACCAGGCGCGTGAATCGTTTCTGGCCCTCCGGCTCAATGAGTTGGATCGGTTTTTATACAGGCTGGAGGACCTGTTCGGAGATCTTTAGGGCTTGGGAACCGTGACCGCCGGCCGGATTCTCGACGCTCTCCCTTCCCGGCCTGTCGATGATCGCTGTCCATGACCGGAGGCGGGTGGCCGCAGAGAGGCCGGGGCTCTTGTTCGTCATTCCGGCGGAGGCCCATAGCCGTCAACTTAAGAGTTGACAGGCAGAACATTCGTCTGCCGCACCCTTTTCTCGTGCCTCCTTCGTGTTCTTCGTGCTCTTCGTGGTTGCTAGCTTAGAATGATTTTCTCACCACGAAGGAGGAGCGCAGCGGGGTGAAGAGCACGAAGGTTCTGCCGAGCCTGCCCTGGGTATCTCGCGGAGCGTGGAGATAAAAGCACCACATAGCGCCTTACAGCCGCTTGACATTAAAGCAAGCAGTTTCACCCCGCTGCGCTCCCTCTTCGTGATAAAGACAGCCTCGGTCAACCAAAACACAAAGGAGAAACGAAGAGGGAGCGCAGCGGGGTGAAGTGTTTGCCCCGACACATCCGCTAAAGTTGACGGCTATGGGCGGAGGCCGGAATCCAGGCATTTTCTGCAACTCGCGGGGCTCTTGTTCGTCATTCCGGCGGAGGCCGGAATCCAGGCATTTTCTGCAACTCGCGGGGCTCTTGTTCGTCATTCCGGCGGAGGCCGGAATCCAGGCATTTTCTGCAACTAATTAATTTTTTCTATTCACCATTCACTGCCTTGGGTGCTTGATCGAGGTCAAGAGATGACCGAAGAGCATTTTTCTCCGCGAGCCGGCGAACGATTTCGTCCCTTGCTTCCGGAGAAACATTTTCGATTATCTCCAATACTTCAGCCTGAAATTGCTCGACCGCCCGCATGTCGAAAAGTGCCTGGAAGATTTCGACCTGTAACTTAAGTTGCCCGCGGATCTCGGCCATGACTTTCAAAGCGAGTTCGCGGGGGTCCCTGAATTTATACCCCGCCTCACTTTGCTCGGAGTTCGCGGGTTGCGGATGGCGCGTGCAACTTGGCCAAACGGGACAATCAGATTGCCCAGCGCCGAATCGAAGATTGGTTTTTGACCCGTAACCCGTAACTCGAAACCCGTTGCCTGCCCCATTGTTCCGATGCCTGTGCATGCAAAAGTCAAGCAGCTCATTGGCATCCCGGTTGATCTTCTGGAGTTGATCGATAGCGTTGATTTCGCGGTCCACAATCTTGCGCGCAGAGCGGATCGCCACGTCTCTCGACACAGCGATGTTCAGCGCCTTGAGCCTCACGCACACCGTAGACTTGCTCACCCCCAGGTGTCTGGCCATGGCTCTTAAGGATAAACCTTTTCTAACAAGTTGTTTCAATTCAATGTCAGTGAATTTCAATGTTCCCATCCCTGAAACCCCTTTCGCAGTGAAATCCGGTCCCACCGCCCCGCCACCCGCCCCAATGGAAAATCACAGGAGAAGTCGCCCGAAGCCGAAGGCCTCGGGCAATCTGGCTGGCGGTCCCACCGCCCCGCCACCCGCCCCAGTGGAAAATCACAGGAGAAGTCGCCCGAAGCCGAAGGCCTCGGGCAATCTGGCTGGCGGTCCCACCGCCCCGCTTTAAGCAGCCCATGGTTTTCCAGGCCTCCGGCTTTGCCCGAGGTATCTGATTCAGACGGTATTCTACCTCGCAGTGGTTTAGACCTGCCAAACGGCAACGAGAAGCGGCAACGAAAACCGGCAATAGAAACGGCAACCATAAGCGGAAAAAAATAACTCCTCTTGGTTCTATCGCTTCGCGAGGGCAATAGAAACGGCAACCGTAAGCGGCAAAAAACAACTCCTCCTGGTTCTATCGCTACGCGAGGAATCGTGAATAACAGGGTAATCCTCCGGCTCTGCCGGCGGACTCGCAGAGTTTGACATTTCGGGGAGTCAGGTGTCATTCCGGCAGTGCTTAGGCCGGAATCCAGGTTCTTGTGTCTCGTCAGGGCCTTTAAAGGTATCGGTTGCCAATTTGAAGCGCTGGCTAAAGCTTGTATACCAACCTGCGAAAATCTGCCGGATTCCGGCTCAAAAGCGCCCCCGGAATGACGATGGCGCGGTAGTCAAAGACCATCAATCCCTTAATCCCTCAATCCCTCAATCCCCCAATCCCTCAATCCCTCACTTTTGCGCTTCGCCGGGACAGATTCACCGTGCAAAAAGCCTTTCATTTGGTCTATTTTATCGGCAGGCTTATAATTAGCGTCCATCTGGAAACTGCGGATGGAACGCTGGCTGTTTCCGATTCGAAAAGGAGGCATAATCTGTTCTCCACGCTCCGCGAGGCGTTTAGCCGGAACGTTTCCGTCATGGCAAGGAAATCGAGGTGTTGCGCGGAGGCGTACATCCGTGCCGCCTCGCGGGTGGGTGGGCTGTCGAAATCTCTGACTCGGTTTTGCCGCCGCCGAAGGTTTGAGTGGCCAAGTCGGCAGGCTTATAATTAATTTCCATTCACCACTCACGATTTACGGAGTATCCGGTGAGACGCGGGTTGGCAAATAGAATTCTAAGCACGGTCTCGAAGGAATCTGATGAAGGGGGTTCGTGGCGCTCGATCGGACTGCTCAAGCCCTACTTCAGAGGTCATCTTTTGAGGCTTGCAGGGGGCTTTTTGGCCCTTGTTCTCGTTGACCTGCTTCAGCTTTTTATTCCCCGAATTGTCAAGTATGCGGTGGATGCGCTTCAAAAGGGCGTTGCGACCCCGCGTGGCCTTTTGCAGTATGGACTCTATATCTTTTTGATCGCGATTGCGATTGCAGGCTTTCGATTTATTTGGCGTCAGCTTATCCTTGGATTTTCACGCATTGTTGAAATAGACCTGCGAAACCGGATGTTCTCCCATCTGCTTGCCCTCGATAAGGATTTCTTCCAGAAAACCACAACGGGTGAGGTGATGGCCCTTGCAACCAATGATCTTTCTGCGGTGCAGCTTGCAACCGGGATGGGGGTCGTCGCTTTTGTGGATGCGGTTTTCATGGGGCTGGCAGCGTTTGGTTTCATGCTATACATTCACCCGCTTCTGACCGTTATAGCCCTTGCGCCGATGCCTATACTCGTTTTTTTGACAAGGACACTGTCATCCCGCCTGCACGGAAGGTTCAAAAAAGTCCAGGAACAGTTTTCAGTTCTGACCGAATTTGTCCGCTCAACGCTGTCTTCCATTCGTCTGGTAAAAGCTTACAACCAGGAGGAGCATCAGGCCCTGCGCTTTGCCCAAATGAGTGAAACTTATGTGAGAAACAATCTCAAGCTGGCGTTTGTCTACGGAACGCTTTTCCCGATATCCGGCTTCATTGCGAACTCCAGCATGCTGCTGGTGCTGGTTTTCGGGGGACGTCTAACAATATCCGGGACTATTACGGCTGGGGATTTAGTCGCCTTCATAAGCTATCTTTTTATAATGACCTGGCCGATGATGGCTATGGGCTGGGTGGCGGACCTGTTCCAACGCGGAGTTACGTCTCTTGCCCGGATCGAGGCGGTTATGAGCGTCAGACCTTCTCTTTCCGAACGCGGCGCTGCGCCTTCTGCGTCGATCGGCCGAGGGGAAATCCGGGTGAGAGAGCTGTCCTTCAGGTACCCCGGGCAAGCCGAGCTGAGTCTAAAGGGAATAGACCTCCATATTCCCGAAGGAATGTTCCTGGGGATTGTGGGCCGAACCGGGGCAGGGAAAACCACATTATGCAATCTGCTGGCGCGGCTTTTTGCGGTTCCGGACGGGCGTCTCTTTTTCGACGGTTTCGATGTAAATTCCATCTCTATTAATTCGGTAAGAAGCGCAATTGCATACGTGCCTCAGGATGCGGGCCTTTTTTCCGATACCATAGCTTTCAATATTGCTTTCGGTACGCCGGAGGCTTCCATCGAGGAGATCGAAAAAGTTGCGAGGGCTGCCGCCATTCATGACGAGATAGCCGCCATGCCGCAAGGATATGAAACCAGAATAGGGGAGAAGGGAATAAAACTTTCCGGCGGCCAGCGGCAGAGAATTGCGATAGCGCGGGCGCTCCTTTTAAACCGGCCCGTAATTATGATTGACGATGGTCTTTCAGCCGTGGACATGGAAACAGAGCACGCGATAATCCGTTCTATTGCTTCCTACCTTGAAGGACGCACCTGCATAGTCGTGTCCCACCGGATAGCGCCTCTGGCAGACGCCAACCAAATCGTGGTAATGGAAAAAGGACAGGTTGTCGACCAGGGGCCGCACAATGAATTGATCGAGCGAAACGCCTTCTATTCGAGCATTTACAGGCATCAAACTTTGAGCGGCTATGCTGAGGACAGTCTCACTGGCGGTGAACAATGAATCACGATCAGGAAATTCTAGACGACGAACAAACACGCTACCTCAGCGACTTCAAACTGTGGGGGCGGCTGCTCAAATTCATAGTTCCCCAGTGGAAGTGGGTCCTTACGGCCGTTAGTCTCGCCTTTATCATTACCGGCGCAAGTCTTATGTGGCCCAGACTCGTCCAATTGGCCATCGACAAGTATATCCTCAACAATTCCCTGCCCGTCAACGATCGGATGAACGGGGTGACTTGGATCGCTATGCTTTTCCTGGCTGTTATCGTGGTCGGGTTTGTGGCGAATTTTTTCCAGGTTATCGCCCTCGAATGGGCCGGCCAAAGAATCATGCACTCTTTGCGCCTGCGTCTGTTCAACCATGTCATCAGCCTGAACCTCTCGTTTTTCAGCGCCCACAGGGTAGGCAGGCTGGTTACCCGGCACACAAACGATATCCAGAACATGTATGAGATGTTCACATCGGTCATCATTACGCTTTTCAACGAAGGAATCAGGCTTGTTGGCATCCTTTTGGTCCTGTTTTGGATGGATTGGAGACTTTCGCTCCTTCTTGCTCTCAGTTTTCCGCCGATGATCCTTATAACGCTGACTTTCGGTAAACTGAGCCGGCGGGCTTTCCGCAGAATACGCTCTCACCTTGCTGGAATTAACGCGTTTTTACAGGAAGCGGTCTCGGGGATGTCGGTTGTTCAGATCTTTCTGCGCGAAAAAGACGTGCGGGAGCGTTTCTCCCGCTTGAACGGAAAATATTTTGAAGCAGCGATGTACCAGATTCGGGTATTCGGTATTTTTGTGCCGCTGATCGAGGTCATGAGTTCGGTTACGCTCGCACTGATAATATGGTACGGCGGGGGCCAGGTCCTGAGAAACTTCATGACGATAGGAATCCTCACCGCCTTCATTTCCTATATGCGGCTCTTTTTCCAGCCCATTCGCGAGTTTTCTCAAAAATACACGATAGTGCAGTCCGCGATGACCTCGGCAGAGAGGATTTTTCAACTGCTCGAAGAAAAGGATTACATCCCGCAGGTAATCGATCCGGTAAGGATAGACGAAATCCGGGGGCACATCGAATTTCGCGGTGTGGTGTTCTCCTATGAGACAGGCCGGCCGGTCCTGAGAAACATCTCCTTCGAAGTGAAGCCGGGCAGCACTTTTGCCATTATCGGGGCAACCGGATCGGGAAAGACCACTATCATAAATTTACTGGAAAGGTTTTACGACCCGCAGCAGGGGAGCGTACTGTTGGACGGCGTGGATCTCCGCAGGTTCGAGCCGCACTGGTTGCGGGAACACATTGGGCTTGTGATGCAGGATATTTTCATAGTGCCGGGATCGATCAGAGAAAATATACTGCTTGACCGTGATCTGTCTGAAGCCGAGATTGGCCGCATCGTGGGTCTCTCGCAATTGGAGAGCCTGGTGCACAGTCTTCCACGGGGACTCGACACAACAATAGGGGAGGGCGGCATGGATCTCTCAGCAGGTCAGAAACAACTGCTGGCGTTTGCGCGAGTTCTGGCTCGGGACCCTAAAATCCTTATTCTGGACGAGGCAACTTCAAATGTGGATACACAAACGGAGATGTTGATCGAGCAGGCAATCAGGGCTGTAATGGCAAACCGGACGAGCATCATAATCGCACATCGGCTATCCACTATCAGGCGGGCAAATCAGATTATTATCATCGACCAGGGACGCATAGTTGAGCAGGGGACTCACGAAGACCTGATGGAGAAGGCCGGCCTTTACCATCACCTCCAGACGCTCGAAAACGGCATCTCCGTCGCATGATAGACTTATATAATACCCTTTGCGGCGTGTGAGCGCGTAGCGCGGAGGCCGGCCGCTCATTCTCGACAGCCCGCCCACCCACCCGCGAGACGGGGCGGTAGCGGGAGGCCTCGTATGATAGACTTATATAATACCCTTTGCGGCGTGTGAGCGCGTAGCGCGGAGGCCGACCGCACGGCAGGTCTATCACACGGGATAGGCGGGAGCGGGAGGCCTCGCAGGACCAGGTGCTTTACGGCTCCTGAGAACCAGTGCACATTAACTACGTCGAGATGATCGAGCCTGGTTGCTGCGGCGGGCGTATTTCAGATTTAGCATTAGCTGATTGATTATCTGTTGAAAAAACCGCTCAATTGTCGTAAATTGACAATGTGCGAGGGGTGCAATATGAGACCGGTAAACTTGGAAACACGTCTTATGAAGCGGATCGACCGCAAGCGCGGTGATGTATTTCTGCGCGCGGATTTCAGCGATATGGCCGGCTATGACCAGGTCGGCCGCGCCCTTCGTCTGCTGGTTGGGAAGGGCAAACTTCTGAAAATCGGCCAGGGCCTTTACACGCGCGCGGCGGCATCGCCTTTCGACGGGACCCCGGCGCCGGTGAAAGGGCTGCGCGCCCTGGCGAAGGAAGCGCTCGGCCGGCTTGGGGTGGAGAGCGCTCCCACGCGCTTTGAACAAGCCTATAATTCCGGACAGACAACTCAGGTGCCGGCGGGCCGGGTGGTCGCCGTCAGAAAGAGGGTGCGCCGCAAGATTGGTTATAACGGGACCTTCGTGAGTTTCGAACGTGCTTGACCGGCAGCTCATTCAGCGGATCGCCGGCGCATTCCCAACCGACGAAGTCCTGGTTGAGAAGGATTGGTATATCGTCCGCGCGATCGGGATGATCGCATCTCTCGATCATGCCGGCGCGACGCCGGTCTTTTCAGGCGGCACGTCGCTCTCGAAAGGCTGGGGCCTTATCAAGCGCTTTTCCGAAGATATGGACTTCAAGGTTGCCATGCCGAAAGCCGCGAGCGGCGCGGCAAGCCGCAACAAACGGCGGGCCTTCCGCGAGCGGTTCTCTCGGCCCTCACGGCGAACGAATTCGAGCTTTTGGGCGCGCCCCTGATCGGCAACGAGAGCCAGTTTTTCGCGGCCGACCTTGCGTATGAAAGCCATTTCGCGACAGGTGAAGGCCTCCGGCCGCACCTTCGTGTCGAGATGTCCTTTCACGCGCCGGCGCTGAAGCCGATTAACCGGCCGCTTCAGTCGCTGATCGCGCAGGCGCAAAAACAGCCTCCCGAAGTTTCAGGCTTTCCCTGCATCGACCCCATAGAAACCGCCGCCGACAAGTTGAGCACTCTCGCCTGGCGCGTTTGCGCACGCAAAAGAGGCGGCGCGGACGACGACCCGACGATCATCCGGCATCTTCATGACCTGGCAGCGCTTGAAGGCACCGTCGCGGGGGCATCCGGGTTTGCGGCCCTGGCGCAAAAGACAGCGGAAGACGACACCGGACGGGGAGGGCAGGGCGTGCCTTCAAACCCGAAGGAACGCTTCGCCGCCATGCTCGAGTTTCTGCATAATGACGAGCTGTGGGCTTCCGAGTATGAAACATTCGTGCTGCAGGTGTCGTTTGCCGGACCCGGCGAAACGATCAGCTTTGCCGAAGCCTTCGCGGCCACACGGAGGCTGGTAGCGTCGGTTTACAAAGAGGGAAGCGCATGACGAACGGCAATGAAGCTTGCTCGCGTCTGGTGATCGCATGCTCTTTGTGTTGTTGAGAAAAACGTTTGGATCATTGGTTTGAGGCGCTTTATGAAAAAGAGAAAATTACTTATTGTAGCCGGAGCTGGCGCACATTCTTCTTCCGCCTCCGTGGCGCGTACAACCCGGCGAAACACCACTCCAAGATTGCCCAGCGCCAGGCCGGAGGCCGCGCGTACAACCCGGCGAAACACCACTCCAAGATTGCCCAGCGCCGGGCCGGAGGCCGTCAGTCCTGTGTCTTCACCCCCGCTTCCCGCTCCTCCAGAGGGTCCTTCTTCATCACTCATCACTCATCACTCATCACTCATCATTCCTCTGTCCTCCGCCTTCCGTCCTCCGTCCTCTGTCCTCCGCCCTCAGCCCAAGCTGTTCTTTCTTCGCGGCTTCGCGTGAACCAAAGGGGCTTGATAATTCAGCCCGGAGTTAGTCCCGCGCCTCGCGGGACGCCGCTTTTACTCAGTCCTCAGCACTCAGCCCTCAGTCCTGCTCCCCGCCCTCCGCCCAGGCTGTTCTTTCTTCGCGGCTTCGCGGCTTCGCGTGAACCAAAGGGGCTTGATAATTCAGCCCGGGGTTAGTCCCGCGCCTCGCGGGACGCCGCTTTTACTCAGTCCTCAGCACTCAGCCCTCAGTCCTGCTCCCCGTCCTCCGCCCAAGCTGTTCTTTCTTCGCGGCTTCGCGGCTTCGCGTGAACCAAAGGGGCTTGATAATTCAGCCCGGGGTTAGTCCCGCGCCTCGCGGGACCCCGCTTTTACTCAG
>Ga0187849_1001285_pt1 | contig 28103 bp, 28 predicted proteins | sample June2016WEW_4_10_2_FD_132412 | JGI IMG/M metagenome (GOLD analysis project Ga0187849, IMG submission 132412) | Peatland microbial communities from SPRUCE experiment site at the Marcell Experimental Forest, Minnesota, USA - June2016WEW_4_100 | ecosystem: Environmental > Terrestrial > Soil >...
AGCGAGGACGTCCTCCACGCCGCCAACTCCGGCACCACGCTGCGACTGCTGGCCGGTCTTCTCGCCGGGCGGCCGTTCCTTACCGTCTTGACCGGCGACGAATCGCTGCGCACCCGGCCGATGGCTCGCGTCGTCGAGCCGCTGCGCCAGATGGGCGCTCAGGTGTGGGCGCGCGAAGGCGATACGCTGGCGCCGCTGGTTATTCGCGGTGGACGACTGCGCGGCATTCGTTATCATTCGCCGGTGGCAAGCGCGCAGGTGAAATCGGCGGTCCTGCTGGCAGGTCTTCAAGCGGAGGGCGAGACGCTATTTGCGGAGCCGGCGCAATCGCGCGACCACACTGAGCGGCTGCTACGGGCGATGGACGCCGATCTCAAAGAAGATGGACGTATGCTGCGATTGCGTCCGCTGGAGCGAGAGCTGACGCCGCTGGACCTCTCGGTTCCCGGCGACTTCAGTGCCGCGGCTTTCTGGCTGGTCGCGGCCGTGCTGCATCCGAACGCGGAGGTGACGCTGCGTGGCGTTGGCGTGAACCCGACGCGGACCGGGCTGCTCGACGTGCTGCGGGAGATGGGCGCGGACGTCATTATAAGCGACGAACGGATGGAAGGCGGGGAGCCCGTCGCAGACGTGCGCGCGCATTCCAGCAGACTAAGGGGCGTCACCGTTGGCGGCGAGACGGTGGTGCGGCTGATCGACGAGGCGCCGGTGCTGGCGGTTGCCGCCGCGCTGGCGGAGGGCCGGACGGAGCTGCGCGACCTTGGCGAGTTGCGCGTAAAGGAATCGGACCGGGTAGGCCTGACGGTGCAGGAGTTGCGGCGGATGGGCGCGAGTATCGGAGAGGAAGGCGACGCACTGGTCATCGAAGGGGGAAAGACCCTCAAGGGCGCGGCGTGCGACAGCCATGGCGACCACCGTTTGGCGATGGCGCTGGCGGTGGCGGGGCTAGTCGCGGGAGGAGAGACGGTCATCGAGAACGCGGAAGCGACCGACGTGTCGTATCCGGGCTTCTGGCGCGACCTGGAGGCGCTGTCACAATCGTCATGAGCGTGAACGAGCCGAAGCCGATTCTGCTGGTGATCTCCGGGCCTTCCGGCGTCGGCAAGGACGCGGTGATGGCCCAACTGCGAGAGGCGCTGCGCGAGGCGGAGTACGTCACTACGGTGACGACGCGTCCACCGCGGCCGGGCGAGCGCGACGGCGTCGATTACCGCTTCCTGACGGATGACGAATACGACCGCCTGATCGCTGAGGACGGTTTCCTAGAGAGAGCCTCGGTGTACAGGCACCGCTACGGCGTACCGAAGAGCGATGTGCGGCAGGCGCTGGCGCGAGGGGAGGACGTCGTGGTTCGCGTGGACGTGCAGGGCGCCGCAACGATAAAGCGGCTGATGCCGGAAGCGGTGCTTGTCTTCCTGGCGCCGGAATCGGACGCGGAGCTCGAGCGCCGGCTGCGCGAGAGGGCGACGGACAACAGTGCCGACATTCGCATACGCCGCGATACGGCTGTGCGGGAGATGGCACAGGAGGACGCGTTCGACTATATCGTCGTGAATGCGGAGGGCCGGCTGGATGAGGCGGTGGACCGCATCGTCGCCATAGTAGAGGCGGAGAAGCGGCGCGCCGGCCGCTCACACGCCGCCCGCTGATCGCCCCGCTTCGCCGCTTTTTCTCCTCATCGTTCTACTTCAGGAAACTGTCTTTAGTAGAAGATATCTGGTGATTTGGTTCGCTTGTTTTAAAAAACAACTTGGTGCTACAGTTCACAAGCCGGAGCCACCCCCGAACGTGAGGCGAATCTGATGGGCGGTCTTCCGCCGGCGTTGCGTCTGGTTGGCATCGGTTGGTACGTGGCCTTTTGCATCACGGCGGGCGTTCTAGGCGGCGTGTGGCTGGACGGTAAGTTCGGCACAAATCCGTTCCTTACGCTGGCCGGGTTGTTCGCTGGACTGGTCATCGCTTTCTTCGGCGGCTACCGAATGTTGATGGACGTGATAGCAGTGGTAGGTCCGAAAAAGAGGGGCTGAGTTGGGCAAGCTCAAACTGTACCTGATCATCGCGGTCGTCTTCGTGGCCATGCTGATTGGCTTCCTGTCGCTGCGGTCGGCGCGGCCGATCGTAGAGCTGAAGGCGGAAACGCTTTCACGAATCGGGCACTTCGCCATCTCGCTCGGCCCGCTTCCACTCTTCACCGACGGATACCCGATTTCGAATACGATGGTGACCGCCGGAGTCGTGATCGTCCTCCTCATCGCCTTCGGCTACTTCGCGACGCGGAAGATGAGCCTTGTGCCGACGGGCATTCAAAACTTCTTCGAAATGATTGTCGAAGCGCTCTACAACATGGTCGTCGGGACGGCGGGGGAGAAGCACGCGCGGCGCTTTTTCCCGGTAATCGCGACAATCTTCCTCTACGTCGTCGCGGCCAACTGGTTCGGGCTGCTTCCCGGCGTTGCCACGATAGGCAAGATTGAGCCCTTCGGCGGCACGCAAGCCGCGGTTGTGGACAAGGCCAACGTGTTCAACAAGGTCGCCGGCGTGAACATGATCCTGCCGGGGTTTCCCTCCTGGCCGCCGCACGAACCCGACAGCCTTGAGTTGAACGTGACTTCCACCACAACAACGCAAGATATAGCAACGCAGGTGCAGGCGCAAACGAAGGACCTCAAGTCGAACCAGAAGGCCGGGGAGCTTGTCCCATTCCTGCGCAGCATCAACACGGACCTGAACGCGACGCTGGCGCTGGCGATAATGTCGGCGATATTTGTCGAGTTCTGGGGAATAACGTCGCAGGGCTTCTTCAAGTACGCCGGCAAGTTCTTCAACTTCAAGGGCGGGCTCATCGGCTTCTTCGTCGGAATACTGGAGTTCATAGCGGAACTCGCACGGCTGCTCAGCTTCACCTTCCGTCTCTTCGGCAACATTTTCGCCGGGGAGATGCTGTTCCTGGTCATCCTGTTCCTGCTCCCGGTAATCGCGCTCGACCTGGTCTACGGTCTGGAGTTGTTCGTCGGGCTGATCCAGGCGTTCATCTTCGCGATGCTGACGCTTGTATTCGGCGTCATAGCTGTCACCTCGCATGAGGAAGGCGGCGATAGCCATGAGCACGAGCCGGCGCTGCCCGCGTAGGCAGGCAGAGTTCGGTGGTTGTTGTCTGAACGTAGGTTGCAAATAGTGATAGGACTTAGGGAGGAGTAAATGGACCTGATTAGTCTTCTTCCAATGCTGGCAATCGACGACGGCGGAATGCGATTCATTGCCGCCGGAATAGCAATTGGGTTCGGCGCCCCAGGACCGGCCCTTGCCATCGGAATGCTCACGGGCAAGGCAATGGAAGCCCTGGGCCGTAACCCGGAAGCACAACCGGTAATCACGACGAACATGATCTTGGGCATCGCCTTCGCGGAAGCCATCGCGATCTACGCGTTGGTCGTGGCCGTCATGATCGGGTTCGTGTTCTCGGCGACGTAAGTAACAAAAGGAACGTCTCGTGGATTTCGTCGTCTTAGGTATCAGCGCTCTAGGCATCAACCTGCCGGGATTGCTTGCGCAACTCATCGGCTTCTCCATCCTTCTGGCGGCGATGCGGATGATAGCGTACAAACCGGTCCTGCGCATGATGGACCAGCGCTCGCAACGCATCAGGGAGGGCCTCGAAGCGGCGGAGAGGATGAAGGAGCAGGCGACACAAGCCGACGTCACCGTCCAGAAGCGATTGGAAGAGGCGCGCCAGGAGGGCCAGGGGCTCATCGGCCAGGCGCAGCAGATCGCCAACCGCATCCAGGAGGAGGCGCGGCAGGCTGCTCAGACAGAGGCGGAGTCGCTCCTGACAAGGGCGCGCAACGAGATCGCATTGGAGCGCGATGAAGCCATCGCCCAGATACGCCGCGAGTTCGGCGACCTGACGATAACGGCCGCCGAGAAGGTCATCGGGCAGTCCCTGGACAGAAAAGCCCACGAGCGCCTGATCGAGGAAGTGCTCGCCCAGTCGAGCTTCCAGCAGAGCGCGCAGCAATAACGCCTGAAGCCGTCGAAGCGAAAGTTTGACGAGCCGGCGTTAGCGCGGCGCGGAGGCATAGCATGATAGTCGAGGCAGCAGCCAAGCGTTATGCGAGGGCAGCTTTCTCGGTGGCCCTGGAGCAGGGCGACCCGAGGCGCTGGCTGGGCGATCTGAGCGAGCTGAGCGAGCTCGTCGCGCGGTTCGACGCCGCGGCGGTGCTTCAGAGCGACCGGGTGCCGGACGCCGAGAAAGACCGTCTCCTGAAGGCGGCCCTTCCCGATGTCGCGCCCAGCGTACTGAACCTGGCGAGACTGCTGGTCGAGAAGCGCCGGATCCGCCTCGTCGAGCAGGTACAGTCGGAGTTCTCGGACCTTCTCGACGAGCACGAGGGCCGGGCGCGCGCGCTGGTCACGACGGCGGTGCCTCTGAGCGACCAGCAGACGGCGGAGGTGGCGGCGAAGCTCGGCGCGATGACCGGCAAGACGGTGAGCCTGGAGCAGGCGGTGGACCCGAGCATCCTGGGAGGGCTCGTCGCACGCATAGGCGATACGCTGATAGACGGCAGCACGCGCAGCAGGCTTCTTTCTCTGAAGAAGAGCCTGCGAGGTGGCGGCGGCTGGATACCGACCCTTGGAGAAAGCGCCGCCGAGAGCGGCTGAGTTGCATAGGAAGACACTTGCAACGGAGAGAGTGATATGGCAGTACGGCCCGAAGAGATAGCATCCATCCTCAAGCAGCAGATCGAGAACTTCGGCGCGTCGGTCACCGCCGTTGACGTTGGAGTTGTGATCGAGGCCGGCGACGGCATTGCCCGCGTCCACGGTCTCTCCAACTGCCTGGCGGGCGAGCTCGTCGAGTTCGACAATGGCGCCATGGGCCTGGCTCTCAACCTGGAAGAGGACACCATCGGCATAATGGTGCTGGGCGACTACACGACTCTCGGCGAGGGCGCGGAAGTGCGCTCGACGGGACGAATCGTGCAGGTGCCGGTCGGCGAGGCGCTTATTGGGCGCGTCGTCGACCCGCTGGGCAATCCTATCGATGGCAAGGGACCCATTGCGACGGATAGGATGCTTCCGGTAGAGCGCATCGCTCCCGGCGTCGTGGCGCGCCAATCGGTCGATACGCCGGTTCTCACCGGCATCAAGGTCATCGACGCCATCACGCCGATCGGCCGCGGACAGCGCGAGCTCATCATCGGCGACCGCACGACGGGCAAGAGCGCGCTGGCCATTGACACCATCATCAACCAGAAAGGTGGCGACCTCACCTGCGTCTACGTCGCGATCGGGCAGAAGGCGTCGAAGGTGGCGCAGACGGTGGCGCTGCTCGAGCAGCACGGCGCGATGGAGCACACGATTGTCGTCGCCGCCAGCGCGGCCGACCCGGCGCCGCTCCAGTACCTGGCCCCCTACTCCGGCTGCGCCATGGGCGAGGACTTCATGGAGCGGGGGAAAGACGCTCTCATTATTTATGACGATCTATCGAAGCACGCCTGGGCCTACCGGCAGGTATCGCTGCTGCTGCGGCGACCGCCGGGGCGCGAGGCCTACCCGGGTGATGTCTTCTATCTGCACAGTCGACTGCTGGAGCGCGCGGCGAGGCTATCGAGCGAGCTCGGTGGTGGTTCCCTGACGGCGCTGCCCATCATCGAAACGCAGGCGGGCGACGTCTCGGCCTATATCCCGACAAACGTCATCTCCATCACCGATGGCCAGATCTACCTGGAGACCGACCTGTTCAACGCCGGCATCCGGCCGGCAATGAACGCCGGTCTTTCTGTGTCGCGCGTCGGCGGCGCCGCGCAAAGGCGGGCGATGCGCCAGGTGGCGGGCCGCCTGCGTCTGGATATGTCGCAGTACCGCAACGTGCAGGCGTTCGCGCAGTTCGGCACGTCAGAGCTGGACGTGGCGACGCGGAACCAGCTCGAGCGCGGGCAGCGCGTGACGGAGGTGCTGAAGCAGCCGCAGTACGAGCCGATGAACCTGCACGAGGAGGTGGAAATCCTTTACGCCGCAACCAACGGCCTCTTGGACGACGTGCCGGTGAACAAGATCCGCGATTTCGAGTCGGCGTTCCATAAGTTCATGGCGAGCAGCCACTCTGAAGTGGGACAGCAGATCGAAGAGAAGAAGGAACTGACGCCGGAGATCGAGGAGGGGCTGAAGGCGGCCATCGGCGAGTTCAAGCAGACGATGCCCTACTAGGCATCCGCTATCCGTCGACAGAGAGACTGACGAGACAAAATGGCAACTATTCGTGAAATTCGCAGGCGCATCCGCTCGGTAACCAGCACGGCGAAGATAACGCGAGCCATGGAGATGGTGGCGGCGTCGAAGATGCGGCGGGCGCAGCTAAACGCGCTGGCCACGCGCCCCTACGCCGAAAAGATGCGCCAGATGCTGTCCGACCTGCAGGAAAGCCTCCAGAGCCAGCGACAGGAAGCGCCGCATCCGCTTCTGGAATCGCGCGAGGCCCAGAAGGTGGCGATAGTGCTCATCAGCACCGACCGCGGTCTGTGCGGCGGCCTCAACGCGAACCTCAACCGCTTCACGGCCGCCTTCGCGCTGGAGCACCAGAACCTGGAGGTGAAGACGGTGGCTGTGGGCCGCAAGGCGCGCGACTTCCTCGCTCGGACCGGCCTTCCCGCGATTGCCGAGTTCACCAATCTCGCCGACTACCCTTCGCTTGACGACGCCAGGCCGCTGGCCCGCGTTGTCATGGACGAGTACGTCTCGGGAGCTGTCGACCACGTCTACCTGGTGTTCCCGTTGTTCATCAACACGATGGTGCAGCGACCGGAGATGCGCCAGTTGCTGCCAATCCAGATCCCACCGCGGGAATCGACCATGTCGATCCAGTACATTTATGAGCCGTCGCCGCAGGAGGTGTTCGATGACCTGCTGCCGCGCTACGTTCAGCGCCAGGTGTACGAGGCGATCCTGGAAAAGAGCGCCAGCGAGCAATCGGCGCGCATGATCGCCATGCGCAGCGCCACAGACGCGGCGAACGAGATGGTGGATGATCTGACGCTTACGTATAACAAGGCTCGTCAGGAAACGATTACCAAGGAGCTGCTGGACCTGGTCGGCGGCGCCGAGGCCCTGAGATCGGCCGAATAGGACGGAGGTTTCACATGGCAACGGGCAAGGTTGTGCAGATTATCGGCACGGTGGTCGACGTGGAGTTCCCGCCGGATGAGCTCCCCCAGATCTACAATGCCGTTGAGATCGAGATGGGCACGGAGAAGCTCGTCGCTGAGGTGGAGCAACACCTGGGCAACAACTGGGTGCGCTGTCTGGCGATGGGCTCCACGGACGGCCTGGGCCGCGGCGCTAACGCCGTCGACACCGGCCAGGCGATAACCGTCCCCGTGGGTAAGGAAACGCTCGGCCGCCTGTTCAACATCACCGGCGATCCCATCGACAACATGGGGCCGGTCGAGGCGAAGGAGCGCAGCCCAATACATGCGATGCCGCCTTCCTTCGAGGAGCAGGCGACGACCGTCCAGATGCTGGAAACCGGAATCAAGGTCATCGACCTGATCACACCGTTCACGCGCGGCGGCAAGGTGGGAGCGTACGGCGGCGCCGGCGTCGGCAAGACCCTGATCATCCAGGAGCTCATCCGCAACATTGCCAGCGAGCACGGCGGCACCTCCGTATTCGCCGGCGTCGGCGAGCGCTCTCGTGAGGGCAACGACCTCTGGCAAGAGATGCGGGCGTCCGGCGTCATCGACAAGACCGTCCTTGTCTTCGGACAGATGAACGAGCCGCCGGGCGTGCGCGTACGCATCGGCCTCACCGGTCTGACGATGGCGGAGTACTTCCGCGACCGCGAGGGACAGGACGTTCTGCTGTTTATCGATAACATCTACCGCTACACGCTGGCGGGCATGGAGGTCTCGGCGCTGCTGGGTCGCATGCCGTCGGCCGTGGGCTATCAGCCGACGCTTTCGACGGAGATTGGCGACCTGGAGGAACGCATCACATCGACGAACAAGGGCTCCATCACGTCCTTCCAGGCGATCTACGTCCCTGCCGACGACTACACCGACCCGGGTGTCGCGACGACGTTCGGTCACCTGGACGGCGTCGTCGCCCTCGACCGCGCACTCACCGAGCAGGGGCTGTACCCGGCCGTCGACCCGCTGATCTCGTTCTCGCGTATTCTTGATCCCAACGTTGTTGGCGAGGACCACTACCGCGCGGCCCGCGGCGTCCAGCAAGTGCTGCAGCGCTACAAGGACCTGCAGGACATCATCGCCATCCTGGGCATGGAGGAGTTGTCGGAGGAGGACAAGCTGACGGTGCAGAGGGCGCGTCGAATCCAGCGGTTCCTGTCGCAGCCGATGTTCGTGGCGGAGCCGTTCACCGGCCGGCCCGGGCGCTACGTCTCGATCCGCGACACGGTGCGCGGCTTCAACGAGATCCTGGACGGCAAGCACGACGACCTGCCGGAGCAAGCGTTCTACATGGTCGGCACGATCGAGGAGGCGAGCGAGGCGGCGGAGAAGCTGGCTGCCGGCGCCCGCTAAAGGCGCGGCCCGCCGGAGGTGGGCGAGAGGAAGCTGATCGATGGCAAAGCTGAGCGTTGACGTTATCACGGCCGAGCGCGTCGTTTTCTCCGACACGGAGATCGACGCCGTTGTGGCGCCGGGAGCGGCCGGCGAGCTGACGGTGCTGCCGTCGCATGCGCCGCTGATAACGTCGCTGGAGCCGGGCGAGCTGCGGCTGCAGAAGGCCGGCAGCGACGAGACGTACATGATGGTCACCGGCGGCTTCCTGGAAGTGCGCGACGACAAGGTAGTCATCCTCGCGGAGTCGGCGGAGCGCGCGGAGGAGATCGACATCGCGCTGGCGCAGGAAGCGCGGGCGCGCGCCGAGAAGCAACTGGCGAGTCGCGAGGCCGCCGTCGACATGAGCCGCGTGCAAGCGGAGCTGCGACGGTCTCTCATCGCTATCAAGGTGGCGGAGCGAAGGCGTCGCCGTCGCGGCCCCGGCGATCAGATGCCTCCTGCCCCCTAGCGTCGCGGTCAAGACCTCATTCAACCCCAGAGTCGTGCACCGGTCGCCGGATAGCTGTGCCTATCGACGCCGGCGAGTCTACGCGGCTTGAAGTCGGCCGGTAGTGATGGTAGTGTTAAGCCCAAAGCGACCCCAGACGATTGGTGAGACCGTGGCAGGAGATTGTTTTCTCGTAGAGGGCGGCCACCGCCTGGAGGGCAGCGTGCGCGTGAGCGGCAACAAGAACGCCGCAATCCACGCTCTGGCGGCGACGCTCCTTACGTCTGACGATTGTTACTTGGAGAACGTTCCGGAGATCCAGGACGTTCGCTTCATGGTGGAGATCCTGCGCGCGCTGGGGGCGACGGTGGAGTACACTTCGTCGTCGTCGCTGCGGGTGAAGGCGGACGGCGTCGACAAGCTGGAGGCGCCGAGCGATCTGGCGACGCACTTGCGGGGCAGTTTCCTGGTGATGGGGCCGCTGCTCGCGCGTTTCGGCGAGGCGACTTGCTTCCCGCCCGGCGGCGACATCATCGGGCTGCGCCCGGTCAACGTGCATCTCGACGGCTTTCGTCGCCTTAACGCCACAGTCGGCCGTGACGGCGACAGGTACACGGCCCGCACGCAGCGACTGCGCGGCAGCCGGATATTCCTCGATTACCCGAGCGTTCTCGGCACGCAGAACCTGATCCTGGCGGCAACGCTGGCGGAGGGCAAAACCACGCTGGTCAACGCGGCCGCCGAGCCGGAGATCGAGAGTCTAGTAGAGATGCTGACGCACATGGGGGCGTGCATCTCCGGCGCCGGCAGGCACACAATCGAGATCGAGGGTGTCGGCGAGCTGCACGGCGCCCGTCACACGATCATTCCCGACCGCATCGAGTCGGGCACATTCGCGATCGCGGCGGCCGCGACCGGAGGCGACGTTGAGATCCTGGAGGGCGTGCCGCGTCAACTCGACGCCCTGATCTGGAAGCTGGAGGAGGCCGGCGTCGAGGTGAAAGAGACGGATGAGAGGCTGCACGTGACGAGCACTGGGTCGCTGCGTGCGATAAACGCTCAGGCGGTGCCGTATCCGGGTCTGGCGACCGACCTGCAGGCGCCACTGGCGGCGCTGCTGACACAGGCGCGCGGCGTGAGCTCGATCTATGAGCGAGTCTTCGAAAACCGCATGCTCTACGTGGGAGAGCTACGGAAGATGGGCGCGGAGGTGATCACGTCGGGGACGACGGTTATTGTAAATGGGCCGACGCCGCTGTTCGCGGCGAACGTGCGCGCGGTCGACCTGCGGGCCGGCGCGGCGCTCGTGCTGGCGGCGCTGACAGCGGACGGCGAATCGGAAATCGGCGACATATTCCATTTGGACCGCGGCTACGAGCGGTTCGACGAGAAGCTGAGGTCGCTGGGAGGCCGCGTGCAGCGCACCAGGGCGCCGGCGCGGAAAGAAGCTGGGGGAAGCTAATGCTCACAAAGAGACTGGGAATTGACCTGGGGACAGCTAACGTGTTGGTGTACGCACGCGGGAAGGGCATTGTCATCAACGAGCCATCAGTGGTGGCGCTGGCAACTCGCGACAACACCGTGGTCGCGGTCGGCGAGGCCGCGCGGTCGATGATCGGGCGAACGCCGGGCAGCATCTCGGTGATCCGGCCGATGCGCGACGGCGTCATCGCGGACTACCTCATAACGGAGGCGATGCTGCGCTACTTCATCAGCCGGGCGCTGGGCCGGATGCATCTGATCAAGCCGGAGGTGATGGTGTGCATCCCCGCCGGCGTCACGAGCGTCGAACAGAGGGCGGTGCGGGACGCGGCGGAGCAGGCGGGCGCACGACGGCCGGCGCATCTGGTGCCCGAGCCGCTGGCGGCGGCGATCGGCGCCGGGATACCCGTGGCCTCGGCGAGCGGCAACATGATCGTCGATATCGGCGGCGGGCGAGCCGAGGCGGCGATCATCTCCATGTACGGCATTGTCGTCAGCGAGTCGATCCGGGTGGCTGGCGACCGGCTGGATGATGCCGTCGCGGCCTACGTTAAGCGGCGGCACAACCTCGTCATCGGCGACCGGACGGCAGAGGAGGCGAAGATCACCATCGGCAGCGCTTTGCCGCTGGAGGAGGACCTGACGATGGACATCCGCGGTCGAGACCAGATAACGGGCCTCCCGAAGACGATCGTTATCACTTCGCACGAGATAACGCAGGCGATCCAGGACTGCCTGGCGAGCATTGTGCAGGCGGTGCGCTCGGTGCTGGAGCGGACGGCGCCGGAGCTGGCCTCGGACGTGATAGACAGGGGCATTGTGCTGACGGGCGGAGGCGCTTTGCTGCGCAACATTGACGTGCTGCTGACGCAGGAGACGGGCGTGCCTTGCCACGTCGCCGAGAACCCGATGAACTGCACGGCGATCGGCGCCGGCGCGGCACTGGAGCACCTGGACGTGATCAAGCGCAGCCTGCCGACGGAAGAGGAATCGCTCGTCGCGAGCCTGTGACCTGACAGGTCGCTAGGGGATAGCGCCCTTCAGGTAGTAGGTCATGCTCTGGAGGGCGAGCACCGGCTCGATGTCCTTTAGCTGCGTTCCTTCTGGCACCCGCAGCGCAACGGGCGCGTAGTTGAGGATCCCCCTGACGCCGGCGGCCACCAGCGTGTCGGCGACCTCCTGAGCGGCGGAAGCGCTCACCGCGACGATGCCGATGGCGGCCGGGCTGCTCTGGAGGAATTGCGGCAGGTTCTTCACGTTGTAGACTTTGACGCCGCCGATTGATCTGCCTACGGCGTCGTTGTGTGCATCGAAAGCGGCGACGATCTTGAAGCCCTCCGGCGCAAATCCCCTGTAACTGAGGATGGCACGGCCCAGGTTGCCGACGCCGACCAGCACCATCGACCACTCCTGGTCGAGGCCGAGGATTCGCCGCAGTTCGCATGCCAGGCGCTGCACGTTGTAGCCGCGGCCCTGCTTGCCAAAGCGCCCAAAGTAGCTCAGGTCTTTGCGGATCTGGGCGGGCGTCACTCCCAGCTCATCGCCGAGCTCCTGGGAGCTCACCACCTGGCGTCCGTGGCTTTCGAGCGCGGCGAGCGTACGCGCGTAAACGGGAAGGCGATCGACGACGACCTCCGGCACGCCGAGTAGCGTCGTCATCGTTTTCCTTTGAAGAAGCGCGGCCGTTGAAGGAGCGCCCGGTTCGTCGGGCGATTGGCCCGCGCCGCCTGTGGATCGATTGCGCATTTCGGCACAATGTTATCATCGCCGTTCGAATGGAGTCAACGAAATCGGCAGTCCGACGACGTGCAGGGGGCTACGAGAAGAGGCGGGCGCAGGCGGGCCCGAGGAGAGCGAGGAGGAGGAGGACGAGGACTACGACGACGAGCGCGCGCCAGACGTAGTTAGTCCCGCGCTCCGGCTCGACGCCGTAGTAGCCGGCCTCGGAGAGGTCGAAATCCGGGTGCGTCGGGTCGTTGGGGTCCAGTTCCCAGCCTTCGCCTTCGGGCTCGCCCTCGTCATCGTAGCCGGGTTCGCCTTCGTCGGTTGGGAGCATGGCTAATAGGCGCCCATTTGTCGCAGGGTCTCGTCGTCGATGCCGAAGTGGTGGGCGATCTCGTGGCGGAAGACGTGGCCTACCTTCTCGACGATCTCCTCGCTGTTGCGGCAGGAGAGCTCGATAGGGCGCTGGTAGATGATTATGCGGTCCGGCGGGACGAAATTGTACCAGATGCCGCGTCGGGTCTGGGGCACGCCGCGATAGAGGCCGAGCAGCGTCTGGCCGCGGCGGGCGCCGGAGACGCGCAGGTCATCGGCGCTGGGATAGTCTTCGACTTCGACGTCTATGTTCGAGAGACGCTCGCGGAACTGCTCCGGCAGCTCTTCCAGTGCCCTCTCGACAAGCTCTTCAAATTGTCCTCGTTCCATGGCAGAACGATCATATCACAGTCTAAACGAAATTGCGGGAGCGAAAGCGCTTTGCTAGGATGCGGTCGAAGGAAACAGCGTTGCCGGTCTATCAGGAAGAGCTTCCAATGCCAGCCTGGTTTCAGTCCATACTGCTGGCCAGTCTGGCGGCGATCGTTTTTGCCATCATCTTACCCGCCTTCAAAGGCTTCGCCGGCGCGGGCGCCTTCGCTGTCTACTGTCTGGCGATGACCGTCGCGCTCGGGCTCATGGTTTTCGCGATCATAACGTTTCGCTATCTGAAGATAGTCGTCGGCGACGGGCAAGTGCGATTCGGCTTCGGCTTGCTACGAAAATCGATCCCCTTGGAATGGATAAAGTCGTACGAGGCGAAGCGCTACAACTGGCTGATTTATGGCGGTTGGGGGATACGCTTCTCGCTTGGTGGACGGCGCGCCTGGAGCGTTCGGGTGTTCCGGAGGGCGTGGAGCTTACCGTTGAGGAAGGCAGACGGGTGCGACGCTACTTTGTCTCTTCCCGTTACCCCGAGCGTCTTGTCGAAGCCGTAGGAGGTCGCTGAGGTCTTCCTTGTGAAGGGTGGCGACAACGACGTCCGCCGCTGACGGAAAGCGCGAGGCAAGGCGGTCTACGACGCGGAAGACGGCGTCGGAAGCACGGAACGGCAGCGCCTCCAGGAGCTCGCGCCAGGGCGGCAGGAACAGGAACATCGACACGCCATGGGCGCGGGCAAGTCGCAACTCCCCGTTGGCGAGGCCGGTCACCAGCCGGTAGCTGCCGACGAACGTGTGGTCGGTCGGGATGCGCCAGAAATGGTAGCGCTGCGGCGTCTCGACGTGGAAGGCTCGTCCGAGGTCGTGCATCGCCCTGCCGATGCGACAGGAGATGCTCTCGTAGTTGGCTAGCGCTACGACGAAGTGGCCGCCGGGCCTGAGCACTCGCGCGACCTCGCTGACGAAGACGTCTTTTTCGGCGAAGTGGTCCATTGCGCCCTGGCACATCACTACGTCGAATGTAGCGCTGCGAAAGGGGAGCGCTTCGGCGATGCCGCGGGCAAAGCGCACCTTCCTGTGGACCTGATAGAAGCGGTACTGGCCGAGGCGCATCATCTGGTCGGAGGCATCGATACCGTAGGCCTTCCAGCCATGGAGCGCCAGTCGCGCCGCCTGCATGCCCAGCCCGCAGCCGACATCGAGAAGGCGAAGCGTCCCATCGCCGCTCAGGCGCTGCACCGCTTCGAAGACGGCCCGCTCGGTGCGATGGAGATAGAAGGAGGTCTGGCGGTCGTTGAAGACGGTGAACTGCTCTATGCGGTAATCGATGTCGGGCTTGACGGCTTGCATCCTGCGTCGCCTTTCGCGGATTCAGAAGACGAATTTACCATTTATCGAATAGAATCGCAAACCGAGCGAACAGGGGCGTCGGAGCCTTGCGCCGTCGACGGCGCGGGGGCATACTGGCACCGAGACCGACAAGGGAGGGAGACGAATGGATTTCGATGTGGTCAGGACTGACCTCGGTTGGATCGGTTTCGGCTTAAGCGAGCGCGGTCTTCGCATCACGACGATGCCGATGGCAACGCGCGAGGCGGTGGAGGAGGAGCTACGCGTTCGCGGCGCAGCGACGCCGGTGGCGGATCCTGGCGAGTGGCCGGAACGGCTTTGCAGTTGCGCGCGCGGGGACGACTGGTCGCCGAATGGCGACATCGACCTGTCGCAGGGGACGGAGTTCCAGCGCCGCGTCTGGCGTGCGCTCCTCGATATCCCGCGCGGCGAGACGCGGACGTACAAGCAGGTGGCCGAGCAGATCGGGCGGCCGGGGGCGGCGCGGGCCGTCGGGCAGGCGGTGGGCGCCAATCCAATGCCGATCGTGGTGCCCTGCCACCGCGTTGTGGCGCAGAACGGACTGGGCGGCTTCGGGGGCGGCCTGCCGTTGAAGAAGCGGCTGCTGCGGCTGGAAGCGTCCTCTTAGCTCCGCCGACGCCTCCTAGGGCGGCTCGATGCGTACTGTGCCGCCCATCCTCTCTCTAAGGACAGCCGCAGCTTCTTCGTGACGCTCCTCCGGCACGATCACGCGGCAGCGGGAAGGTGAGACGCCGAGAAAAGAGACGGCGTCGGAAGGCTGGATTATCGCTGGTATCCCCGCTTCGCGTAGGAGTTCGCACCACATTTCGGCGGTGAGTTGATCAGGCGCCGTGGCCAGGTTCTTCCACTTCAAGGGGCAGTTTCTCCGCGAACGTTTTTCGCTCCTGCAATAGATGTTTGCACGCGGGAAGGCGTCGGGCAAGAGGGCGCAGTGGGCGATGGAGTCTAAGTTCCGGCCTGGCGTCGCCAGAGCATGCCGCCGCCCGTCAGGACGAGAACGATGACGAGCGAGACCATTCGATGGGCGAAGACTGTAATGCGCGCGTCCTGCATCAGGTCTTCGGGCAGCACGGCCAGCGAGAAGGCGTGTCGCACAAGAAGGAGCGGCGTTTGCAGCGCTGGGAATTCCCAGGCGGCAAAGCCGGCGACGAAGAGCCCTGCAACTGCAGCAAACCAGAGCGCCGCTGCCGGAACGACTCGCAGCCACTGCAGGCGACGGGGCAGCAGCAACGAGGGGATGCCATCGGGCGAAAACGCTGTGACGACCGCCAGGGCCGTGGCCAGGAGGGCGCTTTGATAGATGAGAAAGCTGTCTTCGCAGCGCGTCGGAGCAAACTTTTTCTTGAAGCGGTTGAGCAGCCGGAAGCTGTAGACGACGTTAGCGCAACTGTAGCAGGCGGCGGCCAGCGCCCGCGCCAGACGGAAACGGCCGTAGGGCTGGCGACCGGCCGCGCCCTGCAAAGGCGAGACGCCGAGGCTGAAGAGGGCGTAGCCCTCGCGGCGGGCGGCTTCGCGGGCAGTGTCGATTAGCAGCTCGCTGGTACCGAATGGGGCGTCTGAGCGTCGCGGCAACTCCTCGACGAGCATCATCATCCTAGCACGGGCCGGCGAGCAGACGATGACTCCGACGATGCGCTCTCCGTGCCTGGCGATGAAGATACGCTTCTCCTCTCGCAATGCCAGAGGCCGCGAACGCAGGAGGAAAGCCATCGGCGAGCCCTTGCGCGCGCTCAACCACTCGTCGGAGACTTCTTCGATCTCTGCGTCGACGACGGGCGACCGCTCACGATACTCTTCGACGCAAACGCCGGCGCGTCGAGCGCGGTTGATGGGCCAGCGAGCCCGCTTGGCCCGGTCGCCCCGCGGCAACGGCTGTGACAGGTCGAACAGCGGCTCTTCGCCCACCTTCACCGGCTTGAGGCCAAGCTTCGATGCGACGCGAGCGACGCGGTCGGTCGCGCCGACTAAGACGAAACGCCAGCGGTGTCTCTGGCAGTATTCGGCGAAGGCGGTCAGGAGGGCCGGCAGATCGGGCTCGGCGCAGATGGGGTCGCCGCAGGCAACAGCGGTGCGACGGTGCAACTCAAAGGGGACGAAGCCGTCGATATCCGGCGATTCGAAATAGCGCCAGCCGTCGTACAGTGTCAACAGCGCCAGCCCGTTGTACGCATGCTGCCGGACTAGACGGAGGCGGCGGTCGGACGATGATTCTGCCACCATGGCGATTATCGTACCACATCCAGCCAGGCGAGTCGTAGCAGGCATTCGCCTGATCTTAGAAGAAACCTCCAGTTTCGATGGCTGTCGACCGCGGTCAACCTTGACCGGCGGCACGACATTACATAAAGTGAATCTGGTTCAGCATGCGGGCGGCGACAGCGACAGGAGTGGACTGTGACCGAGTGCGAGCGGCGAACACTGGTCGGGCGGGCGGAGCGGGCAAGAGGCGCGTCTTGCCGGTCGAGCAGAGCGAAGATGCGCTTTCTTGGGGGACTGATCGGAGTCTTTGCCGCGGTTGGGGCGCTGGCCGGCGCCGCATGCGGGAGTTCGTCGTCATCTGAGGCGACGGCCACGGCGCAGGCGACAGCAGTGGTCGCCACGCCGGCACTTGAGCCGACTCCGATAGTGATCAAGATCGACCCCGGCAACAACCCATCTCAGGGGCCGGCGGACGCGAAGGTCACAATCATCGAGTTCGCGGACTTCCAGGGTCTGAAATGCGCGAGCTTCGCCACAGACACGCTGCCGCAGATCATGGCGAACTACGGAGATAAGGTCCGATTCGTCTTCATGAATCTTCTCCTGACGAAAGGCGACCAGTACTCCGAAAAGGCGGCGGAGGCGGGAGAGTGCGCTTACGCGCAGGGGGCATTCTGGCCATATCACGATATGGTGTTTCAGAATCAGTCGATATTCTCCAGTCTATCGGTTGATCAGCCGGCGGCCGACGTTGCCAAATTGGTCGACAGCCTGAAGGGCTTCGCGGCCCAACTGGGGCTGGACACGGCCACGTTCAATGACTGCCTGGACTCGGGCAAGATGGCGAGCGCGGTGCAGGCGGACCAGCAGGTCGCGCAGAAGGCCGTCAATGATGCGCAGTTGACGAACGGAATTGTGCTTCCGGCCTTCTTCATCAACGGCCGTTACCTGGGGGGCGCCAAACCCTACGCTTCTTTCCAAGAGGCAATCGAATACGTGATGGCGGTGGACAAGTAGCGGGACCAGGGCTGGAGCCAGCGGGGGGATTCGAACCCTCGACCCGCGGTTTACGAAACCGCTGCTCTACCTCTGAGCTACGCTGGCCCGCCTGAAGTATAGCCAACGTCAGGAAGGGAATCAAACGGGGAAGCGCACCCGCTTGTCGGAAGGAAGGCGGCGCGCGTAGTATGAGGCGGGGATAACCTCTATTTACCTCCAGGTGCCACATATGGGACCCGCCGCAGGAATGGAACCTCCCGAACCCGAAACACCGACCCCCGAGGAGCGCGTGGCGTCGTCCCGCTTATTCGCATCGCCGGGCGTGCTCGGTCATGCCGGGACGTGGGTTGCCCTGCTTTTCGGACTGGCGCTGGCGCTACGGGTCGTCTGGGCGTTCCAGGTTCAGTGCGATCCGCGGACCTACTGGCGCTGGGATATGACGATCTACGACTTCCAGGCGTCGGCGTTTTCGGATGGCTACGGCTATGTCGACTTTAACGGCGATCCGACAGCGCACTGGCCGCCGGGCTATCCGATGGCGCTCACTCCCATCTATCGTCTCACCGGGAAGAGCCTGCTGTCGGCGCGACTCGCCAATGCCGTCGCCGGCAGCCTGACGGTCGTCCTCATCTACATGCTGGGCGCGAAGGTATTTGGGCGAACCGCGGGCCTGATCGGCGCCGGGCTGCTGGCGGTGATGCCGAATCAAATCGTGTTCACAAGCCTCACACTAACCGAAGTTTTCTTCACTCTCCTCTTTGTGCTGATCCTGCTGCTAACCGCTTACGCCCTGCTTTCGGACAAGGAGGCGCGTCTCTGGAAAATCGCGCTCATCGGCGCGCTGATCGGCGCGGCGGCGCTGGTGCGCGGCGAGGCGCTAGTGCTGCTCGCGGTCATACCGCCGGTGGTGTGGCTGCGGCGGCGCTCCTGGCGATCGCTGCTCGCGCGCTCGATAGCACTAGTGCTGGCGGCGGCCGTCGTCGTCGCGCCGTGGACGGTCCGAAACGCAATCCAGATGAAGGCGCCGATCCTCATCTCGACGAGCGCGACCGAGGCGTTCTGGGTGGCGCATCATGACGGCGCGAACGGGAAGATTGCGGATTTTGCGGTCACAGAGCGGTATCAGAACGAGCTCAATCCGAAGAAAGAGGTGGACATAAACAACGAAGCGCTTCGAGAGGCGCTGAGCTTCCTCCGCCACAACCCGGCGCAGGAGCTGACGCTGATCCCGCGTCGTTTCTTCGCGCTGTACAGCGAGGACGCCTCCGGGACGTTATGGCTGCAAACGCCGGCCACGCTTTCGTTCAGCTCCGGCCGGCACCTTCGGGAAGTGAGCGACCTTGGTTACTGGGGTGTTATGGCGCTGGCCGCAGTCGGGTTCCCGGCATGGCTGTCGCTGCGGGACCGGCGCAAGGGGCTGTTGGTGGCGGTTGCGGCGGCCTGGACGCTGCTGTTCATCATCGTCTTCTTCGGGGATTCCCGCTTCCACTTCTCGCTGACGCCTATCTTCTGCCTGTGGGCAGGAGCTTCGGCAACCGCCTCGGGCCCGCGGCTTCGGGTCTGGTGGCAGAATCGGAGGCGCGCGAGTCCGGCGTAAGGAAACGGGGGAGAAGTGGCGGAACGGGGTGTCGCCAGACCCTCAGGCGTCGCTGGTGGCGGGGAAGGCGCCTGAAGCTCCGACGACCCCCGTTCCTTGATAGTATCGGCAGAGCGGCGACGGACTGAAGGGCTCAGGCGCCGGTTGTGAAAACTCCCTCGGTCTGCCGCGCTGCGCGATAGGAGCTGCGCACCAGCGGCCCCGACTCGACGTGGCGGAAGCCCATCGCCTGCGCTTCCTGTCCGAACTTCTCGAACTCCTCCGGCGGGTAGAAGCGGGCGACGGGCAGTTGGCGAGCGCTTGGTCGCAGGTATTGCCCCAGCGTCAGGATGTCGCAGCCGGCGGCGCGCAAGTCGAGGAAGACCTGCCGCATCTCGGACGGCTCTTCGCCCAGGCCCAGCATCAGGCCACTCTTGGTCAGCATGTCCGGCCGCTGTTCCTTCGCCGTACGCAGCAGCGCCAGCGAGCGCTCGTAGATCGCTTGAGGACGCACGCGGCGATATAGTCGACAGACGGTTTCGACGTTATGGTTGAGGATGTCCGGCCCGGCGTCGGTGATAACCGCGAGCGCCTGCCAATCTCCCTGAAGGTCGGGGATCAGCACTTCGACGGCGGTGGACGGCGAAAGGTGGCGGACCTGGTGGATGGCTTCGGCGAAGACGGCGGCGCCGCCGTCGAGCAGGTCGTCGCGGGTGACGGAGGTGATGACTGCGTGGCGCAGGCCCAAGAGAGCGACCGTCTCGGCGACGTGCAGAGCCTCTTCGGGGTCAACGGGCTCCGGGCGGCCGCTGCGAATGGCGCAGAACCGGCAGGCGCGGGTACACACGTTGCCGAGGATCAGAAACGTGGCGGTGCCGCCCTGGAAGCACTCGCCGATATTTGGGCAGGCGGCCTCCTCGCAGACGGTGTGCAGCGTCGCGCGACGCAGAAGTCCCTTGACGCGCAGGTAGCCTTCGCCGCCGGGCGCGCGCACCTTTAGCCAGGGCGGCAGGCGGCGGATCGGCAGAGAGGCGTCAGGTTCCATGAGCCTATGATATCAGGTCAAGGCCGTCGCCGATCGGCGTCTCTCTGTGAGCAGGTCAGCTTGCGGGCAGGGCTGCCAGCAGCTCTTCGACGGAGCCAACGCGCAGGTCGAGGTCGAGGTGGCGCACGAGCGCGTCCGTCACGCGGTCCGCGACGTCATCCATCGACACGGGGCGACCGAGGAGGCCGGTGATTGAGTTCACGCCGGCATCGTGGAGGCCGCAGGAGACAATGTGGTCGAAGTATGTGAGATCGGTGTTGACGTTGAGGGCAAAGCCGTGTGTTGTGACGCCCTGCGAAATGTGCAGGCCGATGGCGGCAAGCTTGTCGTTGCCGACCCAGACGCCGGGTCTCCCCTCCGAGACATCGGCGGCGATGCTGAAGGTGGCGAGGGCGTCGATGATGGCGCGTTCGAGCGCGCTGACAAACCAGCGCGGGCCTTCGTTCCAGCAGTGGAGGTCGACGATGGGGTAGCAGACGAGCTGGCCCGGGCCGTGGTAAGTGATGTCGCCACCGCGATCGACCCAGTAGACTCTGGCGTTACGCTGGTCGAGCTCTTCGGGTGTGAGGCGCAGGTTGGCGGCGATGCCTGCGCGTCCGAAGGTGTAGGTGTGCGGGTGCTCCAAGAGAAGAATGTGGCCCTGCTCTCCGCCCTTGACCTGCTCGCAGAGGCGCTTCTGGAGGTCCCAGGCCTCCATATAGTCGATGGTCTGGAATCGAATGAGAGTGCAGGGGACAGTCATCGGCCGGTCTCCTTCCGCCTGGAGTCGATCTATCCTGGATAGGTCTGATGATAGGGCATCGTGATGGTTGTGGCTAGAGCCTGCACGACATAACGGGACGGAGGAAATGTAAAATATGGGCCCCGATTCAGGCAATGATGCGAAGGCGTGAGCCAATTACTTCAAAGGTGGCCGGCAGGACGCCGATGGGCTCGCCCTCGACTTCGATGGGCACGGGGGCGTCCGATTCCGCCTCGACGCGGCCGGCGGTCCGGTATTCGACGTTCTTGGAGTTGACGAAGGCACCGGAACGCAGGGCCGGCAAGCCGAGCAGCTTCTGGAAGGCGTTTGAGCCTTTGACGATGACCACGTCGAGAAGGCCGTCGTCGAGGCGCGCCCGCGGAGCCGAGCGGATGCCCCCGCCCGAGTAAGCGCCGTTGGCCAGCCAGACGTTGTTAATCAGGAGCGTCTCCGCGGGCGCGCCCCCGAACGACAACCTCACCGTCTGATCGCGGTACGCCAGCATCGTCGAAAGTATGGCGCGCATAAACGAGAGCGAGCCGCCCAAGCCCTTCGAGTTGCGGTTCACGGCCTCGCAGACGGCGGCCCCCATGCCGATCTCCGCCTCGTTGATGAAGTAGCGCACGCCTTCTTCCCCGTCGGGCGTTCTGTACGTCACCTTGCCTAAGTCGACCTCACGGATCGCGCCTCCGGCGAGCCGGTCAATAGCGCCGTCCAGCTTCGACGGAAAGCCGAGGCCACGGGCGAAGTCGCCGCCGGTGCCGTAGCGGATGATGCCCAACGCCAGGGCGGGATTGACGGGCCCGTCCTCATGGACGAGGCCGTTGACGACCTCGTTCAGCGTGCCGTCGCCGCCGAGGACGACTATGCGCTCACAGCGTCCGGCTGCTCCTCGCGCGAGTTGCGTGGCGTGACCCTGGCGCTCCGTGAAGACCGTGTCGAAGGCGTACGGGAGTCGCGCCCGTAGCGCCGCGTCGATCTTACCCCGGTTGCGGCCCGCGCGCCCATTGGCGGAGCGAGGGTTGATGATAATGAGTGTTTCGGCCATCAACCGCTCGCCGGGTCAACGACGGACGGGGGCTCCTTTGCGAAGGCGGTCATGGCAGCCACGTCGTCGCGATAGAGCGATAGCTGGCGCTGCCGCTCGCGCGGGCTCCAGCCGAGGACGTCGCCAATGAGGCGGGCCGCCTCCTCCGCGCCGTCGAGGCCATGATCGGGGTCGAACAGCATTAGCTTCGTGCGGCGCTCCATGAAGTCGCCGAGCGTCATCGCCATCTCCTGTTCCGCAGCATAGACCGCTTCCGCGCGAAGGACCGGGCAGGCGTCAGAAAGCGGTCGCAGGAGAGCGGCGTCGCGGCGGGCGCAGGCGAGTAGGGCGACGTGCTCCGTGCCGTGGGTCCGGACGAGCCGCGGGGCCGTCTCCAACGGTATTCCCCAGCTACCAACGAGCGAGGCGGCGGCGGCCTGTGCGTATCGTTCGAAGCCTTCGACGTTGCCGCCGAAAATCGGCGTCTGGCCCGTGCGGCAGGGAGTCGGACGCCAGTCGAAGCGCGCTCCCTCCTGAGCGATGACACGGTCCAGGAGCGCTTCCGCCATGGCACGGGAGGTCGTCAGCTTGCCGCCCGCAATCGTGTAGAAGCCTTCCGGTCCGGGGTCGATCTCGAAATCGCGGGAGACGTCGGAGGGAAGCGGCGTGCCCTCCTTGGCGACGAGCGGTCGCACGCCCGCCCAGCCGGCAACGACATCGGCCGTGGTCAGTTGGGCGTCTGAGAAGAGGGCGTTCGTGGAGTCGAGAACGTAAGCAGCGTCGGCCGAGTCGATGCGAACGGCGCCGGGGTCGCCCTTGAAGTCGGTATCGGTCGTGCCGACGTAGACAGAGTCGCCGGTGGGCACGGCGAAGAAGACACGATCGAGGCGCGGAATGACGATGACGTGAGTAAGGCCGAGGCGCGAACGCGGGACAACGAGATGCACGCCCTTCGAGGGACGCAGGATGCCGGCGACTCCAGCCATTTCGCGCAGACGGTCGGACCAGGGGCCCGCGGCGTTCACGATGACTCTTGCGTGGGCGTTCCCACTGCCTCCTCCTATTACGTCCCGGAAGAAGACGCCGGTGACGCGCTCGCCGTCCCGCTCAAGGCCCGTCGCCTCGACGTAGTTGAGGGCAAGGGCGCCCTGTTGGACGGCGGAGCGAACCGTCGCAAGAGTGAGACGTCCGTCGTCGACAACGCAGTCGAAGTAGCGGAATCCGCCCTGCAGCCCTTCGGCGCGGAGCAGCGGTTCGGCCTCCAGCATCTTCTCGCGCGAGAGCACGGTGTGCCGGCCGATATCGCCGAAGCCGGCCAGCAGGTCGTAGGCGGTTAGACCGAGGCGAAGCTTGAGGCGGCCGTCCTTGCCGCCGGCATAGACAGGCAGGAAGAATGGCGCCGGCTCCACGAGGTGAGGCGCGATCTTCAACAGGACTCCGCGTTCCCGGAGCGACTCGCGGACAAGGCGAACGTGGCGGCCTTTCAGGTAGCGCAGGCCGCCGTGGACCAGCTTGGAGGAGCGACTGCTGGTGCCAGAAGCGAAGTCGTTCTTCTCGATAAGTGCGACGGACAGGCCGCGCAGCGCCGCGTCGCGGGCAATAGTCGCGCCGGTGATGCCGCCGCCGATAATCAGCAGGTCGAACGTCTCTCTCGCCAGGCGGGCCAAGTCGGTGTCTCGCTTATCGAGGACCGGCGGATTGACTGGCTTCCTGCGCCTGAACCCGAACATCACGTCATCTCCTTGGCGGGCGGGATGAGCTTGCCGGGGTTCATGATATCAGACGGATCGAAAGCGCGCTTGAGCGAACGAATGAGCTTCAGACTGCTGTCGCCAAGGTATTCGGACAGCCAGCGCCGGTGCTCGACGCCGATGGCGTGGTGGTGGCTGAGCGCGCCGCCGCCGTCGATGATAGCGCGGGTGGCGGCGTCTTTCACCTCTTGCCACTGCTCCAACTCTTCGCCTTCACTCTGCCTGGCCAGGAAGGTGTAGTAGACGGAAGCGCCGTGAGTGTAGGCGTGCGAAAGGTGAGCCATTACGATGCCGCGGCCGCCCATGGCGCTTTGCATGGCGTCCCTTGTGGCGCGGTAGAGCGGCAGGTAGTTGGACCAGGTCGTGGCAGTCTCCAGCGTGTCGACCATGACGGATCTGTCAAGAAGGACGTCCCGCAGGTAAGGCGCCTCGAATCGGGAGCGGCGCCAGGCCTCGCCGGGCCCGGAGCCGAGCGACCTGCCGCCGTGTCGCTCCATGACGGCTTCGGCGCGCTCCCAACACGAGCGCACCTCCGCCTCGTCGCCGTCGAAACCGAGGAGGAAGAGCGAGAAGGTCATGCCTTCCGCGCCGGCCTGCATGAGCGCCGTCGCCTCGCTTTCGACCTCATCGGAGAGACGCAGGAGGGACGGCGTTAGCCCGGACTGCAGCATCTCGCGCGCAGCCTCGACGCCGGCTTCGAAGTCATGCATGAGGTAGGCGCGATAGTCGCTGCCCTCCGGCAGGCGCGCCAGGCGAATGACGGCGCTCGTGATGATGCCGAAAGCGCCCTCGGAGCCGGCGACAAGCTGGTTGAAGTCCGGGCCGGTGGCAGCGGCGGGGACCGCGGGTGTTTCGATGACGCCGCCGGGGAAGTGGAGGCGCACGCTCTCGACGTTCTCCTCGATCTTGCCGTAGCGAGTCGAGTTCTGGCCGGCGGAACGGGTGGCGATCCAGCCGCCGAGCGTGGAGTATTCGAACGACTGCGGGAAGTGGCCCAGCGTGAAGCCGGCCGCGTTGAGCGCCGCCTCCAGCGCCGGTCCGAATATGCCAGCTTCGACAGTCGCGAGGCCGGAGACGCGGTCGATGGCGACGACGCGCGCCATCCGTCGGAGGTCCAGCGTTAGCGTTGGCTTGTCTCCGAAAGGCTCAACGCCGCCGACGACGCTGGTACCGCCTCCGAAGGGGATTACCGCAAAAGCTTCGCTTGCCGCCAGGTCGAGGGTTGCCGCCACCTGCGCGTCCGAGTCGGGATAAACGATGGCGTCGGTGGGGGCGGCGATCTCGCCGCGGCGAATGCGAACGAGGTCGCGATAGCCCTTGCCGAGGCTATGGACTGCGCGGTCGGCCGTGTCGGCCGAAACATTGGCGTTGCCGATGATGCGGCGCAGCGCAGCGAGCTGCCGGCCGTCCAGGCGGGAGGGTCGCAGAGCTACTTCATCGAGCGAGCGGAGGCGCGCGGCCTCCCGTGTCTTACCTACGCGCTGCTCGAGGAACGTCCAGAATCGTTGCGGGTCGGCAAGGGCGAAGCTCTTGCGCTCATCGCCCCAGCCCCACCATTTCGCGGGCATGCACATTCCCTATCGCGGACCGGCGATGTCGCCTGGATTCTATCACGTCTCGCTGTTCACGGCGGGCGACGGGAGCAGCGTGTAGCCGCCGAGCTAGACCCTCATCGGCCGCGCATGACGGTGCATCCCCGACAACTGGCCGGGCAGGGCCGGAGTGGCGGGAACCCATTGCATGCGCACATTGTCGAACGGCTCGCCGACGAGCTCGATCATCTCCTGGCGGATCTCGCCGATGCCCTGGGCAAGCGCCATGTTGAGCTGGCGTATCTGCGCGACATCGTGGCCGGTGACGCGCGCGGCGGTGGCGTCGGCGGCGGCAGGGTCTTTGCTTGCGACCATAAGCCAGCCACCGATGCGCTGCTTCATGTCGATGGTCGTCCCGTTCTGCGGGCCTGCGGACGGGCCGTTGCCTTCAACACCGATGGAGCCGTCGATGATGGCCAGGTCTGGCGTTACGCTGTGGACGATGTCGAGGAAGACTTGCTCGATGCTGCGGTCGGTCCCGTGGAGGACCTGGCGCGGCATCGTACCGTCCGGCTTAGCGCCGTAGAATTCGAGCGGCGTTGTGCCGACGAAGCATTTCATGGAGAGCGTTAGCTGCGCCCACTGGTGCGTCTTCATGACCGGAACGGAGATGACGCGGTCGGCGTTGGCGACGTAGCCGGAAATGCGAATTGTGTGCAGGTTTGTCTGCGAGGGCACCTCGACCCACGCGAGGGAGTCGACGTCGAGGCAGGCGAGCGTCACCTTGCCCTTGTAGGCTGAGGTGAGACGCTGCGCCTCCGCGGCCATGTTGGTCGTCTGGTCGAGCATCATGACCTTGTCCCAGGGCCAGCTCGGCATCTGCGTGGCATCGCCGATGATGACTTCGGACGCGCCCGCCTTCAGACACTCCTCAGCGACGGTCGTCAGGATCTCCGGCTTTGTGCATTCGCCGAGAGTGAACGGATCGCGGCCCATGCTCTCCCAGCCGATCGTGACGAAGTTGGGCTTGATGAAAACGGTCTCGCCGTCGTGGACGACGGAGCTCATGCCACCGACGGCATCGATGGCGTCGCGGGCCATGGCGCGAAGGTCATCGCCCTTGATGAGAGCGACACGGGTCAGCGGCTGCGACGGCGTCGGCGGCACGGGAGTCGCCGACGGTGAGCCTTCCTTGCAGTCGGATAGCAGCGGCGAAGCGCCGAGCAGGACGGCGGCGCCGGCGGAGATGCGGAGGAAATCGCGTCTATCAATCTTGTTCATGGCCGGTATCTCCCGGGGGTTGTAGCCCGTACGCTTGGATGCTATTTCCGCCTGCGTGTTCTGTCAAGCAGACGCGTCGGAGAGGGCGATGGTACAATTGCGGTACGACCCCCCGAGCAGTCCCGACGTGAAGGAGGAGAGCGATGCCTGTTGTCACGATCAACGGCGTAAGGCTTTACTATGAGCGGCACGGCGAGTCCGGCGAGCCGCTGGTGTTCGTGCACGGCTACACCGGCGACATCAGCGACTGGCGGCTGCAAATGGCGGAATTCGCCGGCGACTATCGCGTGCTGGCGATGGACCTGCGCGGGCACGGGCGATCGGAGGCGCCGGTCGACCGGAATCTGTACACGGTTGAGCTGATGACGCGGGACGTGGAGGAGTTAATCGATTTGGCTGCCTTCGACCGCTTTCACCTCGTTGGGCACTCCATGGGCGGTGCGGTCGCTCAGGAGATTGCGCTGCGCTGGCCGGAGAGGCTGCTGTCGTTAACGCTGGAGGACACGGCGCTCAGGTTCAACGTGCCCTCGGACGACCCGGCGTTCCAGGTCCGCGCGCAGCGGATTCAGACGGCCCTCAAGGGCGGCATGGCCGCGGCCGCGGCACTCGATTCCGGGGATGCGCCGCCGCATATGCCTCCGGAACGGATAGAAGAGACGAACGCGCGGCTGGCGCACATGTCCGTCGATGCGTTTGTCGGCGCGGTGCAGGGGCTGCTCGGCTGGGAGGGGAGCGAAGCGCGAGCTTCACAGATCACGACGCCGACGCTGATAATCTGCGGAGACCTCGACGCGCCGTTGCTGACGGCGTCATCACGTCGAATGGCGAAGCTGATCCCTAACGCGACGCTTGTCGCCATCCCCGAAGCGTCGCACTCGCCGCAATGGGAGAGGCCGGAGATATTCAACGCGGTGCTCCGACGCCACCTGGAGGCGAATCGGGCCTAGGTGCGAACGCGCACGTCGCCGAGCTGGGCTGCCAGGCCTTCGGGCTCCGTGACGGGCATCAGACAATGATAGTCCTCGCAGACGAAGGCAGTTGGCCGGCCGGCGATGGGCGCGCGGTTCTCGAGCAGGGGCGTCGGCGGCTCAGCCGGCGGAGCCTCGGCGCCGGCGACGATCTTGTTGGGCAGGTAGCGGTCGTGGATCACGTTGAGCAGACGCCGGGTCGCGGGGTCGTCGCGCGGGCCGATGATGACGATCTCCTTTGCCTTCGAAAGGTGCAGATCGAGCGCGGCGAGCCAGCGGGGCAGCGCCGACGGCACGGAGCCCATGAGGTCGTGGACCATTCGGAGCCCCGCGAGCGCATAAGATTCGTAGTCCCCGCGGCCAGTAAGTAGCGCCAGCCGGAGCAGCGCCAAGGTGGCGGTTGAGTTGCCGGAGGGGTAGGCGTTGTCGAAAAGGTTACGCGGCCGAACGATGAGCGACTGCCGGTCGCGCGGCGTGTCGAAGAAGGACGTAGCGTCCTCGTCCCAGAAGAGGTCTATCATGCGGTCGGCGAGATCGACGGCTCGAGTCACCCAGCCGTAGTCGAAGGTGGCCTCATAGAGTGTGACCAGGGCATCGATGAGCGTTGCGTAATCTTCGAGGTAGCCTTCCGTTTGGGTGCGCCTGTCGCCGGATGCCTCCCAGGTTCGGAACAGGCGTTCGCCGTTGAAGAGCGAGCGGAAAATGAA
>Ga0187849_1001286_pt1 | contig 28102 bp, 21 predicted proteins | sample June2016WEW_4_10_2_FD_132412 | JGI IMG/M metagenome (GOLD analysis project Ga0187849, IMG submission 132412) | Peatland microbial communities from SPRUCE experiment site at the Marcell Experimental Forest, Minnesota, USA - June2016WEW_4_100 | ecosystem: Environmental > Terrestrial > Soil >...
CCCGGAGACGATCGGCTGGATGGCGGCGACGATGAGCCTCTCCGATCTGGCCGCGGTGGCCGCGCAGCCGCTCGGGCTCCTGGCGGCGGTCACGCTGCCGCGCGGCGCCGGAGGCGACTATCAGGCGCGGCTCGCCGCGGGGCTCGACGGCGCGTGCGCGGCGGTGGAGACCTTCGTGCTGGGCGGCGACACGAACTTCGGGGCCGAGGCGAGCGTCACCACGACGGCGGTGGGGGTGGTGGACGAGGCCGACGCGCTGCGCCGCGTCGGGTGCGGGAGCGGCGAGGTGGTGTACGCCTCCGGCCCGCTGGGGGCCGGCGCCACGGTGGCGGCACGCGCCCTCACGGGGGACGCGGGGAGCGCTGCGCGTCCGTTCCGGCCGGTGGCGCGGCTCGCCGAGGCGCGGCGGCTGGTCGGCTTCGCGACGGCGTGCATGGATACGAGCGACGGGCTCATCGCCACCCTCGACCAGCTGTCGCGGCTGAACGGCGTGGGGTTCGAGATCACGGCGCCGCTGCCGCGGCTCCTCGAGAGCGGGGCGTGGCGCACCTGTCAGGCGCTGGGGCTCGATCCGCTCGTTGCGCTGGCGCAACCGCACGGGGAATTCGAGCTGGTGTGGACCGTGCCCGCGCGCGCGAGCGAGCGGTTCGAGCGCGAGGCGCGCCGCGGAGGGTTCGAGCCGCTCACGGTGGGGCGCACCACCGACGAGCCCGGCGTGCGCCTGTGCGGCGAGCCGCCGCGGACGATCGACACGGCGCGCATCCGGAACCTGACCGACGCAGTGGGCAGCGATCCCCGAGCGTACGTTCCCGCGCTCGTCGCGGCGCTGCGTTAGCGCTCCCGCCGCTCCTTCGCGGTCGCGTTCTTCCCGCCGGAAGCCGCCTCCAGGAGGCGGAGGCGCTGGCCCTCCGTGAGCATGTCCCGCGCGACCACGTCGCGGACGATGCGCGCAATGAAGGCGTAGCCGCGCGCTTCAGCAGCGAGCCACCGCTGCCATTCCAGCTCGTCGAGGGCCGGTGTCAGGTGCCCGGCATCGAGCCCGGTGGCCCTGGCCAGCGCGCCGGCGGCCACGCGGTCCCCCAGCACTGAAGCCGCGGCCAGCACCGTCTGCGCGTCCTTCGACAGGCGCCGGAATCCGATGCGGATCGCCGCGACCACGGCGTCCGGCAGATCGCCCGGCAGCGACTGGTCGAGCGTGCGGTGCTCGGCGGGCCACGGCTTGGCGGTGGCCGTGCCGTGGAGATCGAGACCGAGGGCGACGGCGTGCAGGAGTTCCACGGCCAGGAGCGGCAGCCCCGCGGAGTCGGCGCCGACGCGCCGCGTCAGCCGGTCGAGATCCGCCGCGCCGTACGACGGCAGCGCCCAGGCCGCGAGGGCGCGCAGCGCGTCGCTTCCGAGCGGCGTGACGGCAAGTGCCGCGCCCGCGACGTCGCGAGGGATCCGCGCCTTGATCTCGTCCAACTCCTCGCGGGCGGGGAAGGGGGCGGCGGTGAGCACGAGGAGGAGCGGCGCGCGCTGGAGGTCGCGCACCGCCGCCCCGAGCGCGAGGAGCGAGTCGCGGTCGCTCCACTGCGCGTCGTCGAGGAGGAGGACGAGCGGCTGCTCGCCGGAGGCCGCGCGCAGCAGATCGGTGAGCGCCTGCGCGGGCGGCGCCGGTGCGGCGCGCCGGGCCTCGACGAAGCGGTCGGACCAGTCGGGGAGCCGCGAGGCGAACGCGGCCAGTGAGGCCGGCGCCGCGGCGGCGAGCCCCGGCGCTTCGAGCAGGCCCCCGTTCGCGAGCCCGACCAGCGTGCTCCACGGATCGGCGGTGTCCGCAGGTACGGCGCGCGCCTGGGCGGTCGCCGCGCCCGCCAGCCTCGCGCGGGCCAGCACCTCTTCGGCGAGGCGCGTCTTCCCGACGCCCACGTCGCCCGCGACGAAGGCCACGGTGGCGCGCGGCTCGCCGCGGCAGGACTCCCACAGCGTCAGCAGCGCCGTGAGCTCCCGCTCCCGCCCGATGAGCGGCGCGCGCCGGGACTCGGCGCCGCGGCGCTGCTCCGGCTCCATGCCGACCGGGAGGCGCCAGGTCCTCTCGCTCCGCACGCGCTCGGCCAGGGCCACCAGCGACTCGCTCGGCGCGCCGCCGACCTGCGTCCCCAGACGCGCCGCGAATGCCTCGTAGGTCTCCAGCGCCGCGCCGCGCTCCCCCGCGAGCGCGAGCGTGTGCACCGCCGCGACCGCAGCGGCGTCCGAAAGCGGGTCGAGGGCGAGGGCGCGGCGGGCCGCCGCGGCGCCGTCGGCCGGGTGTCCGCTCTTCGCCAGATCCTGCGCGTGCTTCGCCAGCACCTCGACCGACCGGCGCCGCCAGGCGGAGCGCTCGGCGCCCAGCCAGTCCTCGAACTCCTGCGCGTCGGGGATGCTGAAGCCTTCCAGGAACTCGCCGCCCGCCAGCGCCGACGCGCCCGCCCAGTCGCCGCGGCCCGCGAGCGCCTCGAGCCGGTCCACGTCGAGCTCCACCGCACCGTCGGCCAGGCGGACCTGCTCACCCTCGGCGTCCATGCCCGCCTCGCCCACCGCGCCGCGCAGGACGTGCACGGCCTCGCGCAGGGAATGCCGCGCGGCGCTCTCCGGGCGGTCGCCCCACAGGACGCCGATCAGGTGCTCCCGCGTCCGGGTGCGGTGCGGCGAGCGCGCGAGGTAGACCAGCAGCGCGAGGTGCTTGCGCCAGAGGAGCTCGGGCGGCGGCTCGGCACCGTCCACCGTCACCGCCACGGGCCCGAGGGTGCGGCAGTGGATCACCGGCTCCGCCCGCAGCCGAGCGCCGCGAATCGCCGCCGCGCCGTGTCTGCCTGCGCGGAGAACGCCGCCTCGCCGCCGCTCCACAGGCGCGCCACCGCGGCGTAGCACGAGCACGCCTCGGCGTCGCCGGTCGCGGCATCCAGCAGCCGCGCGCGCCGCCAGCGGGCGAGCGTGCCGAGCGCCCAGTCGATCTCCGCCGACTCCGCCCCGGGCGCCGGGTACGTCACTGTCCTGAGGTCGTTGTTCTCGTGCCACCTGAGGTCCCGCACGGCCGCCGAGGTGTCCCCGAGGGCGGCGTGCCACTGGGCGCGCATCAGGTGGAGCAGCGCCCGGTAGAACGGGTCGCCGGCCTGCCCGGCGGAATCGAGCGCGAGCAGCGGAACGCTCCCGCGCAGCGCGGTGCCCAGCCGGCCGGCGGCCGCGTCCGCATCGAGGTCAACCAGCGTCGCGAAGGGGCGCGGCGGCGGCTCGTCGTCCAGGCGCCTCGCGAACCGCCGCGCCGCGGCGCTGTCGCCCACCCGTCTGGCCAGCAGCGCCAGCAGCCACGCCGAGCGCCGCGCGAGAGCGGCGTTCCCTGCCGACGGATCCGTGAACCGCTCGAGGGCGTGCCGTAGCTCGGGCCAGGCGCGGGCGACGGTCGCGGCATCGGCCGAGTCCGCGAGGAGCAGCGCTCCCGGCAGCTCGGCCAGAGTCAGCTCGGCGTCGGGCTCGGTGGCGCGGGAAGGGAGCCGGGACGCCACGGCGCGCGCGGAGTCCGGCCGCCCGAGCGCGAGGTAGCCGTACACCTCTGCGAAGAGGCCGACCGCTTCCAGGTCCGCGCGCCCCATGTGCTGGAACGCCTCGCCCAGCCACACCGAGCCGCGCGGCGCGTCGCAGCTCATCATGTAGCGCGCACCGGCGCCGAGGTCGGGGATCTGCAGCGTGCGGGGATCCCGCAGCACCTTCTGCGTGTACCGGGCGGCTTCATCCTGCGGCGCGAACCGCCAGCGGTAGCAGACGTCGAGGAGCAGGCGAATCTCGGCCTCGAACGGGTCCTGCCCGCTGATCCGCTGCAGGCTGTCCAGTGCCTGGCTGGCCAGGGCGGAATCGCCCTCGCCGATCGCGATCCAGGCGAGGTGCTCCCACCCCGGCGCGAAATCGGGCCACAATTCGGTCGCGCGCTCCATCGCCGCCAGTGCGTCGTGCCGGCGGTACCCGTCCAGCGGCCCGCGGTGGAACGTCTCGTCCCCCTTCACGAACCACGCGAGCCCGAAGTCGCTGAACGTCGTGGCCGCGTCGTCCAGCAGCGGCACCCGCCGCTCGTGCGGCGCGAAGCTCGCCTCGATGATGCGCCGGTAGTGCGGGGGGAAGGAGTCGAGGGCGGCTCGATAGCGCGCGGTCTGCGCGGTGCCCTGGTCCTTGCCGAGCCACCGCCCGACGTCGGTGAGGCGGACCCGGCAGAGGAGGCAGGTGGAATCCTCCGCGATCGCCTCCGTGTAGGCGTCGTAGGCGGCGTTCCACTGCGCGTGCGCGAAGAGGCGGTCGGCGGCGATCCAGGCGGCCAGCCCGCGCGAGGTGCGCGGGAGCGCGTGGATCGGCAGGCTGGCGGCGAGCTTCCCGCCGCGGAGGCTCCAGAGCTGCACCAGCAGCTGGTACGCCAGCGAATCGCCCACGAGCGTGCGCCACTCGCCGGCGGGGCCGCGCGCCTCGGCGTGCAGCGGCCCTCCGATCCCCTCGATCGTGTCGGACGCGAGCGTCAGCAGGAGCATCCCGTCGGGAGCCGTCTCTCCCGCGCCGCTGAGCGTGAGCGCGGCTCCCGGCGGCTGCGCGGCTCCGCGGTCCACGACGGCCGTGAAGTCGGGGCTGCCGCCGAGGCTCCGCACCAGCACGGCGGCGAGCGAATCCCCCGGCTGGGCCGGCGCCTGCGGCCCCCGGAGCGCGAACGGGCGCACGCGAATGCGCAGCGTGGAGACGCCGGAGGGCGGGGGCCGCACCAGATGGTCCACGGTCAGCGCGGCGGCCACGACCACCAGCGCCGCTGCGGCCCAGCGCGCGCGGGACCAGCGGCGCGCGCGCGCCGGTGACAGGGCGCGACGGAACGCGGCCGCACTGTGCCAGCGGTCCGCGGCGCGCCAGGCCAGCGCACGCCGCAGCACCGGGACGAGCCCGGGCGGCACGCGCGACCAGTTGGCGCTCGAGAGCTCGATGAGCAGCGGCCAGTTCTCGCCCGTGAGCGCCTCGTAGAGGCCGAGGCCCACGGCATAGAGGTCCGTCGCGACGCCGATGTCGCCGCCGGCCATCTGCTCCGGGGACATGTAGCCCGGGCTCCCGACGACCCGTCCGTCGCCGGTGAGGCCGGGGCCGGTCGCGGCGGTGTCCTTCGCGATGCCGAAGTCGGCGAGGACCGCGCGGCCCTTGAGGACGAAGATGTTGGCCGGCTTGACGTCGCGATGCACGACGCCGCGCCCGTGCGCCGCCTCGAGGGCGGAGAGGACGTCCCGGGCGACGGCGACGGCCTCGGCGGCGGGGAGCGCGCCGCGGGCGAGACGGTCGGCCATCGTCTCCGCCTCGAGGTACTCCATCACGTAGTAGAAGAGGCCGCGCGATTCGCCGGCCCGATGGATCGGGATGACGTTGGGATGGTTGAGGCTCGCGAGGATCCTCGCCTCGCGGATGAACCGCTCCGCCGCCGTCGCGGTGGCCAGTTCGGGCTTGATGATCTTGATCGCGACCCGGCGATCCAGGGCGACGTCGCGGCCGAGGAAGACCACGCCCATGCCCCCGCTCGCCAGCTCGCGCTCGACCTCGTAGTCGGGGGCGAGCGCGTCACGCAGTCGGTCCAGCAGCGCCGTCATGAGACGACGTCCTCCGGCCGAGGCGGCCGGTTACGGGACCCGGAAGACCCCTTGCCTCACCAGCGTGGCAATATGCTGAACGTCCACCGAGAGCGCACGGTCCCCCGTGAGCTTCGCCACGGTCTCCCGGATCTTCGCGTGGACCTTCTCCAACGCAGGGCTGGTCTTGAGCGGCCGCAGGTGCTCGATGGCCTCTGCCGCGCACAGCAGCTCGGCCGCCGCGACCAGGCCGAGGCATTCCGCGGCGCGGCGGGCCTTGCGGGCCGCGGCGGGCCCCATCGAGACGTGGTCCTCGCGGCCCCCGCCCGTGGGCACCGACTGGGTGCTGGCCGGGGCGGCCAGGATCCGCAGCTCCGTCAGCAGATCCGCCGCGACCACCTGGAGCATCATCAGTCCCGATTCGACGCCGGGGCTCGCGGCGAGGAAGGCGTTGAGCCCCGACGCGTCGGGGTTGAGGAGCCGCTCGATGCGGCGCTCGGAGATCGCGGCGAGGTCGGCCGCCGCGATCGCGAGGAAGTCGAGCGCCTGGGCCACGATCTGCGCGTGGAAGTTGCCGCCGCTCTTGATCGCGCCGCTCTCGGGGAAGACCAGCGGGTTGTCGGTGGCGCTGTTGATCTCCACTTCGAGGATGCGGCGCACGTAGGCGAAGGCCTCGCGCGCGGCGCCGTGCACCTGCGGCATGCAGCGCAGCGAGTACGCGTCCTGGAGGCGCGGGTCGCCCCTGCGGTGGGACTCGCGGATCTCGCTCCCCTCCAGCACCGCGCGGAGCCGGCCCGCGCTCACCGCCTGGCCCTGGTGCGGCCGGACCGCCTGGATGTCGAAGTCGAACGGCTCGGGCGAGCCGCGCAGCCCCTCCAGCGACAGCGCGCCCGCCACCTCGAACGCCTCCAGCACCCGCTCGGCCTCGAGGAGCGCCAGCAGGCCAAGCGCCGAGCAGAACTGCGTGCCGTTGATCAGCGACAGCCCGTCCTTCTCCCGCACGTCGAGCGGTGCGAGGCGCGCGGCCGCCAGCGCCTGCGCCGCCGGCACGACGCGCCCACCCTGCTCGACCTCGCCCTCGCCCATCAGCGCCAGTGCCACGTGCGCCAGCGGCACCAGGTCCCCGCTCGCGCCGACCGACCCGAACTCCGGCACGACCGGATGGATCCCCTGATTGAGGAACTCGAGGAGCAGCTCCACCGCGCGCGGGCTGCAGCCCGAGTGGCCGTGGGCGAGCGTGTTGGCGCGCAGCAGCATCAGCGCGCGCGTGGCCGTCCGGTCGAGCGGCGCGCCCACCCCGCTCGCGTGGCTGCGGATGACGTTCCGCTGCAGCGCCACCCGCTGCTCCGGCGGAATGACGACCTCGGCGAGGCGGCCGAACCCGGTCGTGACGCCGTAGACGCTGTCCCCCCGGGCCACCATGTCCTCCACGAGCCGGCGCGCCGTCACCAGCGCCCCCTTGGCGGAGGATGCGAGCCGGATCTCGGCCACGGCGCCCTGCGCGACCCGCTCCGTGTCCTCCAGCGTGAGATGGTGGCCGTCGATCTCGAGGAACGTCGCCATCGTCTAGGCCTCGTCCACCAGGGGCGGCGGCGCCGTGAGCGTCTCGGCGCGCGCCATCGCGGGATCCGATCCGAGCCGCGACCACGCGGCGTCCCGCGCCTGCGCGGTCTCGTACAGCGCGACGAGCGCGCCGCCGCTCCCTGCCAGGCGCACCAGCAGCGCCTCCGTCGCGCGCAGCCGGTCGAGCCAGTGCCCGATCTCGGGGAGATGGCCCGCCACCACCGACTCGAAGTCGTTGTGCGAATGGCTCCACACCGCGGCCCACGAGCTGAAGGCCTCGGGGCGGAAGACGGCGGCGAATTCCCCGGTGTGCTCGGCGCCGCGGTCCCGGTCGATCCACGCGTACGCGTCCGCCGTGCGCACCGGCGCCGGCGGCGGCACCACCAGCATCGGCCGGGGCGGCAGCGGGGGCAGGGCGAGCAGCCGCTCGCCGCGGCCCCATCCCAGCGCGAGGGCGCTGCCCGACAGGAAGAACGGCACGTCGCTCCCCAGGCTCGCCGCCAGCTCGAGCAGGTCGCCCGCCGAGAGCGGCCCGCCGAACAGGCGGTTCAGCGAGGCGAGCGTCGCCGCGGCGTCACTCGACGCCCCGCCCAGCCCGGCGTTCCACGGGATCCGCTTGGTCAGCGCGATCCGCACGCCCCCCGGCATCCGCGCCGCCGCCAGGAACCGCGTCGCAGCGCGCACGATCAGGTTCTCGGCGCTGCTGCCCAGCTCGGGCGGGGCCCCGACCAGCGTCACAGCGTCCGCCGCGCGCTCGACCACCAGGTCGTCGGCGAGGCTGACGAGCTGGAAGAGCGACTCGATGGCGTGATAGCCCTTGGCGTCCCGCCCGAAGACCCGCAGCCAGAGGTTGACCTTCGCGCAGGCGCGCGCGCACACCCGCACGGGCGGCGTCACCGCGCCGGCTCCGGCCCGGTGATGTCGTGGAGCGAGAGACCGGAGCGCGCCAGGTGGAAGAGGCCGATGGCGGTGATCGGCACGAACCAGCCGAGATGCGTGCCGAGGGCGAAGCTCGCCGCGGCGACGCCCGGCACGCCGTAGAGCCCGAGCGAGACGCGGGACCCCGCCTCGAACAGGCCGAAGAACCCCGGCGACGACGGGATGGCGACGCCGATCGCGACGATCCCCTGCAGGAGCAGCGGCGACATGAGCGGCAGGCCGTTGATGTGGAAGGCGAGGAAGCCGAGGTAGAACGCCGCCCCGTTGATGAGCCAGACCGCGAGCGACCAGATGACCACACGCGCGAAGTCGCGCGGCGCCCGCAGGATGGACAGGCCCTCGATGAAGCCGCGCGTGACCCGCACGATCCACTCGGCGGCGGGCGCGGGCAGGGCGCGGCGCAGCGCGGCGGCGACCCAGGCCAGGCCTTCGCGAGGGGCGTGTACCAGCACGAACAGGAACGCCAGGACCAGGATGAACGCGGCGCCCATCCACCCGGCGATCGTGGAGACGCTGGTGGAGCCGAGCGTGACGGCCGTCGGGAAGTCGGCCGAGGCGATGGCCACGGCCATCAACAGGACGACGATCAGGCCGTCGAAGACGCGCTCGACCGCGACGGAGCCGAGCGACGCGGCGAAGGGGAGCCCCACGAGGCGCGAGCCGGCGTAGGCGCGGGCCAGCTCGCCCGCGCGGGCCGGGAGGACGTTGTTGGCCATGAAGCCGATGGCCGTGGCGTGCCAGACGGGCTTCCAGCGCACGCCGGCGCTCCGCGCGGCCAGGATGATGCGCCACCGCGAGGCGCGCGCGGGGAAGGTGAGCGTCGCCACCGCGGCGGAGGCCAGGAAGAGCCAGAGGTTGGCGCGGCGCAACTCGCGGAAGAAGGCGGCGGGCGAGACGCCCCGGAGCGCCCAGTAGAGGAAGACGATCGAAATGGCGACGCCGGCCAGGCCCTGCCACAGCCGGCCGCGGCCGCGCGTCCGGCGCGGCGCCTTCGGCGGGCCGGCGCTGCTAGGCGCTGAGTCCAAGCTCGACGAGATCGAACACCTCGCGCTGAAGCTCGTACAGCCGGGCCGACGCCTGGCCGGGTGAGGCCGCGAGCGCGGCCAGCTCGGCCTTGAGCTCGAGGGCGCGACGCAGCGCGGCCTGGCCGTTGTAGAGGAGGGTTTCGATCGGGACGACGTTCTCCTCCGGCGCCAAGGACTCGATCGGCACCACCCCCTCGTCCTCGTCTGGAGCCAGAGATTCGATCGGCACCACCGCCTTGTCGTCGTCCGGCGCCAGGGACTCGATGTCCACCACGCCCCGCTCGTCAGCAGGGGCGGTCGAGGCCACGGTCGGCGCGCCGAGTAGCTCCTCGAGCGAACCGAGCGGGACGCCACGCTCGGTGACGAGCCGCTCCAGCGACGCGAAAGCCCAGGCGAGATCGCGCTCGTCGTCCGCGGCAGGGGCGGCGGCCGGCACGCCATGCGCCGGCATCTCGGCCAGCTCCGGCACGACGCGCGTGGTCCGCTTGTGCGCGGGCGGCGCCGGCGCGGCGACCGTGCCGGCGATGGCGCCGAGCCGTCCGATGGCGGTCTCCAGCCGCGCGACGACCGGCGCCTCGTCGCCCGTCTGGACGGTGCGAAGCGCGCGAGCGGCGTCGGCCACGGCAGCGGCGAAGGCCTCCACGTCGGCGCCGGCCGCGCCCCGTTCGATCGCGGTGCGCCCCGCGTCGGCGAAGCGCCCCAGCGAGAGCGCGACGGGCGGGCCTCCGGCGCCCCCCAGCGGCCGCAGCGACGCCGCCATTGTGAACAGCCGGAGGTCGCGGACCACCGGCGAGGCCGCGCGCGCCAGCTCGTCGGCGGCGCGCTCCAGGAACTCGCCATGGCCGACCAGCTCGAGGCGTGAGAGCGGGGAGGGCGCTTCTCCCGGACGGACCACGTGCGGACCCGCGTCGTCGTAGAACAGCGCCTCGATCGGCAGGATCTGGCCCGTGCCGGCGAAGGCGCCGAGGAGCGCCGTCGCGAACGCGCCGGCCTGGGCGCTGTCCAGAGCCGGGCGGCCCACGTCCACGACCTCGCGCGCCGCCCGCGCCAGCGCCTTCGCCGCGGCGTCGAAGACCGCCGGCACCGCCGGCGCGACCGCCCCGGACGTCGCGAAGACCTCCTTGAGCGCGCCGTCCACGGCGGTGAGGAGGTCGCCGAGCGGCGGGAGGTCGTTCAGCACCGCCACGCCGCGCAGCGCCGACATGGCGGGGGGGACGCCGCCCAGCGCGTCGCGCGCGGCGCGGTCCGCCGTCAGCGCCTGCGCCGCGCGATCGAGCGCGCTGGCGATCGCGGCGGCTTCGCGGGCTACGAAGGCGCGGCCCCCCGCGTCCAGACCGCCCGCGGCCGCTCGCGCACCCGCGGAGGTGCGCCCCGCCAGGCGCTCCAGCGCGGCGCCGATCTCCTCGGCCCGTGGGGCATCCTCCGGCGCCGGCGTGCGGATGCGGTGCAGGTACTTCTTGCAGTCGTCCACCGCGCGGATGATCTCGCCGCGCACCCCCTCGTCCCACGCCGCCCGGCCGTCCTTGAGCGCGCGGCCGGCCGCCTCGAGCCCCTGGGCGGCGCGTGCCATCGGCTGCTGGGACGCCATGAGCGCCCCGCCGCGCCAGGCGCGGGCGATGCGGACGAATTCGTCGGCGTTGGGGAAGGGGCCGGCGGGCGCCTGGGCCAGCGCGTCGAGGCGCTCGAGGTACTCACCGGCCTCGAGCACGAAGAAGTCGAGCATCCCCATGGACTGGCCCATTTCGCGAACCTACGGCGCGCCCCGCGCGCGGTCAATTCGCTCGCGCATCTCGCGGACCGCGCGCTCGGCGCCCACGAAGACGGCTCGGCTGATGATGCTGTGGCCGATGTTCAGCTCCTCGATCTCCTGGAGCGCCGCCACGGGCCCCACGTTCTCGTACGTCAGTCCGTGCCCGGCGTGCACCGCCAGCCCGAGCCGGCGGGCTTCCCGCGCCGCCGCCTCCAACTCGCGCGCCGCGGCCGCGCCTGTTCGCCACGTCCCGGCGTAGCGGCCGGTGTGCAGCTCGACGGCGTCGGGCCCGAGCGCGGCGGCCGCCGCGATCGTCCCGGGATCGGGACTGATGAACAGGCTGGTGCGGATTCCGGCGGCCTTGAGCCGCGCGACGGCGTCCCGGATCCGTCCCGCTCCCTGCACGCAGTCGAGCCCGCCCTCGGTGGTGATCTCCTCGCGGCGCTCCGGCACCAGCGTCGCCTGGTGCGGCTTCAGCCGCTCGGCGATGGCGAGGATCTCGCCGGTCGCCGCCAGCTCGAGATTCACCACCGTGCGCACCGTCGCGACCAGCAGCTCGACGTCCCGGTCCTGGATGTGCCGGCGATCCTCGCGCAGGTGCACGGTGATGCCGTCGGCGCCCGCCTGCTCGACCAGCACGGCGAGCCGCACCGGGTCCGGCTCGTCCGTCTGGCGCGCCTGCCGCACCGTCGCGGCATGGTCGATGTTGACGTAAAGTCTCACGCTTGCTCGCCCCCGGGGCGTCCGTTAGCTTCGCTTTTCGTGGCCCCCACACACCGCTTGCCCATCATCGCCTGCCTCGTCGTGCTCGTCGGTTGCGCGGGGCGGCCCGCCGGCGTCACGCCGGCCCCAACCCCCGAGGCGACGGTAGGGCAGTTCCTCGCCGCCGTCAACGCCAACGACCTGGAGCGCATGGCCGCGTTGTTCGGCGACGAGCACGGCCGGGCCGCGTGGGGGAGCGCCGTCGCGCGGCAGGAGCGCCTCGCCATCATGCAGCACCTGCTCCAGGCCGACTCGTCCCACGTGCTCGGGGACGATCCCGATTCGGCGGGCGTGCCCACCCGCCGCCTCGTGCACGTCGAGCTGTTCGGCAGGGGCCGCCGGGTCAGCGTGCCGTTCATCGTGGCGCGGCAGACGGTCGGGGGCTGGCTGGTGTACGCGATCGGCCTGTTGCCCCTGATGCCGACGCCGGTCGGCCGCCGCAGCCCCTAGTCCGACAGCTCGAGCAGGATGCCGCCGGTCGCCTTGGGGTGGAGGAACGCGACGCGGTGGCCGCCGGCTCCCGGACGCGGGACGTCGTCGATCAGCCGGTAGCCCGCCGCCCTGCAGCGCTCCAGCGCGCGGTCGAGGTCGGGCACGCGGAAGCAGAGATGGTGGATGCCGGGGCCGTGACGGGCGAGGAACTTGCCGATCGGGCTGGCGGGATCCGTGGAGGTGAGCAGCTCGACGGCGGCGGACCCGGCCTCCAGGCAGACGATCGTCGCGCCGTCCCCGGTGGCGGGCGCGCCGGGCGCGAGGCCGAGCACGTCACGGTAGAAGGCGGCGGCCCCGGCGAGATCCTGGACGGCCACCCCGACGTGAGCCAGAGCGGCGTCGCGCTGGACTTCGGGCGGGAGCACGCGGACATTCTAACTCGGAGCGACACGACATGGCAGGGTCGCACGCGATGACGGTGACCGACGCGACGTTTCAGTCGGAGGTGGAGCAGCAGCCCGGTCTCGTCCTCGTGGACTTCTGGGCCGAGTGGTGTGGTCCGTGCCGCGTCATCGCTCCCATCCTCGAGCAGATCGCCGGCGAGTACGCCGGCAAGCTGAGGATCACCAAGCTCGACGTGGACGCGAACCAGCAGACGCCGATGCGCTTCAACGTCCGGTCCATCCCCTCGCTGCTCTTCTTCAAGGGCGGCAAGCACGTGGACACGGTGGTCGGCGCCGTGCCCAAGGCGCACCTCGTGGGGAAGATCACGCAGCACCTCTAGACATGCGCGCATCGACGGCCGTCCTGACGGCTACCTCGATCCGTCTCTGGGACCTGGCGTTCCCCTACGGCCAGGCGCTGGTGGCCCGCACCCGCGCGCCGTACATCGCCCTCGACAACCTGATCGCCTTCAGCAAGCACGACCGCGACGGGAAGGTGGACGCGTACCTCGCCGCCTACCTTCCCGACGAGCTGGTCCTCCTCTTCTTCGTGGGCGGCGAGCTGGTCAACGCCGCGCTCGTGAACCCGGCGGGGCGGTCCGCCGTCGCGATCGCCGACGCGCTGCGGCGCATCCGCGAGGGCTCCGAGCGCGCGGAAATCGCCTTCCACGAGGCGCCGCAGGACCTCCTGGCCGCGATGTACACCGCGTGCAGCGGGGCGCCGCTGCCGATGGTCCTCGACCCGAAGAGCCCCGAGACCATTTTCCGGACGTTGTTCGAGCGGAAGTGGTCGGGCCTGCTGGAGCTGATCTCGAACGGCCGCGTGAACTACCTGCAGGTGAAGGACGGACGCTTCGCCTCCGGGCACTTCGCCGAGCGGTTGCCGAACGACCCGCCGCTCGCCACGGTGGCGCGGCTCTTCACCTCGACGCCGCCCGAACCGCTGCCGAAGGTGGTCGCGCAGGTGTACGACGGGCCGCCGCCGCTCCCGCGACAGGCGCCGCCGGCGATGATCAAGATGTTCCGGCACTACACCTGGGACCTCGCCGACCTGATCGAGCTCGAGGCGCCGGGGCAGGGGGCCAAGCGGGCCGAGCGCGTGCGGCAGCGCCTGTTGCCGCAGCACCAGGTGCTCCAGTGGGTGGGCGGGACGCGCGACGCCGCGCAGCAGGACCCGGTCGTCGAGCCGGTGATCCTGGCCGACGGCGTGGCCACTTGGACCAAGGAGCTGCTCACCGAGGTGGAGGTGCTCCAGCCCCAGAGCGCGCTGCGCATCCTCCGGGACGCCGCCCGCGAGCACCGCTTCGCGCTGAACGCGGTGGGGTTCTTCGAGAAGCTGCCCTGGCGCATCCAGTGGTGAGACGCGGGACGCTGTACATGCTGAGCACCCCCATCGGCCATCTGGGGGATTTTTCTTTTCGGGGGCTGGAGGTGCTGCGGCAGGTCGCGGTCGTCGCGGCGGAAGACACGCGGCGGACGCGGCGGCTGCTGGGGCACTACGAGGTCTCGCCCCCGCTCGTCAGCCTCCACGCGCACAGCCGGCCGGAAGTGGTCGAGCGGCTGCTGGACCGCGTCGAGGCGGGGGAGGACGTCGCGTACGTCACCGACGCGGGCACGCCGGGGGTGTCGGACCCGGGAGCGTTCGTCGCCGAGCGGGCGCACGCGCGCGGCCTGGTGGTCGTGCCGATCCCGGGGCCGGCGGCGGTGCTGGCGGCGCTCGCCGCTGCGGGGTTCCCCGCCGACCGTTTCCTCTTCCTCGGTTTCCTGCCGAAGAAGGGGACGACGCGCGCGGCGCTGCTGGAGCGGATCGCGACCGAGCCCTGGACCACGATCTGCTACGAGGCGCCGGGCCGCACCGTCGCCCTGCTGCAGGACCTGGAGGCGCGCTGCGGCGCCGGCCGGCCGGCGGCCGTGGCGCGCGAGCTGACCAAGCTGCACGAGGAGGTCCGGAGGGGAACGGTCGGGGAGCTGATCCAGTATTACGAGGCACACGCCCCGCGCGGCGAAGTCACGGTGGTCGTGAGCGGCGTGAGCGGAGGTTCTCCCGCGCCCGCCCCCGCCCCCGCGGTGCCGCCCGACGCGGGTGAGCTGATCTCGACGCTGCGGGCCGCCGGCGCCGCGCCGTCGGCCATCGCGAAGGAGCTGTCCCGACGCCTCGGACTGTCCCGCCACGACGCCTATCGGCTGCTGACCCGGTGAGGGCGGCTCCGCTCACCATCGGCCGCCTGCACTACGACGGCGGCGGCGACTGGTACGCGAACCCCTCCAGCCTGCCCAACCTGCTCCGGGCGATTCGCGAGCGCACCAGCCTCGTGACGACGGAGCGCGAGCGCGTGGTGCGGCTGACCGATCCGTTCCTCCCCGACGTCCCTTACCTCTATATGACGGGGCACGGGAACGTCCTCTGGTCCCCGGAGGAGTGCCGTCTCCTCCGCGGGCACCTGGAGGCGGGCGGCTTCCTGCACGCCGACGACTGCTACGGGATGGACAAGTCCATCCGGCGCGAGATTGCGAAGGCGTTCCCGGACCGGCCGATGGTCGAGGTGCCGCTCGATCATCCGATCTACCATCTGATCTACGAGTTCCCGAAGGGGATCCCGAAGATCCACGAGCATGACGGGTTGCCCGCGCAGGGGTTCGGCGTCTTTCTGGGGACGCGGCTGGTGCTCTACTATTCCTATCAGTCCGATCTCGGCGACGGGTGGGAGGACCCGGAAGTGCACCACGATCCGGAGCCGATTCGCGAGCAGGCGGTGCGGATGGGCGTCAACCTCTTCGCGTACGCGGTGAGTTCGAGCGCGTGAACGCGTCGGACGGGGACCGCGCTGCGCGCGACACCTCCGCTGCGCGGCCCGCTCGCTCCGGCCTCGCGGCGAGTGCCACCGAGGTCGTCCGCTCCCTCGCGCGCCTCGAGGCCCTGCTGGCGCGACGGCGCGTCGCGGCCGCGCTGCTTGCCGCCGCGGCGGCGGCGGCCCTCGTGCTCGCCCTCGCGGCGCTCGCGGCGCGCTTCGGGCTGCTCGCGTCCGCGGCGTGGGCGCCGCTCGCCGTCTGGATCGCCGCCCTGGCCGCGGCGCTGGCGGCGGCGCGCCCGGCGTGGCGCTTACGCGTGCGGCGTGGGGCGGCGTTGCGCGACACGGCGGCGCTGGTGGAGCGGGAGCAGGCGCTGCGGCGCGGCTCGCTCGTGGGGATCGTGGACGCGGCGGCGCTGACGCCCGCCGGCGCCTCGCCCGCGCTCGTGGCGCGGGCGGCCGAGCGGGTGGCGCGCGCACTCCCGCCGGAGGCGTCCTGGGCGCCCGAGGCGGCGCGGAGGCTCTCGCGCCGCCTGCGCGCGGGCGCTGCCGCCTGCGCGGCGGCGGCGGCCCTCGCGGTATTCGCCTTCGCCTGGGCCGGCGACGCCGCGGCGGAGCTGGTCTCGCCGCTCCGGGCGCTGGCGGCGTCGCTGGGCGCGCGGGTCCAGGTCGCGGTGTCGCCGCCGGCGGTGCGCCGCGGCGGCGCGGTGGTGGTGAGCGTCCGCTCTCCCGCCATCGCGGACGCGCGGTTGTTCGTGCGTGAGACCGGCGAGACCTGGCGCGCGGTCCCGCTCGCCGCGGCGGGGCCGGATCGCGCGACGGCGCGCCTCGCCGGCCTGACGGCGCCGGTCTTCGTGTACGCGCGCAGCGGGGGCCGGGCGTCGGACACGCTGCGCGTCGGCGTCATCGAGCCCCCGTTCGTCACGGAGCTGGCGGTGACGGCGCGCTTCCCGGCGTACCTCGAACGTCAGGACGAGACGCTGCCCCCGGACTCCGGCCCCGTGGCGCTGCCCGAGGGAACGGTGCTCGCGCTCCGCGGCGTCGCGAGCGCGACGGTGTCGGCGGCGGCGCTCGTGGGTCCGGAGCGTCGCGCGCTCTCCGCGTCGGGACGCGGCTTCGCCGGCGACCTCGTCGTCCGCCGGACGGCGACGTGGCGGCTCGTGCTGGCGGACGCGTCGGGCGAGCCCTTCCCGGGTCCGCTCCCGGTGTTCGATCTCCGCGCGGTGCCCGACAGCGCGCCGGTGGTCGCGTTGCCGGTGCCCGGAGCGGACACCACCGCTCCGCTGGACCTGCGGCTCCCGCTGGTCGTGGACGCGCGCGACGACCACGCGCTGGCCTCGGTCGAGATCGTGAGCTGGCGGGTGAGCCGGCTCGGCACCGTGGGAGCGCGCACCGTGGACACGGTGGCGGGAGTCGCGGGGGCCGACCACGTGGTCGAGAGCGTCCTCCTCGACCTCAACGGCCGCGGGCTCCTGCCCGGCGACACCCTGCGGCTGTTCGCGCGCGCGACCGACCGGGCGCCGCAGCCGCACCGCGCGTCGAGCCGCGAGTACGCGGTGCGTCTGCGGTCGATGGCGGAGCTGCGCGACGCCGTGCGCGCGGCGGGCGACACCCTGGCCCGCCGCGCGTCCGACCTGGCGGGGGATGCGGCGGCGCTGAGCCGGCGCACCGGGGACCTGGCGGCGCAGCGCAACCGCGGGGCCGGTGGCGCCGACTCCACGGGCGCTCCGGTCGGCGACCAGACCCAGCGCTCCGGCGCACCGCTGCCGTTCGAGCAGGCGCAGGAAGCGGGTCGCGTGCGCGACGAGCAGCAGCGGCTGCTCGAGCGCACGGACAGCCTGCGGCAGGCCCTGGCCGGCGTGGCGGCGGCGGCGCAGCGCGCGGGGCTCACCGATTCCGCGTGGCAGCAGCGGCTGCGCGAGCTGGACCAGCTGCTGCAGCAGGCGGTGACGCCGGAGCTGCGCGCGCGCCTGGAACAGCTCCGGTCGGCGCTGGAGCACCTGGATCCGCGGGCGGTCGAGCAGGCGCTGCGCCAGCTGGCGGAGTCGCAGCTGGAGATGCGGCGGCAGCTCGAGCGGAGCGCCGAGCTGTTCCAGCGGGCGGCGCTCGAGGGCTCGCTGCAGACATACGCCCAGAACGCGGAGGCGCTCCGCCAGGCGGAGCTGCAGTGGGCGGATCGCGCTGCGGCCGCGCAGGACACGGCGGCGGCGGCCGAGGAGCAGCGCACGCTTGGCCGCGAGGCCGACACGCTGCATTCCGGCCTCGAGGCTCTGGGCCCGCGGCTGACGCAGCGCGGGGACAGTGCCGGCGCGGGCACGGTCGGGTGGGCCGAGCGGCAGGTCGCGCAGGCCGGCGCGAAGATGGAAGACGCGGGCGCCGCGATGTCGGCCGGGCGCCGGCAGGACGCCGGGCCGCGCGGCGCGGAGGCGGCGGACGCGCTGCGCGGCGTGGGCGATTCGCTGCGCGGCCGGGAGGCGCAAATGGCGGCGGCATGGCGGGCCGAGGTCCTGAAACTGCTGCGCTCCGCCGAGGCGGAGACCATCGCGCTCGCCGTGGAGGAGCAGGGCATGGCCGAACGCCTCCGCCGCGGCGAAGGCTCCGGCGACGCGAGCGGCCAGCAGTCGGCGCTCGAGCAGGGCGTGGACCAGGTCGCGCGGCGCCTCGGAGAGGCGTCGGGGAGGAACGCCCTGGTCTCGCCGCAGCTCGGCGCGGCGCTGGGGCTCGCGCGACAGCAGATCGAGCAGTCGCGCCGGGCGCTGGAGGCGCCGCGGACCGATCCCGCCGCCGCCGCGTCCCGGGCACAGGACGCCGCGCAGGCGCTGTCCTCCGCGGCCTTTCAGATCATGCGGTCGGGGGACGATGTCGCGGGCGCCCAATCGGGCTCCGGGTTCGCGGAGGCGCTCAAGCGGATGGCGGAGCTGGCGACCCGGCAGGGCGCGCTCGACGGGCAGCTCAACGGCCTCCTGCCGATGCTGGGCCCCGGATCGTTCAGCGAGGCCGTGATGCAGCAGCTGCGCGAGATCGCCGCCCGGCAGCGCGCGCTCGCCAACGAGATGGAGCGACTGCGCGGCATGGGGCTCCAGGGCCGGCCGGAGGATCTGGCCGAGGAGGCGCGGCGGCTGGCGGACCGGCTCGAGCAGGGGCAGCTCGACCGGCGGACGTTGGAACGCCAGCAGCAGCTGTTCCGGCACATGCTCGACGCGGGCCGATCGCTGCAGAGCGACGAGGAGGACGCCGAGCGGAAGAGCGAGACGGCGCGCGAGCACGCCGCGAGCGTCCCGGTGGGGACGGTGCCGCGCGAGCCGGGTCTGCGCTACCCGATCCCGAAATGGGACCAGCTCAAGTCGCTCTCCCCGGCCGAACGGGCGATGGTGCTGGACTACTTCCGGCGGATCAATGCGGCCGGCCGCTAGTCCGCTCCTGGTGCTGCTGGCGCTGGCGGCCGCGGCGCCGGCGCGCGCGGCGGGGCAGGAGATCCTGCTCCGCGCGATGGACCTCGAGGGGGTGGGAGCGTGGAACGAAGCGGGAACGCTGTACCGGCAGGTGCTCGCGGAGGAGCCCACCAACGCCGCGGCGCTGCTCGGCCTGGAGCGCGTGTTCGTCCAGCCGGCGCAGCGGGACACGGTGCTGGCCTGCGCGGAGCGCGCGATCGCGGCGAACCCTGCGGCGCCGACCGCCTACGCGGTCGAGCTGCGCACGCTGCGCGCGATGGGACGGGACTCGCTCGCGGCCAGGGCGTTGTCCCGGTGGGTGGCGGTGGACTCCGCCAGCCCGGCGCCGTACCGGGAGTGGGCGCGCCTCTCCTTCAGGGCCGGCCGCGTGCAGGACGCGCGGGACGCGGTCCTGCTCGCGCGGCAGCGGCTGGGGGACCCTTCGGCCCTCGCGCCCGAGCTGGCGCAGGTGGACGTGCAGCAGGCGGACTGGGCGGGCGCCGCCCGGGAGTGGAGGGCCGCGGTGGGGGCGCAGGCCGTCTACGCGGATGCGGCGTCCTTCAGTCTCCGGCCCGCGCCGACCGCGGCGCGTGACGCCGTGATCGCCGCCCTGACCGCGTCGGGCCCGGAAGCGGCGACCGGCCGGCAGCTGGCGGCGGATCTGCTGCTCGGGTGGAGCGAGCCGGGCCGGGCCTGGGCGCTGCTCAAGGACGCGCTGCCCGCATCCGATTCGCTCCGGATCGTGGCGCTGCGGACCTTCGCCGAGCGTTCGCAAGCCCTCGGCGGGCCCGATGCGCAGCGCGCGGCGGGCGCGGCCTACGACCTGCTGGCGGCGGCGCTCCCGCCGGAGGACGCGGGGCGGACCAGGATCGAGAGCGCCCAGGCGTTCGCCGCGGCCGGCGACACCGCTGCCGCGCGGCGGGTGCTCCGGACGCTGGCGGCGGACACGGCTGCCGACGGCGAGACCCGCTCGGCGGCGGCGGCCGCGACGGTCGAGCTGCAGGTGCGGGAAGGGAATCCGGAGGAGGCCTCTCGGACGCTCGCCGCCGCGCTCGAGCGTCTGAGCGGCACGGAGCGGGAGCGGCTCGCCCGCGTCATCGCGCGCGGGTGGCTGCGGCGCGGCGCCCTCGAGAGGGCGGAGCGCGCGGTGGACGGCGATTCGTCGCTCGCCGGGGACGAGGTGCGCGGCTGGGTGGCGCTGTATCGCGGGCGCCTGGCGGAGGCGCGGCGGCTGCTGCGCCTCGCCGGCGCGTCGGTGGGCGATCGCGCGCTGGCGCCGTTGCGGGCCGAGACGGTGGCGCTGATCGACGCGGTGGGACAGGACACGCTTCCCGAGCTGGGCGCCGCGCTGCTCCGCGCCGCGCGCGGCGACTCGCTCGGGGCGTCGCGCGCCCTGGTCGCGGTGGCGCGCGGCCTCGCCGATTCCGCTGCGGGGTCGGAGGCGGAGCCCGCGCTGCTCGCCTGGGCGGCGCGATGCGCCGCCGCGGGTCGCGACTCGGCGGGCGCGGAGGCGCTGTGGCTGGAGGTGGCGGACCGGTTCGGCGCGTCCAACGCGGCGCCGGCGGCGGAGCTCGCGCTCGCCCGCGCCCTCGCCGGCCGCGGCGACTTGAAGGGGGCGGCCCGGCGCCTCGAAGCGATGATCCTGGCGCACCCCGAGAGCGCGCTGGTGCCCGAGGCGCGCCGCGAGCTCGATCGGGTGCGCGGCCTGGTGCCCGGCACGTGAAGCGGCGGGACTTCCTCGGCGCGATGGCCGGCGCGGGCGCCCTCGCCTGGACGCACCGACGCACGGACGCACGGACGCACGGAGGCGCGGCGTCCCTGCTCGTGCCGATGGACGAGGAGCAGACCAACCACCTCAAGGCCTACGGCCTCGCGTACGACGCCGTCAAGCGCGGCGGCCACACCGAGTGGCTGCTCAACTATCGCGGGGGGTCGTTCCTCATCCCGGACGACGGGATCGCGCGGCGCGCCGCCACGCTGGCGGGCGTCGCCGCCCTGAGCGTGTCGGACGCCGACGTGCTCGACATCCGGGGCACCATCGAGCAGGGCAACATGGACGCCGTGCCGCTCGAGAAGGCGCCGCGCGTCGCCATCTACTCGCCGCCCTTCGCTCCGCCCTGGGACGACGCGGTGACGCTCGCGCTCCGCTACGCCGACATCCCCTTCACGCGCGTCTGGGACACCGAGGTCCTGGGCGGGCGGCTGACCGACTTCGACTGGCTGCATCTGCACCACGAGGACTTCACCGGCCAGTACTCCAAGTTCTACCTCTCCTACGCCGGCGCGGCCTGGCTCGCCGACATGGTGCAGGAGAACCAGGCGGTGGCGCGCACCCTTTCGTTCGACGACGTGCCCGCCCTGAAGAAGGCGGTGGCCCGCCGCATCCGCGCCTTCGTGGACGGCGGCGGGTTCCTGTTCGCGATGTGCACGGCGACCGAGACCCTGGAGCTGGCCCTGGCCGCGCACGACGTGGACATCGCCGCGGAGTTCGCCGACGGCACGCCGATGGATCCCGACGCCGACGCCAAGCTCGACTGGACCCAGGCGCTGGCGTGCAAGGACGCGCACCTCGAGAAGAACCCGGCGATCCCGGCCTTCTCGGACATCGACGGGCACCAGGTCAACAACCCGGGGCTGCGCCAGCCGCTCGGCGCGTTCGCGCTGTTCAACTTCAGCGCCAAGATCGATCCCGTGCCGACGATGCTGGTGCAGTGTCACCGGCAGGTGATCCCGGACTTCTACGGCATCACCACGAGCTTCACGCGCCGCACCCTCAAGGCCGCCGACATCGTCCTGGCCGACGAGGCGGGCGCGCCGTGGGTGAAGTACATCCACGGCGACCTGGGCCGCGGGACCTGGACCTACCTGGGCGGCCACGACCCCGAGGACCCGCAGCACCAGGTCGGGAGTCCGCCGACCGACCTGTCGCTGCATCCGACGTCGCCGGGCTACCGGCTCATCCTCAACAACGTGCTCTTCCCCGCGGCGCGCAAGCGCGAACTCAAGACGTGAGCGCGCCGGACGGTCGCCGAAACCCGCACGACACTTCCGATGCGCCGCCCGCTCGATCCGGCCCGGTGACAGGCGCCACCGCGCCGGACGGTCGCCGAACCCCGCGCGACACTTCCGATGCGCCGCCCGCTCGATCCGGCCCGGTGACAAGGGCCACCGCGGCGCGGCTCGGCGCCGCGGCCCGCTCCGCCATCGCCGCGGCGATCGCGGAGGCCGGCGGCCGCGAGGTCTCGTTCGTCGCCGACGTCGCCGCCGATGGCACGGTGCGGGGAGCGGAGCCCGTCGCGCGCGGTACCGTGGACGCGGTGCTCGCCCTGCCGGGCGTCGCGTCCCGCGGGCAGATGGTGCTCCACAACCACCCGAGCGGGCTGCTCGAGCCCTCGAACGCCGATCTCGACGTCGCGGTGCGCCTGCACGACGGCGGCATCGGCTTCGGGATCGTGGACAACCGGGCCGACGAGCTGTACGTCGTCGTCGAGGTGCCGAAGCCGCGCGGCACCGAGCCGCTCGATGCCGTCGCCGTTGCGCGGCTCCTCGCGCCCTCGGGCCCCGTGGCGCGCGAGCTGGGCGCGCACGAGGACCGCCAGGCCCAGCGCGACATGGCGGCCTACATCACCGACGCGTACAACGACGGCTCGATCGCGGTGCTCGAGGCCGGGACCGGGATCGGGAAGAGCTTCGCGTACCTCGTGCCGGCGATCCGGTGGGCCGTGGTGAACGGCGAGCGCACCATCGTCTCCACGAACACCATCAACCTGCAGGAGCAGCTGGTCGGGAAGGACCTCCCGCTGCTGGCCCGCGCCCTCGGCACCGAGGACCGTCCGGTGCGCTACGCGCTGCTCAAGGGGTGGCGCAACTACGTCTGCCTGACGCGACTGGAGCAGGCGCAGCGGGGCGTCGGCACGCTCCTCGAGCCGGACCGCCGCGACGAGCTGGAAGCCGTAGCGTCGTGGGCGGCGCACACGTCGGACGGCAGCCTCTCGGACCTGTCGTTCACGCCCGGCTCCGAGGTGTGGGACGAGGTCGCGGCCGAGTCGGACCTGTGCACCCGGCTGCGCTGTCCGCACTTCGACGGGTGTTTCGTCTTCGAGGCGCGGCGCCGCGCCGCCGACGCGGACGTGGTGGTGGTGAACCACCACCTCCTGGCGAGCGATCTCGCCGTGCGGCGCGCCCAGGGGAACTTCGAGGAGGCGGCGGTGCTCCCGCCGTATCGCCGCCTCGTGCTCGACGAGGCGCACCACCTGGAGGACACGGCCGCCACGCACCTCGGCATGCAGGCCACGTCGCGCGGCGTGGAGCGGATGCTGTCGCGGCTGGAGCGTGGCAACCGTGGCGTCCTGCCGGCGCTGCGGGGCGCGCTCGCGGCCGAGGCCGACGAGCCCCTGCGCGAGACGGCGATGCAGCAGATCGAATCGCGCCTCCGCCCGGCGCTGGCGGACGCGCGGCGCAGCGCCGAGTTGCTCTTCCGGATCCTCGACGCCTACCTGGCCGGCAAGGCCGACAACGTCGTCCGTCTGGGCGACGCGTTCGCCGCCGACCCCATCTGGTCGGCCGCCGGCGGCGGGCTCGGCGACGCGCTCGACAACTTCGGCTACGCGCTCGGCCTGGTCCGGGAGGCCGTGGTGGCCCTCGTGGAGCGGCTGGGGTCGGAGGAAGGGGCGGACCGGATCCAGTCGCTGGCCGGCGAGCTGCGCGGGCTCTCCAACCGTCTGGAGGCGGCGCGCGACGCGGTGCGCACGACGCTCCGGCCCCCGGCCGGCCTGCCCCCGACGGTGCGGTGGATCGAGCGGCGCGGCGGCGCGCACGTCGCGCTCGCCGCCGTGCCGCTGGAGCTGGCGCCGCTCCTCAAGGAGATGCTCTTCGACCGGGTCGAGACGATCACCCTGACCAGCGCGACGCTGGCGACCGGGGGCTCCTTCGAGTTCCTCGCGCGGCGCCTCGGCCTCGACCTGCCGCCCTCGCGCGAAGGGGTGCGCGAGGTGCTGCCGTCGCCCTTCAACTACCGCGACCAGTGCCTGTTCGTCGTGCCCGACGACCTGCCCGAGCCGCGGGACGACGCGGAGGGACACGGCGCGCGGGTCGCCGAGATCGCGGCCGATGTCGCGCACGCCTCCGACGGCGGGCTGTTCGTCCTCTTCACGAGCCACCGCGCCCTGCGGCAGGCGGCCGCCGCGCTCGGCGCGCGCGCCGACGTCGCCGGCCGCTGGCCGCTGCTGGTGCAGGGGGACGCGCCGCGCGACCAGCTGCTGCGCCGCTTCCGCGACGCCGGCTCGGCCATCCTCCTGGGCACGGACTCGTTCTGGGAAGGCGTGGACGTGCCCGGGCTCGCGCTCCGCGCCCTGGTGATCGCCAAGCTCCCGTTCCGCGTGCCGACCGAGCCGCTCACCGCCGCGCGCTGCGAGGCCATCGAGGCGTCCGGCGGCGACCCGTTCAACGAGTACCTGGTGCCGCTCGCCGCGCTGAAGCTCAAGCAGGGCTTCGGCCGGCTCATCCGCTCGCGGACGGACGTCGGCGTGGTGGTGCTGCTGGACCCGCGGGTGCTGCGGAAGCGGTACGGCGGCGCGCTCCTGGAGGGACTGCCGGACGCGACGCGGCTGGTGGGTCCCTGGGATCAGGTGAGGGGCGAGATCGAGGCGTTTTACGAATTACACGGCGTGAGGGGTGAGACGTGAGACGTGAGAAGGCGAAGTGAGAGGTGAGAGGCAAAGGCGTGAGAGGCAACAGCGTGAGGAGACTTCTCACGCAGTCGCTTCTCACGTCCCAGCTTCTCACTTCTCACTTCCCCTTCTCACCCCTCACGCGTTCTCACTTCTCACCTGAGGAGGAAGGATGCGGCGTCCAGGGAAGATCGTGTGCATCGGTAGGAACTACGTCGAGCACGCGAAGGAGCTGGGGAACGAGGTGCCGAAGGAGCCCCTCCTGTTCCTCAAGCCTCCCTCGTCCGTCGTCTTCGACGGCGAGCCGATCCTCCTGCCCGACATGTCGCGGCGGGTCGAGCACGAGGGTGAGATCGGCGTGATCATCGGGACGCGGCTCTGCCGGGGCGACGAGGCGGCGGCGCGTGCCGCGATCTTGGGGCTCACCTGCGTCAACGACGTGACGGCGCGCGATCTCCAGAAGTCCGACGGGCAGTGGACCCGGGCCAAGGGGTTCGACACGTTCTGCCCGATGGGGCCGAGGCTCCAGCCGGTGGACGCGTCCTTTAACTTCTCGGCCCTTGAAGTCGTCTGCCGGGTGAATGGGGTGGAGCGCCAGCGGGGACGTGCCGCGGACATGGTGTTCGGCATCCCGGCGGTGCTCGCGTTCATCTCGCGGGTCATGACGCTGGAGCCGGGGGATCTGGTGGCGACCGGCACGCCCGCCGGGATCGGGCCACTCGTGGACGGCGACGTGGTCGAAGTCGAGGTCCCGGGCGTCGGCGTGCTCAGAAATCCCGTCCGGGCGCGCTAGGTCGTGCTTGATCGCCGCGCAGGACGTACTTTTCATCCGTGGTGGGGTATGAGTGCGGCGTGCAGCACGAGCGCGCCGCAGGACGTAATCTTGGTGGATCCCGCGGTCTCGTGCACCCGCCTCTCCGGAGCCGACCGGTGGCCCAGCTGTCCCAGCGCATAGGCAAGTTCCCCGGCTACCCCCTCGCCGAGATCCCGCGTCGCAAGCGGGAGCTGCTGGCGGCGGGCGTGGACGTCATCGACCTCGGGGCGGGGGACGCGGACGTGCCGCCGCCCGCGGTCGCGGTGCGGGCCCTGACGGAGGCGCTCAAGGACCCGGCGATGAGCCGGTACGGCTTCCAGCTCGGTCTCCCCGCGTTCCGCGAGGCCGTGGTGCGCTACCACCAGCGGCGGTTCGGCACGGTCCTCGATCCGATGGCGGAGGTGCTCCCGCTGCTGGGGTCCAAGGAGGGGCTGGCGCACCTGGCGCTCGCGACCTGCGAGCCGGGCGACGTCTGCCTCGTGCCGGAGCCGGGGTACCAGTGCTACATCGGGGGCGCGATCGCCTCGGGCGCCGAGCCGCGCATCGCGCCGCTCCTCGCGGAGAAGAACTTCCTGGTCGAGCTGGGCGAGCTGCCGCGCGACGTGCTGCGCCGGACGCGCCTGGTCTACCTGAACTACCCGAACAACCCCACGGCCGCCGTCGCGCCGCGCGACTATCTCGAGCGCACCGTGGCGGTGTGCCGCGAATACGCGATCGCGCTCGCGTACGACAACCCCTACGTCGAGGTCACCTTCGACGGCTACAAGGCGCCGAGCATCTTCGAGATCGAGGGCGCGCGGGAGGTCGCGCTGGAGTTCCACTCCTGCTCGAAGACCTTCTCGATGACCGGGTGGCGGCTCGGATGGGTCGTGGGCAACCGCGAGCTGATCAAGGCGCTGACCACCGTCAAGTCGTACCACGACACGGGGCCGTTCCTCGCGATCCAGGCGGCCGGCGCCGCCGTCTTGGACCGCGCCGAGGAGATGGCGCGGGACACGGTGCGCCTGTATGAGTCGCGCCGCGACGTCACCCTGAAGGCCCTCGCCGCGGCGGGCTTCGAAGTCGCGCCGCCCAAGGCGACGCTCTACCTCTGGGTGCCGCTCCCCGACGGGATGAAATCGGCGGAGTTCACGAAGCAGGCCATGGATGAGGAAGGCGTGATCACCCTGCCGGGGAGCGCGTTCGGCCCGTCGGGGGAGGGGTTCTTCCGCATCGCGCTGACGGTCGGCGTGGAGCGGCTCGCGGAAGGCGCGGAGCGCCTGGGGCGCGTGCTTGCCAGAGCGTAGGAGCTTCGTCCTCCCGAGCGGCCGCGCCTCCCCGCGGTGGTGGCTCGTCCCTTCGGTGGCGGTCCACTTCGTGGTGCTGACGGCCGTGGTGGAGTCGAGCCTGGAGCATCGCTTCGCCGGCGATCGGGCGACCATCTTCCTGCTCGCGCCGGCGCCGCCGGCGGGGAACCAGAAGGTGGTCTTCAGTCTCCCCGGGCCCTCGTCGGCGCCGCGGCGTCGCGCACGCGCGGCCGGCGTGCCGGTCGGCCCGGGTCCCGTCACCGTGGAGCCGCTGGACACCACGCGCCTGGCGTTCCACGCCGGAGGCGGCGGCAGCGACACGACGAGCACCGCGACCAGCGGCGCGCGCGCGGGGCGCGACTACGCCGGCCGCGGCGTCGCCGCGCTCCAGCCCGCGCTCGGCAGCGGGGCCGCGTGGGTGCGGCCGCTGATCGACCTGATCTTCTCGAATCGCCCGATCCGCCTCGATTCGGCGGTGGCGGCGCGGATGCGCGTGATGGCGGATTCGGTGGAGAAGCACCCGGTCAGGGACCCCTACGCGGACCCCTACACTTCGCGGCCGTGGACCTTCAAGTCCGGTGGCAAGACCTACGGACTCGACGCCCAGGGGCTGCACCTCGGCAGCTTCACGATCCCGACGCCGCTCCTCGCGTTCCTCTCCATGCCCCAGGGGAACATCGATCAGGCGCGGGCCAACAACGCCCTGATGGGGATGCGCGCGGACATCCTCCGCGCCGCGGCGCGCGCCGAGTCGGAGGACGCGTTCCGCCAGGCGGTCCGCGACCTCAGGGCCCGGAAGGACAAGGAGCGGCAGGAGCAGCAGCAGCAGCCGCAGCAGCCGGCCCAGCCGTGAAGCTGATCGACACGGACGACACGATCCTGATCGTCACCGGGACCGAGATCCCGGCCGAGATGAACGACCGGCCGCTCGCCTACCGGCTCAAGGCCGAGATCGACCGGCGCGGGGAAGGGAAGACCTTCCGCGGCGCCGTCGTCGTTTCCGACGGCTGGTTCGCGCAGAACCGGATCTTCCACCTCTGCTCGGCCGTCGCCGTGGGCGGCCCCGGCGTCAACGCCCTCGCGGCCAGCTTGGTCGAGGAGCTGCCGATGCTCGTCCGGCGCGGCGACCGCGTGTTCGTCCAGGGCAAGTGGGACGGCGAGGAGAAGCGGGCGAGTCTCTGGGGGATGGACCGCAGCGCCACGGCCCAGGCGGTCGGCGTGTTCCTCGAGGAAGGGCACTGCGACGCGTTCCTGCGCGCGGCCTGGAAGACGGCGCCGCGCGTTCCGACGCGGACCGACCTCGCCTAGCCGGCCGCGGCGCGCAGCCGCTTCAGCACGTCGTCCTTCCCGATCACGGCCACCAGCTCGTTGACCGGCTCGGAGACGAGCCCCCCGGTGAGCGCGATGCGCACCGGCTGCATCACCGCGCCCAGCTTGAGGCCCTTCGCCTCGGCCAGCTGGCGCAGCGCGGCCTCGAGCGGAGCCGGCGTCCAGTCGGGCACGCCCTCCAGCGCCTGGACCGCGTCGGTCAGCGCCGCCCGGTAGGCCGCCGGGTCCTTGGCGACGAATTCCGTGGCCTTCTCGTCGAAGACCACCGGGTCGAGCCCC
>Ga0187849_1001288_pt1 | contig 28056 bp, 23 predicted proteins | sample June2016WEW_4_10_2_FD_132412 | JGI IMG/M metagenome (GOLD analysis project Ga0187849, IMG submission 132412) | Peatland microbial communities from SPRUCE experiment site at the Marcell Experimental Forest, Minnesota, USA - June2016WEW_4_100 | ecosystem: Environmental > Terrestrial > Soil >...
GGCTGGCGTTCAGCTCCCGCGCCCCCCGGTTGTGCGGCCTCCGATCTGCCGGCGACCGGAACAGTGGAAAAAGGCCGAATTGCCGGTCCTATGCGCCAAGCGTCCGGGCGCAAAGAACTCGATGGCTGGATGTTCCGCAACCCGCACCCCATGAACCTTGGCCGCCTGCGCTTCCTGCGCTCCTCGGGGGCGGTGTTGGCTCCTGGAGAAATTCGGAGCACCTCGCGGCACTACGACTTGTGGGCCGGGATGCACCTGAGCCGATTTGAAGTGGATGGCCAGCCCGTGGCGGTAGAGACCTGCGTGCATCCCACGCTGGATCTCATTGCGGTTCGAGCGGAATCACCGTTGCTGCGCGATGGCACCCTGGTGGTGGCCCTGGATTTCCCTTATTCCAGCGCCAACAGCAGGTCGCCCTGGGCCGGCGAGTGGAATCGCCCTGGCGCACACACCAGCCAACTGGTGGCGAAGGAAGGCGAACGCCGTGCCGAAATCCACCGTACGGCTGATGCGGCGCATTACCAGGTGTTCGTGGGCTGGTCCGACGGTTGCAGCTTCAGCCGAGGGCCGGAGGTTGGCCCGGGAGAGCACAGCTTCAGGTTCGCCGGCGGGAGGGCCGGGCGAATCGAATTTGTCTGCGGTTTCTCCGGCCAGCCGCTGAGCTCCTTGCCAACGGTCTCGGAAACGCAGCAGGCAGTGGTTGAATATTGGAGGAAGTTCTGGAGCACCGGAGGGGCGATCGATCTTTCGCAGAGCAAGGACCCGCGCTGGAAGGAGCTGGAGCGGCGAATCGTGCTTTCCCAATACCAGATGGCGGCGCAATCAGCCGGGAGTTGGCCGCCGGCGGAGGACGGGCTGATGGGGGTGGACCCCTGGAGCGGCCAGTTCCACATGGAGATGACCTGGTGGCACCTGGCGCATTATGGGCTGTGGGGCCGCTGGCCCATGGCGGAGCGAGCACTGGGCTGCTATCGAGCATTCCTGCCGGTGGCGCGCCAATTGGCCGGGCAGTTCAATTACCGGGGTGCCAAATGGGGCAAGCAAGTGGGACCGGAGGGACGCACTGCGCCCTGGGAAGGGAGTTTTGTGCTCCATTGGCAGCAACCGCACCCGATCTTCTTCGCCGAACTGGAGTATCGGCTTCGGCCAACGCGCGCCACGCTGGAGAAGTGGAGAGACATCGTCTTTGCGACCGCGGATTACATGGCCGGCTTTCCGAGCGCCGATGAGGCCGGCAGCTTCCATCTCCAGCCCATCATGCCACCCAGCGAGCAGGGCGTTACGCGGGACACAGTGTTCGACCTGGCTTATTGGCGCTGGGGACTCGACCAGGCCCAGCGCTGGCGAGAGCGGTTGGGCCAGGCACGCGAACCCCGTTGGGACCAGGTCCGTCTGCACCTGGCGCCGTTGCCCACGGCGGATGGTGTGTTCGTTCAGTCTGTCGAATGGACCGACACCTACGCCAAGCGCGCGTGGGAGCATCCTGATCCGATTGGCGTGTTCGGGATGTTGCCGCCCCTCGAGGGGGTGGACCGTGAAACCGCGCACCGCACGGTGCTCAAGGTCTGGCAGACCTGGGATTGGACCAAGTGCTGGGGCTGGGATTTCCCCTGGATGGCGATGGCGGCGGCTCGGGTGGGTGAACCGCAGATTGCCGTCGAAGCCTTGCTCAAGGATGCGGGTACCAAGAACCGCTACGACGAGCGTGGCGTCAACACCGGCGGTCCCTGTCCCTACCTTCCCGGCAACGGCGGTTTGCTCTACGCGGTTGCCATGATGGCTGCCGGTTGGGACGGCGCCCCGACAAGACCGGCTCCCGGTTTTCCCGACGACGCAACGTGGGTGGTCCAGTCGGAAGGCTTGAGCAAAGCGCCTTGATCCCTACAAGGAGAATCATGCAATCCGCGAAGCGAACCCTCCGTTACATCCTCACCTTCCTGGCCCACTGGCTCTCCACGGTCGTGCTCTGTGCCGCTCAATCCTTTCCCAGCGTGAATACCGGCCAGCCGGTCAATTCCATCCGCCTGGTCCTGCCGGCGAAGTCCGACACCGCCGTGGAGAGCATCGGGCGCATATTTGCCCGTCAATTGAGCCAGCGTTGCGATGCCAGAACAACTACCACGGGCAGCGCCCCGCTGCAGGTGGTTCTGGCGCTTGAACCCGGGCTCGGCGCGGAGAGTTTTAGAATCGCCGATGACGGTAAGGACAACATCCGCATCATCGGGAACGACGCGCGCGGTCTGCTCTACGGCGTGGGCAAGTTCCTGCGCAACTCCCGCTACGACCAGGGCGGCTTCACGCCCGGGGATTGGCGCGGAACTTCAATGCCCCAGGGCTCCTTTCGCGCCCTCTATGCGGCCACGCACTTCATGAATTTCTACGAAGCCGCGCCCGTGCGAGAGGTGCAAGCTTATGTCGAAGACCTGGGACTGTGGGGCGCCAACGCAGTACTCTTGGGTTTGCCGGCCTGGGATTTCAAGGGCTTTGACGATCCTGCCGCGCGCCGGAGCCTGGAGCACTTGCGCCAGATCCTGCGAGCCGCGAAAGCCAGCGGCTTGCAGGTCGGTTTGACTTCGTGCCCGAACCAGGGTTTTGCCGACGCGCCGCCGGCGACCCGGGCCAGCAGCTTTCCTGATGGCCTCGGACGGCGCGGCAGCTTTGGGGTCAACTGCTGTCCCAGCAGTCCGGCTGGACACCAATACCTGCTCAATCTCCAGGGGCGGCTCTTCGACGAGTTCAAGGACATCGGGTTGGATTACGTGCTGTTCTGGCCTTACGACGAGGGCGGTTGCGGCTGCGCGGAATGCTGGCCGTGGGGTTCTCGGGGTTTCCCGAAGCTCTCGCGTGAGGTGGTCCAGGCGGCGCGCGCACGCTTTCCCGGCATCAAATCCATTCTCTCCACCTGGTGTTACGACACCCCGCCGGCCGGCGAATGGGAGGGGCTGGCCCGGTTCCTTGAAAGCGACCAAGGCTGGCTGAACTACATCATGGCCGATTCGCACACCGACTTTCCACGGTACCCACCGGATCAAGGAGTGCCCGGCGGCCTGCCGCTGTTGAATTTCCCGGAAATCAGCATGTATGGCCGCTCTCCCTGGGGCGGATTCGGCGCCAACCCATTGCCCGCCCGCCTGGCGGGTTTATGGAAGCAGACCCAAGGCAGACTCGCCGGCGGGATGCCGTATTCGGAAGGTATCTATGCCGACATGAACGAGGTCATTTGTCTCCAGCTCTACTGGCAAAAGTCACGTGCCGCGGATGACATTCTGAAGGAATATCTGGCCTTCGAGTTTTCGCCGGAGGTGGTCGAAGACCTTTCGCAAGCTGTGCGGCTGCTGGAAGCGACCTGGCTCGAACGCGGGCCTGACTCCGCGAGGGCCTTTGCGCTTCTCCAGAAAGCCGAGGCAAGACTAACGCCCCGGGCGAAAGCTGCCTGGCGGTGGCGCGTCCTGTACCTGCGCGGGCTGATCGACAGCGAGCTCTTCCGCCGCCACGACAAAATGGAGGGCACCGTGCTCAAAGAGGCCTTTGATGAGCTGACAAGGATATACCACGCCGAGAACGTCCACGGAATGCCCGTTCGGCCACCGCAGGTGTCACCGGCTGAGCATTGAAGGACGGGAACTTGCCTGCCTGAATGCTGATGAGCCGACGCTGATGTTTGCCTATGAACCACGACATGACGATGCATCGCCGCCAGGCAATGCTCCGAGCCGGCCTTGGCCTGCTGCTCGCGGTTGTCACCATCGTTGCCACGTGCAGGGCTGCTGCAGGCCAAGTGGCCGATCGGGAAGTGGTTTTCGACCGGGGACTGCTCCGCTGGAAAGACACCCGGGAAGAGGTCGCGCTGTTCGGGGTCAATTACTATCCGCCTTTTCACTTATCGCATTGGCAAGCACCCCGGCAACGGGCCGGGCCGGGAGACCGGTTCGAGCCCGGCAAGCCCCAGGCCGATGGAGTCCGACATCCCCGGCCGGTGAGTCGGTTCCCGCAGGCCGCGGAGGTGATCAGCGGAGTTTGCGGAACTCCTCCTCGGTGATTCCCATCTGGTTGAGGATCTGGTGATAAAACCATCCGCCGATTTCGGTGCCGGGATGAACTGGTATTGTCGTGGCCCGTCCGTCCTCGTGCGGCCACCTGGCGTGACCACCCTTTTGGCGCGTGCGCACGAAGCCGAGTCTTCCGGCCGCGCGCATCAACTCCTTTGCTTTAGCAGGCACGGGCGACGGTGAGTTCGACGTCGCTGGGGAGTTGCTTGCCGCTTTCAGCGAACTCCTCGGCAATCATGTCAAAGACGTTTTGGAGTTCGCGCTGCGCCTGATCAGGCGTCGGCCCAATCGCGTGGCAGCCGTCGATGGCCGGAACGTACGCCACGTAACTGCCGTTGTCATCGCGGCGGCAGACCACCTGATAATCGAATAACGTCTTCACGCCAGAAACACTACATCAGGAGGCAATCGGGCTAAAGGCAAATCTGCGCGGGCGCCAACAGGCCTGCCCTCGTGTCCCCACCGACTGGGGGGCTCAAGACCAGCTTGCAGGCAGGGTCGCTCCAGTGGTAAAGAAATCTCATGAACTCGCAAGCAGACCAAAGGCGTGAAATTCAGCCAGATACACCGCTGTGGCGGTACATGAAGTTCAGCCGGTTTGCGCTCCTGCTCCAGGGGAAGGCCTTCATTCCGACGCTGAGCACCCTCAGAAAGGGGGCGGATCCCAGGGAGGCCACGCTCAGCAGCCTAAGGGAAGCAATCGAGGGCTCCAAGGCGCTCCGAGGCGCGCAACGCATTGTAGTCAAGGTCGGCTACTGCTTGGACGGGTACCGAATTCTCGATGTGTTTGATGACAACAACCCGCACTGGCCTCACTTGAAGAATCCGTACCGCCCGTATGCCTACAAGGCGAAAAGCTACGAGTTTGAGTCAGAGGTGCGCGTCGTTTTCCGGGTCAATTACCAGCCGGCATTCGCTGCAGGCGCCCTCGTAGATATCGATCCCCACGTCTTGCTGAAGGGAGGAGAGGTGGTCATCTCGCCGTACTTGAAATGGGAGGAGGGACATGCGCTGAAGGACCTCGTTAGAGCACTTCTCAAAGACGACAACATTGCCGTCAGGCGCTCCGCGGAGCGCGGCGAGTGGGGACAGGACATAGATGAGTGGACGGCAAACCTTCCCCCGCCACCGGACCAGTGGCCTAAACGATTCGAGATCGAGGAGGGGCTGCCTGCGCTGCTGCGCGAGTTGTGACCAGGCAGGCTTCTGTAACCTGTGAAATACCAACCTCCCCATGAAAACTCTCCCACTCAGGCGGCGATTCTTTGCGATCTCGATCTGGGTGTTCGCTACGGTAGCGCCTTTTGTCCAGGCCCAGAGCAACAAAGACCAGGCGGCTGATCTCAGCCAGGTGCCGCAGATGCACGAGACCATTGAGCAACGCGATGCCCGCATGCAATGGTTCCGCGATGCCAAGTTGGGCATGTTCATTCATTGGGGACCTTGCACGGTGGGCGACCGGGAGATTGGCTGGGGACGGCATGCCAATCGGCCCTGGGACATCAACCAGCACGGTCCCCGCACCAGTGACCCGGACTACGACAATTACTACCGGCGTTTCAACCCCGTGAAGTATGACGCCGATGCCTGGGTGCGCCTGGCGCAGGAAGCTGGCATGAAGTACATGGTGCTCATCGCCAAACACCACGATGGCTTCGCGCAGTTCGATTCGAAGCTGACCGACTACACCATCATGCAGACGCCCTACGGAAAGGACATCATGAAGCAGTTCGTGGACGCCTGTCACAAACACGGCATGAGGGTCGGCCTCTATTATTCCACGCGCGACTGGGAGTCGTGCATGATCCTCTCACCCACGCCGCAGGGCGACGGCTGGTCCCACCGCAGCAGCGGCAAGACGCGTCCCCTCGAGGAATGCATCCGCATGCTGGCGAGCATCGCCTCGGGCGGCGGCAATCTGCTACTGAACTTCGGCCCGGACCAGTTCGGCGAATTCCGCCCGGAGGAAGTGGCCATCGCACGGGGCATGGGCGCCTGGTTGAAGAAATACGGCATCGCCATCTATGGCACGCGGGGCGGGCCCTTTACCAACGGCAAGTGGGGCGGCAGCACACACCGGGGGAACACGGTGTACGTGCAAGTCTTCGACTGACCGTCCGACACGCTGCGTCTCGGGGCGCTGCCGCAAAAGGTCACCCAGGCCCGAGTCCTTCCTGCCGGAGCCGAGGTTGGGTTCACTCAAACTTCGCGCGGAGCGGATGGGCAGCGTCACTCCTGCCGGTCGGGCGGCATTCCAGCGGCGTGACCCCAGGCGCACTGGCCTCTATTCGTTTGAGTCGCTGCCCCGGGAACTGCTGCCGGCCCTCGAAAGGCCCTTTCAGGCTAATCCTGCCATGGCGGCCTTCTCCCGCGATCTGGTCCACTGGACTGCGGATGCGGAACCGCTCTACAGGACCGGCGGCAACCCCAGCCGCCTGGATCAGCAATACGCGCACAAGGTGTCCCTGGTTTACAACCCGAAGAATGCCACATTCTATCTTTACTACTGCGCCTGCGGCAGCAAAGGCCGAGGCATCGGACTGATCACCAGCAGACCGCTGTAAACCGTGCTCATGAAACACAAGTCACGATTCACCTTGGCTCGGTTTCCACCCGTAGCTGCACGGGAGGTTTACACGACCGAAAGTGCAGGGAGGGGAAAATGAGAAGCTGCTCGACCCACCGGCCTGCCTGGTAGCCGCCTCAGCGCGACGTCAGTTTCTGTCACGATACTTCCCGTGCTTTGAGCCCACAGGCTCTGCTTGTAGAGGGCCCTCTATGTGGGGAGCCCGGAAAACCAGACGGACACAGGTGGGATGTCAGCGCGCTTTTTCCAGTGGGATGGCAGCAGGAGAATATTGAAGCACGAGTGCTGCCCGGTCGCGCGGAACCATGACGGGCAGACCCTCTGACATCAATTGGTCCCCGGTAAACGACCTGCCTTCCGTGGGGCTGTCCCAGTTCGTAACTGCATAGCGCGCCGCCGATTTAAGGCCGCGAAGCCTGAGCCGAGCAACTCCGCCCGTCGCCCCTGAGCCGCAGAATACCTGCACGATCCCGTCGCCAGATGCCGGGTCGTGGAACTGAAACGCCAGCAACCGCGCCGGGTCGAGGCTCCAGGGTGTTAGCGGGTAATAGTCTTTGGTGAACAGGCTGCGCACCTTGAGATAGCGGAGAAGATGCTGCCGCAGCGCCGCTACTGCCGCCGGGTCTCGAAAGTTGATGGCGAAGCTCGCGCAGCTTCCCATGCCGCTGCGCAGCGCTAGGTCATCGGTCGCGGCGGCGCCCAACCCATGCAGCGGCAGCCACAGGGAGAGTCCGCATGTCATCGCCTGCACGTTGCGCGGGAAGGTGGGATGTCCCCAGCAACTGTCACTACGCCACAGCGCCACGCAGCGGCGCATCATTTCAAAATCGAGCCGTCGCCCGCCACTCGCGCAGTTGTCGAGAATGAGTCCAGGATGCCGGCGGGCCAATTCGTCGAGATAGTCATAGAGGCCGGTGATGTGCCGAATCTCGCGCAAGCCGATCCGGTTGGTCTCCTCAGCCGTCCGCCAGAAGAAGGCTGGATACAAGTTGCAGTCCTGGCGGTAGATTCTAATATCCGCCTCGCGGATTTGCTGGGAAACCGTTTCCAAGGCCCAGCGGCGCGCCTCGGGATTCCCTAGATCCAGCAGATGGAAGCCGTCCCTTTCCTGATACCGAAGTTCGGGCGGCGTATCGCTCGGTTGGAGCAGCCACGCACGATGCTCACGATCCAGCCACGTCCCGGGCATGGCACGCTCCGACTCGAACCAGGCGAGAAAGCGCATCCTTGCATTCCGCGCCACCTCCCCCACCGGCGCCAGGCCGCGTGGGAAGCGCTTGGCATCCGCCTCGGGGTTCCCCTGGCCTTGCGGGAAACCGCCCGTGTTCCAGCCCGCATCGAGCCAGAAGGTATCGAGCGCCAGCCCGATCGCCCGAAGATTGGCCGCCAATGCCGTGAGCTTCTCTTCCGTTGTGTCGTTGAACCCGATGAGGCCATGAACACTCGCCGCCACGGGCATGAGTTCCATGGGCGGATGGTTTTTGGGGGTAAATTCCGCAAGCATCAACCGGCGAAATTGGTTCTGGCCATCCAACCAGTCGCCGCGGTAGGACATCACCAGCACGGATGGCAGGCGCACCTCCTCGCCCGCGCGCAACTCGAACCGTGCCTGCTGCAATCCTGCCCTCACGCGCACCCGGCCTGCGCCCAGCGCCTCAAAAGACGTCATCCAATCCCCGGTCCATCCGAGCGCCAGGATCAGTCCTCCGCCCTGGGACGCCACGTTGAAGTACGGCAGCGTGCCATCCGAGGAGCGCCCGCCAAAGGACTCCAGCGTGAGCGTCTTGCCCTTGTCCAGTGCGTCCTCGCAGGGCTGAAAATCTGAAGGCGAGTCGTGGCTGCCTTTGCTCCAGTGCAGCGACGCTGCCGCGTCCAAACGAAAGGCCACAACGAAATCCGCGGAGCACGGGTTCTCCCACAATGGCGGGTCTTCACGCTCCGGGGACCGAAGGCGCACCTGCCATTCCACGGCGTTCACTGTTGGGTAGTCCCGCCTCACGAAGCGCCATTGAGTGGACGCGCGACGGGGCATGGCGCGCAGTTCAGCCAGCTTGAAGTCCTCCGTCAACTGGATGGTTGAGCCATCCTTGGCCGCAAACCCCGGGTCCGAGTCCGCAGCCTGCCCAACCAATCGCGCCAGGGCGACAAACCCGACGAGAAAAACGACCGGCAACGTCTGTTTACGCATGCACGCATCCTCCCAAAAGCCTGACGGGGAGCAAGCCCCTGGCACGGAATGGGTTGACGCCCGCCCGCTTCCGAGCAGTATGGCTCGAATGAATGCGCGTCCAAGCCGGCCTTTTCCGCCTCGCGTGTGGTCTGATCTCACCCGGCTTTTCACGGCTCTTTTGTTGCTCGGTCTCGTTGGGCCAAGCGATGCCGCTGGATCATCTGCCGCCTGCGGAATGCCGCTCAATGAGCGCGACCTGAGCCTGAGCGCGGAGCCCCTGTCGAAGCCCTGACCCCGAAAGATCTCTTCCATGCCCGACCACCGGTACCCCTCAAACCTCCGGCAGTCTCCACTCGCCGCGGAAGGGACGGGGTTGCAGGCTGGCATTGGCCGCGTCATCGTTGAGGAATCCCTCACTTTGCGGGTCCCAGTGGAGTTTGCGGCCCTGTTTCACCGCAATCAGGGCGAGCTGACATAAAGTATCGGATCGCACCGCGGTCTCGATGTCGCAGATCGCTTGCCGGTGGTTCTTGATCGCCTCCAGAAAGTTACCAGTGTGATCGCCGCTGATGGGCAGCTTGATCGGCATGGTGCCGACCTTGTTCTTCGGGTCCTCGAGCAACTTTTCGTCATGGGCCGTGATGTCGCCACGCACCACATAGACCCAGCCCGAACTGCCGACGAAGCGAAGCCCATTCGTGAATCCGAGCGTGCCGTCGCTGACGAACACCACGGAGGCGGCGTGGGCATACTCGAAGCGGACCCGCCAGCGCTCGATGGCATCGAAGGCGCCCCCTTGGGGGAATTCGCCCGTGCCCTCCACCGCGCTCGGGCCCGTGGCATCGGTTCCGTTGCCCCATTGCGCGATGTCCAGGTGGTGAATGCCCCAGCACGAGACCATGCCCAGCGAGAACTGGGTCATGTTTTCGTGGTTGTCGCGCTGGAGTTTCGCTTCATGGAAAGGCGTGAACGGCGCCGGACCCACCCAGCGGTCCCAATCCAGATAGTCGGGCACCGGTTGTTCTGGAAAAGCGGGACCGTGCCGGCCGCCAGGCACCGAGACCTGGATTTCCTCGAGCTTGCCCAACCGCCCGTTCAACGCCAGTTCGCAGGCCAGGCGAAACCGCCAATCGGAGCGCTGCTGGGTGCCGAACTGGAAGACGACGCCCTGCTTGCGCACCGCCGCCCGCACCCGCCGCGCCTCCTCGAACGACATGCCCATCGGCTTCTCGTGGTAAAGGTGCTTGCCGTGCAGAACCGCGTCGAGGGCCGGCACGCTATGCCAGTGCACCGGCAAAGCCATGAGCACCGCATCAATGGAACGGTCCGCGTTCAACTGCCGGAAGTCGCTGAACACCTTCACGTCGGGGCTGCCGTAGGCGGCGGCTACGTGGGAGCGCGCGCTTTCGAGGTTGCGCCGGTTCACGTCGCAAATCGCGGTCACCCTGGCTTCCGGTTTGCCCAGGAAATTCCGCATGTCCGGCTGTCCTTGCGCCCCCACGCCCAGGACACCGACAGTGATTTTCCCGGACGGTGGCGTTTGGCCACCGGCCCCTAGCACATGGGCCGGCACACACAATGGAGCGGCGCCTGCGGCCAGAACGGATTTGAGGAATTGCCGCCGGTTCGGCGCGAAGCACTTTAGGGCCATGGCATTCATGCCCAGCATCGTAGCCCTTCCGAAGGCCCAAGGCCATCGGAATTCGCGCAGCCGTGCAGCCGAGCCGCACGAGCATCGGAACTTGTGCGTTGAACCGCCGAGAGCAATCCGTATCTTCCGAGCCGATGAGATGGCTGCTGATTCTTTGGACGGCCGCATCGCTCGGTGGGGCCAGTTGGTCCTGGGCTCAGAAAAGTCCGCGGCCAGAGCTGACTTTTTGCTGTTCGCCGCGAAACGATCTTTTTCTGGCGCTCCAGGCGTATCATTTTCGCCGGTATGACCAGCCGATCGAGGCCATTCGGAACGCGACGGAGGGTTCGGCTGTCCTGCTGCTGGCGGACGAGTATCCCGAGCATCCGGTGCGTCTCGAAGCGGCTGCGTGGGCCGTGGCCTCGGAGAAACGCGTGCGCCTGTTCGTAGAATATCCGGCGGCGATTCCGGGGCTGGACATTGGCCCGGCGCGTTCCACCTCCTGGGAGCGGTTGGTCATCGCCTCGGAGAAGTTCGCGCCCGTTCTGCCCAAGCTCCGCATCCTGGCCGCTCACGGCTGCCATTTCGTGCCGGTTTCGACCGCGCTCCCGCCGGACCTGGTTGTTGCCAGGGTGGCGGGGTACGATACGGCGCTGTTTGGCATACCGACGGCTGGCGCCTTTCCCGTGCTATTCGAGGTGCCGGAGCGCAAGTGCATCGTCGCGACGACGAAGTTGAGCGGCTTTGTCAGCGCGCGTTTCGCGCCGGTGCAGGATTGGCTGGCGCTATGGGATCGAATCCTCGGGACGTTGTCGGGTGGGTCTGCGCCAAGCCTGGAGGTCCAGCCTCTGGTTCAACCGGCCTACGGTCGCGAGGCCAAGCTGCCGCGGCGCTACGAAAGAGAGGCCTTCGGCCAGGCGGCACACTGGTTTGCTCACTCGCGCCTGCTGGTCCGGGCCTCGGAGAAGGCGGCCTTGGAGCGGGCGCTGGCTGGCGGGGCGGAAACAGGCGCGGCGCCTGGACCGGAATCGCCCGAAGGTGACGGCTCGCTCGGTGTGCTCGAGGGTTACGCCTCCGGGATTTCGCCTGATGGCAGCCAATTGCGCCGCCTCCCGTTGCGGGCGGATTGCCAGGCGGAATCGGCAATGGTCCTGGCTTTGGACGCCCGGTTGAACCGGCACGCGCACAGCGGGGCGATTGCCCGGAATCTCCTGGATTTTCTGTATTTCAACTCCGGTCTCTGCCGCGGACTGCGGGCTGACCCACGACATCCTGCCTTCGGACTGATTGGCTGGGGCGACGTGGCCCCAGCATGGCGAGTAGCCAATTACGGTGATGACAATGCGCGGGTCCTGCTGGCCACCGCCTTGGCCGCTGCCAGCCTGCACGAGACCCGCTGGGACGAACCGCTGCTGCGCGGGTGCCTGGCCAACTTCCGTACCACCGGAAGGCTCGGGTTCCGGGGCGACCGCATCGATTTGCCGGACCTGGAGAAAAACGGCTGGAGGTTTTATCATCAGGCCGAGACGGTCAACTACGCGCCCCATTTCGAGTCCTATCTCTGGGCGTGCTACTTGTGGGCCTACCACCAGACCGGCTATGAACCGTTGCTCGACCGCACCAAGACAGCCGTGGCGCTGACCATGAGGGCCTATCCGGCCCGTTGGCGCTGGCAAAATCAGCTCGAGCGGGCTCGCATGTTGCTGTGCTTGGCCTGGCTGGCCCGGATCGAGAATACGGTCGAGCATCGCCGCTGGCTGGATGCGGTGGCAGGGGATTTGCTCGCGTGGCAACAACCCTCCGGCGCCATTCACGAGCGCCTGGGCAAAGTCAAAGGGGGTTTCTTCCAGGCCCCGCAACGCAACGAAGACTACGGCACCACGGAGACCCCGCTGCTCCAGCGGGACGGGGACCCGGTCACCGACCAGTTGTACACGACGGGCTTTGCGTTGCTTGGATTGCACGAGGCGGCAGGGGCCACCGGCGACCCGCGGTTCCAACGCGCCGAGGACAAATTGGCGGACTACCTCTGCCGGATTCAGAACTGCTCGAAGGCCTTGCCCTGGCTGAACGGCTGTTGGTTCCGGGCCTTTGATGACCGGCGGTGGGAAGCCTGGGCCAGTTCCGCCGACGTGGGCTGGGGCGCGTGGTCGGTCGAGAGCGGCTGGGGCCAGGCTTGGACCGCGGCCGTCCTCGCCCTGCGCCGCCAACACAGGACGTTCTGGGAATCCACGTCCAATGGCAGCGCAGGCGGCCATTTCGAAAAACTCAAGCGCCAGCTCGAGCTGGAGAACTGACAATCAAGGCAACGTCCGCCGGCTGGCCACGGTCCTCACCCGCGCAGCGTCAATAACCGCCGACGCGGCAAAAAACCAAATTCTTATCAGTTAGGGATACGGTTCCTCCTTACGCGCGCGGATACCAACGGCAGCATGTCCGTGTTCGAGGTTCGCGTCCCTGCCGGGCAGAAAATACCGGCCCCGGCCCACAAGAACGACGCCTACGAGGAGGTCCTTTACGGCATCGAGGGCGTTCTTGCCTGGACGGTTGACGGCACGCCCATCGAGGTTGGTCCCGGGCAGGCGCTGTGCATCCCCCGGGGCGCGGTGCACCGCTTCGATAACTTCGGCAGCGAGGATGTGTGAAACATCTCGCCGTCATAAGCCCTGCGATCATGGGCCCCGCGTATTTCCGCGAAGCTGCCGAAATAATCGGTGCTGCCGCCGGCGGCCCGCCCGACCGCGCGAAGATGATCGACATCTTCCGGCGTCATGGCATGACGGTGGCCGCGCCCCCGCCTGCTAAGTAGCCAATGAAAAGGGTCAGGCATTAAGTTAGCTGATAAAGAAAGAGCTGAACCAGACGATGAAGCGAACAGACTCAGCGACGAACGCGCCAACTGGATTCGAGCTTTTCCCCGCTTCGTCTGTCGCTTATCTTGGTCGTTAAAATCGCGGCCAAGCCCCACGTCAACCAGGGACGCCCGCTCGCGCGAGATGTGCCTTGGTGGTGTCGGATTTGAAACCAGATCCGCGAGCGGGGGATGTGGCCGTCTCTGGGCAGGTAAACGGAAGCATGCCGTCGAGTTCCGTCAGCAACGGCGCGTCCGGTTCGTCGTAACCCGCGTCGATCGTCACGTCGCACGTATTGGCCCGTATCGCACTTGAATTGCCGTCCGAAGACCGGCTCGATTTGGCCCGTCGCCTGGTCGAGAGCGTGGTCGAACCCGCATCGCTGAATGAAGCAGTCACGGAGGGCCTCCGCCGGATCGAGGACATCGCCACGGAGCGGGTCAGAGGCCTCACCGAGGAAGAATACCGGGCCACTCTCAAAGCCGATCAGATCCGCTGACTTGGCTATCCCGATTCCGGGCTTCGGGGCGCGGATGACACAGGCGTGAGCTTCCCTTCCCTGCCCAGTCTAAACCCACATGCGCCGTAGAGACTGTTCCCAATCCCGCCCGCTGGAGTCCGGCCCCGCGACCTGGGTCGTGCCTTTGGGCCGGCTGACCGGGCGGGAGAGGATGTTTGTGGGTGGCAAGGCGGCAAACCTTGGGCGGATGCTCGAGGCCGGGTTGCCCGTGCCGGGCGGTTTCTGCGTGTCCACAGCGGGCTTCCGCCTCTGGATCGAGACCAACAGCGACGCAGCCCCGCTCCTGGATCGGCTGGACCATTTGGCACCCGAGGCGGCGGCTGAGATACGCGAGACCGCCGCCGCGCTCCGCCGGTCACTTGCGGCCTCGCCTGTGCCGGAGCCGGTGGAGGGCGCGATTCGTGCCATCGCCGCGCCCGGTCCCTGGGCCGTTCGCTCCAGCGCGACGGCTGAGGACCTGCCGGAGGCCTCGTTCGCCGGACAGCACGACTCCGTGCTCAATGTGCGCGGCCCCGAGCCGCTCCTGGACGCCGTGCGCGGTTGCTGGGCATCCCTGTTCAGTGACCGGGCGGTCTTTTACCGGTTGAAAAACCGCATCCCTAACCGCGCGGTGGCAATGGCCGTTGTGGTGCAGGAGATGGTGCCGGCGGAGGTCTCCGGGGTCATGTTCACGGCCAACCCGCTGACGGGCGACACCACCCGGATGGTCATCGAAGGCGCGCCCGGCCTTGGCGAATCCCTGGTCTCGGGCAAGGTCAATCCCGACCGGCGCATGGTGGATAAGGAGCCGCTGCGGGTCATCGAGCCGGCAGGACCGGGCCAACCGTGCCTCACCGACGCAATCATCGGCCGGCTCGGTGAGTTGGGCCTCAGAGCGGAGCGGCTCTTTGGCGGGCCGCAGGACATCGAGTGGGCGGCGCGGGACGGCCAAGTCTTCCTGCTGCAGTCCCGCCCCATCACCGCTCTGCCGCTGGCGCCGCTTCCCGAGCACGAAGTGGGAGCCGCGCCCGAGGTCGAGGTGTGGACCAATGCCAATATCATGGAGGCGCTCCCCGACGTGGTCGTGCCCATGGCCTGGTCATTCATGCAAGTGTTGTTCAACGATTTCCTTTACCCGGTCATACGCCGCCTCGGGCTTGATCCCGACCGCCGGCCCTTGGTGCAACTCATCGCCGGGCGCGCTTACCTGAATGTCCGAACGCTCTCCGAGTTGGTGCAGCAGCCAGGCGGTCCCATTCAAATTGACGCGATCGCCGCCTTCGGCGGCCTTCACAACGGCCTCGGGAAAGTGATTCGATTCGAGCCGACGCCGGGCCTGCGCTCCATGAATCTGCCGCGCCTGTTGCGCCTGGCCAGGCTCGTCTGCTGGCTGCTGCCGGGCCTTATTGGCCAGAGAGGACTGATCGAGCGTTGGGGCCGGCGAGTGTTCGGTGATCTGGCCCGCACCCCTCCCACCGAGTTGTCCGACGAGCAACTGGCCGCCCACCCGTTCGCGCTCCTGCGCCTGGCCACCCTGACCGAAGCGGCGGCGCCGGCATCCCTCGCGCGCAGCAAGGCCCTCGCATTCCTGCGTCCGCTCATGCCTGGCGAAGCCCACCGCACGACCGCCGCCGCAGTGTGGATGGCCGCCGGTGCCGTGGGCGGCAGCACCGGTTTGTTCTACCTCGCGCGCCGGTGGCTTGGCGACACCGACCGCAGCCTCGCCAACCGCCTGCTGGCCGGCGCCGAGGAGATGTGGTCTGCCGAGAACGGGCTCGCGCTGCTGCGCCTGGCGGCCTGGGGACGGGGGCACCCCGCTTTGAAACAGGCCCTGCTCGAACCCATGCCCTTCGCCGCGCTCGAGGGCAAGTTGGCCGGCGTTGCGCGCGGCCTCGAGTTCCTGGAACGCTGGCGCGCCTTCATGGAATCCCATGGCCACCAGGCGCGCGGCGGCATGGACCTCTTCCAACCCAGGTGGTCCGAGATGCCGGACTTTGTCCTGGACAACCTGCGGGTCTATCTCCGGTTCGATGAGACCTCCGATCCGCTGGTCCTCCAGGCCCGGCAGCGCCGTGAACGAGAGGTCTTGCTGGCTCAATGCCGCAAGCGGCTGCGGAATCCCCTCAAGCGCTGGCTCTTCACGTTCCTGGTGCGCACGGGCCGGCGCGGCCTCGCCCAGCGCGAGAACGTGAAGAACGATGGTGTGCGCCTGGTGGCGGTCGTGCGGCGGATTGCCTTGGAGGCCGGACGGCGCCTGGTGGCAAGAGGCGCGCTCAGCCGGCCCGACGACGTTTTTTACCTGCGCCTCGAGGAGCTGGGGCCGGTCCTGCTGGGCCGCCCAGCGTTCGATGTCTCAAGCGTGATTGCCGCGCGCAAGGCCGACTACGCCCGTGACAAGCTCTTATGCCCGCCGCCCGTGATCGTGGGACGCTACGAGCCCGACGCACGCGAACCCGTCGGCGCCATCCCGCAACCGCGAACGCTCCAGGGTCTGCCGGTCAGCCCGGGGTTGGTTATTGGCAGGGCCCGCGTCATCCTCCAGGCCGACGCTGCCGGGCGCGTGCAGCCCGGGGAAATCCTGGTGGCGCCCTACACCGATCCGGGCTGGACGCCCTACTTTCTTGCCGCGGCAGGAATTGTTGTGGATGTCGGCGGGTTGTTGAGCCACGGCAGCGTTGTGGCCCGTGAGTACGGCATTCCGGCCGTGGTGAACGTCGGCCCCGCCACCCGGCTCATCCGGACCGGCCAGCGGCTGGAGGTGGATGGCAACCGGGGCACAGTCACCATTTTGGATTGAATCAGTTATGGCTGGGGCCACGATGGCGGCAGTGCGATTGCGCTGAGCAAGAAGTATGTGTTCATCGCTTAGCGGGCGGGGAACGAAGGGGGGAACCTCAAAGGCACCAATACCTGGCCCGCCAAGGGCTTGAGTTGGTACGGCGTTTCGCGCCGCCTGCGGGCGGACATCACCCGCGGTGCGCCATTTTCCGGCGGCAAAGGCGGCCAAGGCGACACGCTCAAGGGATGCTTCCTGGTCGTCATCGAGGCCCCGGAAAAGGCCGGCGACGGCATCGCCGGGCTTTGCGCTGACGAGCATCGGCTTTATGCCAGTTGTGCCGGGGCGAAGGAGATTGCTGAAGATCCCCGGCTGCACCTCTGGTCGGCGGGCGCCTGGGTGCGGCGCATCCAGGGCAAACGGTTCCTGTTCGTCAATGACATGTATTCGGAGGCGCTCCAGGTCTATCGCTTCGATTCGGCCAAGCAGGGCGAGCTCGCCGTGCCCTCGGTGTTCTTCGCCAAGAGCCACATCAAGAAGCAGGACCCGGCCTGGCCGCCCAGACAACCCAACGAAGGAGAATGGATTTGGCGGGACGCCAATGGAAACGGCGCCTTTGATGCTCCGGAGTATCTGAGCAACGGGGGAAAGGACGCGCCGCCGTTCTGGGGTTGGTGGGTGGACAGCGCAGGCAACGTGTGGCAGGCCACACAAACCGCCGGCATCCGCAAGTTCGCCTGCCACGGTTTGGATGCCCAGGGGAATCCCATCTACGATTTTGCCTCGCTGGTGGCCATGCCGATGCCCGCGCCCTTCACGCGCCTGGAGCGCATTTATTACTTCCCTGGCACCGACACGATGTATCTGGCCGGCTATACCGCCGACCGTCCTCACCACGACGGCCTGTGGAAAGTGATGGGCCGGGTGATCTGCCGCTACGACCATTGGAGCAAAGGTCCGAGCCCGCCCCGCTGGCAGATTGCCCCCGATTACACGGTCGATGGAAGCTGGAAAGGCAAACCCGCCTCGATGAGCGTCGCCGGGGATTACGTGTTCGTGGTTTATGTCGTGGGCGGGCGAATCGAGGTGTATGACGCGCAGACAGGCGCCAGCGTAGGCCATCTCAAACCGGGTCCCGAGGTTGGCGGGGACCTGCCCGGCGAGGCCGTCGGCTGGGTGGACATCCCGGAAGGCATCCAGGCCATCCGGCGTTCCAACAGCGAATACGTGGTCCTGGTTGAGGAGGATTGGAAATCCAAAATCCTCATGTACCAGTGGAGACCGGAGGCCTCTTCGGGCAGGTAGCCGCAGAGCGACTGAACTCCTTGAAGAACCGAGCGTCTTGGAGCTTCGCGCATGGCCGTCAAGGCGTTCAACAATCGGCGTCCTCTCGCGACGCAAATTGTGGCACGGCCGTCTGGCTTACCTCGCCTTTACATCATAGCAGAAGAGCGCATCCTGATCCCGCACATACAGTTTGCCGTTGGCAATGACCGGGTGTGCCCAAGCCGGCTGCTGGCTGCGGTCGGGTTGCTCGAAGCGGCCGCGCTCGAGGTATTCCTTCGAGCTGGGCTCGATCAACAGCATGGTGCCCTTCTCGGTGCGATAGTAGAGCCGGTTGTCCGCCAGGGCCACCGAGCCCTTCGGCGCCCGGCGCTGCGTGTCGTCGCGCCCGTCCCAGAGGACGTTCCCTGTCTTGAAGTCGAGACAGATCAGGAAGCCACCCTCGTTGCCGCCGTTCGCCCCATAGAGGCAGCCATCGAGGAGAATCATGCCGCCGTGGTGGTTCTGCATCTTCCTGGTGGCATAGACTTCCTCGGCTTTCACCCCGCCATTCGCATCTTTGCTTAGCTTCACCATCCCCCCGCCGGCGCCGTACGCCGAAGCGGCGAACACCATCCCGTCATGGTAGAGCGGCGTGGAGCAGTTGAGACCCATCCCGTTGGCGGGCCGATCATACCTCCAGAGAAACTTCCCGTCCGACGCGGCGACTCCGATGAGCGCTCTGGCGGTCAATTGCACGTACTGACGCTGCCCCTCGAAGTCGATGGCGATAGCCGAGGCATAGGCCGCTCCTCCGGAACCGCCGAAACCCCCGAAACCGCCAGGGCCACGCCCAAACCCGCCTGGACCGCCAGGGCCAGACCCGCCCGGACCGCCATCGCGATTACCAAAACCGCCGCCGAAACCGCCGGTCACCTGGCTCATCATGCCTCCCTCAAAACCTTCATCCGGCTTCCAAACCTGGCCACTCGAATCCGTAAATGGCGCGGACGAGCCTGCCTTGATCCGTATGGTCGCTGGGGCAGACGCCGCACCGGTCACAGCTTCTGCCTGCGGAATGATCTCAACCGCCTTAATTGCCGGGTTCTCGATCTGACGCGTGAAAAGAATGCGAAACTCTCCGGTGGTGACTTCCACAGGCATCGTCTCGGTATAGGCGCGGTTGCGACCGCCGGTCTTCGCCCAAACGTCAACGTCCTTGAATCCATGCCCCTGAACGTCGTAGGAAAAAACCCGTTGGCCGGGGCCGGTGATGCCTTCATAGGTCTCCGCAAAGTAGAGCTTCGCGAGATACTTGCCATTGGGGATCTTGGTGGAGAAAGCCGTCATCCCCCAATGCTCGCTCGTGAACAGGCCTGGGTCTTTGGTTCCGGTGACCACCGTAGCCGAGCCAGCGCCGCGTCCGCCCGGGCCACCGCGACCGCCGCCAGGACCGCCAAGCCCGCCTCCGGGAACACCCGGACCGCCACGGGGACCACCAGCCGGACCAGCGGGACTGCCACCGCTGCCGGCGGGCATCTCGCTCTTCCAGATCGTCTTCCCAGTCACCTTGTCGAGGGCCACCAGCATGGCGTCCTGAGAGCCAGGGGTGACGATGACCTTATCGCCATCCACGAGCGGCGATTCCCGGTAACTCCACATGGGCACGCGCCCGCCAAAATCGCGCGTCAGGCTGTGTTGCCAAACGACCTTGCCGTCTTTGGCCTGCAAACAAGCCACGTCGCCGCCCAGACCCTCCACATAGAGCATTTCGCCATCCACCGTCGGCGTGCAGGCCGGCCCCTCTTTTCCCTGCGGCACCTGCTGTTGGACGGCTGGCCCCAGGCGTGTCGCCCAAAGCTCCTTGCCATCCTCCTCGGACAGGGCCCAAACCACCTCGTCCTCGCCGCGATTGCTCATGCCGAAGATCCGGCCGACGGCAATGGAGGGAGTGCTGTAGCCGCCGCCCAGTCCCTTGACCTTCCAGGCGAGCGGTGGACCCTCTTTCGGCCATTCTTTAAGCAACCCGCCTTCCTTGGAGATGGCATTCCGATCCGGGCCCTGCCATTGCGGCCAATCGTCAGCGCGCGCGCAAGACAGCAGGATGGTCCAACTGAGGGCGCTGATGAACGTCCTCGTAAGCTGCATAGGCTCTTTCTTTCTCATATTGTGTTTCGCGTTTTTTGCCCATTGACCGTTTTTCAACATTCAGCCCACGTGACATGCGGAGAATCAAAACAGAGTCCGCCAACTTTTTCGGACGTGCTCCCGCGCCGCGATGTCATTGGGCCACCTTCACGCACTTTAATTGTCTCTGATCCCGCACGAGGAGCTTTCCATCGGCAAGCGCCATCGGCGCCCAGTTCTGAGTTTGACCTCCAACTCGTGAAGCCAACGGATCATTTTCTGATCCTGTTCCTCCTTCTCCAAGCAACTTTGCCGATGCAAGCTGCTTAAAGCCGGATGGATCAGGCTCTATAAGGTATAACGTCTGCGCACCATCGGTGGCCAGAATCAGCCCATCGACCAGAATCATACTCCCTTTATTAAAATCGGGTGAACGCTTGGTCTGCCACATGATCTTGCCGTCCATGCCCATACACACCATGCCGTCTCGCCGCTCATTGGTGCCGTATTCACCATAAAAGTAGCCTTTGTAGAATATCGGCGGTTTCGTCTGGTCGCCAAATTGCCTGGTGGTAAACAGTTCGGTTGTGCCGTAGCTGCCATCCGCCTTTTTTTCGACCTTGATCATCGTTGCACCGAGCTCATATCCCCCGACAACCAGCACTTTGTTGTCACCGGCATCAACCGCACTGGGCACGGAAATGTGGCAATGCCACTTCGCATATTTCCACAGGATTTCGCCCGTAAGCGGCTCTATGCCGATGATGTTCCCCATTTCATTTTCATCCGCTCTCGCCCGTTGGAAAGGATTGGTGGATGGGGTTACCATAACAACCTGGTCTTTCCCGTCCACCTTTACGATTGCCGGGCTGACGTATCCGACATAGCCCAGGGAAGGCGTGCTCCATTTAGCTTTCCCCGTGAGCTTCTCATACGCCACCACGCCAGCCTTGGGCGCTTGGGAGGCCACAATCAGCAGGTCATCGTAAATCAGCGGGTTCTGGGTGATGGCCCACGTTGGAAATCGGCCTTCGGGTCCCGCTCCAAACGCCGATCCACCGCCTGCCAGACCACCGAAGTCCGTCCAAATGTTTTTATTCCAAACGGGTTTGTGGGTGTTGATGTCTATGCAATAGAGGTCGCCGTTGTGACCGCACGAATAAATTCTATCGCCGTCCACAGTCGGCACGCTTCGCGAGCCGGGGAACATGACCGTTCCAGGAGCGTCATAAGCAAAGCTCCAAAGCTCCTTGCCCGTGGAGAGCTCAAAACAACGAAGCTTATCGCCGACCTTATCGTCTCTATCGAGCAAGTAAACCTTTCCCGCTTTGACAACCGGTCCGCCAAAACCTCTGCCAACCGGCGCAGTCCATAACACCTCCGGTCCATTCTCTGGCCAGGAGCGTGAAATGCCCTTCAGTGGCGATGTGCTGTTCCTGTTTGGTCCAAGGTATTGCGGCCAGTCATCCGCGAGTGCCGAGGTTACTGCCATAGCCCAGAAGAGGGCGCTTACTAAAGTTTTGGCGTTCATGAGCTAGTCTGTGTTGATCGTTTTACCGTGATCCATCCAGCAACCGGAGGCCTTTTGCGGTTTTGGCTGCGAGCCAGTTGCCGTCCGGCGAGAAAAGAATCTCTCTGATGGGTTCAGCCAGCCGGCGAATGGAGAGGAGTTCCTGCTGAGTGCGAACGTTCCAAAAGCGAAGGGTGCTGTCGTCACTGACGGTCGCGAGGGTCTCGCCACCGGGAGAGAAAGCAAGCCACCTGACGCCCTGAGTGTGTCCTTTGCAGACGCCAAAGAGCTTTCCGTCCCTCGTGTCCCATAAGCGAATGGCGTTTTCGGTCTCCGTTACCGGGTCGGATCCCACGGCTAAGGTATTGCCGTCATCGGACAGTGCCAGGGGAGCCAGGAACCCCAAGCCCGTCTCTACAGGCAGCTCGGCTTTGAGTGACCGGGTTTTGGGAATCCACGCTTTGATCGAACGGTCGTGAAGCGTGACCAGGACATTGCCATTTCGAGAGAAAAGCGCGCCTTTGCCTTCGAAACGCACCGGCGCCTCCGAGGGGTCCTGGAGATTCCACGACAGCATGGAGTTGTTTCCTCCTCCAGTCAGGAGCGTTGCTCCGTCCGGAGAGATTGCCGTCCAGGATTTGTGGATTCCATGGCTCTTTATGTCCGTCGAGGAGTTTGTAGTCCCGGACCTGGACATCTCCTGGCTTCTTATGTCCACCGACTTCCGGGATTGCAGATCCCAAACTCGGATACCTCCGTCGGGCAAGGGATCAACCAGGGCGCGCAGGTCGTCGCTGACTGCGCCAGCCCAGAAGTTGAATGGAATTTTGCTCAATTGGAGGCTGTCCTCGGGCTCTCCAGTCCTGAGGTTCAACAGCACGAACCTGGACTGGTTATCGATGACCGCGAGCACCCGCCCGTCTTTGGAGAACTTGATGGGCGTCCAATTGCCGTTGTATGGTCTTTCCCTCGAGGCGCTGTTTGTGGGCCATAACCGAACCGTTCCGTCTTTGGCGCCGCTGAGAACACCTCGGCCATCCGCCGAAAAAGCCACGGCCCAGACCTCCGAAGGATTCCCGTACGACCGTTCGATGCACTGCCGGCTCCCGAGTTCCCACAACCGGACGGAGTGGTCGTGGCTCCCGGACGCGAGGAGTTGCCCACTGGGAGCAAAAACAACGCCTGAGACGATGCCGGCATGTTCAACCGCGTCGCGACTAACGGGCAGATTTGCCACTTTTTCGCCGGTCGCGGCGGACCATACATCGAGAACGAAGATGCTGCCTTCCCGCAGGACATTCCGAGCGGCGACCACTGAGTTTCCATCCAGAGAGAATGCCAGGGCATTCATGTACCGCATCCTGGGGTCCGTGAAGATTCCCTCTGAATGATCGAGCAGGCGCAAAGATCTGCCTGTTTCCACATCCCTCAGGGCGATCCCCTTGCGGGTACCTACCGCGATCACATCGCCGCGCGGACAAAAAGCAAATGGTGGCATGCTGTCCGGGATTTCAGCCACGGGCCTCCCGTCAGAAGCACTATGAACGCGCACCCGTTCGGGCGAAGTCGCCGCCAGCCGTTGGCCATCGGGCGAGAAGGCTACCGGGGCCGCATGCTCCGGAAGGGAATAAGCCTCGGTCCAATCAGACGTTCGCCAGACCCGGACTGCGGTCTTGCTCGCCGTCGCAAGCAGGCCCGCGGGGGACAGGGCCACCGAAAAACCCGACTTGGGCAGGGTCTTAATCAGGCCGCCGGTTTTCGCATCGTAGATGCGGACGGAGTCCTGTAAGCCGACCACCGTCCATTCGGATGAGGTCGCCAGGGATTGAACGCTGGAGGCTTCCCGCGCGACCACCTGGTGATCATTCCCCTGCGCCGCATGCCATAAATAGCTCCATTCAAAGCGCTGGGAACCTGTGCTGCGGTGTTTGGCCAAAAGCTCGGTTGCTCGGGCCAGGTTTCCGGCAAGGATAGACTGGTGGGCAAGATTGATGTCGGCAATGTATTCGTTTAACTCGGCTCTGGCCTGGCTCTCCAAGGCGCGTTCTCGCTCCCGTTCCGCGTTGCGGTGAAGCACCTCTTCGTTTTTTCGGCGCTGTTCCGAAACGCGCTCGGCGCTCGTGGCGCGCACCGCCTGCCAAACGCTGACGGTGCTGCCGGCGACGGCCGCGATGAGAATTGCAGCAGCCGCAGCAAAAGCGGCGCGATGCCGCCGAAGTGCTTTGTGCAGGCGATAAGCGGTGCTCTGGGGCCGAGCCAAAACCGGTTCCTGGCCCAGGTAACGCTGGAGGTCGGCCGCAAGTTCCCGCGCGGTGTCGTAGCGGCGGGTGCGATCCTTCTCCAAGCATTTCATTACGATCCAGTCCAGATCCCGTTCCACCGAGAGGATCGGCGAGGTCGTCGAACTGCCGGTGACCGCCCGGTGCAACCGTGTTGAAGGGGTGGGCGGCTCGACTTCCTTGATCATTCGCCGCATCCCCTCCAGGCCGGATTGGGTCAGTTCCTTCGCGTCGAAGGGCGTCACCCCGGTGAGCAGTTCATAGAGTAAAACGCCCAGCGAGTAGATGTCGCTCCTCGTGTCCACGTCCGCTCCGGTCATCTCCGCCTGTTCGGGGCTGGTGTAGGCCGGTGTCCCGATAAACGCATGAAAATTGGTCAAGACGGTTTTCTCGGTGAGCGGTTCTTCAATCGCTTTAGCGACACCAAAATCGATGACTTTGGGGACTGGTTTTCCATCCTGAACCGTGACGAGAACGTTGGAGGGTTTTAAGTCACGGTGGATAACCCCCTTCTGATGAGCGTGCTGGATGGCGTGGCAGAGCTGAATGAAAAGGGTCAGGCGTTCCGGAAGCGAGAGCTGATTCGCCTGGCAGTAATCCGTAACCCGGACTCCCCGAACCAATTCCATTACGAAAAACGGACGACCCGTTGCGGTCGCCCCGCCGTCGAACACGCGCGCGATGCTCGGATGATCCATGAGCGCGAGCGCCTGACGTTCGGCTTCGAAGCGGGCCACGATGCTCTTGGTATCCATGCCCAGCTTGATCACCTTGACCGCAACCTGGCGCCGAACGGGTTCGCGTTGCTCAGCCCGATAAACGACGCCGAAGCCCCCTTCGCCGATTTTCTCCAGGAGTTTGTAACGGCCGATGAACTCACCAATCTGCTCCTCTTGGAGCGTCAGCTTGCCCGCGACTTCCAGGGATTCCCGGAGACGCTCCACAGCGCCATGTTGGAGAACGGTCTCCGCTTCATCGCTCTCCAGCAACGCCTTCACGGCTTCCCTCAGCTCCGAATCGCCGGCCGTCGCGCGTTCAACAAAAGCCGCACGGGCCTCCTTTGAAGGCTGCTCCAGAGCTTCAAGAAAAATCTCTCGTTCCCGGTTCATTTGACTTCTTTCCAGCATTTAGCTGACGTGACATGCGGACAATCCAGGAGAAACCCGCCAACTTCTCATTTTCGCCCAGGGCCCGAAAGGTGTTTCCCAATTTGCCGCCTCAACCAGGCTCGTGCATAGGTCCAGGTGCGCTCCGCGTTTCGAAGGGACATGCCCATGGTCGTCGCCGCCTCCTCCATGGTCATCCCGACGAAATACCGCAACTTGACCAGATTCGCCCCGACGGGGTCCTCCTTGGCCAGCAAGTCGAGCGCTTCGTCAACCGCCAGCAGTTCATCGGGAACCACGTTCTGGACCAAATGATCCTCCTGGAGTTCCTCACGCGCTGCACCACCGCCGCGCCGTATCGCCCTTTTCCGGCGCGCCGAGTCAACGAGAATGCGGCGCATCGCCTCCGCCGCCGCTGAAAAAAAGTGAGCCCGGTTTTCGAAGACGGCATCGCCGTCGCCCACCAGCCTCATCCAGGCTTCATGGACTAAGGCCGTCGGTTGCAGCGTGTTTCCAGGCGCTTCACCGGCCATTTTCTGGGCCGCAATCCGCTTCAGCTCAGTATAAACGAGGGAAAGCAACTGCTCGACACCTCGCTGGTTGCCGCCCCTGATCTCGCTCAGGATTTGTGTAATTTCCGACATACTTTCTTGGCCACAGGCGGCCGTCGACGAGATGCGCTTTCTCGCCGACTCCTTCTCAGGTGCGCAGATCGTGCCCCGGAAGGACGCTCTCCAAGAATATCAGTTGTGTCGGCAGGATTCTATTTCGAGTTTGTCTGGTTGGCTCCCCGCCTTTTGGGGCTTCGCTCGTCAAACGGCTTCGCCGGACTCAAGCTCGTGGAGCATGCGCCAAATGCGATCGATCTCACCGCGCTCGATGACTTGTAGCGGGGTGGAGCCGTCGAAGGCCGGGTTAAGCTCTTTGAGCCGAGGACCAATGGCCTCCCGGGAGACCAGTTTCTCGAGGGCTGCGAAGATACGTTTGACTTCGGTCAGGCGACGGGCCGTGGAAGAACTGGGTCTGGCGCCCTGTGACCATTTGGCGAGGGCGCGGAGCGAGAAGCCGGTAATGCGAGTGGGGGTCTCGCGGGAAACCCCGAACCGATTCATAGCCCGCGTTGTTGACCTTCCGCCAATCCTCAGCCAGCAACCTGTCAAGTCCCAGCCAGGTCTTGGACCTAATACCCCTGGGGGCAACCAGGTTGAGGATCTTGAAGAGGCGGACGCGAACCGCCACGAGGACTCGAGGCCGGACGTCGCTCAGGGCGAAGTTGTAGTAGGTGAAGCTCGCGCTGCTCTCGGAGACGGCAGTTTCCAGGGCAGTGGACAAATTGTTGGCCGGAAACCTGCCGGCGGCGGACTAGCGGCCACCGTGGTGGAAGCTGCCCTTTCCATCCAGGAGTTTGGCGGCGTGCGCGTATTCCAGCGGGGAGGCACGGAAGAGGAGGCCCTTCCATCTGACGAAGGGGTGTCTCAGCTTCCTGAGCTCAACCAGGAACGTCTCGTAGCGCGGGTTTGCCGCCGGTTTCATCTGAGACGTGGCCACACTCAAGACGGCGCGGAAAGCGACAGGAACCAGGGCGTAAGGTTCAGGCCATCCCAACCGTCCGGGTGGTGGTTCGCGAGGAAGATTCTCCGGAGCGTGGCGTCGCAGGGCACGAGCGCGGTCCAGAGCGCACCGGGGGTGTTTCTCCAGCGCCGGTCGGGCGCGCCGGCCGTCAATCCGCTGGGACGTGGCCCTGGAGACCTGCTGGTTCCGCATGAAATCGCGGTTGGTGGCAATGAGACGCTCGACGTCCCCTTCGGGTGCCCGCGTGGGAGAAGGTCAAGCCCATCGCGGCCGATCCCCAAGCAGTTCGGCCCGGTAAACCGAGTTGAGTGTCGTGAATTCATTCCCATCCTGGGATACGAGAGAGGACTTGGAGCCGCGGGATTCACTTGCGCCCGGTCCCTTTCAGGTGTTAATGTGCCTGGGTGCCGACGATTCTGCGAATCGGGTCGTTCAGGTTCCACTTCTACTCGGATGAGCACCATAACCGATGAGCCACAGCTCGCCGTGGAACCCGCCGCGGTGCGGGCATGGGCCGAAGGGAGAACCATATACGTTGAGCTTCACGACGGACGGATTGTCGGCTTCCCCGCCGACCGCTTCCGAATCTTGGCGGGAGCTACCGAGGCGCAACTGGCACGGGTCCAGGTAGAGGTCAACGGGTATGCCCTGCGCTGGGAGGAGTTGGACGAGGACATCACCGTTCCTGGGATCGTAGCGGGCCGCTTCCAATTGCCGCCGAAATAGGCCCCGGTTTGGGCCCCGTCTTCCCCGGTTCTTGGCGCTTGGTATCACCGGGCAGTTGCTAGAGGCCAAAATAGGCTGGGGCCATGAAGCTCGCCGTTACGGGGCGGCGGTCGCTCAGGGGACGCGGGAGATGCTCAGATTGTCGAAAAAGGCCCGGTTCCAGCCGGCGCCCAAGCCCACCACTCCGGTTTGGCAGGAGGCATCCTTTACTTTGGCCAAGGCTCGCTGATCGAATAGAGCTGTGATTTCAGTGCCTCTGAGCGCGAGACCCAAGCTGTGCCAGTTGTGGCCCAAAGGAGCGACTTGGCCCGAGGCCAAGACTTGGGCTCCCGCCTTCAAGGTCCACCGGCCGTCGTCTTTAACCTCGAATTGGTCCGCGGCAAAAGGCGCCCGATCTTCCCAGCCGAAGCGGTTCATCCGGCCCCAGAGCATGAGGGAACCCTGTTCCGGGAGCATCGCCTCGACCGACACCTGATAACCAGGCTGTAGTCATCGGTCGTGGGCGACTTGAGCGCGTTCAATGACCAGCCCGCGCCCAGGCCGCCTTCGGAGTTGAAGAACCGGCAACTCCGGTCGAGATACTTCCAACCCGGCTCCGCGAACTGAGTCGTATGCGCCATCATCCAAAGCGGCGGCTGCACTTCATAATGGCCGGACCAGGGGGTATTGGCCTTCATGGGACCGCTGGCGGGGGCGACCAGGAAATCGGCGTAGGCGGTAATCAGGCTCCAGTTGATGATCTTGGTGATTTGCCCCAGCGGATAGGCCCGGTTGTAGCGGGCGTAGTCGGCGGCGGCATACCAGTCGCCCCCGTACGCGTGCGCCTCGCCATCCCACAGCGGTTTGTTCAAGCGCCGGGCCTCGGGGGGCGTATGGAAGTTCACCATTTCCGGGACATGCGCGTTGAGGA
>Ga0187849_1001292_pt1 | contig 27995 bp, 23 predicted proteins | sample June2016WEW_4_10_2_FD_132412 | JGI IMG/M metagenome (GOLD analysis project Ga0187849, IMG submission 132412) | Peatland microbial communities from SPRUCE experiment site at the Marcell Experimental Forest, Minnesota, USA - June2016WEW_4_100 | ecosystem: Environmental > Terrestrial > Soil >...
AGACGAATGTTTCGTATCACCGTCTCTACCCCCTTCAAAGCGTCAGCCAGTGTAGGCCTTGCGAGTCAAGTCCGACCGACCCCATAGGACCTCGCGAAGTGGCCCATTTCATTCACAGGCTCTTAGTACCGCGCCTCGAGGCGACCAAGGCCACTGCCACGCCGCTGGTGGGCGCCGGCGCGGCCGAGGTCGTCGCTTTCGAGGAGACCGACGATGCGGCAGCGCGTGTCGCCGACCTGCTCGGCCTGCCTCGGCGGGCTTCCGAAGTGGCGTCCCGTGGGCCGATTGGGCTGTCGGATCGCCTTTGGTCGATGCACGTCCTCGGGCTTCAGAGGGCTCTGCCGAGCCGGCATTTCAAATCCGCCGGGGCCGTGACGCGCGACCTTCGCCAGGTCAAGGACGCGGATGAGGCACGACTCCTGCGGCTCGCGGCCCAGGCAGCCGACCGGACGGTGGACGCCATCGCCGCGGGGCGCCTCGTCGGCCGCACCGAGGCTGATATCAGTCGCGAGATAAGAGGCCGGCTGATCGACGAGGGCCACGATCTCGCCGACTTCGCCATCGTCGGTTCCGGACCGAACGGCGCTTCGCCCCACCACGATGCGAGCACCCGCGTCATCCAGGGCGGCGAGCCCCTGGTCCTGGACCTGGGCGGGACTCTGGCCGGATACCTCAGCGATACGACTCGTACGATCTGGGTCGCCGGCGAGACCGGCATCGAGCCGGAGCCCGAATTCCGCCGCGTCTACGACCTGGTCCGCGAGGCGCAGGCAGCGGCAACGGCGGCCGTCAAATCCGGCATCCCCGCCGAAGGAATAGACGCCGCGGCCCGCCGAGTCATCGAGGCCGCGGGGTACGGCGAGTACTTCACTCATCGCGTCGGCCACGGCATCGGGCTGGAGGTGCACGAAGACCCGTACATGGTCTCGGGCAACACCACGCCGCTACGCCCGGGAATGGCCTTCAGCGTCGAACCCGGCATCTACCTTCCCGGCCGCTGGGGCGTGCGCCTGGAGAACATCGTGATATGCACCGAGGCCCGCGTCGAAATCCTGAATCGCTCGAGCCTGGACCTGCGGGTCGTCCGAGGCTAGACCGCCTGGCCGGCTCCTATCGATCGGGGCCGCGGCGCTGACCGGAATTGGTGACTGGTACTCGGGCGCGGCCGACGTTACGATCGCACCGTCGACCGCGCATGCGATCAAGCCCGTTTCAGGCGGGTGGGGAGGTTCCGATGGGTTCGTGGCGCACGGCGTGGGGGCGGTGTTGTGCCCTGGCCCTGATCGTCGTCGTGATGGCCGGATGCAGCGGCTCGGGCTCAACGTGGCCGCCGTTGAAGTCGTCGGGCGCCTCCGTCGCTTCGTCCGGCCCGCTCGCATCGGGCGTGCAGGTAGTCGTGCCTGGCCCGTCGGGAGCCCTGGCGTCACAGCCGGTCGCCTCGGGCGCCCCGCGGGCGACGGCCGGCGCCGTCACGGTCGACCAGATCACCGCCGACTACACCTACAAGGACGAGCTGATCACTCCGATCGCCCACCTGTACGGGACCTTCCTCGACGATTTCGTGATCGTGACGATCACGAACGCAAACTCGGCCGCCGTGAAGGTCGTGGTCACGAGCCAGATCAACGGCTACACCGATCAGGCCACCGACACGGTCACCGTCGATGCCAACGGGACCCAGGAAGTCCGCCAAAACCCGAGCCTCACGACCGCCGCCATCGACGGCCTGAACAGCCAGCACCAGGCCGACCTGCACGTTACCGTTGCATACCTTGACAACGGCCAGCCGCGGACGGTCCTGGACCAGACCAGTCAGACCCTGGTCACTTCTCGCGACGACTTCCCGTGGACGATCAGCGGGTTTACCCAGCAGGAGGATTACAACCTCATTGCCGCGATGGTTACCCCGACGGATCCGTCCGTGGAGAAGCTGATCCGAGACGCCGCCAACTTCGACCCGAGCGGCGCGATGACGAGCGGCTACGACGCCACGGACGACGCGAACGGCACCGTCTGGCAGCGCCTGTCAGACGTCTGGCAGGCAGAGACAACCGACTTCAAGCTGACCTACATCAGCACGCCGATCACCTTCGCGTCGGGGTCGTCTCAGCGGATCCGACTGCCCGGCGAGGTGCTGGACACGAGCAGCGGTAACTGCATCGAACTGACCCTGACGTATGCCTCGGTTGTAGAGGCGCTCGGCATGCAGCCGGCGATAATCATCATCCCCGGGCACGCCTATGTTGCGGTCCGCCTCGACGATACCAACAACTCTTACTACTTCATCGAGACGACGATGATCGGTCAGGCCACGTTCAAGGACGCCGCGATCGAGGGGAACACCGAGTGGACCGACGCCCAGCCCCACGTCGCCGCTGGCGAGACGGACTACGGTTGGGTCGACATCGCGTCGGCGCGGCAGGACGGCATCGTCCCGATCCCCTGGCGCTGAGCTGCAAGCCGTCCGGTCCGAACCGATCTCGGCGGCGCCGACTGCCGGCTGGGGCTGTGCCCGGCGGGCGCCAGTGGCGGCGCGGTTCGACTGTCAACCCACCGCTTCTCGCGGTTCCGGAGCCGGCTCCTCGGCCTCGTGGATCGAGGCAGCCTGTCTGACCAGGTCTCCTTTGCCGGCGAGGTTGTCGCCGTCGTCGAGGAAAGCGCCCCACAGCGCGGCGTCGCGCTCCCAGATTCTTCTCACCTCTTCGAGCCCGTTCGGTCACAGCACTCCGACGTCGAACGAGGCTATCCAGGGCCGGCGGACCGTCCGTATGGCGAGCCAGAAGCCGGCCGATTTCTCCACGTCGTCGATGAAGCTGCCAGGTCAGCCGAGCGGTCCGGGCCGGCGGAGGTGAGCCAGGGCGCGCTCTGCCTGTGCGCGATGGAGGCGGCCGTGACCGGCCTGGAGGCGGAAGAGCAGCTCGTACGATTCGGGACCGCGCTCGGCATGAATGCCGACACGACCGCGGTCAGCCACCGGAGTCCGCCGCCACAAGGCTACGTTGGCCCGGCGCAGGATCCCCAGATACTCGAGGAGCGCCGCCGGATCGTCGGCCGCGTGATCGAGCCGGGCTGCCCATGAATCCTGGTCGAAGCCGACGAGCGGCGGCTCGTCCTCGGACAGGACCCAGCGGTAACGGGCGGACGTGACCAGTTCGGAGTCGGTGAGGTGACCCAGGCACTCCAGCACGGACCACTCGCCGGGCTCGGGCTGCGTGCGCAGGTGGGCGCCGGCCTGGTCGATCAGGCGGCGCCAAAGCTCTGGTTCGGCTTCCTGGACTGCCGCCGGGTCGTCGTCGCTCAGCGCGTCCAGGGAGTGGCGGCGGTACGCATCCGCTTCCTCCGGTGACATTCGAGTCATGGCGAACCTCCTCGGATCGGCACCGCGCGTCCAACCGCCGTATCTCACGGTGGGGCTCAAGGGTAGCGGCATCGGCAGGAAGGCTGGGCACGAGTGGCTTCACAGTCGCGGCACGCGGCTCCCACGGACCATCGCGCCGCAGGGCGTGTCGATCTGGCGTTGGGCCCGGTCTCGATTCCGCCCTTTCCGCGACGAGCACGCCGTCGGCGGCTAGTCTAAGCGGGCCCACACGCTGATACGGCCAGAAGATGTCGGCCCGTTGCGAGAAGGAGTACGGACCCCTGGAGGAAAGCCGTGCAGAAGTCCTTCCACCGGTTGGTGTGAAGCGCCGGCGGGCCTCGGTGCCACGATTGACCGCCGAGGTGAGTAGCGTCGGCGAGGCAGGGCCTGACGCCGTTGCTCCTCACATCCTGATAGTCGGAGGTGGCGGCACCGGCGGCGCGCTGGCCCACGATCTGGCCCTGCGCGGCCTGCGTGTGACACTCGTTGAGCGGGGCGAAGTAACGTCCGGGACCACCGGCCGGCACCACGGCCTGCTCCACAGCGGCGCCCGTTACGCGACCACGGATCGAGCCGCCGCGATCGAATGCATCGCGGAGAACAAGATCCTGCGGCGCATCTGTCCGGGCTCGTTCGAGGAGAACGACGGCCTGTTCGCGGCCATCACGGATGAGGACGTCGAATTCGGGAATCAATTCCTCGAATCGTGCTGGCAGTGCGCCGTGCCGACCAGGCGCATCGACCGGGAGCAAGCGTTACGCATGGAGCCCGGCCTCAACCCCAACCTTCGCTTCGCGATCCAGGTTCCCGACGCCACGATGGACGCAATGCGGGTGCCGCTACGTTTCTTCGCGACGGCCCGTCGCAACGGCGCGGACATTCGCCCGTTCACGGAGGTCGTCGCCGTAACGATGGCCGGCCGAACAGTCACCGGGGTGAAGGTCGATGACCACGCGGCCGGCCGGGACTACGAGATCGGCGCGGACATCGTGGTCAACGCCGCCGGACCCTGGGCAGGAAAGGTGGCAGCCCTGGCGGGCGTGTCGGTGCCCGTCGTGCCTTCGCCGGGAGTGCTTGTCGCGCTGCGAGGCCGCTACTGCAACATGGTTCTCAACCGGCTCCACCCGCCCGGTGACGGCGACCTCATCCTGCCTCAGCGAGGGGGGACCGTACTCGGCACGAGTTCCTGGGTCGTGGACGACCCGGACGATCTGACGACCCCGACCGAACACGTCGAGGCCATCATGCGGGAGGGCGCAGCTATGGTCCCAGCGATCGCTCGAGCGCAGATACGTGCGACCTGGGCCGCCGCGCGGCCACTCGTCGGCGAGGCCGGCACCGCAGCCGGAGCCTCGGCCGGTCGCGGGCTGGCTCGCGAGTTTCGCTGTTTCGACCACGCCATGGACGCGGCGCCCACCGAAGGCTTCGTGACCATCGCCGGCGGCAAGGCCACGACTCTGCGGGCAATGGCAGAGGCCGCGGCCGATGTCGTCTGCGCCAAGCTCGGCCGGGTCCGGCCGTGCCGGACGGCCGAGGTCGTGCTCCTGCCCCACACGGCCTGGTACTCGGCATGAACCCGCGCCTAGTCCGAGGCAAGCCGTCGGCAGAGAGCGCCCGGGTCTCCGCGACCGCCCGGATCCCGCCGGTCGAGCCTGACCAGTCGGCTGCCCACACCAAGCCGGTCAAGCCAGTGGATCAGAGCGAGTCGGCCCCCCCAGACGAGTCGGTTGCATCGGCCGCCCCGATCGTGCAGGCTGGCCCGGCCACGGAGGCAACCCTTCTCGAACCTCCGGCCGTCCATTTCCGTGTCTCTCGATTCAAGAAGGGCGATCGCAAGGGCCATTTCGACGACTTCAACCTCACGGTCGAACCCGCGACTACGGTCCTGGATGCGCTGCTGCAAATTCGGCGCCGTCACGATCCGTCACTCGTCTTCCGCCATTCGTGCATGCACGCTTCCTGCGGAACTTGCGGCGTTCGAGTGAACGGGCGCGAGGTGCTCGGCTGCGATACGAAGATCGCGAATCTGCCCGTCGAGAAGCCAATCAAGGTCGAGCCTCTGGCGAATCAGCGTCCCGTCGCCGATCTGGCAACCGACATGGTCGACTTCTACGCCCGGTTCGATGCCGTCGGCATGCCGCTGACTCGCGCCGCCGAGGTTGGCGACGACTCCGCGCCTCCAGAAAGCATCAAGATGTTCGAGTGTTTCGAGAACTGCATCGAGTGCGGGCTATGCCTGTCGGCCTGCCCGATCGCCCGGATGAATCGCTCGTACATCGGGCCGGCGGCGCTGGCGGCCGCCGCGCGCGTTGTCGAAGAGCCACGAGGCCGCGAGCTCGGCCCGGTGCTCGCCCTCGCGGCAGAACCGAATTCCGTATGGGGCTGCCACGATGCTCTCGAGTGCACGTCCGTCTGTCCCTCGGCCGTCGACCCCGCCATGGCGATTCTGGGGATGCGCCGCCATATTGCCGTGGATCGCGTCAAGCGGCTCTTCGGCGCGGATCCAAGCTCAGTGCGCCGGTAGTCTAGGGCTGGTAGATCTCGGCGCTGTTGGCGTCATCGCCGGAACCGCCGCCGGCGATGTACACCCGGCCGTCGGCCAGGAGCGTCGCCGTCGCAAGCCCTGTCCGATACACGATCATCTGACCGGTGGGGCCGAACGCGCCGGCCCGCGGGTCGTACAACTCGGCCGATCTGTCTGTCGCGCCGCCGGCCACCAGAACGCGGCCATCCAACAACGGAGTGGCCGTCATGCCATCCCGAGTTGCGGCCATAGATCCCGTCGAAGTGAAGGCCAGGGTCTCGGGATCGAAGATCTCGGCCGACGCAAGCGGAACCTCTGCGACGGCGCTGCCGTTTCCACCCGCTATCAGGACGCGGCCATCGGCCAGGGTGGCAAGGGCGGGCTCCATCCGCGCGGTCAGCATCGATCCGGCGGTCTGGAAAGCCCCCGACTTGGGGTCGTACAGCTCGGCCGACGCGTACAGGCTGGAGCCGGTGCAGCAGCCGCCGGCGACGAGAACACGGCCGTCGTTGAGTTCGGCCGCGCCGAAACTACCGCGACCCTGCAACATGGAGCCCGTTTCGCTGAACGTACCCGACTTGGGATCGTAGAGCTCGGCCGAGCTCAGGCTGACGCCGTTGACGTCATCGCCGCCGAACACGAGCACGTCACCGTCCTGCAGCAGGAATGACGTTGCCCCGGAGCGGGCCGTCGTCATGGAACCGGTCGTGGTGAAGGTCCCGGTAATCGGATCGAAGAGCTCGGCCGAGACTTGCGGCGCCGGCGTGTTGTCTTCGCCTCCAGCGACGAGTACCCGGCCGTCCCCGAGCACGGTCGCGGTGGGATCGAGCCTGGGCGACGTCATCGAACCAACCGGGCTGTAGGCGCTCGACGTGGGGTCGAAGAGCTCGGCCGTGGCCAGGGCGCTGCCCGACCTGTCGCGCCCGCCCACCAGGAGAACCCGCCCGTCTTTGAGCCTCACGGCAGTCAGGCGCGCTGCTCCCATCGAACCGGCCCGGGTGAACGTGCCGGAGAGCGCGGTCGGCGGGGAAGGCGTGAGGGACGCCGCCAGGGTCGGCGCGGGGCTGGGCGAGGGCGAGACAGGTACGGGCGTAGCGACAGGAGAGGGCGAAGCCTCGCCGCCCGAACAACCCGTGACGGCGACGAGCAGGCTGCACAGGCCGGGACACAGCAGACTCCAAAGGCGACCTCGACTTCGGCGAGATCCCCGCATCCGATTTCCTCCCGGGTTCGTCGGCGACTGCAGCGCTTCCGACCCCGCGCTCTCCGCAAACGTTGGCGCAGGGTACCTCCGCCGGTTAGTCTAGGCGGGCCGACGCCCACCGGCGAGGCCCAGACCGAGGCCCGGTCCGCACCTCCAGGTCAGCCAAATCCCATGACGGCTCTCGAAGCTACGGCTGAGGCGCCCCACGCGGGCACCGCCGAAGAAAGCGGGCCCTTCGTCCACGCTGGAGCGGCGCTGACGAGGCCGAGGACACTGGTCGTTGGAGCCGGCGCGGTAGGTTCGTTCCTTGGCGCGCTCCTCGGCTCGGTCGGCCACGACGTCACGCTGGTCCGAATCTTCGAGCCCGACTCGGATCGGCCGCTCGCGTTGGTTCGTCCAGACGGATCCCGGGTCACGATCCCCGTTCATCGATCCACGCGGACCGAAGATGCCCCGGCCCCCGACCTCATTCTCGTCGCGGTCAAGATGCCGGCCCTCCGCGAAGCGCTCGCACCGACGTTGCGCTGGCCCGAGGCGCCGACCTTGACCGTTGAGAACGGCATCGGCGCAGAGGCAATCGCGGCCGAGGTTCGGCCGGCGGCCCCGATGCTGGCGGGCTCTTTGACCGCGCCGATCCAGCTTGCGTCGGAGGATGAGGTGCACTGGATGGGCCGCGGAGGCCTCGCGCTCGCCGCTGCCAGCGAGTCGGCCCGACCTTTCGTGCGGGGCCTGCTGGACAACTTCAGCCTGGCCGGGCTGCGTGTCTCCGCGTGCCCTGCAGCGCCACCCATGAAGTGGTCGAAGCTACTGGCCAACCTGATCGCAAATGCGACCGGGGCGATCCTCGACATGGATGCGGACGCCATCTACCGGGACCCGCGTCTCTTCGACGTAGAGCGGCGACAGATTCTGGAGGCACTCACGGTGATGAAGCGGATGGACATACGGCCGGTGCCGCTCCCAGGCGCGCCGGTCCCATGGCTGGCCCGCGGCCTCATGCTCCCGGCCTGGCTTGGCCGGCCCATCATGACCCGCGTCGTTGGCAAGGCGCGCGCCGGCAAAGCGCCGTCGCTTCGCATCCATGTTCGCTCCGCCGCCCCGGACGCACCCTGTGCGGAGCCGACCGAGGTAGCCTGGATGAACGGCGCCGTGGCCCGCGCCGGTGCAGAGCTGGGGGTGGCCACGCCCGTCAATGCTCGCCTCGCCGCCCTCGTGGACGATGTCGCCACCAACCCGGAGCGACGAACGTGGTTGAGAGGCCATCCGGAGCGGCTCCTCGCGGAGTTGTCAGGAAACGGCATATCGGGTCCTTCGGCGGCCTCCTCCGGCTCGACGGGCGGCTCGACGAAAGGTTAGGGCTAGGGACACGGCGCTCCGGCGCCGAATTCGCGGGCCTATACTTCCCGGCGATGCAGAACCCCGACCTCGTCCCGGTCGCAGTTGCGCTCGTTGCCGGCTATCTAATCGGCGGCATTCCGTTCGGGATCATCGTTCCACGGCTGATCGGCGGGCCCGATCCCCGGACGATCGGCAGCGGCCGGACGGGCGGTGCGAACGTGTCGCGGGCGGTGGGCTTCCGATGGGCGGCGGTGTCGGGCCTGCTGGACGTGGCGAAGGGATCGGTGGCGGTCCTGCTTGTAATTGCGATCGGCGGCGGGCCGGTTCCGCAGATCCTGGCCGCCCTTGCGACAATCGTCGGCCATAGCCGCTCGCCCTTCATCGGTTTCCACGGCGGCCGCGGAGTCGCCCCTGCCACGGGCGGGGCGATCATCATCGCTCCGATTTACCTCGTGGCCGCGATCTTCCTGGTGTTCGTCCTCACGATCGCCGTGACCCGCATCTCCTCGATCGGATCGCTGAGCGCCAGCCTCATCGGCGGTATCGCCATGATCGTGGTCGCAGCGGTGACGCCGCTCGCGCCTATCTACTTCGTCTACGGCATGGGCGTACCCGCCCTGATCTGGCTCTTCCACATCGATAACATCGGCCGGCTCCTGCGCGGTGAGGAGCGGCGCATCGGCCGGCGGTCAGGGCCGACGGCGACTTCGTAGGCGGGAGCGGTCGACCGGAACCGGGAGGCCCGAAAGTGGTCAAGAGCCGCCGCGGCTCATGGCACACGGCGCGTATGAACGGTGGCCTATTCCACTCGGGGCATCTTGATCGGTAATATGGCGGCGACACGTCTCATCGAAGACTCGATGAGTGCGCCAGGCGCAGGCTGAGGAAGCCATGGGAAACGAGATCGATTTCGTCGCATTCTCCGACGATTGCCGCGTCGAGGGGAAGGTGGACCTCGAGGAGGCGCGCCTGGCAGATCTGCTCAACGGGAGCAGCAGCATTGTCGTCCGCGACGTAACCCTGGTCAGCACTCGCGACGGTCACAAGCAGGAGTTCGAGCGGCTTGAGATCAACCGAGACGAACTCGACATCGTAGTCGCCAACGGCCCGCGCGGAGACTCCAGGCGGCGCCTGGCGACAAGGCCGAACAGCGTGTCACTGAAGCTCGGGCCATATGCCGCCGAGGGGTTCATGCACGCGCCGCCGACGGCCGACCCTGTGGCCGGCATCTTCCATCGCCCGGCGATGGTCGCCATCACGGACGCAGTCCTCGAATACGAGTTCTGCGACGAAACGGTGAGCGAGTGGTTCCGAACACTGCTCGTCAACCGCGAGCTAGCGGTCTCGCTTCGCGCTCTGACAACCCCCGGCAGCATGCAGCCGGGCGCGGCTTAGGAGTCTTTAGAGCCGCCCACCCGGGGCGCGCAGCATCTCGACAGCCCGGTCGTCGGCCACCTGGCCGGTCCCACCGATGAGCCTCACCGCGCTGAGTCGGCCTCGGCCTATCACCGATCCTGCAAGAGCCCGCCCGAATCGGACCGCCGTGCGACGAACCTGGCATCATTGACGGCACAGGGGCTCACAGGAGATACGGCTCTGTCGATGGACCGCGCGTCAGCCGGCAGCCCGGCTCGAGCAATCGCTGGCCTTGCCGCGCTACAGGACCTCAGCGTCCTGCTCGAAGGAATCGAAGACATCAGGACACAGCGGGGAGTCTGCCGGCAAGTGCTGGAGGCACGCCGCAAGCTTCTGGGACCCGACCATCCGACCACGATCGAGGTCGAGGCTCGCCTGGCTGCCATTGCCATGGAACTCGAGGAATACCTGGTCGCGCGCGATTCGTACACCGTCCTGATGGAACGCTGCGAGCGCGTTCTCGGCCCGCGCAACCTCGACACGCTGTCCGCAGTTCACGGTTTGGCTGTCGCCCTTTCGTACATGGATGAGCCGGGTACGGCGCGCCCCATGTACGAGCGTGTCTATAACGGGCGCCGCAACGCCCTTGGACACGACGACCCTTCAACCCTCAGCGTCCTCCACAACCTGGGATTGGCGCATCGCGCCCTCGGCGACATCGCCGCCGCTCGGGCCACCTTTGAGCAGCTCCTCGACACGCAGCGGCGCGTCTTCGGTCCAGAGAACATTCTCACCCTGCGGACGATGACGTACCTCGGGGGCGTGCTCATCGACATGGAGGATTACGCGCGGGCTTGCGAGGTGCTGGCCGAGCGGGTCGACCGCAGTCGCCGCATCCTGGGCGCGACCCACCCAGACACGCTCGACGCGATGTTCGGGCTCGCCCGGGCCCTGACCGGGGCAGGAGATCGAGCTTCGGGGCGCTCGCTGTCGGAGCAGGCCCTGACGGCGACCATCGCCACCTTCGGCCCGGACGGCCCCGAAACGATCGCGGGAATGACCCAGCACAGCCGCCTGCTGCTGCGGCTGGGGGAGGCCAAAACAGCCGCCACGGCCTATCGGACCCTGTTCGACAAGCTGACCCGACTCAACGGGCCGGAGGACATCGCCACGCTCGATGCGCTGGCGGGGTTGGCCGACTCGGTGGGTCGTAGTGGCGACCACAAGCGGGCGCACGATTTGGACGTGCAGTTACTCGAGCGCCGTCGGAAGGTGCTCGGCCACGAACATCCCGCCACGCTGTGGGCTATCGGCGACCTCGCGTGGAACCTCGAACAGCTCGGAGACCTGAGTGGCGCCGCTGCCCGCTTCAGCGAGCTTGCCGAAGCCCGCACCCGGACGCTCGGCCCCGACGAGCCGGACACGGTCTGGACTATCCAGGGCCTGACCCGAGTCCTGAGCAAGATGGAGTCGCACGCCGACTCGAGACACGCCTACGAGAGGCTCTACGAAACCCAGGATCGCCGCCTCGGTGCGGAGGCCGAAGAGACACTCGACGCTCTGCGTGGCATGGCCTGGGAACTCGCCAAGGTCGGCGAGTTCGACGCGTGCCGGCGCGCCTGGGCGCAGCTCGTCGAGACGCACGAGCAGCTCCACGGCCCAAAGGACGAACGCACGCTCGACAGTCTGGTCTGGCTGGCCGAGGCGCTCGACGACGTGGACGACGAAGAGGGCGCGCGCAGCATCTCGGAGCGATTGGCCGGTCCACTTGGGCGGCTGTATGCCGGCAGCACCGAAACTCTTGGCCCGGACGACATGCGCACGCTCAACCTGGGCTACGGTATGGGCCTGACGCTGGAGCGGCTGGGGCAGCTGGAGGCCGCGCGCGTCGCATACCAGACCACGCTCGAGGGGTACCTGCGAGTCCAGGGCAAGCGCGGTCGAGCGGTAGCGGTCATGCACGGCCATCTGGCGGACATCGCTCTCAAACTTGGGGATCCAACCGCCGCCCATGCGATGTACGGGCAGGCCATTGCCATCATGCGCAAGCAGCCGGGCCCCGAAGACCCCGACACCCTCGAGATGGTCGGCCGCGACGCTGACGCGCTGGTGGCGCTGGGCAAGAAGATCGCCGCTCGCAACCAGGCCAGGGCCGTCGTAGACGGCTACCGTCGAACTCTCGGCGAGGAGAACGCACTCACCCGCCGGGCTCAAGCCCGCCTAAACTCCATGTCGCCGAGGCGCCGCCAGCGGACCGCCAGTCGTTGACCTACGCCCTGCAGGGCCCGAGCCCGTTGTCGCCAGCTCAACATGGGGCAGCCTGATTTGGCCGAGGCCTTGCGCTCCGAGGCGCGAAGCCCTTATGCTTCGTCGCCAATGAGCGCCAGCAACTTCAGCCGCCGGGAGAACTCGCGCAGGGCCTCAAGCCCGCGCTGTTCGATGATGCCCATGCCCTGGCGGCCCCGAAGTGCGGAGGATGGGGTCTGAGGTTCCGGCTCAGCTAGCGACGTAGCCGGACCAAGGATCGGTCCCGGGGCCGCGGACTCCTCGCCGGAGCCGCGGTTCCTTGTTTCTCCGGACCACACGACGGGCAGCCGCCACATCAACTGCCCCACCCCAGGGCTCCCCGGGATCAACCGCAGGTTGAGCTACGCACCGCCATCGGGCGGCCAGCCCAGGAGATAACCCACCGTGTCCGACCAGAATGCCCCCACGCTCCACGCCGACACGCTCGCCGTCCACGCCGGCCAGAGCGTCGACCCGACGACGAAGGCTCGCGCCGTCCCGATCTACGCCACGACCAGCTACGTCTTCGACAATGCCGATCACGCCGCCCGCCTCTTCGGGCTGCAGGAGTTCGGGAACATCTACACCCGGATCATGAACCCGACCACGGGCGTTTTCGAGGAGCGGATCGCCGCCCTCGAGAGAGGCGTCGGTGCGCTTGGTGTCGCATCCGGCCAGGCGGCAGAGACGCTGACAATCCTGAACCTCGCCCGCGCCGGCGACAATGTCGTGACCAGCGCCTCGCTGTACGGCGGCACCTACAACCTCTTCCAGTACACCCTGCCGAAGTACGGCGTCGACTTCCGCTTCGTCGATAGCTCCAAGCTGGACGAGTTCGAGAAGGCGATCGACGGCAGGACGAAGGGCGTCTACCTCGAGACAATCGGCAACCCACGCCTGGACGTGCCCGATTTCGAGGGCATCGCCGCCATCGCCCACGAGCACAAGATCCCGGTCGTAGTCGACAACACCTTCGCCCCGATTCTGTCGCGTCCGTTCGACTGGGGCGCCGACATCGTGCTCCACTCCGCGACCAAGTGGATCGGCGGCCACGGCACCGCGATCGGCGGCGTCGTCGTGGACAGCGGGGCGTTCGACTGGGCCGCGTCCCCGCGCTTCAAAACCGACTTCGTCGACCCGGACGAGTCCTACCACGGCGTCAGCTACACCGGCGCATTCGGCAACCTGGCCTTCATCCTCAAGCTTCGGGTCCAGCTTCTGCGTGACCTGGGTCCGGCCCTGAGCCCGTTCAACGCCTTTCTCTTCCTGCAGGGCCTCGAGACGTTGCCGCTGCGGATCGAGCGTCACAGCTCGAATGCACTGGCCGTCGCCCGCTGGCTCGAAGGCCATCCGGCCGTCGAGTGGGTCAGTTACCCTGGCCTCCCCTCGCACCCGACCCACCGCTTCGCTCACAAGTACCTGTCGGGCGGCTACGGCGGCGTCGTCACCTTCGGTCTAAGAGGTGGCGTGGAAGCCGGCCGGAAGCTGATCGACTCGGTCAAGCTCTTCAGCTTGCTTGCCAACGTCGGCGACGCCAAGAGCCTGATCATCCATCCGGCCTCGACCACTCACCAGCAACTCTCCGCCAAGGACCAGGCCGCCAGCGGGGTGACACCCGAGCTGGTGCGCATCTCCGTCGGGATCGAGCACATCGACGACATCATCGCCGACCTCGATCAGGCAATCGGCGCTGCCACGGGCGTTCGTTCGGCAGCTCCGGCGGGCTTCGCCGGATAGGCGGGAGGCCGACAAGTGCGTTGGGCATCGGCGGCTCGATGGGCTTCGGTGCGACCCGGCATCGAAGCGCTCTCCGAGGCTTGCGCCGACACGGAGCCAACCTTTGCAGCCTCACGCGCCGGGTCCCGCCCGGGTCCCGGCGCGCAGCCGTTCTCGGGACCGGCCATCGCGACTTCGCCCGGCTCATCGGCTGAGTTGCCAACCTCGGCAACCTCGGCGGCCAGGGATCCGGCGTCGGCTGTCTTCGTCGTCGCCGATCCCGGCGTTTCGACCGCACGCGCGGACCCCGGTTTTCGTAGCCTGAAGGGCATGGACAACTCAACCGACCCGCAGACCGGCAAGATCGTATCCCGCTGGCTCGGGCGCTTCGTCCTCGAGTCGGGCGCGATCCTGCCCGACCTCGTCGTCGCCTACCGCCACGACGGAGTGCCGATCGGCGAGGGTCGTCAGATCCTCGTCGTCCACGCCCTGACCGGCTCGGCCGACGCCGCCGGCGACTGGTGGGCGCCGCTCATCGGGCCGGGCCAGGTTCTCGACACCGACAAGTTCGGCGTCACCTGCATGAACCTGCTCGGCAGTCGCTACGGGACCAGCGGGCCCACTTCCCGGAACCCCGCGACCGGCAAGCCATACGGTCCGACGTTCCCACGCCTTACGGTGCGCGACCAGGCTCGAGCCCAGTGGCGCCTCCTCGATGCCCTGGGTATCGGCAAGCTCGCCCTGGCGGTAGGAGGATCTTTGGGCGGCATGGTCGCCCTGGAAGTGGCCCTGGAGCGACCGGGCGAGATCAGCCGGGTCGTACCCATCGCGGCACCCGCCCGCATCGGCCAGCTCGCCGTCGGCTGGGACAGTATCCAGCTTGAGATCGTCGGCAAGCTCGGCATCGAAGGCCTCGACCTGGCTCGCCAGCTGGCTATCACCACCTACCGCAGCGAGATCGATTTCGAGCAACGCTTCGCCGGTCGCGTCGAGGCGGACGGAACGCCGTCGATCGTCAGCTACCTGCGCCACCAGGGCCGCAAGCTCCTTGAACGATTCGACCAGGACACCTACCGAACGCTGGTGTTGGCGATGGACACGCACGACATCGGCCGGGACCGAGGAGGCGAGGTGGCCGCCCTCCAGCGACTGGCCGCCTACGGGACGCGGTTGACCGGCTTGGGCATCGAAGGCGACATCCTGTACGGCACCGGCCAGGTCCAGGCGATGGTCGACGCGGCCAAAGAAGCTGGAATGGACGCGGCCTATCGCGAGATCCGATCGACGAAAGGTCACGACGCCTTCCTCGTCGAGTGGGACCAGCTCACGTCAATCCTGGTCGAGGCGCTGAAATAGTGCGCTCAGCGGCGGCGGCTCGGCCGAGTCTCACGCCTGCGCCCCCGGGTCTAGGGCGAATCCGTGGTGTATGCGATCTATGCAGCGCTTGCCTATACACCATGCATATTCCCCGCAAGGATTGCATCCCATCCCAAGGTGGTGCATAATCCGCGAACCATGGTCGTCCAACTGATCGCCACGCCCAAGTCGAAGCGCTGGCGGCCCTGCCGGGAGGCACGGCCCTAGGGCTCGGCGGCGTTTGGAACGAACTGCGGAGCCGAGGGGCACGAGGCTCCCGAGGGCCGCGACACCAAGCCGGTGCCGCGGTCTTCTTGTATCCACGCAACGTCCACGGAGGTAGTCGGAATGCTCAGCATGGTTGCCGGAGACGGAGGCATGGGCCGGGCGGTCGCAGCCGCGCTCGCCGGCCGCGGTATGCCCCCGACCGCGATCCTCGGCATGCCCGACTCCGCGGCTGGCCACTCCCCCGCTCAGTTCCACGGTGCGGATCTCCTGTTCGACTTCACCATCGGCGAGGCGGTCCTGCCGAACGTCACGGCAGCCCTGGAGGGCGGCGTCCGCCGCTTCGTGATCGGGACAACCAACTGGGCCGGCGACCGCGACGCGGTCGGAGCCCAGCTATCCGGACACAACGCTGCGGCCGTGGCCTCGGCCAACTTCAGCCTGGGAGTGACGCTCTTCGCCCGCCTCGTAGAGGATGCGGCGCGGCTGTTCGGCCCGTTCGCCGAATACGACCCATACCTGGTCGAATGGCATCGCCGCACCAAGGCCGACCGCCCATCGGGGACGGCCATCGAGCTGTCCCGTCGGCTGATCGCGGCTCACCCCCGCAAGACGCGGGTCGCCCAGCCGATGGCCAGTGGAGCACCCGCGCCCGACGAGCTGGACGTCTCGGTGATCCGGGCCGGCAGTGCGCCCGGCATGCACCTCGTCGGCTTCGATGCCCCGGGCGAAAGCCTGGAGATGCGCCTGACCGCTCGCGACAGATCGGCCTACGCCGCTGGCGCGATTACCGCCGCCGAGTGGCTTCTGGTCGAGCTTCGAGCGCCCGGCTTCCACAGCTTCGACGACGTCGTTGACGACATCATCGCCAAAGGGCCGATCGAATCCGGACCGAACGACCGCCTGCAGGCCGCCAACGCGGCTTCGATTGCCCCGAAACGCTAGGAACCGCCGATAGCCCGGCCGACCCCGGTTCGACCGCCATTCGCCCCGACAGCCAACCAACCTCAAGGAGCAAGCCGATGCCGCCAAGCCGCCAGTTCCGGGGGGCCTTCACGGCCCTCGTGACGCCGTTCACACCCGCCGGCGCTATCGATGAGACCGCCTTCCGAGCGCTGGTTCGCCACCAGATCGACTCCGGCATCGACGGCCTCGTGCTCGCCGCCACCACCGGGGAGAGCCCGACGCTCAGCCCTGAGGAGCGTGAGTGGCTCGTCGGCACGGCCGTAGAGATCGCATCCGAGCGCCCGTCTCGGGGTCGAATCAAGATCGTGGCCAACACCGGCTCGAACGACACCGCGGCAACGATCCGCGCCACTCGCCGGGCGGCCCAGCTGGGCGCCGACGCGGCGATGTGCGTGGCGCCGTACTACAACAAGCCCGACCAACGCATGATCGAGGCCCACTTCCGGGCCATCGCCGATGACGGCGCTCTGCCCATCGTCGTCTACAACGTCCCCAGCCGAACAGGCGTGAACGTCGAGGCTTCGACGCTGATGCGTCTCGCCGAGCACCCCCGCATCATCGCGGTCAAGGAAGCCTCGGCCAACATGGATCAGATTTCGACCATCTTGCGGGAGCGACCGTCCCTCTTCTCAATTCTGGCTGGCGACGACGTCTGGACCCTGCCGATGCTGGCAATGGGCGGCGACGGCGTCATCTGCACCTGCGCCAACGAGATCCCGGGCGAGATTGCCACCATGTGCGCGGCCTGGTTTGCGGGCGACTCCGAAGGAGCGAGACGGATCCACGACCGATGGCTGCCACTCATGAAGGCCAACTTCGTAGGCGGGCCGAACCCGGTGCCGGTGAAGGCCGCCCTGGCAATGCTGGGCCAGATCGCCGACATCGTCAGGCTTCCGCTGCTTCCGCTCGAGGAGGGACACCGCTCCCGCTTGCGCACCGTTCTCGAGGCGGCCGGCTTGCTTCAGGCGGCCGAAGTTTCGGCGGCTGGCTCCCCCCCAAGACCAGAGTTCGCGGCGGCCGCGGGAGGAACGACGCGCCGAACCGCTGCCCCGGCCCGCGCGTGAGCGGCGACGGCGTTCCGACGGGCATACTGGCCGACCTCGATGCCGGGCGAGTGAGGGCGGCTCGTCCCGACGCTGATGCCCCCGGCGGCTGGCGCGTGAATTCGGCCGTCCAGTCGGCGATCCTCGAGCTCTTCGCCGACCGCGAGACCCGGACCTGGGATCTCGACGGCGCGCTCCAGTTCCGCGACCGCGTCGGGCTGCCGGTCAAGGGCCTCTTGGATTCGCCCGAGGCTCTGGCCGCCCTGGCAGCCGGGAAGCCGTGGCGCGTCGTCCCGGGCGGGACGTCGGTTCGCGGCGGCGTCTACCTGGCGCCGGGCGTGACGGTCATGCCGCCCTCGTACATCAACATAGGAGCCTGGGTCGGTGAGGGCACCCTGGTGGACTCGCACGTATTGGTCGGCTCGTGCGCCCAGATCGGATCGCGCGTCCATCTCTCGGCTGGGGTCCAGATCGGCGGCGTCCTGGAACCGTCCGGCCGGCGTCCCGTCATCGTCGAGGACGAGGTCTTCGTCGGCGCGCAGGCCGCTCTCCTGGAGGGCGTCCTGGTGGGGCGCGGCGCGGTCGTCGCAGCCGGCGTCATCCTGACCGGCACCAGCCGCCTTTACGATCTGGTCGGCGATCGTGTCATCGCCGGCACGCTGGAGGAACCGCTGGCCGTCCCGGCCGGAGCCGTCGTCGCCCCGGGGGTACGCCACGTGAGCGGCGAGTTCGCGGCTGCTCACGGCCTGGCCCTCGCGGCTGCGATCGTGGTCAAATACCGCGATGAGCGCACCGACGCTCGGGTAGCTCTGGAGGAGGCGCTGCGGTGACCGGCACATCCACACGCGGATCTACCAGTAGCGCCACCCAGGGAATCGACAGCGTCCTGGACGCGGGGCTGCTGGCCGGCCTTTCACCGGCGGCCCTCGCCGAGGAATTCGGCACTCCCTTCTACGTGTACGACCTCGACATGATCGGCCGGCGCGTAGAGGCGCTGCGGGTGGTCCTGCCGCACGGCTTCCGGATCGCCTTCGCCGTGAAAGCCAATCCGTCGCTCGCGGTCGTGGCTCACCTCCGCCGCTGTGGCGTCGGCGCCGACGTAGCCTCGGGCGGCGAACTCGACACCGTCCTTCGGGCTGGCTTCGACCCGGCAGTCGTCGCCATGACCGGGCCGGGCAAGCGCGACGAGGAACTGGCAGCCGCGGTCGCGGCCGGGATTGGCGTGGTCACGGTCGAATCGCCGGGCGAGCTTCGCCGCCTCGAGGAGATCGCCGCCCGAGCCGGCCGCCGGCAACCGATTCTCCTCCGGCTCGCCGTGACCGAAGACGCCCGCCTGGAAACGGTTCGGCTCATCGGCGGCGTCGAGGGCAAGTTCGGTATGCCCCTCCCGGCGCTCATTGACACAGCCAGGGCAGCAGTGACTTCCAAGAAGGTGGAGCTGTTGGGCGTGCACGCCTTCGGCGCGTCCAACCTGCGAGATGCCGAACAACTGGCGGACCACGTCGCCGAGCTCGTTGCGGTCGGCCGGCGGGTGGCCGCGGAGACGGGCACGCCCCTGAGGCTTGTGGATGCGGGCGGCGGTCTCGGCATCCCCTACGCTGACGACGAGCGGCCGCTCGATCTGATCAGGCTGGGCCGACGGCTGACCGCGTTGAGGGCGCTCTGGGACGCCGACGCGGCTCTGAGCCAGATGGAGGTTCTCCTCGAACCCGGCCGATTCCTGGTCGGGCCGGCAGGCGCATACGTGGCGCGGGTCGTGGACGTCAAGGGACCGGACTCGGCGCCAGTGGCGATTCTCGACGGAGGGATCAATCACCTGGTTCGGCCGGCGCTGGTTCGGAGCGAGCACCGGCTGGCTGTCCTTTCGACCGACGCCGTCCGAGCCCTGGTCCGCACCACGGTGGCCGGCCCGTTGTGCACGGGACTCGACGTCTTCACGACGGGGGCGATGCTGCCGCGGCCGCGGGTCGGCGATCTCGTGGCCCTGCTCGATGCCGGAGCCTACGGCTTCACCGAGTCGATGCCGTTGTTCCTGTCGCACGCCACGGCCGCCGAGGTTGCCGTTCGCAACGGTCGAGCCCAGCTCATTCGGCCGCGTATCACGCCGGCCGAACTTCTGAACCGCCAGATCAGTCCGGATTGGTAGCCGGACGCGGTTGCCTCTGAGCGGGCCGGACGCGGTGGCCGTCGAGCGGGCCGGGCTGCCTTCAAGCGGCCGCCCTGAATGGGACTGCCGCCTTAAGTGGGCCGCCATGGGCGGTCTGCCATCCGCGAGTCACAACCAACGGCCCGCTACCGGCGGGCCGCCACTCGCCGACGAGCGCGCCAGAGGCTCAGTAGCTGGCCTTGTCCATTCGAACCTTGCCCTTGAACTTCCAGTAGATGAAGCTCGTGTAGGCCAGCACGATCGGCATGCCGATCAGCGCCACGACCAGCATGACCGTGAGTGCCGTATCCGAGGAATGGGCGTTGTCGACGGTAAGGCTCCGAGCCACGTTAACGGCGGGAACCAGGTTCGGGTACAGGGCCGTGCCGGCCGTGGCTGCGAGGCCGACGACCGTCAGGCTGGAGAAGAGGAACGCCCGCCCGTCTTGCTTGAACCGAATGGCCAGGAGCATGTAGAAGAGGACGTTGGCCGTAAGGAACGGACCGACCCAGGCCAGCGGGTCGGCGAAGTTGTCGAAGACGCGCGGGGCGTCGGTCCGGGCAATGGTCGTGGCGCCGACCCAGGCCACGAGAACGAGAGCCACGGCCGCCACTCTGGCCCGCCGTGCCCGACTCTGAAGCGCACCTTCCGTCTTGAGCACGAGCCAGGACGACCCCTGCAGGACCGCCACTCCCAGGCTGAGCACGCCCACCGAGAGGGCGAACGGGTTGAGCAATCCGATCAGGCCGCCGCGGTAGGCGCCGTCGGGGTCGATCGCGATGCCGCGGAGCACGTTGCCCAGGGCGACGCCGAATAACACCGCCGCCAGCGCCGACCCGACCGAGAAGCCGACATCCCAGCCAAACCGCCAGATCCTGGCCGTCTCCTTGCTGCGGAACTCGATCGAGACCGCCCGCAGGATCAGCGCCCCGAGGAGCAGCACCATGGCGAGATAGAACCCGGAGAAGACGGTGGCGTAGACGAGCGGGAATGCGGCGAACAGGGCGCCGGCCCCGGTGATCAGCCAGACCTCGTTGCCGTCCCAGACGGGGCCGATGGCGTTCAGGACCTGGCGCCGCTCGGTGTCGTTTCGCGCGACGATCAGGTGAAGAGCCCCCGTTCCGAGGTCGAAGCCATCGAGAATCGCGTAGCCGGCGAAGAGGAAGCCGATGAGGAGGAACCAGACGGTCGACAGCTGCATCTCAGCGTCCTTCCTTGCCCGTGGACGCCGGTTCCGCTGGAGAGAAATCGGCCGTCGGTGTCGTCCCTGGGATCGCGGGAGCTACCTCTGCGCCAGTCGCCGGGCCGCGCCGGATCTCCCTCGTCAGGCCGTAGATCCACAGGAAGAAGAGGAGCGCGTAGAGCAGGACGATGGCGACGAGCGAAATCGACACGTCTGTCGCCGTGACCGATGGCGAGGTTCCAGCCGAGACCATCATCAGGCCCTGCACGATCCACGGCTGGCGCCCAACCTCGGCCGTCATCCAGCCTACTTCGGTAGCGAGGATCGGCGCGGGTATCGCCAGGACGGCAAGCCACAGCCACCAGCGATGCCGCTCGATGGAGCGGCGCCACAGGAAGAACACCCCGAGGAGCATCAGCAGCAGCATCACCACACCGAGCCCCACCATCAGGTGGAAGCTCAGGAAGGTCTCGGCCACGGGCGGCCAGAGCGAGGGGTCGACCTGATCGAGGCCCTTGATCACACCGTTCGGATTGAGATCGGACATCGCGCTCAGGCCGTAAGGGATCGAGATCCCGAGCCCGGTACCTGTCGCACAGTTCTGGCTGGGGGGCACGGCAATGATCTCGAGCGGGACGCCCGTCGAGGTGGTGCAGACGCCTTCCATGGCCGCGAACTTGACGGGCTGGTTGGCCTGGACCTCGCGCGTCTGGAGATCGCCGGTGGCGAACATCGCCCCGGCCCCGAGGAAAGCGATCACGATGCTCAGCCGGAGCGCAAACGCCGTGACGTCGGAGTTGCGTCCCCGGAGGACGTACCACGCCGAGATGCCCATCAGGAAGAAGGCGCCGACGACCCAGCAGGCCGCCATCGTGTGGAAGAAGCGCGGCAGGGTCGACGGATTGAACACCGCCTGGAAGAAGTCGACCAGCTGAGCCTTCTGGACGCCGTTCGAGTCGGTGACGATCTTGAAGCCGGCGGGGGTCTGCATCCACGAGTTGGCGACCAGGATCCAGAAGGCCGACAACGTTGTCCCGAGACAGACGAGAAGACCCGCGACCCACCGAACCGTCGAGCCGACCCGGTCCCGACCGAACAGGACGACTCCGACGAAGGCCGACTCGAGGATGAAGGCGAAGATGCCTTCAGCCGCCAGTGGAGCGCCGAATATGTCGCCGACGAAGCCGGAGAAACGCGACCAGTTCGTGCCGAACTGGAACTCCATGACGATGCCGCTGACGACGCCGATGACGAAAGTGACGGCGAAGAGCTTCGTCAGAAAGACCGACAGGCGATCATAGACATCGCGCCGAGTCCACCAGCGAAGCGTCTCGACGATGGCAATGAGCCCGGCAAGTCCTATCGTGACGGCGGGGAAAACGAAGTGGAAGCTGATCGTCAGGGCAAACTGAAGGCGATCCAGCTGAACGACGTCCAACGAACACTCTCCTCCGCAAGCGGCCATGGCTCCAGCCGAGACCTCTCCCGGTCTAAGGCGGTGGCCGATGGCGGCGGCCGCGACGATCGACGGCGGCCGCTCCACCAAACCTTAGCTCAAGCGAAGATTTGACACCGCGCCTGTGGCGCCGGTCGAGACGGAGACGATACCGCCGGCGGCGGCGGCCCCGCCTGCGAAAAGGCCATGCCGTTGGATTGCGGGACGGCCGAGATCGCGGCTTCGGCCGGGCCGATCCATTCGTCCGTGCATCGTGCGAGATGTAGTTACAAGCGTTTGCCTCGCATTCGTGCTACAACCTCGCGGTGACCAACCTACGCCAACGACTCCATCGGGCGTGGCTCCCTCGCCGCTCTGAGACCCGAACGCGGATCGCGCCCGTCTTCATCCTGGGCATCGTCATGATCGCAATTGTGGTGGGCGGTCTGCTCTTCAGTTCCGTGCTGGCCGCAGGCGGTGGCTCGACAGCGTCGTCCGGCCTCTCGCCTGAAGACGCCACGCTTTCGGCTTCGCCAAGCTCGTCCGATGCCGCGCAGTCGCCGATCTCCAGCGCGACGCCCGCAGCTTTGACCGTGGGTTCAGGACAGACTTCTCGCTACGCCGGATACGTACCGGCACCTCTCCTCACCGGATACGTCTGGCCGCTCACCAACGGCCGCGTCACCCTCCCGTTCGGGCCGACATCGTGGGGCGAGTTGATCGTCAACGGCCAGCTCTTCCACGACGGCGTGGACATGGCGACGACGTGCGGAGACAAGGTCCACGCCGCACACGACGGCGTCGTCCTGGCGGCCAGTCGCCATTACGACGACTACATGGGTTGGGTCGGAGATGTGACACCTTACCTTGACCTCCTCACGAGGAAGGGCTGGTGGAACAGCCTGCCGATAGTGATCGTCATCGACGACGGCGACGGCTATTGGAGCATCTACGCGCACGAATCCGCGGTGACGGTCAAGCCGGGTCAGCAAGTAACCGCCGGCCAGGTCATCGGCTACGAGGGAGCAACGGGCAACGCGTCAGGCTGCCATGTCCATTTCGGCCTTTTCTCCCCGAGGGAAACGGACGAGTTCCAGCTCGAACCGTCCATCGCCAAACGGCTTCTACTGCCCGCTTACGAGATCGCGCGGATCAACCCGCTGCTGGTCCTGCCGTTCCGCTGCGACGTGGAGGAGATGCGGGCCCTGCGGCCGGCCGAGGCGGCGGCGTGCCCGGTCCTGCCATCGCCAATTCCTGCCGCGAAGCCGGAGCCGACGACCAAGCCGACCGTTCTGCCGACCTCTTCTCCGACCGCCCCGCCCTCGGGGACTGCGACGGCAACCCCCCCGAGTTAGCCTCAGGCCGATCGAACCCCCGACCCAGCGGGTCTCCGTGACCGAGGCCTCCGGGCCTACTCCGCGCGCCGGTACCGCCGGGCTACGAGCGCGTAAGCGGGCAATCTGGCCAGAGCCGCGCTGAGGGGGGCGGCCGGCGCGCCATCCCGACCGATGATCGCCAGCAGCGAATCCGTGGCCGTGGCTTCGGCCGGGCGGGCATCGATCTCCGCCAGGTCGACCGTCACGCAGCCGGGCTCTTCCGGGCCAAGCGCCGCCCTCACCTCTGCCTGCACAGCGGCCCGTTCGCCGGACTCAAAGGCTCTCCGAAGCTCCGTCTCGGCCCGCCAGCGCGGCCGCCGCAGCAGGATCGCCCGCCACGCCCGGCCGACGTCGGGAGTGACCGTCCCATCGCCGGGCATGGGTCGGTCTGATAGCGCCTCACCGCGAGCCCACAGCGCCGCCTGATGAAGCAGAGCGTACTCGTCGAGGTCGGCGTAGTGGCCCAGATCGTCGGCCGGCGAGCCATCGCCGAAGATCGCCTCGATGCTGGGCCCGAAGACCTCTGCCATGTCGAGGTCGATCGCCCGGACGGATCGATGGTAGTAGATCTGCTGGTACATGAAGAGGCGGGCTGTCAGGAACATCTCGAGCGCGCCAAGGCCGGGCTCATAGAGGGAAAGCCCGCCCGGACCCACGAAGCTGTAACGGCGCAGCCTCTCGACGTCGACCGGTCCGGCAGAAACCCCGATGAGGTACGCGTCGCGGCGCACATAGTCGAGGTTGTCGACCGTGAAGACCCCCGACAGGAGCGGCTGGAGCCAGCGCAGCCAGCGCGGCATCGACGGGTCGGCAAGCGGCGGCTTCGAGATCAGGAACGACAGCCAGCGCGGGTCGATCGATTCGTCGGAGCGCAGGGCGTCGCGCTCGGGAACGATGCCGGGAGCCCGCCGGATGGCCCGGATCATCTCGCCCAGCTCACGTTCGATGATGAGCTGCGAGAGGTCCTCGTGAGTGAGGCTCTTGTGCGTCCGGCGCGGGTCAGCCGGCGCGGGGAAGCGGCACAGGACGTGCTCGTCGAAGAAATGCGCGAACGGCCCATGGCCAACGTCGTGGAGAAGTCCGGCCAGCCGCAGCGTCTCAACGACCAGGCCCTCGGAGGGCTGCGGAGTCCCCGGCCCGGCAGCAGCCGGCTCGGCAGCAGCCGGCTCGGCAGCAGCCAGAGCGACCCGGAGGCTCGGGTACAGGTGGCGGGCCCAGAGCCCGGCCTCGTGCATCACTCCGAGGCTGTGCGTGAAGCGGCTGTGCTCTGCCGTGGGGAAGACCCAGCGCGCGCTCTGCAGCTGGCTGATGCGCCGCATCCGCTGCAACCACGCTGAGTCGAGCAGGTCGCCCTCCGCCGCTTCTTCCTGCGCCAGCCCCAGCTTGCGAGCCCGGTCGGGTGTGAGCCGCTTGGTCAGCTCCAAGTAGCCGTAGATCGGATCGCTGACCAGATTCACGGCCCACATCTGCGGGTGAGCCACGGCGGTTGACGGCGCCCCGGCACCATCGCCCCCGACCGACCCCAGCGTCTCGTCATGCATCATCCAAGCCTATCCGAGTCGAGCCACGTGGAGAGTGTCACACCGCCGCAATCGCAAACTCCCAAAGTCGCAGCCGCTCAGTACCGCGCGGCGGCCTTGCGGTACGTGGTCGCGACTTCGGCACGCAACTCGGGCGGAGCTTTGACTTCGACCTGGGCGCCCCACTGCAGGATCCAGCGCCGGATCTCGATTGTGCCCGGTACGCGCGCTCGCCAGATCAGGGATCCGTCGGCCTCGCGCGTCACCTGCTCTGTCGGGTGCCAGGCGGTCTCGGCCACCAGGCCCGCGATCTCGGGATCGAAGCGTAGCTCGACCTCCACCTCCTCCTGGTCGGCGATGACACCCCAGGCCCGGTCGAGACCCTCCTGCACCAACGCCGGATCGGGTGGATCGAACGTTTCCGGAGCGAGCGACATCCCCAGGATTCGCTGCAGCTTGAAAGTCCTCGTTGCCGTGCGAGACTCGTCGAATCCGATCAGGTAGAGCCCGCGAGTCGTCGCCGAAGCTTCCAGCAGGTATGGGTGGACGCGCGACCTGCGCGGCGGCCGGCCGGGGCTGTAGGCGGCCGGGTCGTAGGTGATCTCCACGACCCGGCGCTCGGCCCAGGCGCGGGCCAGCAGTCGAAGATGGCGAGTCATCCGCTCGTCCGGCGGGCGGCCTGCCAGTACGTCGATCGTCCGCTCAAGGTGTCGGGCCACGACCGACGGCAGGATCTCGGCCAGCTTCTGGAAAGCGGCACCCATGTCCGGGTCGTAGCGGTCGGCAAACTGCGCGGTGAGGCGCGCCGCGAAGAAGAAAGCGACGGCCTCGTCGAGCGTCAGGCGCAGCGGCGGCAGGAAGGCGCCCTCGACGATCCCCCATCGCCCGGCCTCGCTCCACAGAGGAATGCCGATCTCGCCCTCGAGGGCCCGCAGGTCTCGATACACGGTCCGACGCGACATGGCTACAAAGCCAGCGATCGCATCGACGGTCGCGCCCTCGGGATGAGCCGCCAGGTAACGAAGAACCCGGTAGAAGCGCGCGAGCCGATCGTGCTTCGCGGTGTCGAGCGAGTCTACCGGGTGGGTCATCGCGGCTCGATCAGGCCCGGGGCGGCGAGATCGAGACGGGGACGCCTCGATCTGTCACGGTCATTCGGACCCAGACCGTGGCCATCAGACCCTGGGGCAGGATGCCCTCCGGGTTGCCGTTGACGGTGCCGGAGACCATGCCAACCTCGCCGTCGCCAAACACCCAGAAGTCGAGCTCGCCTCGCCACGCTGCCAGCGAGGCAGAGCCGGCCAGCCAGCCGACCTGAGGGAACGAAGCCGCGAACGTTGGGCCGTCCACAGCCACCCGGCAGTGCCGTGCCCGCGCGCCGTCCACGTATTCCAGGCCGCGGTCCTCGGCGGTCGCCCGGTTCGCCAGCGACAGCGCATCCGCGAGGACGGTGAGGTCGAGCTCGTGGCCATCGATCGCCTGCGGTTGCGCGACCGTCCAGCTCTTACCGGGCGAAAGCGTCCAGGCCGACGAGCCGATTCTCACTGCCCCGTATTCGCCGAAAAGGTCGCTCCGCACGACCTGGGCCGACCACGACAGGTCCGAGCCGGATCGACTGCCGGACAGGGTGACCGTCCCTGCTGATCGACTGTCCACGTCGGCCCAAAGATCGATCTCGAGGCTCCCGGTGTCGGCAGTCACGAGGGCGCGGTTGCATTCGGGCGGAGTGAGGTCCGCGGCAGTCGGACCGAATATCGAATGGGCGGCCGGCATGTTGCTCAGCGCCGCGTTGTCGGCCAGGCTCACGCCGGCGAATATCCCGCCGATGATCGAGGTGGCCGCAAGAGCGAATGCGATCGAGGCCGCAAGGCGCCGCTTGCCGATGCCCACCTCTGGGATGAGTCGCCTGCCGATCCCGAGCCCGGCAAAGAGGCTCGTGGCCAGGAGCGCGAGGGCCCACGGGTAGATGACCTCGAGCGACGGGAGGAGCGGTTCCGTGCCGCCCTGGATGACCTGGCCGGCCACCGCGGCAATGGACGGCAGCAGCAGCAGGGCTGCGATCAGGCCCAGCCAGAATACCCCGGCAGCACCTCGATCGCTCCGAACCAGCGGCGGCCAGACGATCGCAGCGACGCTGACGAGGAGAGGCAGGGACGCCGCTACGCCGACCAGCAGGTCGACGGGACCGCCCGGACGATAGGCAACCAGGACGACGCCGCCGCCAGCGGCCCAAAGAACGGTGAGAGCGGCGGCGAGAAGCCGCAGTTCGAACTCGCGGACACGCACGAGATCAGTTTAGCGGGCCGGACCGCGGTGCCTTCTCCGAATGCACGGGGACTGGACCGCAGGTACCGTAACTACCCGACCCGCATGGACTCGCGCCCGGGGGCCTTGGAGCCGACTTCGACCGCCTGCGAACTCACGGCCGGCGGAGATAAACCCAGCATTGGCGAGGCCTCGGGCATCTCCTCCACCCCGTGCCTCGCGACAAGGTCTCCCGGTCAAGCCGCGATCCCGGTCCAGTGGCGCGCCGGGCATGCGCGGCGCCATCAGCGGGTACGATCAACGCCTATGGCCGCACCGCTCATCACTCTGACCTCCGACTTCGGGTTGGCCGACGCCTCAGTTGCAATTTGCAAGGGCGTGATACTTGGCATCGTCCCGGACGCACGTCTGCTCGACGTCAGCCACGGAGTCACTCACTACGCCACTGCCGAGGGCGCGGCGCTCCTGTGGGCGGCCCTGCCGCACATGCCAGTCGGCGTCCACATGGCAGTGGTCGATCCGGGCGTAGGGACGGACCGGCGACCGCTGGCCCTGCGAACCGGTCGCGGCGACTTCCTAGTGTCCCGATTCGGAAGTCGCTGGCGGCTTGCGAACTGCTTTGGCGAGGATCTGGTCGGCGGTCTTGACCCAGTGGAAGGGCGTTGAGCCCTCGTTCCACTGGGCCGTGAAGGCCGTGA